>Ga0209161_10000294_pt1 | contig 40004 bp, 48 predicted proteins | sample GraSoiAngelo_155_FD_186169 | JGI IMG/M metagenome (GOLD analysis project Ga0209161, IMG submission 186169) | Grasslands soil microbial communities from the Angelo Coastal Reserve, California, USA - 14_1009_13_30cm (SPAdes) (version 2) | ecosystem: Environmental > Terrestrial > Soil > Grasslands... | reverse complement strand
GTGCCGGTCATCCCGGCCAATTTTTGATAAAGCCTGAAATAATTTTGGATCGTGATCGTGGCGAGCGTTTGCGTCTCGCGATCGATCTGGACGCCTTCCTTCGCTTCAACGGCCTGATGCAAGCCGTCGCTCCAACGCCGCCCTGGCATCTTGCGTCCTGTGAATTCATCAACGATCACGACCTTGTTATCCTCGATGACGTACTGGACATCCTTCTCGAACAAGCAGTAGGCGCGAAGTAGTTGTGAGATGTTATGGATCCGCTCGGCTTGGGCATCGCAATGCTGCTGGCGCTCCGCTTTTTTCTTATCTTTCTCTTCAGGTGTGAGTGTCTGGTCCAGATCGATCTCGGTGAACTCGTTGATCAAATCCGGCAACACGAATGCATTTGGATCATCCGGATTCAGGAAGCTGCGCCCTTGCTCCGAAAGATCGGCTTCGTTCGATTTCTCGTCGATGGTGAAGAACAGTTCTTCCTTGAGCGCGAACAATTCCTCCTTGCGCGTATCCCCGTAAAACGAAAGCTCGGCTTTATCGATGGCGCGGCGTTTGTCCGGATCTTCCATCATCCGTAGCAGCTGCTTATTACGCGGTTGACCGAGCTTCACCTTGAACATGAGACGTCCGCCGGTCTCCACATCGCTGCTTGCGGACCAACTGCTCGATGAGCGGTTTCCATTTGTCGTACTGATGGGTGGAAATCGTCGCCGGGCCGCTGATGATGAGCGGCGTGCGCGCCTCGTCAATCAGGATGGAATCGACCTCATCGACAATTGCGTAGTGGTAACCACGCTGGACTTGTTGCTCGCGCGTCGTGGCCATGCCGTTGTCGCGCAAATAATCGAAACCGAATTCGCTGTTCGTGCCGTAAGTGATGTCCATCGCGTATTGCTCGCGGCGCACATCCGGTTCCTGATCGTGTTGAATGCAGCCAACCGTCAGTCCGAGGAAATTGTAAAGTTGGCCCATCCATTCCGCGTCGCGTCGCGCCAAATAATCGTTCACCGTTACCAAATGCGCGCCGCGGCCAGTGAGCGCGTTCAAGTAAAGCGGCAAAGTTGCGACCAGCGTTTTGCCTTCGCCCGTCGCCATCTCCGCGATCCGTCCCCGATGCAAGACAATCCCGCCTAGCAACTGCACGTCGAAGTGCACCATGTCCCAAACCATTGGCTGATCACACACCGTAAAGGAATGCTGCCGTTCCTTCAGGCGGCGAGCCGCGTTTTTCACCACCGCGAACGCTTCCGGCAGAATTTCATCCAGCTTTTTCCATTGATCATCCAGTCCCGGAATCGCTGAAATCTCTTCCTTCCAAGCCGCCGTCTTCGCGCGCAAATCGTCATCGGACAAGCTTTTGAACTGTTCATCCAGTTCGTTGGCTCGACGCACGATTGGCATGAGACGCCTCAGCTCGCGCTGGTTCTTTGACCCCAAAATCTTCTTTAAAATCCAACCAACCATTTTGCATTTAATATCGGCGAGATTCCCGATCTGTCATCCCGAACGAAGGGAGGGATCTCTCACAAAGTTCGAAGACCACGCCAACTATCTATTTACCCGCCACCCACCGCGAGATCCTTCGCAGCAGTCGCAGCACGCCCGGCGGTCGCGCCCTACCTAGAGAAACTTTCGCGGCAGCTCGACCGCCCTTCGCAAGAGCCGCAGATAATGGTTGCGCGAAATTTCAAGACCGCCAAACTGTTGCAGGTGCGGTGTGAGCCATTGCGTGTCCAACAACACGAATTTGTGAGCGCGCAAATGATCCACCAGCGCCACGAGTGCAATCTTGGAGGCATCGGTCACGCGATGAAACATCGATTCCCCAAAAAACGCGCCTCCAACTGCGACACCGTAAAGGCCGCCGGCCAGCTTGCCTTCCTTCCAAGCTTCGACGGAATGCGCGTGGCCGAGCTCATGCAAACGCGTGTAGCTCTTGATAATCTCGTGATTGATCCACGTATCTTCCCGTTTCGCGCAGGCAGCGATCACTTCCGAAAATGCGTCGTCAATACTTGTTTCAAAAACTCTCTTGCGCAGCATACGTCGCAACGCGTGCGGCACATGAAAATCGTCCAATGGCAGAATGGCACGCGGATCTGGCGAAAACCATTCGATCGAGTCATCCTCCATGGCCATCGGGAAAACACCGAGCCGATAGCCTTGCAGCAAAAGTTCGGGATCAATCACAGTCGTTAGAGCGTTAAAGCGCTGAAGCGTTAAAGCGGCAACAACATTGTCATTCTGATCCCGCACTCGCGGGAGAAGAATCTCTGACCGGTTTCGCCGGCGAACGTTAGAGTGACAATCAGAGATGTTTCGCTTCGCTCAACATGACAGCATAGGGCTGGCGGTCTTGATGCTTCAACGCTTCAAGCTTGTTGCAATCGATTAGTGACTCCATAAAATGAGCAGATGAAGCCCCTTTCACTGGCGCTCGTTATCGCGTGCCTGGCCGTGGTCGGCTGCGCTGATCCGCTGGAGCAACGCTCGGGTCAGGAAGTGCAAGGACAGTTGGAGCGCGGGGTGACGGGCCAGGGAACGCTCGGCCCATTGGAGCGATCGCCCGACGATCCGGCCGCACAGCATAGCGTCCCACAAACCCATCCGTAGCGCACAGAGATGGCAGCCCCCTCAACGCACTCAAAGATTCTTCTCCTCGATTTCGGGTCGCAGTACACGCAGGTCATAGCCCGCCGTGTGCGGGAATGTCAGGTGTATTCGGAAATTATTCGCTTCGACACGCCCGCCGCGCAAATCGCCGCGTTGAAACCCAATGGGCTCATTCTCTCCGGCGGACCAGCCAGCGTTTATGACAAAGGCGCTCCGCAAATCGATCCGGAGATTTTTTCGCTCGGCCTTCCCGTGCTCGGAATTTGTTACGGGCTGATGCTGATGGCGCATCACCTTGGCGGCCAAGTCGTCTTCACCGGACGACGCGAGTATGGGCCTGGCATGTTGCGCATCAGGAATGGATCGGAACTCTTCGAAGGATTGGGTAACCAGCTCGATGTTTGGAATAGCCATGGTGATGAAGTCACCGCATTGCCTGAAGGTTTTCGCGTCGTGGGGAGTACTGAAGGTTGCGATTTTGCCGCAGTTGAAGATCGGCAACGCAAACTCTACGGATTGCAATTTCATCCCGAGGTCGCGCATACGCCGCGCGGCAGGGAAATCCTGCAGAACTTTGTGTATCACATCTGCCATTGCGCGATGGACTGGACGATGGGGTCGTTCATTGAAGAGGCTTGCGCCCGCGTCAGGAAACAGGTTGGCGATCAAAAGGTCGTGCTCGGTTTGAGCGGCGGCGTCGATTCTTCAGTGACCGCTGCGCTTCTGCGCAAGGCAATCGGTGACCAGCTCACCTGTATTTTTGTGAACAACGGACTGCTCCGCGCGCGCGAGGAAGAAATTGTGCAGCGCGTGTTCGGCGAGAATTTTCATATCCAACTCAAATATGTGGACGCTTCGGAGCGGTTTCTGTCGAGATTGCGCGGCATCACTGATCCTGAGCAGAAACGCAAAATTATCGGCAACGAGTTCATCCGGGTGTTCGAAGACGCCATTGTCGATCTTGCAAAGACCGATCAGCGGTCACCGGTCACCGATCACAAATTCCGCTTCCTGGCACAAGGCACGCTTTATCCCGACGTCATTGAGAGCGTATCGATCCAGGGCAATCCCGCCCAGGTGATCAAGAGCCATCACAACGTCGGCGGGTTACCGGAGAAGATGCATTTCGAGCTGGTCGAGCCGGTGCGCCAGTTGTTCAAAGACGAAGTGCGCCAGGCAGGTTTGCAGCTCGGCTTGCCGAAAGAAATTGTCTACCGCCAGCCCTTCCCGGGGCCGGGTCTTGCCGTCCGCATTCTTGGTGAAGTTACGCCCGAGCGATTAGCCATTTTGCGCGAAGCCGACACAATTGTTCAGAGCGAAATGGAAGCCGCCGATTGGTATTACAAAGTTTGGCAATCATTTGCTGTTTTGCTGCCCGTGCAGTCAGTCGGCGTCATGGGCGACCAACGAACGTATGAAAACACCGTCGTTCTTCGCATCGTGGAAAGTCAGGATGGTATGACCGCCGATTGGGTTCGGGTTCCGTACGAATTGCTGGCACGCATTTCGAGTCGTATCAGCAACGAGGTCAAAGGCGTTAACCGCGTCTGTTACGACATCTCCAGCAAACCGCCGAGTACGATCGAGTGGGAGTAATTCCATTTTCGATTGCCGATTATTGATTGCGCGTTTTTCATTCGGACGTTCGCCGACCCAGTGAACCATGAAAATCTTAATCGCCTCGGACAAATTCAAAGGCGCGCTGAATGCGCGTGAGGCCGCCGAAAACATCGCGAAAGGACTGCGCGATGCGCTGCCGGATGCGAAAATCGAAATGGTGCCGATGGCGGACGGCGGCGAGGGAACTGCGGAAGTGATTTGCAATGCGCGCGGCGCCTCCTGGTTGCAATGCAAAGCACACGATCCGCTCGGGCGGGAGATCGATGCTCATTACGCCTGGATCGCAGACGAAAAACTAGCCGTCATGGAAATGAGCGAAGCCTCCGGTATGCGCCGCTTGTCCGAAAGTGAACGAGATCCCCTTCGCGCGAGCACGTTCGGCGTTGGGGAAATGATTTTGGACGCGGCGAGGCGTGGCGTGACCGAAATCATCATCGGTCTTGGCGGCAGCGCGACAAACGACGGCGGCTTCGGCATGGCGCGCGCTTTGGGCTTTCGATTCTTTTCCGATGCGGAGGAATTAACCGGAGATGTAAGCCAGTTGCGAGACCTGACCAAAATCAAAGCCCCTGTAGCGGCAGGCGTGTCGCCTGCCAACTCTCCAACGCAGCCGACACGGCTGCCTCCACAGTTAAATATAATCGCGGCGGTCGATGTGAAGAATCCGTTACTCGGGGAAAATGGCGCAACGCGCGTGTTTGGTCCGCAGAAAGGCGCGACAAAGAATGACATCGACACATTGGAACGGGCACTGAACACGCTCGCTGATGTGGTAGCCAAAGAATTTGGGGTCGATTACCGCAATGAGCCTGGCGCCGGCGCGGCAGGGGGACTCGGGTTCGGCATGATGAGTTTTTGCGGCGCGAAAATTCGGCCGGGATTAGATGTTGTCGCAGAAGCAGTGGGCCTCGAAGCCAAAATCGAAGATGCTGACATTGTGGTTACCGGAGAGGGAAGTTTGGATCGGCAAACGCTCGAAGGTAAAACGCCTGGCGGCGTGGCCCGACTGGCGCGAAAACTCGGCAAGCGTGTTTTCGCAATGGTCGGCCGCGCAACAAATGATACAGAAGTCCGCAAGGTCTTCGATGCCGTTTACGAGAATGCGCGGCCGGGAATGAGTCAGGAAGAAAACATGAAACGCGCCGCGGAATTACTGCGCGAGAACGCGCGCGAACTTGCAAAAAGCCTATAGCGCCCGGCTCATCAGCTCTTTCAGGGCGACTTTTTTTGGGTCCTCGGATCGTCGGCAGGATTCACATAGTTGATCTGCCAAGGACCGATGCCATGGAGTTGGATGACGGTTTCTCCTTCGGACCAGGCAGTGTGTTTCATTCCAGCAGGCCAGTAACCGAATGAGCCGGCTGGAAGTTTTTTGGCGCTATTGCGATCGAGTGCTTCTCCGGTGGCGAGATAAAGTGCGCCCGAAATCACAGTGACACGCTCCGTTTTTGGATGGGTGTGAGGCGGTACGTGATAGCCGTCAGGAAACTGAAAGCGGACCACGAACGGCCCTTCTTTTGTTGGATCGCCTTCCAACACGCCCACCTTCGCCCCGGGAGGCAAAGCCGCTGGTCCTTCCTTCCATTGGATAGTTGCTGGAGGATAAAGGCGCATGTCCGCGGATTGTGTTTCTTCAGCGGATAACCCCGCCTGGGCAGAGATTACGGCGAGAAGTGTAGCCAATGCGAAAGCAGCAATAGTTTTCATGCTGCGAGTATTGTTGTCCGATTTTATGGCGGCAAGTCGATTAGCAGAGTTCGCGAAACTGCTTCGCTGTTTCGACGTAGCTCCACGCCCACCGGGCGATATCCTTTTGCTCATCGAGCGTAAGCTGCCGGCGAATTTTCGCGGGCGACCCGAGGACGAGCGAGCCCGGCGGAACCTTCATGCCGCCAGTGATGAGCGCGTTTGCTCCTATGATAGAACGCGCGCCGACTTCTACATCGTCAAGAACGATGGAACCCATCCCGACAAGCACTTCATTGTCGATCTTGCACGCGTGCACGATCGCGTTGTGGCCAATCGTGACCAACTCACCCACGACCGTGGGATAGTCTGTATCAAGATGCACGACGGCATTGTCCTGAACGTTCGAGCGAGGGCCGATAATGATGCGATTGATATCGCCGCGCAGAACGGCGCCGTACCACACGCTCGATTCTTCTTCAAGTGTAACGTCGCCAATAACGGTTGCTCCCGGGACAACCCATGCGCTCGAATGAATTGTGGGCCCTTTTTTTAAACGCGCAGTGATCCCCGCGTGTCCAGTGGGCAATGTATCTGGTTCTATACGCATTTGAATCAACGTTCATCAATCGCCGTCCAACGTCCAATCGTGCGTGATAGGCGAACCACTCCAGAGGCGATTCGTACTTCGTCGCCTCTCCCCTTCATCAAGCGGAGAGGACAGAGCTGAGGGCTTCCAGTGCATGGTTTGTCTAAATTACCCTCATCCTCCCCTCTCCCTGCAAGGGCGAGGCGACCCATACGCCTGCCATACATTTGGCTTTGGAGATGCGCCACAGAGAGTAACAGAATCGGATTCCCTTATTCCCACGTCTGAGCGATTATACCCGGCGCATGCCTGAATTTCCTCCGGACCAAGTCACACCTTTCGTTTTTTCCGATCCGACCGGCAAACGCTGGCCGCGTCTGCGCCTGATTCTGCTGATCGGCGGCGTGCTGTTTTTTCTTGGGACCGTGCTGTTCGTTCAGACGCTTTTTGTCGCACCGCAAATGAATGTGCCGTTTTCGCTGCGGCAGTTAAAGGGCCAACTGAAAGCGCTGCAAAAGGAAAATCCTGCCGGCCAATTGTCTCCAGCTTCCCTGCTGTGGCAGAAATTTGGCGCGGCACGGCAGGCGGCGAAAAAACTGGCCGGAACAGCGCCTACTCCTTCGCCACGGCCGCGGAAGAAACCGCCCAATAACGAGGTGCGACTTGCGTTTTACATCAATGGGGACCCGTACAGCTACGCGTCCCTTCAGCAACACGCGGCGCAGATCACGCATGTTTGCCCGGAATGGATGACTGTTGTCGATGGCATGGGCGATTTGCAAATCGATGCCGACACCCGCGTGTCAAAGTTGGCCGGAAACAAGGGCATCGCCCTTATGCCGCTGCTGACAAATCTTCTCGGCGACACGTGGCAGCCCGAAGCGATAGAAAACCTGGCGCACGGGCCCGCGAAGCGGCAGGATCAGTTTATCCAAAGTGTCCTTTCGGTCCTGCGTAACGCGAAGGCTTCCGGGGTTGTGGTCGATTGGCAGCAAATCGATCCGGCTTACAAAAAAGACATCACAAAATTCATCGACAAATTCGCCGACGCGTTGCACGACGACAACAAGGAGCTGTGGCTGTGCGTTCAGCCCGGCCAGGAACTCGACTACATCGATTTCGATGCGCTTGCTGATAACGTCGATCGCTTTGTGGCGATGTTATTTGATGAGACATCCGACACCGATCCGCCAGGTCCCCTGGGGTCACGCTCATGGTTTGAAGGCTGGGTGCGCGTCTTGCTGGAAGGCTCCGATACGAAGCAATGGATCATCGCCATGGGGAGTTATGGATACGATTGGACCATCGGCGGCAAAAAGGCGGAGCTGATCAGTTTTTCCGAAGCAATGAGCCGCGCCAATGATGCGGAAATCAAGAGCGTGGATGTACAGGGGCCAAGTTATAGCCCGTATTTTTATTTTCAGGATGAGGACAAGGAACACGCGGTTTGGTTTTTGGATGCCGTGACATTCCTCAACCAGGTGCGCGAGGTGCGCGACCAAAAGGCCGGCGGCTTCGCTCTGTATCGGCTCGGCAGCGAAGATCCTGCAATTTGGGATGCGCTGGCCGTTCCCAGGGATTTCAATCTCGACAATCAAACCCGACAATCGCTGGAACTAATAAAATCGACGGACACAATAGCGGACGTCGGCGACGGCGAGATTGTCACTGTTGACCAGAATAGCACGGACGGGATGCGAAAACTTGCCGTAGACACAGACGGCTATCTCACCGCCAAATACGTCAAGTTTGCGGAATTCCCGACGCTTTACCATCAAGGGGCTGGCGGCGAGCATCAGGTCGCCATCACTTTCGAAGATGGTCCCGATCCGCGATGGACGCCAAAGATCCTGGACATTCTCAAGGCAGCGAACGTGAAAGCGGCGTTTTTCCTGCTGGGAGTGAACGCGGAGCGTTACCCGTCGCTTGTTCGTCGCATCGTCGATGAAGGGCACGAGATTGGGAACCACACTTATTACCATCCGAACCTGGCGCTCTGCTGGCCGGAGCACATCCGGCTTGAACTGAACGCAACGCAGCTCTTGCTCGAAACGATAACAGGTCGAGCGACTACGTTGTTCCGCCCGCCTTACGCGGCTGATACCGGCCCCACCCAACTTAGCGAACTGGCGCCGCTGAAAATCGCCGAAGACCTCAATTATCTCGTTGTCCTTGAGAATATCGATCCGCAGGATTGGGCGAAGCCCGGCGCGGACATCATCCTGCGGCGGATTAAACAACAAAGACACGATGGCAGCGTGATCCTGCTGCACGATGCGGGCGGAGATCGTTCGCAAACGGTGCAAGCTCTGCCCCGCATTCTGGATTGGTTGCATACTCGAGGCGACACCGTCGTGCCTTTAAGCACTTTACTGGGCACGACACGCGATGCGGTGATGCCGCCCTTGCAAGGCAATGCCCGAACGCTCACTCGTTTCGTAAGCAGCACCGGGTTTCGCATTTATCACAGCATCGAGGAATTCCTCTGGGCGTTCATGATTGTGGCGACGGCGCTGGTGGTAGGTCGCACCCTGGTTGTCATCTGGCTCGCGTACCGTTTTCGGCGCGGACCTAAAACAGATTTTGCGGAGCCGGTCAGTGTGGTGATGGCTGCTTATAACGAAGGAAAGGTGATCGCGGAAACTTTGCGCACGCTTCTCGCCACAGATTACAAAGGCGAAATTGAAGTTGTCGTCGTGGACGACGGTTCGCATGACCAAACTGCGGCGGAAGTCGAGCGCATCGCGCTCACTGAGCCCCGCGTCCGATTGTTGCACCAGGAAAACCACGGAAAAGCCCGTGCATTGCAACGTGGTCTCGCCGCCGCGCGCCACGGCATCATTGTTTTTATTGACGCTGATACGCAGTGTCAGCAAGACACACTCCCGCGTTTGCTCGAGCCATTTGCTGATGCGCGGATCGGCGCAGTATCAGGCCATGCAAAGGTTGGAAATTTGCGGACGTTCATCGCTCGTTGCCAGGCACTGGAATACACCTGCGGTTTTAACCTCGACCGGCGCGCCTACAATCGCTGGAACTGCATCACCGTGGTGCCGGGCGCGATCAGCGCTGTTCGCAAAGACGCGATCGATGAAGCAGGCGGGCTGAGTCTGCAGACCCTCGCTGAAGACACGGATCTCACGCTCTCATTGCACAGACAGCGGCAGCGCATTGTTTATGTGCCCGGCGCAATAGCGTGGACAGAAGCGCCGGAAACTGTCCGCACACTTGCGCGACAACGGTCTCGCTGGGCGTATGGCACGTTGCAATGTCTTTGGAAACACCGCGACATGGTGTTTAACTGGAACTATCGCGCGCTTGGCTGGTTCAGTTTGCCTAGCATTTGGTTTTTCCAAATCATCCTCGTCGCTGTCACGCCAATGGTGGACCTGTTCCTGATTGCGTCGCTGCCCTTCGGCGCTTGGAACGCGGTGTTGCCATTCATTATCATTTTCCTGGCAATGGACGTCATCCTCGCCACGCTCGCCTGCATGCTCGAGCGGGAGCCGATCGTGCGCGCCTGGCGCATCTTGCCGATGCGACTGCTTTACCGGCCTATGCTGAGTTACTGCATCTGGAAAGCGATCCTCCGCGCGATCAAAGGCGCGTGGGTCAGCTGGGGCAAACTCGAGCGCACCGCCAGCGTCCCCGTGCGCGCGTGACTGCGGAGCGCGCGCGACCTGGGTAGCGCGCTCGTCCCGAGTGCTGGTGATTGCGTCCTCGCGATCACGAACTTTTGTTCCGTTCTTCACTACTGCCTGGCTCAGCCATCCGCTGGAGAGTTGAGGGTTAACTTGTCTCCGACGGCGAGCTGCGCAACCCGGCGTATGTGTTTAGCGCTGAAGGCGCGGTCTCACCATCAGCCTGGGGCCACGCCCCAAGGATTCGTGAAAGGAAGAAGACGCACCTGCTTGAAAGTGGCTACGACATCCGTACTGTCCAGGAACTTCTCGGGCACAAGGACGTTTCGACCAACATGATTTACACCCACGTCCTGAACAAACTCGGTCTTGCCATCCGCAGCCCGCTGGGCGACCAACAGCCGACAAGGAGGTGGCACCCGATCCCAAGTTAGACGAAAATTTTCATCTAATTCTCGTTAGACCTCATGACCATTCGCGAGAAAGTTCTTCGTCAGAAGCGAGTGGCTGACTTCCTCTGGATCGGCGGCACTGCTGGCGCAATGCTTTGTTTCTTCAGCGCCGCTTCATCTCTGGCGCTTCGCTGGCTTGTCTTTCCCGGCATTCTCAGCTTTCTCGCCGCGATGGCGGGATCCATCTATCGGATATACGCGATTCGCTGTCCTCGCTGTTCGTATCGCCTCGGCGGAGCTATCATGTCCCCCGTCAATCCACTTGGACCAGCAGAACCTGTAGTCATGTGTCCGTACTGCGGAACCAGATTCGACGAAGAGTGTGAAGCCACACCGAATAACAGCCTTCAATCACCCACTCGTTGGTGCCTGGATATTCCTCTACAACGATATGAAACGCGCGTCAGTTACTGAGCTGCAGGCGCGAAACCGCTCTCTGACTTTCGATATCGGATTTCTGATTGTATACTCGCCGTCGCTAGCGTTAGCTGATCCTACTCCACAACAATACGATGGAAAAAGAACTGTTGAAATTGGAGAACGAATTTGCGCGAGCAGTCACCAGCAATAATGCGGACACACTCGATAGACTCCTCGCTGATGATTGGATCATCGTTGAACCCGATGGAAGCATCATCGATAAGGCCCGGTTTCTGGAAGTCATCCGATCTGGCGCGTTGTCCCATGAGTCGATGAAGTCTACAGACCTAAAAGTCCGTGTTTACGGAAACACCGCCGTGGTGACCGGGCTGACGACGAGTAAAGGAAAGTTTATGGGACAGGACTTCACCTCCTGCGAACGCGCGACAGATATTTTTGTTAAGCAAGCTGAACGCTGGCAATGCATATTTACCCAGCTAACTCGCTTCACGAAGAAGTGACGCGACAGTCGCCATGAAAGCGTTAGTCCTGGCCGACGTTGCATTTACTCTGTTGTTGCCCGTCGCGATTGCTGTCGCCGAACCTGCGGCAAAGGATCCCGCGCACTGGCAAACCACAGGTGTGCTTGTTCAAACTGATGATATTCCTCAGCCGGTCCAGACAGCCATTACGAACGGTTCGATGGGAAAGAAATATGAGGTTTCGTTCTATTTAAGCTCGTTCTACGTGGAGACTTCGATGGCTACCACAAGATCGACATAGCGGTTCTAGTGAAGCAACGCTCGACCGGAAGGCTCGGCATCCCGATCATTCATGGGCTGGTCAATAAGGTGACAATTCTCGGCGCAGAGACTGCCATCGGCAACGGTGATGATGATTTCGAATGGATGGATAACTGGCAGATTTATACGAAAGACGCTGGCGCTAAGGCAGCCGGAGCACAAAGCCTCCCACACTTGCGCGGAGACGTACTTCTTGTGAGTAAGAGCGAAGCAGCTAGCGCGTTGATTTACTGGAACGGAAAACGCTATGTTTGGCTTCAGCAGGGCGATTAGCGGTGGTCTGATAGGCGTAAGGGCGGACCGCCCGTGCCCTCCATCCCCTCGGCGCGGACTCGCCACGGCGAGCAAGCTGTGGTTGCGCTGTAATCAAAAAGTCAGCGCGTAATCAAAACGTAACTTGTCCCGTGCTCTTTCTTTCTCTCGTTTGACTTCAATTGAGAAAGAGCAGCACCCGCAAGTTGGGGCATCAAACCTGACGCCTTCTCTCTTGACGCTATCAAGGCGTCGAGATTGCCACCGTTCCATTCAGCGACGGCATGGTCCGGCTCCATGAAATGCGTTTTTTGCAAATAGAGCAGTAACCCTTCGTCCTTCGCGGAAACGACTTCGTAGCGCCAGTGATGCGCCGCCGCTTCACGGCGAACCCCCCGTCCAAAAATAGCAAGCGCGTCGCGATGGTACCGATATCCTGAGATGACCTTGAAGATCGTGTAGCCGCCGGTGAATAGAATTGCGAACGCTAATGCGATGGCCAGGTAGGGACGCCGCGCGGTGGCGTTCACGTGCAAGGGGCGACGGCCTGGGCAGCCGTCGATTCCTAAGTTGACGGCTGGGAAGCCGCCACTCCTTGAGGAGGATCGGCGGCCGCCAATTTGCGCCGCCAACAGCAAACACAGAGGCGGTATGATTGGAAAAATTCGATCGACGCGCTTGGAGGGAATTAGCGACATCAAGATTAAGCCACCCACGCTCCAGCAAAGCAGCCAGAAAGTCTCAGGTGACATCTCGCGAAACGCTGAGCTCAGCCGCCATTTTCGCGAATGAAGATCGACGAGCGCGATGCCAATGATGAGCACGCTCCAGGGAGCAAATTTGTGCAGTAGATGCGGTAAGTAAAAATAGAGCGGTTGCGGCCGATGAATTGTTTCGCCAAAGCGCGCAACAAATTCACGCATTACAACTTCATCAAAGAAGCCGGGCTGAAAAACGATGCCGCCAGTCGCCCATAACAAAAAGACCACCAGAGATGCAATCCATGGCCACCAACCGGGCCACGGGCTAACATGGAATGACGGCTGCCCAAGCCGTCGCTCCTTGAATGCGAAGCATTGAAACAGCAAAATCCCCGGCAGCAGGAACGCGTAAACGATCGGGCCCTTGATCAGCATCGCGATCGTAAGCAATGCAAAAACGTAAGTTTGGTCTCGCAGTCTCCAGTCGGTTCCCTCTTGGATCTTCTTCCAAATCAATAGGCCGATAAGAAAAATTACGAGCGCCAGCGGCATGTCGGTGCGCACGAGTGTTGCCAAACGCGGACTCAGCAGGTTCAATCCAAATGCACTTACCGCCATGAGACAGGCAATTGGTCCGTAAGCGGAGCTGGCAGCACGAAACAAGAAGATTGCCAGGGCGATCGCAGCGAGAAGTGATGGCAATCGCCACGACAGCTCCCATGATTGGGTCAATCCGAAAAGACCTGTTGAGACCCATCCCACGAGCGGCGGTTTGGTTGCCACGTGTTCGTGCGGAGTCTGCGGATAAAACCAGCGGGCTTCCTTGATCATCTGAAAGGAAGTGAATGCCTGCTTCGCCTGGTCGTAGTCATCGAGCTGCCAGGGTAAATTGCCGATTAGAAACAAGAGAAAAATTACGGCAACAACGACCCAAATCGTGCGCTGGTCTTCGAGCACGCTCGTTGTCATGTCGAGCGCAGTCGCTTGCCAAGCCGTAGCTTTATGCGAAGGGCTGGAGACATCTCGGATTGTTAGCGTCCAGAGATTCCTTGACTGCGCCAGGCCCCGCTCGGAATGACACTCATTCGGTCTTACTCGCGCCAGAGAATCGCGCGCAGCGGTGCTCCATCGGCACCGGCGATTTTTAGAGGCAGCGCTGCGAGATTGTAAAATCCGGCGGCGACCTCGGTCAGATCGAGCGATTCAACGATGGCGATGCCAGCACCGGCCAGCGCGTGATGGTTCTGCAACGATTTTGAATCGATCTCATCCATTGATGGTAGATCCACGCCGAGCAGCTTTACTCCATTTTTCTGCAGCCATGCCGGGACATCGGCTGCGATCACCGGAATTTGATTTGGAAAAACTGTGGAGTCGCTCCAGCGACCGGTTTTTACGAGAAGCCGCGAGGTCGCCGCGATGTCCTCGGCATGCGGCTTGAGATCTTCGGTGGTGATCAAATGTTTCTGCTTGGACCGCGCAAAACTTTTGGCGAGATCGACCACGGTTGCGCGACCAACATAAGCGTCGAGCGGCGCTTTCTCGATCGAATCGCCCTTTGGATCAAAGTGGAACCGCGCATCAGCATGCGTGCCATTGTGCACGCTCATCGTGATCGCGCCCAGGTTTACACTTGCGCCTTTCGCTATCTCGTTGGTCGCCCGAAAACGAAACGGCTCATCACCGGGCCATTCTGCCAAATCGTTGGAAAGTGTTCTTGAAATGTCCAAAATTTTCATCGCGCGATCAGTTGAATCCTTTTGGTATCGATCTTCGAATCTCTTCCACAATTACTTGCGCCGCTCTTTGACTAGCTCTGCTCTTGCCCATTAAAGAAGGCCGATCCGCAGATCGCTCCGGCGGACAGCCGCCTTCGCCTGCAGCTACGGACGTGCCAGGGGAGACCGTCGCTCCCTGGAGTCTGCCAACGATCGCATCAAATTCGGAAATCATTCGCTCGCGTGCGCGTGCATCTTCCATTAACAGCTGCACGGCCTTGGCAATGGCAGCTGGTTTTGCCCGGTGCTGAATAAATTCCGGAACGACTTCTTTGCCTGCGAGCAAATTCGGCATGCCAAGATACTTGACGCTCACCACCAGACGCGCTGCGAGGTAAGTGGGCACAGCCACCTTGTAAATCAGCACAAAAGGCATCCGAAAGTAAGCAGCTTCCAACGTAGCGCTTCCTGAGGCAACGACCCCGATGAAAGCCCGCTGCATCAGCGCTGTTGTTTCGCCGATTTTGATTTGAATGACTTCGGGATTTTGCGACGCTTCACTCCTCACCCTCCCCTCTCCCCTCAACGAGGGGAGAGACGTCCTTGTCATACCCTCTCTCGCCAAGATGGGTTGCGACTCGTTAGGTGCTTGCGTCGTCTCCTCTCCTTTTGCCAAAGGAAGAGGATAAAGGTGAGGGTTCAGCATCTGACTCATCTCGCGCGCGAGCTCGTCGGATGCCGCGGCGACTTGAAAGCGCAAAGTGGGGTTGGATTGCAACAGCAGGCGCGCCGTTTCGATCATTACCGGAAAAATTTTCCGTGCTTCGCGCAGGCGACTGCCTGGAAAAAGGCCGATCAAATTCGGATCGCGCTCACCATCGAGCTTGCTAGCCTGCAATCTTTCAATCATCGGATGCCCGACGAATATCGCACGCAAGCCTGATTCATTATAGAGATCCGCCTCAAATGGAAAAATGCAGAGCACGAGATCGATGCAGCGCGCCATTCTTTTGATCCGGCCACGATTCCAAGCCCATACCTGCGGACTGATGTAATAAATTATCTTTGGTCGTCGCGATTGTCTTTGCAATGCGCGGGCCAGTCGCAAATTGAAGCCAGGGTAATCGATCAACACGACTGCGTCCGACTTGCTCTCCAGAATTTCTTTGATCGTTTCGCGAAATTGCTCTCGGAAATAACCATACTTCCTCAGCACTTCCCACAAACCGAGGACGGCGGCGTCGCCGATCCAGTTTTTGAATTGGTTGTCAGCAATTTCCTGCATTTGCGGTCCGCCCCGGCCGATGAACTTCAGCTTGGGATCCAACTCGCCCAGGGAGCGCATCAACGCCGCGCCGTGATTGTCAGCGCTCACCTCGCCGGCAACGAAGTAGATGGTCATTCTTCTGTAGAGGCAGTCGTGTCGGCAGCAAAGTCGCATGCCATGCAGGCGGCACGCCTGCCTCTACAGTAAGATCTGCGATACGGGATCGTCCTATCCACTCGACGCGATTTGTTTCGTAATTTTGACTGCCAACTCAAGAGCAGCAGCTGCCTGAGAACCGGAAACGCGCGGCTGGCGTCCCGTGCTCGCACATTCGATAAACGAACTGAGCTGAAGTTTCAGCGGTTCTTCGTGTTCGATGTCTGCCCTGTCACGCCAAATCTGTTTTCCAATGCGCCGGTAAATTTCGCCGCTTTGATTTTGATAGTCGAGCGAGATGTACGCGTCCTCCTGAAAAATGCGAATCTTGCGGACGCGCTCGGGACTGATCCTGCTCGCGGTCACATTTGCCACGCATCCATCTTCGAAATGCAGTCGCACATTGGCGATGTCTTCACTCCGGCTAAGTACGGGCACGCCCACTGCGTCAATACTCCACAAAGGCGAACGCACGAAATGCAAAATGACTTCCAGATCATGGATCATTAAATCGAGAACGACACCGATGTCGGTACCGCGTTCCGAGTACGGTCTGAGCCGATGCGCTTCGATGAACCGCGGATGGGTCAGATGTTTTTCAAGGGCGCCCAACACCGGGTTGAAACGTTCCACGTGGCCGACCTGCAAGATGAGGCCGTTGCGCGCGGCCAACTCTGCCAGTTCGCCAGCATGCGCAGTGTGGTCAGTGATCGGCTTTTCGACCAACACGTGTTTGCCCTTCGCAAGGAGAGACCGTGCAACTTCATAGTGCGTGTTGGTGGGCGTTGCCACGGAAGCAGCGTCAATCATCGCAATAAATTCATCCAGAGATCTGGCAGGCGTCGCGTGGAACTTGATCGCAATTGTGCGGTTCGTGATAGGATCCACGTCATACACTGCGGTGAACTCAGCGGACGGAATCTCCGCATACAGTCGCGCATGATTGCTTCCGATATGACCAACCCCAACAACCCCAACACGCAAATTTTTCATGTCGCCTTAAAAGCAGTCAACGCCGGAAAGATTCGCGGTCAAACCGCAGATGAGTCCATCGTCGAATAAGTCGACCGTCGCTCTTAGGACGAATCAGTGTCACTACACGGAATTGGCCCGGAACCATTCATACGTCCGAGCAATTCCATCCCGCAGCGGGATTGCCGGCTTCCAGCCGAGCGCGCGAAGCTTGGTCACGTCTAAAAGTTTTCGCGGCGTACCATCCGGCTTGCTGGTGTCCCAAGCGAGTTCACCGTCGAACCCGACCACGTCACAGATTAATTCCGATAGTTTGCGAATTGAAATGTCCTCGCCGCAACCGACGTTGATGATCTCTGGGGAGTCATATTTCTCCAGGAGCAAAAGACATGCTGAGGAAAGATCGTCCACATGCAAAAATTCGCGACGTGGTTTTCCAGTTCCCCACACGGTTAGCTTTTGATCCTTGCGCACTTTAGCTTCGTGCGCTTTGCGTATTAGTGCGGCCAACACGTGTGATGTTTCCAGATCGAAATTGTCGTTCGGGCCGTAAAGATTGGTCGGCATAGCCGATATAAAATGCCTGCCGAATTCGTGCCAATAAGCCTGGCAAAGCTTCATGCCGGCAATCTTCGCAATGGCGTAGGCTTCATTAGTCGGCTCCAGCGGCCCGCTTAGCAGCGCCGTTTCGGGAATAGGTTGCGGCGCAAACTTCGGGTAAATGCAAGAGCTTCCAAGAAAGAGCAGCTTGCGCACGTCGTTCTCATAAGCTGAGCGAATGACATTGTTCTGGATCTGCAAATTCTCGAGGAGAAATTCCACCGGGAAATCGTCGTTCGCCTTAATTCCGCCAACCTTTGCGGCCGCGACAATGACTATGGTTGGTCGTTCCTCGGCAAAAAATTTCGCGACCGCAGACTCATTGGCGAGATCAAGCTGCGAATGATCGCGTGTCAGCAGATTGTTGAAGCCTTCGCTTTCGAGCCGTCTAACGATTGCGCTGCCCACCATTCCCCGATGTCCGGCGACGAAGATCTTGTCGGATTTGTTTAAATGCACGGCGCTCCCGACTTTCTGAAGGATCCCCTCTTCGTCATCAACTCAAGGCGCAAAAATCAAAAGCACAAACACAGCGAACAGTAAAAAGTGGATGCAACCCTGCAGAATATTTGTCTTCCTGCTTGTAAATGTAACTATGCTCACGGCCAGTGTCAGGAGCAGTAGCGGAAGATTGGCGCCTTCCACGCCGAGTGTGACAGGTCGTTTCGTGATCAGTCCAATGGTTAGTACGGCCGGAATCGTTAGTCCGATTGTCGCGAGCACCGAACCAAACAGAATGTTTATTGAACGCTGCAGATGATTACCCACACTGGCGCGGACCGCGCCTAAGCCTTCCGGCGAGAGCACCAACGCTGCAATGATCGCGCCGCCAAGTGCCTGTGGCATATGAAATTTCTCAATACCGTTGTCCAACGGGATAGCGAATTTTTCCGCCAGTAAAATAACCGTTATCAGGTAGACGAGCAGCAACGCCGCATGAAAAGTGGTTGAGCGCACGTGCAATGGATGATGAGCAGACTTCGCCAGCACCACAACGTCCTCCGATTCCATGAAATAGCCGCGGTGTCGCACGGTCTCGATGAGCAGAAAAATCGCGTAAAGCAGGAGTGACACCACAATAAGAAAGACTTCCTGTTCGGTAGAAAAATTTGGCCCGCTCTTAGAAGTGGTGAAATTGGGAAAGACTAAACCTAGCACCGCTAACGTCATGATCACATTGAGATACGAGTTCACACCCAGCAAATTGTAATACTGCTCTCGATAACGTAAGCCGCCCAGCAACAGCGACAGCCCGACCAAGCCATTAAGCGCGATCATAACTACGGCAAAAATGGCGTCCCGTCCGAGCGTTGGGTTGTTTGCGCCATGCAACATTGCCGTGGATATCATGACCACCTCGATACAGATCGCCGAGAGGGTCAAAATTAAGGTTCCGTAGGGTTCACCTAACTTAATCGCGAGACAGTCTGCATGGCTCACCACACAAATTGCCGACCAAAGGATAACAGCAAAAAGCCATAGGAAGACAGCGATCATCGCTACCGGGTGCCCAACGAGTTCGACGAACTGATTTCCAGCTGAAAAAAAGATCGCCGCCGTTCCCAAACCGATTAGCAGCGGAAATTCACGGCGCAAAGCCCCTCCGAAGTTGTGAGCGCTCTTCGCTTGGTGGCTGGGTTTTGCCTTTCGCGACATGCGCGCGAGCATATCGTCGCGGCACTCGTCACGCAATCATCACGTAATTCAGGCATCCTGCCTGATAAGTCACGCGGGCTTCCCAGCCTGCAAAAAATTGCGGACAAGATGTCTGCCTGAGTTACGTCGGTGGGATTAGCGAGACCCTACTTTTTCGGTTGAGCGAGCGGCAGAAATTCTTCGCGCGCGACCTTGCCGTCCTTAACCTTGTAAATTCCCACCTCCGACATTTGCATCCGCTTTTTGGAGGCTTTGTCCGTCACATCGATATCGAACTGCACAACGAAGGTGTCGCGGGCTACAAACGGTCCGGCGACTTTTGCGCTGTGCACCTCGAAACTGTTCTCAAACCACTTCGTCTTACCGCGCACCTGATCAATGCCACGCATTTCCGCCCGCATGTTCTCCATCTCCCTGGGCTCTACGCTGACGATGTCTTTTGCGTAGAGATCATCGACTGCCTGCATCCATTCGCCTTTCCGGCAATACTCTACCAGCTTTGTCGCCACTTCTTCTGTATTCATCTGTCCTCCTTTTAGGTCTCCTGTGTTTGTTTCAAACGTTTCGCAAAAATGCTTTTCGCTCAACCACCGGCAATGGCACCGATAATCAAGAATGGTTCTGACCCTTTTACAATCGCGTCTGGCAACGCGGCGTCCGGTGATTCATGCGACAAATCTTCGCCACAGGCAAAAAATCTAACCATTGGCCGGCGAAGTTTCGTGACATGATCGCGTATTGTTCCATGGAGCATCGGATATTTTGCCTCAAGAGCGTCGAGCACTGAACCCTGGGTCACGGGAGTCTCAACTTCTAGTTCCAGTTCGCCATCAACGCGTGCAAGCGTACGCAGATGAGGCGGAAGCACGACGCGGATCATTGGATGAATAAAGTTCCGAGTCTCAAATCCCAAGTTCCAAACAAATTCCAAATCGCCAACGTCAAAATCGCAAGGACACAAAGTTCACGAATTTGGGATTTGATCATTGAAAGCTTATTTGGGATTTGGGGCTGGGAATTGGGACTTGCTCAACTGAGCGTTTGCACCTCAACCGAAAGCACCGCCGGCAGATCGCGCACGATGGACTTCCAGCTGTCACCTGCATCGGTCGATGAATAAACTTGGCCGCCAGTTGTGCCAAAATAGACGCCGCACGGCTCGAGCGAATCGACCGACATCGCGTCGCGCAGCACGTTCACGTAACAATTCCGTTGCGGCAGACCTTTCGTCAGCGCTTCCCATTCATGGCCGCCCGTGCGGCTGCGGTACACGCGTAACCTTCCGCTGAGGGGGTAATGCTCGGAATCGCTCTTGATCGGCACGACGTAAATCGTCTCCGGCTCGTGCGCGTGCACATCGATCGGAAATCCGAAATCGGTCGGTAAATTTCCGCTGACCTCATTCCATGAATCACCGGCATCATCACTGCGCATGACGTCCCAGTGTTTCTGCATAAACAACGTGTTCGGGCGCGAAGGGTGCAGTGCCATACGATGCACGCAGTGGCCGACTTCTGCTGTCGGGTTCGGAATGTATTGCGAATGGAGCCCGCGATTAATTGGTTTCCAGCTGTTTCCGCCGTCATCGGTGCGAAACGCACCAGCGGCCGAGATCGCGACTGAAATTCGTTTGGGATTACTTGGATCGATAAGAATCGTATGCAAACACATCCCGCCTGCGCCTGGCTGCCATTTGGGACCGGTATCGCTGCCACGCAATCCGGCGAGTTCGTGCCAGGACTTGCCGCCGTCTTTCGATTCGAACAACGCGGCATCTTCCACGCCTGCGTAAACGTGATCGGGATTATCAAGCGACGGCTCCAAATGCCAGACACGCTTGAATTCCCAAGGATGCTGAGTGCCGTCGTACCACTGGTGCGTCGTGAGTGGTTTCCCGGTTTCAGGCGAAGCATCGTAAGCGAACATGTTACTTTCGCCCTTCGGCATCCCTTCCGGCGCCATCAAGTCCTCCGGCTTTGTACCGGGCGGATTCCACGTTTTGCCGCCGTCGTCGGAACACTGAATGATTTGCCCGAACCAGGCGCTCGTCTGCGACGCGTAGATCCGGTCGGGATTAACCGGCGAACCTTTCATGTGATAAATCTCCCAGCCTGGGAAATGCGGGCCGCTGACCTTCCATTGTTTCCGCGCGCCATCAGATGTGAGGATGAACGCGCCTTTCCTTGTACCCACTAACACTCGAATTTTATTCATAAGCTAAATTTCTAACCGCAGGTCTTTTCTTGTTTTTGCCCACGAAACACACGAATGACGCGAATGACAGAAAGACTCATCTCTGAGATTTTCGTGTCATTTCGCGTGTTTAGTAGGCAGGTCTGGCAGACAACGATCATGAACCGAATCACCCATCATACGCTTCCTTCAACACTTTAATGTCGATTTTCTTCATTTGAAGCATCGCGGCCATGACGCGTTCGGTTTTTTTGAAATCTTTGTCGTGCAACATGTCGATCAAAACAGTTGGAACGACTTGCCACGACACACCGAATTTGTCCTTGAGCCAACCACAGGCTGATTCCTCGCCGCCATCTGCCTTGAGGTTGTCCCAAAAATAATCCACTTCGCCCTGCGTCTCGCAGTTCACAACAAACGAAATTGACTCGTTGAATTTGAAAAGCGGACCGCCGTTTAGTGCGACGAATTTCTGGCCTTGAAGTTCGAATTCAATCGTCAGCACCGACCCTATCGGACGGCCGCTCTCTGATATTTTCGCTGCTTCTTCACCGTAGCGGAGGATTCTTCCGACCTTCGAGTTCTTGAAAATCGATGTGTAAAACTTCACAGCCTCTTCGGCCTGATCATCGAACCACAAAAACGGAGTAATCTTTTGCATGTTTGTTTTATTTCTTTGTCGGCAGCGGCGGATACTCATCGAACTTCGGAATTGCGGGATCCATTTGGTCCCACGGTTGGGCGTCCGAAACGAAGATGTCCATCTGTGGCTGAAACCAACTCGGATCATCGAGGCTGCCAGCCAGGACTCCCACAAAGGGCGATTCTACTCCTTCAAATTCGCCTCCCGTAATTCGGGATCCGCATTCAGGACAAAAACCGCGTTTATGTTTGCCTCGCCTGATGCTGGGCGTGAAATGGTAACGCAATTGTCCGCGGATCAATCGAAACGACTCTCGAGGCAGCAACAGCCCGGGAGCGAATCCGCTGCCGGTCCCCTGCTGGCAATCGCGACAATGACACTTAAACATCATGATCGGCTCAGCGTCGCATTCGTACCGAATCGCGCCACAAGAGCAGCCACCGGTAAACGGAATCTTCATAGAAAGTTTCACAGCTGATCTGGAATTTCAGCTTCGACGAGCTTCGCTAATAGCGTCAGCGATTCTTGCCAGCCGAGATAGCACGCTTCGGCGGGAATGACCGCTGGCACGCCTTCCTGCACGATGTTCAGGTCCGTTCCGCACGGAACTTTTTTCAACGTGATCGTCGCCTGCATTTCACCGGGTAAATTTGGATCATCAAATTTGTCCGTGTAGCGAATGCGTTCGTGCGGCGTCAGTTCGACATACGTTCCACCGAAAGAGTGGCTCTTGCCCGAGGTGAAATTCGTGAACGACATTTTGTAAGTGCCGCCAACTTTGGCGTCCATCTGATGAACCTTGCCGGTGAATCCGTTTGGCGGAAGCCATTTGGCCAGCGCGTCCGGATCGAGAAACGCGCGGTAAATTTTCTCACGCGTTGCCCGGAGCACTCGGTGAAGTCGGATCGTATTTGTTGACATGATTTTCTTCTCCTTTCGATTTCGTTGTGTGTTGCTGAAGTGATCCCCTGGTTATGTCGCGCTTGTATCCGGCTCGATAATTCCGAACACATTGCCGGCCGGGTCCGATGCGTAGGCGAGCCATCCGATCTTCGGGATCGCCATTTTCGGAACGCAGATTTCTCCGCCGCCTTGTTTTATTTTCTCTGTTATTCGGTCCAACGATTCCACTGCGATCGTGTTTAGAGTCCCGGAATTTTGCCCTTCACGCGGACGGGTAATGCCGCCATTGATTCCCGGCTCGTTGTCATCGCCGGTCTGGACAAGCCAATATTCCATCGGACCGTCTTCGAATTTGCTGAACTTCCAGCCGAAAACGTCGCGGTAAAATGGCTGCACTGCTTCCGGATCGTTGGTGTAAATCTCAAAGTGCGTGACGCGATTCATTTCTTGCTCCTTCTTTTTTTTGTAGTGCCGCTCAATATTCGTCGTGACGCCGCACCCAATCCATTGTTGCGTCCTGGTTTTCGTTGCGACCTTTTGGCGTGAGATCCAAGAGATTGTAAGCGCCTACCAAACTGTCGAGCCCACGCGCATACGTCGAATAGGTGTGAAAGACATCGCCGTTTTCGTCTTTGTAAAACACGCTTAAACCCGGCAATTCATCGCTGATGAATTCCTGCGTCGCGTAATTGTAATCAACTTTTCCGTTCCTTTCGTCTTCCTGGGTGAACGAAACGTGATAATCGAAATTGAAATCGTTCCCGTGCGAAGAAAGCCATTTGAAACGCCAGCCCATTCGTTTCTGATAGGATTGAATTTCGGACAACGGTGCGCGCGAGATAACGACGAAGGTCACGTCGCGATGCGGGAGATGCCAGTTTGCGCCGTCAAAATGATCCGCCAGATAGGAGCAGCTTTTACAACCCTCCTCCCATCCTGGCCCCAGCATGAAATGATAGACGATCAATTGACTGCGTCCGTCGAAGAGATCGGCTAGAGTTGCCCTGCCATCTGGGCCGTCAAAGACATATTCCTTGTCGATCTTAACCCAAGGCAACTCGCGCCGATGGCGGCTTACTTTGTCACGTAATCGTGTTAATTCCTTCTCGCGCGTCAGCAAATCTTTGCGCGCGACCAGCCATTGCTCTCTCGATACGACTTTGGAAAGATTCACGTCGATTGCGCCGGTTTTCGGTTCCAGTGTTTCGATTTTCATTTCTCCTCCTTGAGTTTCGTGTGGTTGTTGACTTTTCCTGCCAATTCGGCAAACCGCTTTCACCGCGAGCGCGGTCAACCCGGTGGCTGACGTCGCCCTCGCCGCGATGAATGCCAGGCTCACAAGATAAACCGGGCAGATACAACGGTCCGTGTGCCGCTTTTGACCTGGCGATCCGAGGCTTGGTCAGACTGTGGCGAACTCTGCTTCGCGCTTGAGTTCGCTCGCCAGCGGACACTCGCCCGCCACGGGTCTGACTTCGACAATGGCGCCGAAGGGTAACCCTGGGCACTCCTGTGCGATCGCTACGGCTTCATCGAGACTGCCGACATCGAGCAAAAAGTAGCCGCCAATCGCTTCCTTTGATTCGGCAAATGGACCATCGGACACCACTCGGTTTTTGCCCGAAACGATTTTGCCTTCGCGCTCAAGTGGATTGCCTGCGACGGCTTTGCCCTGGTCGGTTAGCCGCTTGAACCAGGCCATCCATTGATCTGTCACTTTCTGTGTTTCTTCTGGCGAAAGGCTCTTGTACCAGTCGTTCCCGCGAAACAACAGCATGTATCCATTCTGATTTTGTGTGTTCATATTCTGTGGTTGGTGATTGTAATTTAAGTGTTATCGAGTTTAAACCATTGCAAGTTGTTCTTCTCGCGCCAATTCGCGTGCGCGGACGTCGAGTGGACATTCTTCAGCCACTGGGCGCACTTCGATTGAGCCGCCATAAGCCAGGCCCGGGCTGCTTTGGGCAATAGCAATGGCTTCGTCAATCGTTTCGACATCGAGCACCAGATATCCACCAATTGCTTCCTTCGATTCAGCGAATGGTCCGTCGGTAATGAACCGGCCGTTTTTGCCGGAAACGATGGCGCCACTGCGTTCAAGCGCGCGTCCAGGTTTGACTTTGCCCTGCGCAGTCAATCCTTCGATCCAAGCTTTGTTCTGGCCCATGAGTTTCTGCAGCTCTTCGTGCGAAAGCCTGTTGTACCAATCATCGGTCCGGTACAGCAGCATATATCCATTCTGATTTTGTGTGTTCATATTGGTTTCTAGTTGATGGTTGATAGTTGATTGTTTTCGAGTTTTCAGAACTACGACGAACGAATAACGCAGTTTAGGACAAATTATTTCGCGTTCGGGTCAGTCTGCCAAATTCCAAACGGGTTCCCCTCGGTATCCTGGCACACGGCGAAATAGCCCATCTGCGGCACGGCCGTGTTCGCCATGCAGATTTTACCGCCAAGTTTCTCGATCTTTTTGGACAACTCGGTGACTGAATTTACGCTGACGTAGTTAACCACTGGCTCTTGCGGTTGTTTACGTTTCTTGAGCGCCCCGTCGGGAGTATCGTCGCCGCCACCGGTATCAATGTGCCAATACTCCTGGGGTCCTGGGAATCTCTCAATTTTCCAACCAAATAAGCCGCCGTAAAACGTTTTGGCACGCTCGACGTCATCGGCCGGGATTTCAAACCACGCGATGCTTGCTGCCTGTTTCTTCTCTGATGTGTTCATATTTTGTCTTTCTATTGATGTGTGCGTTCGTCAAAGCTATGACGAACAATCGGACGCGTTCAGGACAAATAAAAACTGCTGTGTAAAAATTTTAACGCCATCCCTTCAGTGGGCAATTGTTATTCAGGCCACAAGCCTGAGCCATCGTAGCCGTGGGCAACGCCCTCGGTTCACATTCGAGAATAATATTCGCCCTGTAAGGGCAAACCAGTTCGTGCCATCATCCGCCGCGTATGCCGCAATCGTTACACATCTTGAACGCTCACATCATTTTCGCGACCAAAGGGCGACGGCCGTGGCTAACAACCAACATCCGCGAGCGGGTATGGGCGTATCAATCGCGCATCCTTCAAAATCTGGAATGCAATTCAATTACGACCGGCGGCATTGCGGACCACGTTCACGTCCTGTGCAATCTCACTAAAAAATTTGCGACAACGAAAGTTTTGGAAATTGTCAAAAAAGATTCGTCCAAATTTATTAAAACATTGGATTCGACCCTCCGCGACTTTCACTGGCAGGATGGCTACGGACTCTTCAGCGTGAGTCCTTCACATTTCGACGCGGTCAAGAAATACGTTCTTGACCAGGAAGGACATCACCGAAAAGAAACCTTTCAGGAAGAGTATTTTCGGATTTTGAAAAAATACGAGGTGGCATATGACGAACGGTATTTGTGGGATTGAGAATCTTTGGAATGCCCTTTCAGGGCGAATTAATCTCTATGGGCAATTTCCGTCCGAGGGCGTTGCCCTCGGCTACGGTGGTTACGCGCCTTTGGCGCGCCAAAGAGGATTGCGTCGACCGAGCCGCAAATCGGTTAGAAATCTACACGCGGTCGCTGCTAGTGCAGTGCTGCAGTCGTTTCAAAAGGAACGCTCGCTCCGATTTCGTCTCGGCGAGTTCAAACGCTTTGCGGAATTGTTCGGCAGCTGCCGCATGATTGTTCAATCGCATCTCGAGCTCACCGAACACCGCATAGAATAGGTAGTAGGAATCTAGTTTTTCTCGGTCGCGGATGCCGCGGAGCGTTTGTAATCCCATCTCTGGGCCGTGAACATTTGCGACAGCCACCGCACGATTGAGCGCCACCACAGGCGAATCATCGAACTCGATCAATCGATCATACAACGAAAGAATCTTGGCCCAATCAGTCGATTTATAATCGATTGCCGTGGCGTGACACGCGGCGATGCCCGCTTGAAGATGATATTCGCTGATGTCGGCACCCGCAGCCGATTCGTGGAGGTGAAACATCCCGCGCGCGATCATCGCGTGATCCCACAGCGACCTATCCTGCTCTTCGAGTCGAAGCAGATTACCTTTGGCATCTTGCCGTGCTGGAATTCGCGCGGCATTCAAGAGCATCAGCGCAAACAAGGCATGCGTGTTAGGCTGGTTGCCGGCACGGTGTTGCGCCAGTAACTGGGTGAGACGGATCGCCTCGTCGCAAAGTTCTTCGCGCACGAGGTTTTCACCGCTCGACGCTTTGTAACCTTCGTTAAACAGCAGGTAGAGTGAATGCAGCACGCTGTCGAGTCGCCGCGTCAACTCGTAACCTGTTGGAATCTCAAATGGAACCTGCGCTTCCTGGATTTTTTGTTTTGCACGCGTCAGTCGCTTTGCAATTGCGGCTTCGGTCGTTAGGAATGCATGACTGATTTCCGTCACGCTGAAACCGCAGAGTGTTTTCAGCGCGAGCGCCACCTGCGCTTCCGGCGGAATGACCGGATGGCAGCACACGAACATCATCCGCAGTCGATCGTCTGCAATTTCGTGTTCGGAAAAAATTGCAGCTTCCAGTGCGGACCCGTCACGCTCCATCAACCGCGTGATTTCGCCTTCTTTCGCACGGAAGACCTTTTCGCGCCGGACGACATCGAGCGCGAGATTGCGGGATGCGCGCATGATCCAAGCGGCAGGATTTTCCGGAACCCCACGGTATGGCCACGTCTGCAATGCGCGCGCCAGCGCTTCCTGCACCACATCTTCAGCCAGGTTCAAACGCTCGATCCCGAAGATGCCCGTCAGCGTCGCCACCATTTTTCCCGACTCACGACGGAAAAGATGCTCGACCAATTGGGACACGCCTGCTGGTTCTTGCATGGCAGCTTGAACACTAGCGTCTGCCATACGCTCTCTAATCGCAAAGGCAATACGCGAATTGCCCAGGACAATATTTGATTGAAGACGACCGGTTCTCTGTGCTCGCGCGATATTGCCTTACATATGCAGGCCCATTCCGTGGCTAAACAGCAGGAATTCGTTGAGCCGGAGCAATTCACTTTTAAGGATGACGGTGTTTTCCCAAATAGCGTCCTGCCCGTACTATTGTTTCGGCAGGCATTCAAAACGGAGGCAGGAGATCGCGCCTTTGTAGTTGAACGACGTTTTGCCGAGAACGACTGGACCAATTCGTGGCGAAACGGCGTTTATTCCTTTGCTCATTATCACAGCACGACGCATGAAGTGCTCGGAGCTTATGACGGCGCTACGACTCTGCGACTCGGCGGCGAGCACGGCAAAAACGTTAAGGTGCATGCCGGTGATATAATTGTGATTCCGGCAGGGGTGGCACACCAGAACATCGGCGGCGGCACGGACTTTGCTGTTGTTGGCGCTTACCCCGACGGTCGCGAGTGGGATCTGCTTCGGGGTCTGCGTGGCGAGCGCCCCAAGGCCGATCACCATATCGCTACTCTGCCCATTCCGGACAACGATCCGATCTACGGCCCTGAAGGCCCGCTGCGACGGATTTGGAAATCCGTCCGCGGTTGCTCGAAGTGAGTCTGGTCTCTCATTGCAGCACTGGGTTTTCCGACTTCCCCCAGTCACACTTCAGTTTGTAGCGGATGTCAGCCGCTACAGCGCTGGAAAACAAAACACGCCTCTCCGTTCCGCTCACTACGCGGAACGAAAAGGCGCGATGACGACAAATGAGACTGAATATCAGTCCTCTTCCAAGATAACGCGATCGACGACTTGGTTAGTGCCGGTACCCATAAAGTGGACCCGTACCGGGACACCGACTTTGATTCTGGTTCTCACCGTCTGTTGATCCAGGACCCTGCCGCTTCGCGTCACATATGTGACGCTCTTGCCGAAGCGATAACGCACCGGGCCGGTGGTTTCTTTAAGTACTATCGCGCTTCCAGGAGTGTACTCTGTAATTGTCCCATTGGCTTCTGTCGTGGTTGCCGTGGTGGTAGTGGTCTGTTGCCGCGATTGCTGCGGCAACTCCTGTGTCTTCATAAGCGGTTGCCGTGTAGTCTGCCCCCACGCAAACGACGCCACCACTGCCAGGGCAATGCTCAAGAGTGCTTTTTTCATGTTTTCCCCTTTCTATTAAGGTTGGAGCGGCGATCAGCTTCCCGTGTCGCGTTTAATTTTCGGCCGGCCGGCCAGATTGCCGCCGTAATAAGGATTCGAACGCGAGCTGTCACGTGGATGCCGAAGCATGTTAAACACGCTTGACGCGCTTGGCGCGGCGGATTTTCCTGAGCATCGTTTCATGACTGCGATTCTGGCTCGGGACATCGGGATTTCATTACGTTCATCGGGAGGGAAATTTTTACCCGGAGGATTTGCTGCGGGATAACGATCCGATTTACGGCGCAGAAGATCCGTTGCCGACAAAGATAGAAATCCACCAGTGCCAAGCCGAAGCAGTTCAAGAACTCGCGCCCAAGCCGAAGCAGGATAAGATTTTCGGGATGAACGCAGCGCAAAAAATTTCTGTCGCCACAAAGTTCCGCGCAATGCACCAGTCCGGGTGTTTCGTGCTTCCAAATCCGTGGGACGTCGGAACGGCGATCTACCTTGAACACCTCGGATTCAATGCGCTCGCCACCACATCGGCAGGCTTCGCTTTTTCGCGCGGAAAACGCGATGGCGGCGTTCCGCGCGACGAACTGCTCGTGCACATTCGCGAAATAGTGCAAGCAACGGCGCTGCCGGTGAACGCAGATTTCTTGAACGGCTTCGCTGACACGCCCGAAGGGGTGGCTGCGAATGTGAAGCTTTGCGTCGGGACAGGCGTCGCTGGACTCTCGGTCGAGGACAACTCACAGGATCCCGCTGCGCCGCTCTATGAGAAAAATCTCGCAGTCGAGCGCATTCGCGCGGCGCGCGCTGCGATCGACGCTTCGGAAACTGGCGCGGTGCTAACGGGCCGTTGCGAAGCGTGGTTGGTCCACGATCCCACTCCATTGCGCACCGCCTTGGAACGACTCGCTGCGTACGCTGAAGCCGGCGCCGATTGCCTCTACGCGCCCGCTGTCAGTAATCCGGACGAAATTGTACAGATCGTGAAGACAGTCGCCCCGAAACCTGTGAACATCCTTGTCTCCGGATTCAACCACCAGCTTTCACTCTCCCAATTGACTGATCTTGGCGTGCGGCGGATCTCTGTCGGCTCCGGCCTTGCGTTGGCCGCGTGGGGCGCATTCGTCCGCGCCGCGCAGGATATCAAAACAAACGGCACATTCAACCTTCTGGCCAATAACGCAGCGTCAGGCGATCTAAACCAACTGTTTCGGGGAAAATCGTGATTCGTCGCGGCCCGAGCCTGCGTTTCACCACTTCGCTATTGGAATTTGCATCCGATGACGTCATTGTGCTCGAATGAAAATTCTTACTATTATCGCTCGGATCCTTTTCGGATTGATGTTCGTCGTCTTCGGCTTGAACTTCTTTTTAAATTTCATTCCCGCGCCGCCGCCGTCGCCAGGCCTGGCTGCGGATTATTTCAAGGTTTTCGCCGCCAGTCGCTACATGTACGTGGTTGGCGCCCTGCAACTGCTCAGCGGATTACTCTTGTTGATCGGCCGTTTCGTGCCCCTTGCCCTAACTATTCTCGCTGCGATGATCTTCAACATTTGGACATTTCACATCTTGATGGACCCGAAAGGTCTTTTTCCGATGGCGATCATCGCCATCGTGCTGGAACTTTTCCTGGTTTGGTCATATCGCGATCGTTTCGCGGGTATTTTGCGCGCCTAATCCGACACCGTGCCTACACAAAGCAACGATAAAACAGCCGATGTGGTCGTCCGCGGAGATGTACGCAGTTTCAAGCAGGAGATTGTTGCAGGTAAACATCACCTTATCGCTGACGAACCAGTAAGCGAAGGCGGTAGCGCCGCCGGCCCCAACCCATACGATTATCTGCTAACGGCGCTGGGGGTATGTACTTCCATGACGGTCGGCTTATACGCGCGCCGGAAACGAATGCCCCTGGAGAGCATCACGGTTTCGCTCTCACACTCGCGCATTTATGCAATTGATTGCGAGGAATGTGAAACCAAGGAGGGAATGCTGGACAGAATTGACGTTGAAGTCGAACTGACAGGCTCATTAAGCGCAGAACAGCACGCGAAGCTAATGGAGATTGCCGGAAAATGTCCGGTTCATCGCACGCTCACATCGGAGATCAACATTCGTCTGCGAACTGCTCAGAAATCACCTGCGTCGTAAGCACCGCTGTAGCCGGTATCGTTGATATTGGCCCGGGTGATGATGGATTACCTGGGTGTACTGGGATCAACGCACCGCTACAACAACGTTCTTCAAAATACGCGCGCACAACCTGGATCACACGAAAAAATAACGGGTTTACGTCGCCGTTTTAAGAAGCAAAATTGGTTTCCGAAGGATTAAACAGATCAACAGTTGCGTCCAACAAATGAGATTCCTCGCCGTTCATCCCAGCTGCCTGATGTACTCGAAGATTTATCTTCGACTCGAACCGCTCGGCCTCGAACTTGTCGCCGCAGCGGCGCGGCGCGCCGGCCACACGGTTCGCTTGATCGATTTGCAATGCGAGGCGCACCAAAATTTTTTACGCCTGGTCAAGCGCTGGCAACCGGACGTGATCGCCTTCTCCATCAATTACCTCGCTAACGTTCCTGAAGTCATCGATCTTGCTCGCGCTGCGCGTGGCTTATCGCCGGAGACATTCATCTGTGTTGGTGGACACAGTGTTTCATTTATTCCCGAAGAAATTTTGCGGCACGCTGTGGGCGCCGTGGATTGCGTACTGATCGGTGAAGGCGAAACGGCGATCACCGGGCTGCTCGATGCTCTCACCGAGAATCCGCCAAACCTGAAAAGCGTTCCCGGCTGTGTAACACTCGATGATCGCGGCCCACCGCCTACGTTCATGAAGTCGCTCGACGATTTATTGCCCGCCCGCGACCTGGTTCAACATCGCCACAAGTATTTCATCGGCGCGTTGGACCCGGCTGCTTCCATCGAGTTTAGCCGGGGTTGCCCCTGGGATTGCGTCTTTTGCAGTGCGTGGACGTTCTACGGACGCAATTACCGCGTAAAGACACCTGAGTGCGCCATTGAGGAGCTGGCGCAAATACGCGAGCCCGGAATTTTTATTGTGGACGACGTGGCTTTTATTCAAGCCGAGCACGGCATGAGACTTGGCGAAGCCATTGCTCGACGGGCGCTCCGAAAACGATATTACCTCGAAACGCGTGGCGACGTGCTATTACGTAACAAGGAGGTCTTCCAGTTGTGGAAGCGGCTCGGCCTCAATACCATGTTCCTCGGTCTTGAGGCGATCGACGAAGAGGGACTCAAGCGTTATCGAAAGCGTGTGACGCTCTCAAAGAATTTCGAGGCGTTGGAGTTTGCTCGCTCGCTCGACATATCAGTAGCTGTCAATATCATTGCCGATCCCGCTTGGGACCGCGAACGATTCAAAGTCGTACGCGATTGGTGTCTCGAAATTCCCGAGGTCGTTAACATCAGCATTAACACTGCTTATCCTGGGACAGAAACATGGCACACCGAATCGCGTCGCCTTACCACGCGCGACTACCGGCTGTTCGACATCCAACACGCTGTGCTACCAACCAAGTTGCCACTTCCGGAGTTTTACAAGGAGCTTGTCGAAACTCAGCGCGTCCTTGCCCATAAACATCTTGGATGGACGGCTCTTCGAGACTGTGCGCGTATCGTTGGCCGCCAATTGCTTCGCGGTCAGACCAACTTCATTCGGATGCTTTGGAAGTTCGACAGCGTCTATCGTCCGGAGCTGCAACTCGCCGATCACCGTCAACCGGTGAAATACGAAATCAACCTGCCGCCACCTTCCGTTACCACCGTGCAGCGGGGCGCGCTTTACATTCACGAAAATCGGGGACGCGGCGGCCGACAGATCGATCATCACACGGAAGAATTCGTTAACGCGACGCGCATGGGCCTCGCTGATTGATTATATCCTGTGCGTGAAGAACACGGAATTGTAGGGCAACCTCTTCGGTTGCCGAATTGGCTGGCAGGCAAAGCGCCCGCCCTACAGATTCAATGAATCGATGAGTAAGACGCCGAAGAAATCATCGAAAGCCCGCCGATGGTCGGCCCAGGTCACAAAGCGTAGCGACGCGCTCGATCTTGAGTCGGATGTCTTCAAAGGAAAAGATCCGCATCGCATTGCGCTGTCGTTAAAACGTTCTGCCGAGCGGAGCAAAAGACGCAAGGGCACGCCCTATCAATCGGCGATGTCGATGTTGAGTTTTTACATCAACCGCGCCGGGGAAAATTTGCCTAAGAACCAAAAGCGTGTTCTCGAGCGGGCTAAAACCGAACTGCGTGAGGCGTTCGGGCGCGGCTAGGCGGAACGCGTTGTCCTCAACAGGTTGGCAACATATGCAAAGGTGGATCGGCTTCTCCTGAAGACGATGGCAAACCAATCGCCGAAGGCACAAATAGTAACCGGCAAACATGCGCGCAAACGATGTCCGTTTACCGAAAGTAACAGCAGCAATGAACACTCGAAAACTCGGCAACTCGGATTTAACGATCACGCCGGTCGGGTTCGGCGCATGGGCCGCCGGCGGCCCATGGCAATTCGGCTGGGGCGAGCAGAGCGATTACGACTCCGTTGCGGCGATCCACCGCGCGCTGGAGCTCGGCATCAACTGGATCGATACCGCAGCCGTTTATGGGCTTGGTCATTCCGAGGAAGTTGTAGCCAGGGCGTTACGCGAGTGGGCCGGAAAACGTCCCTATGTTTTCACCAAATGCGGGATGGTTTGGAATGCGAGGCGAGTCTGCGGCGACTGAGCGCAAATGTCATTGATCTCTACCAAATCCACTGGCCTGCGGATGATCGCGCCGAAACGCTGGAAGGCTGGGCAACGATGTCCGAATTGCAAAAAGAAGGCAAAGTCCGCTGGATCGGAGTTTGCAATTTCAGTGTGCAGGAATTGCAAAAAGTTAAGGAGATCGCTCCGGTCACATCGTTGCAGCCGCCTTATTCAGTGATTCGTCGCGACATCGAGAAGGATCTCCTCCCTTTTTGCGAACGCGAAAATATCGGCGCGATCGTTTATTCGCCGATGGCGTCGGGACTGCTCACCGGCGCAATGACACGCGAGCGCGTCGCGAACCTTCCTGCTGACGATTGGCGCAGAAAAAACCCAGAATTTCAGGAGCCGAAGTTTTCGAAAAACCTTGCGCTGGTTGAACGGTTGCGCGCCCTTGGCGCGCGTCACGGCAAATCGCCAGGCGAGGTCGCGATCGCCTGGACATTGCGAAACCCCGCAGTCACCGGCGCAATCGTCGGCGCACGCAATGCAAAGCAGGTCGATGGGATTGTTGGCGCCGCGATCTTCCGCCTCACGCCCGACGAAATTAAGGAAATCGAAGCCAGCCCTTGATGGGCGTCCTCTTAATCCCATGCTTCGGTCAGTAAGGCACGCGTTTCTTCCACACCCGTGCGCCAAATTTTCATCATCTCTTCGTCGTCACGCTGATATAAACCGCCATAGTTGCCGTCCTTGAGGTACTCGCGCAGCGATTTTGGATTGAGCCGGCGCAATTTGTCCACATCGCTCATCGGCTTCTGCTCGCGCGGTACCTCGATATTTGCCAAACGCGTCCAGGGAAAATTTTCCATCCACGATGCGTGTGAAGCGACGGGATCGATCGCCTGCACCTGTGCCCAAACTTTCGGCGCGTTCCACCAGTTGTGAAACTTGATCCGCACGCCGGGATGATCGGCCATCCATTCGCCAATGAATCCTTGTGCCGGCGTGTTGCCGCCATGGCCGTTGACGATCAGGATTCGTCTGAACCCCTGCTCAGCCATCGCGTCGAGAATGTCACGCAGGATCGGGATGTACGTTTCGACACGCAGCGTGATCGTTCCCGGAAACGCGCGAAAGTACGGCGTGATCCCGTACGCCAGCACGGGAAAGACCGGCAGGTCCAACGGCTCCGCGGCTTCAACGGCAAGGCGTTCCGCCAAAATGCTGTCCACGCTCAGGCTGAGGTAAGCGTGTTGTTCTGTGCTGCCCAGTGGCAAGACTGCACGATCGTCGCGCTTCAAATATTCTTCCACCATCATCCAATTCATTTCACTGATTTGCATATCACAAGTTCACCTACAGATTTCATTTCTTCTCAGCCGGCGCGGACAACGCGCGGGTCGTCAGGCCCGTGTGAAGTAAATTCGGGAAATTCTCCTGGATGCAAAATTCCAGCAAGAATCTCAAGGCTATCGACAATACGCGGCCCTGGTCGCGCAAAGTACGCGCTGGCATCGACCAGATAAATTTCGCCTCGGCGCGCCGCGGGAAGTGAATTGAAATCGGGAAATCCCCGAAGGATTTCGTAGTCACGCCTCGTGCGATCAACGTCGTAGCCGCAAAGTGCGAGCACGATTACGTCAGGCTTTCTATCAAGCACGTCCTGCCAGTCGATTTGCGCCGAAGGTTGATGTTTACGGCCTAACGGATCGCATCCACCGGCGATCTCAAGGAGTTCTGGTCCCCAATGACCGGAACAAAATGGCGGATCCACCCATTCCATCAGGAAACAACGCGGCTGATGCGCAATGCGATTTGCGCGGCGCCGCACTGCTTCGATCCGATTCGATAACTGAGTGGCGAGTTTGTGCGCACGCTCGGGCACACCGCATACTTCAGCGACCTGTCGGATATTAACGAAAATATCTGAGACGCTCGATGGCTCGAGGTTCACCACCGTTGGCGGGCCTGGCAACGTTTCGGCGAGCCGGGCGACAGTCCCGTAGCCAACCGCGCACACATCGCATAACTTCTGGGTGAGGATCACATCCGGCCTGAGCTTGCGCAGCAGTGGCTCGTCGATGATGTAAATCGTGCCGTTCTCGTGCAGCGTGCGGCGCACCCATTCATCCACTTCGCGACTCGTCAAACCAGCATTGTGCACCGGAGAATGCGTGACGCGCGGCCGTTCATTTGCTTCACGCGGAAAATCGCACTCATGGGAAACGCCGACCACCTGATCGATCAAACCGACCGCTGCCGCGATTTCAGTGGCAGCGGGCAACAGCGAAACAATGCGATGCACAACTTAATCAACTGATCTGTCACCAAAAATGCAATGGCGTAGCAAGTGAAGATGGACAATCCGCCGGCGATACCGGCAACAATGGCTACAAGCCAAGAAGCGTGCCGCAAGGTTCGGGCAAGCAATGCGAACGCAAGTGCGATGCCGAATTCGCCGACAATGAGTGACGCAGACAATCCTGTCTGCGAACTCAAGATCGCGCACGCGTCGCAGGCAAGATTGGCTGCATCACGAAAACGCGCTTTCTTGACCGATTCGCGTCCTTCCTGCTAAGCGAGTGCGATGAAACGGCTCCTTTGGCTCGATATTTCAAAGGGGTTAGCGATTCTCTTCGTCGCGTACTTTCATTTTTGTTCGACCTATTTTCAACACGGCGTTCTTCCCCCGGCTGACTGGAGCAATTTCGTAGCAAGCGTACTCACGATCCTGAGGTTAGTTTGGTCCAAAGTATCGGGACTCGGTTTCCATGCCGTGGGCGTGTTCATCATTCTGAGCGGTTGGACGTTAATGGAATCAACGATGCGACGCGTCGAATCGGGTCCTCTCGCCTGGAGCGGCTGGTATCGGGCGCGGTTTTTGCGGCTTTATCCGATGTATTGGGTCGCGCATCTGGTTTATCTCGTTTCACCTTTCGTCGCGCGTCTCGAACCGGTGGACAGCCGCATCATTCTAAGCCTGCTCGGTCTGCGCTTCATCGATATCCAGATGAACTTCATGTACCTCAACGCAGCGTGGTGGTATATCTCCATGCTGATCCAGTTCTATTTGATCTTTCCCCTGCTCTTCTGGGCAGCGCGCCGCCTTGGACCACGGTGGTTTCTGATAATTGGATGTGCGGCAGGATTTTTCGCCCGCTACGTGTTACTCGTGCAGTGGCCGCAAAACGGATTATGGGTCCTTGGCGGCTTCGCGATTTGTCGATTACCAGAGTTCGCACTCGGAATCTCGCTCGCGATGTGGCACCGCCAATCGAGCGCAGGCGTGGAATGGTTTCTTCTTCGTGGCGCAGGTTTCGTGGTCGGATTGATCCTGTATCCGGCGGCACTACAGCTTTATCATGGCCTGTACGAATACATTTTCGTCGATTTCGCCACGGGCGCGTGTTGCATGCTTGAAATTATAGGCATCGCGGGAATGATTTCGCTCTTCCAATGGCCAGCGAAACTCTTCGGTCTCGTCGGACTCTATTCATACGGCCTGTACCTCATTCACCAACCGTATGTCATCTGGCTCGGACTTCGCATTCGCGAAGTGCCAATCTGGATGTTTCTGCTAATCTGTATCCCGACTCTGGCCGTGCTCAGTGCGTGGGGAATGGTTTTGGAAAAAGCAACGAACGCACTGGTGAACAAAATCACCTCGCTACGAAAAGCGGCCTGAGGGCAGGCCGTCTCCATGTTGAGAGTCAATCGACGGCTAGGACGCCGTCGTTCCTTGATGTAGCTTCGCCTTGATTTCGTCGACAATCTCTTCCGGAGTGCGTCCTAACTCGATGGTTAGCGCGCCCTCGTCCGGCGCCGGTTCTTCCAAATCGGCAAACTGACTTCGCAGTAACGTAGTATCCATGAAATGACCGCGCCGTTGGCGCAGTTGCTTTTCAACGAGTGCGTAACCTCCGCGAAGAAACACGAACTTCACTTGATCGATGACACGTAACCGTTCGCGATACGCCCGCTTGAGTGCAGAGCAGGCCAGCACCGCGTTCTCGCCTGCTTCGAAAGAGCGCTTAATCAACTGACGCAAATTCTCCAGCCACGGCCATCTGTCTTCATCGGTCAGGGGAATGCCGCGCCGCAATTTGTCGATGTTGACCCCCGAATGAAAATCGTCTGCCTCATAGAAAGGCCAGCCAAGTTCCTGCGCCAGCAGTTTGCCAATCGTAGTTTTCCCTGTTCCCGAGACGCCAAAAACAATCACGATCACCGCGAATTAATTTGCCTCCTGCTCCCGATCCTCTCCAAAAAGAACGCCATAACCACAAAGAGCGTGTAGAAAATCCAAACGCCCATCGCAGTGCCCCGGTCGGTCAACGGTGTGCGAGGCACATACGTATCACCTATCTGGACAACAACGAGTGCCATTCCGAAGGCGATCACAGCTCTTCTGCGAATTGCGGGCATCACATTTCGCGCAAGGTAGAGCACGATCCCGCCGGCAAGCAGCGCGATTTCCAATGCGAACTCCGGGTCCCGATAATTCCACAAACCAAAACCAACTTTCCATCTGTTGTCATAGATCGCGAGATCGCGAGGATGCGCAATGAGATCGAGAATCCAGTGCGAGAAAACCGCAAGGCCGACGATCAACGCCGCTGATTTTCTGTACGAATAGCCGAGCCAACTGCAAAGTGGTTGGTAAAGAAGAACGGCTACCGCTGACCACGCCATCGCTGCAATCAAGCTGTGCGAATACGGATGGAAATACGAGTCGAGCATGCTGCCCGCGGTGAACCCTTTGATTACGCGCAGTTTCTCAACTCCCAGCAGCACCAGCGTCGCCCATATGTAATCGAGAAATTGGACGGCTATGAACAAAACCCAGAGCGGAATTTTGTTTCTCTCAGTCTTAACTGCGAAAGCAACGCTGTAATGCCCAACAAACATTGGCTTCTCACCTCTGATTTCTAAACGCTGCCTGCCACGCCGTAGCTCGGCTTTGCGAGCAAAGGCGGGTAATGTCCAATGAACATTTCCGGTTAGTTATAGAGGCTTTCGCCGCGCCGAACGCCCGCGCTAATTTTCGGCTACACCGCTACGCAATCGCTAATCTTACTGGCAATCTACGCGCGCCCCAAGCGCCGCGTTGCTTTTCGAAACGTCCAGCGATTTCGTAATCGCAAGACCGACATCTGCCATTGCCAAGATTCCATTCGCCGAGCTCGTACCAATCGCGCTCGATGAGTAATTCGCCGCAACCTGGACACCACGTGCTGCCGCCATCACGATCGTGCACGTTTCCGGTGTACACGTAATGAAGGCCTTTCGAGCGCGCGATTTCGCGCGCACGTGTAAGCGTCGCCGGCGGTGTGTGCGGTTTGTCGAGCATCTTGAAATCGGGATGGAACGCGGTGAAATGCCACGGCACATCGGGCCCGAGATTTTCCATGAACCATTCAGCTGCGCGATGCAGCTCGGCGTCGCTGTCGTTCTCGCCGGGAATCAAAAGTGTGGTGACTTCGAACCAAACGTTCGTTTCGTGCCGAAGATATTTCAGCGTATCGAGCACCGGCGCGAGTTGCGCAAAACAAAGCCGATGATAAAACGCGTCGGTGAACGCTTTGAGATCGACATTCGCAGCGTCCATGTGGCGGTAAAATTCCGGACGCGCATCCTCGGTGATATAACCCGCAGTCACTGCGACCGCTTTGATTCCGCGCTCGCGGCACGCCTGCGCGACATCGATAGCGTACTCGGCGAAAATCACCGGGTCATTGTAAGTGAACGCCACTGATCGACAACCGAGGCGCTCAGCGGCGAGTGCGATCTGCTTGGGCGAAGCCGCATCCGCGAGCTTATCCCATTCGCGGGCTTTGGAGATGTCCCAGTTCTGGCAAAACCGGCAGCCGAGATTGCATCCAGCCGTGCCGAACGACAGCACGCTCGTTCCAGGCAGAAAATGGTTCAGCGGTTTCTTCTCAATCGGATCGACGCAAAACCCGCTGCTCCGGCCATAAGTTGTGAGCACCATTCGGTTACCAACTCGTTGCCGAACGAAACAGAATCCGCGTTGGCCTTCATTGAGTTTGCAGAACCGCGGACACAAACGGCACTCAATGCGCCCATCCGGCAGCATCATCCACCACTGGCCTAAATAATCCGATTGCTTCAGCTCTACGACCATCACTCAGAACATCGCTCAAAAATCACGACTTGCACGCCATGCGAAAGCCAGTTCAAGAAAACTTGAACAGAAGGCAACAAAGAAAACGAAGGGTCACAAAAAGATCAGCAAGCTCACTCTTTGTTGTCTTTGTTGCCTTCTGTAAAGATTCCTGCCTAAGCCACAACTGATGACTGATCAACGATCAGAATCCCTCGGGCGCTGTTGAAAAATGACCTCTTCTCAACGTCCGGAGTTCTGCAGTTAGGCAGGGTCTATGGAG
>Ga0209161_10000292_pt1 | contig 40052 bp, 39 predicted proteins | sample GraSoiAngelo_155_FD_186169 | JGI IMG/M metagenome (GOLD analysis project Ga0209161, IMG submission 186169) | Grasslands soil microbial communities from the Angelo Coastal Reserve, California, USA - 14_1009_13_30cm (SPAdes) (version 2) | ecosystem: Environmental > Terrestrial > Soil > Grasslands... | reverse complement strand
CGGCATCGCGATCGATGGTACGACCTATTGCTGGGGCGACAACCGGTACGGCGAACTCGGCGACGGCACCACGACCCAACGCTTGACCCCAATTGGCGTCGGGGGCGTGCCGCCATTCGTCGGCATCGATGCCGCCGGTCCATCCACCTGCGGGCTGACGGCGCTCGGATTCGCGTGGTGCTGGGGCGACTACTTTAGCGCAACGCCAAGAGCCATTCCCCAGCCAGCCCCGTTCACATCCATCTCGGCCGGGTTCCAACACTTCTGCGGAGTCACGACGAACCACGCCGCCTATTGTTGGGGCGTGAACACCTACGGCGAGCTCGGCGATGGTACGACCACGTTCAGTGCGGTCCCGGTCCGCGTCGTCTTCTAGCTTCTAGTGTGGCCACAGCCACGTGAAGACCGCGCATGTCACGAGCGCAAAAATGACGCCATCGAACGTGGCCTTGAGCGTCATCGCCCATGCTCGGCGGTACCAGATCGACATCTGCCACAGCGCCAGCGTGTAGCCGAGGAACGCCGTTGTCCCCGCAAAACGGCAGATGGCAATGAACGGTGGGGCGCCGGGCGGTACCGCGGAACCCGCGATGAACGCGGCGAACGCACTCACGCCCAGGCAGTACACGAACCACTGCGAAAGGTTGGAGGCGAGCGAGCCGGTCCAGGGCGGCATGACGGTCAGCAGGACCGCCGGTCCCCGCTTCATTTTCTCCTTGAACTCGGGCGAGCGCATCTCGGCGGGATTGGCCGGCCGCGGCATCAGGTAATCACCGGGCGGGATGCCGATGGGCCGCAGGGCATCCAACACGCGGTCCTCGTTGGGAAAGCGCGGGTAATCGTTTTTGTGCCACAGCGGGGTCATGTGGATGATGGAGCTGACGACGAACACCGCCACTGCCGAGATCAGGATCGGCAACCACAGGGCGGACAATGCGGTCATTGCGCCTCCCGATTCCAGGGGGCGTCAATCGTAGCCTCCACCGCGGTGTCGAGCAACCGCTCAACGGGCTCCGGCAGCACGCAACAGGCGCTCCGGCTCGGGCGTCGCCCGTTCCCGCCAGTAGGAATCCACCCGCGCTTTATGAGCGAGTACGAGCGGCGTACGGCCCTTGTCATCCATCGCATTCACGTCGGCCCCGCGCTCGATCAGAAGCTGCACCAGATCGGCACGGCTCTGCCAGGCGGCCACGTGCAGCGCGGTGGTGTCCTTTGCGAGATCGAAGTACCCATCGCCCGTGTAGCGCGCGTCGACCGGCACGCCGAGGTCGAGGAGATGGCGGACGCCGGCGGTGTTCCAGGTGCCGGCGAACTCCGCCAGCAGGGTTGGCCCCTGCGCGAGCAATTCGCGGACCAGCTCCGGCGCGCGAGCGTTGATCTCACGGACGGCTGTGCCGTCGTCAGTGGCGCAGGCGGCGATGAGACGATCGACCCCCGTCAGCTCGACGCTAAACCCACGCCGTGCGAAGAGCGCGAGCAGATCGCCGCGTCCTTTGCGAGTCGCGCGCTCGATCGCTGTGGCGCCGTCTTTTCGCACCGTAGGATCGGCGCCATAGTCGAGGAGCAGCTCGATGATGGCGAGTGAATTGTTGCGAGCAACCGCATGGTGAATGGCGATCCAGCCACGTCCGCGCTGGAAGTTCGGATCAACGCCACGCTCGAGGAGATACTTCACTCCGTCGTAATCGTGCCAATCGTGTTTGCGAATCAGCATCATCGACAGGTATTCCGGTGTGAGCTTGCCAGTCTCGACGAGCAGTTTCATCGCTGCATTGTCGTACGTTTCAGGCGAGTGGTACACGGCTTCGTCATCGTTGGGATCCGCCCCGCGCGCGAGGAGCAGCCGGGTCAGCTCGACGTTGTGGGCCACACCCGCCGCGCCGTACAACGGTGTCTCGTGCGATGCGTGTTGACCCGTTTCCCAGAACCCAGCATTCGGATCCGCTCCCGCGTCGAGCAACGCCTCGGCGGCCCGGAGGAATCCCGGTGTGCGAGCCGGATCCAGGCGCAGGTAGTTCGACATACTCAGATACGTCAATGCGTCGCCGCCGTAGGGCGGGCTCTTGGCGGTCGCACGGCTCGGATCCTCGGCCAGAAACCGCCGCACTGCACGGTCATCGCCGAGGATGGCGGCGGTGTGAATGTCGCCGGCGCGCAGCTCGGGGTGCTTGGCCAGCAACGCTTCGGCTTCGTCAAGCGTCCCGTGCCAGACGGCCGCCGTGATGAAAGCGGCACGCACGTCGCTCACCGGAAAACCTCGTCGCCGTCGCGCGCGTGCGACTCCATCTGCCGCTTCACCATCTCGTAGTAGACTCCCCGGGCGCGCATGAGGTCCTCGTGCGCGCCACGCTCGATCACACGGCCCTCTTCCATCAGGAGAATCAGATCGGCGCGATGGATCGTCGATAGGCGATGCGCGATGACGAAGGTCGTCCGGTCGGCCAGCAGGTCCGCCATCGCCGCCTGAATCAGCTGTTCGCTTTCCGTATCGAGATTGCTGGTCGCCTCGTCGAGGATCAGGATCTGGGGTGACGCGAGAATCGCGCGCGCGATCGCCAGGCGCTGCTGTTGGCCGCCCGAGAGCTTGACGCCGCGCTCGCCGATGGTGGTCTCATACCCCTGCCGCAACCGGACGATGAATTCGTGCGCATTCGCCCGACGGGCGGCGTCCTCGATCTCCCGGTCGGTCGCATCATGGCGGCCATACGCGATGTTGTCTCGCACTGAGCCGTCGAAGAGAAACACCTCCTGCTGCACGATGGCGAGTAAGTCGCGATAGCTCCGCAGCCGGAAGTCGCGAATATCCACACCGTTCAGCAGGATGCGGCCGTGGGTGGGATCGTGGAACCGCGCGACCAGGTCGGTCACGGTCGTCTTCCCCGCCCCGCTCCTGCCGACCAACGCCACCACCGAGCCACCCGGCACGACCACATCGAACGCGCGCACCACCGGTTGCCCGGGCCGGTATTCGAACGCGACGTCCTCGAACTTGAGCTCGCGCACGTCAGCCGGCGCATCCCGCGCGTCCGGGCGGTCCGGCTTGTCCTGCTCCATGCCCAACACGTCGAACACCCGCTCCATCGCGGCGAGGGAGCGCTGCATCTCGGAGAACGAGTTGACGATGTTCCACACCGGATTCAGCAGTAGGAACATGTACCATTGAAACGCCATGATATCGCCGACCGACGCGCGGCCGACGATGTTGAGGTAGCCGCCGAACCAGACGATCACGACGCTGATCCCCGCCTCGAGCAGCCCCCACGAGGTCCAGAGCAGCAGCTCGCGCCGGTGCGCGAAGAGCTCTTTCCGCAGCACGGTATGCCGGCCGAGCATGAAACTGATCAACTCCTGGATCTCCTGCCGGAACGCCCGGACGACGCGGATTCCCGAAAACGTCTCGCCGACCCGACCATCGACGATCTCCACGTCCTTGCGGACGGATCGGTAGATCGGCCGGATCCGGCGCGTGAAGATGAGGCTCAGGACCATCACTCCCGGGATGATCGCCAACGCCGTGACCGCCAGCTGCCAGTTGAGCGCCAGCAGGATTCCGATGGCGATGATGAGACGAATGACCGAGATGGCCGGCGACACGATCGCCAGCTGCAGCAGCCCGGTCGTCGTTTCCACATCGCCGGTGAGGCGCGACAGGATGCCGCCGGTCTTCATGTCCCAGAGCCGCGGCAGCGGCAGGTGCAGGAGGCGCTCGTACAGCGAGCGCCGGAGTGACAGCATCACGCGCACGTTGAGAATGCGCTGGCGGTAGTCCTTGTAGCCGCCACCCACATGCGAGAGGATGATCACGCCGAGGAATACGATCCCGGTCATGTTCAGCCGGGTGAGCCGGGCGCCGACATCCAGGGTGCGGTTGAGAATGACGTGATCGACGATGTACCGCATGAACAGCGGCTCGATCATCTGCAAACCGGCGACGGCGAGAGCCAGCAGAAAGACGGCGCCGAGCGCGAAGCGGTGCGGCCGCAGCCACGTCAGATATTCGCGGAGGAAGGCGCGACGTACCTGGTTCGGCGCCTGCGAAGGCGGCTCGCGGCCGTCTTCGTCGGCGGCGTCCAGCCGCCCGTGCTTATAGTCTTCGACGAACTCCTGGTAGCGCTTGCGGGAAGAACGAGCGGGGCTCACGAGACAACGTGAACCCCGCTCTTTGTCTTAGTCAACTGCCGCTTTATTTGCCGAGATCGTTCAGCGCCGTGATCAGCAGCCGCACCTTGGGCGCGTCGCTGGACTTCTGCGCGTCTGTACTCAACTGCCCCGACAGCTGCCGCAGCGCCGTCCGCCGTGCCTGCGCCGTGGCCTTCTCAGCCCTCTGGAGCGTGGCGCGGGTCGCCTTGATCCGGGCGGCCGGCAGCCCATTGGACCGCTCGAGCTGATCGACGTACGCGCGCGCCACGACGAAACTCGCCGGCCAGACCAACTTCTGCTGGTCCTGCGCGTTCAAGTAATCGAAGTGCACCAGCTTGGCGGCGTCGATCTCGTTCTGCGAGAGCAGCGAACTGGGCCTGAGCTCGAGAATGTCGAGGCCACGCGCGATCTCGGAGCTGTAGATGTAGCCGTTGTACCAGTACGCCGACCAGGAGCCCGCGCCCACGAGCTTGGTCGAGTCCATCGGCCCACGATCGAAGAACGCAATTTCTTTCGGATGGCTGGGATCGGTCCAGTCGAAGACCGAAATCCCGCCCTGATACCAGCCCTGGGCCATGATGTCGCGACCGGGCACGGGGATCATGGTACCGTTGTGGGCCACGCAGTTCTCATTGGCCGTCTGGGCGACGGGGAGCTTGTAATAGCTCTTGAACCCCATCGCGGTGCCCGACAGCGTGAAGATCGCGTCGGCTCCCCACTCGGGCTTGTCGGTGACGCGGCAGCGCGGCTGGAGCCCCCCGCCCCACTCGTCCGTGAAGAGAATCTTCGTCCCGTCGTTGTTGAACGTGGCTGAATGCCAGAACGAGAAGTTCGAGTCGGACACGGCGTTTACGCGAACCGGATTCGCCGGATCATGAATATCGAGCAGCAACCCATACCCGGCGCACGCGCCACCCGCGAAACCGATCGCGGGATAGACCGTGATGTCGTGGCACTGCGTCGGACCGCGGGGGGGCCCCTGGCGAGCCATCTGCGCGGCGATCATCCGATCGACGATTGCCTGGGCATTCGTTTTGAGCGTCGCGCTGTCCGCCGCCGTCGGCGTGCCCGTGCCGCCGCGCGCCTTGACGATGCTGTCGAGCTGGGAGCTGATGAACCGCGGGCCGGCGACCTGCTCCTGCCCGCGCACCATTACCACGATTCCACCGGCAGCGCGTGCCGAATCGGCCTGGCGCTTGGCGGCGGCGATGTCTTCGGGCGCCTCACCGTGCCGCGGCGGGGCGGCCAGGTTCTCGAAAATGCGCGGCGAGCTCACGATGTGCGCCAGCTCCGGATGCGCCAGCGGCACTTGAATGACTTCGATGCGGAACAGCGCTGTATTCGGATTCGAATCCGGCTGCGCCCCGGAGCACCCCGCCAGCTCGTTGGGCGAGCGCACCGGCGCCGTGCCCGAAACGTAGATGTACACGTTGGCAGTGTCATTCGGCGACGTCACGACCGTATGCGTGTGCGAGCCGCGGCATGTCTGCACGTCGACGATGTGCTTGGGATTGGCGAGGTCCGTGGCCTCAAAGATCCGGATGCCGCGGAGCCGCTCATGACTGACGGTGTCGGCAACCCCCTGGGTGCCGCAATCGGTGCGGCCGTTCAGCGCCTCGCCGGACACGAACAGCAGATTGCGGTACACGGACACGTCGCTCTGAGAACCCGGACAGACGAACGCCTTATACAGCTTGACACTCTTCGGGTTCGACGCGTCCCATACCTGCAGACCGTTGAAGTTGCCCTGGATGACGTAATTGCCGCGAATGGTGAGGTCGGAGTTGATGAACTTGAAGTCGCCGGCAGTGTCACGATTGATAAAGTCGGGCGACGGCTGGGTGTTCGAGACGAGACTCATGTTCCACGCGGCTGCACCGGCATCGAACCAACCAGCCTTCAGCCCGATCCGTGGATCGGGACGGGTGGTGTCAGCGGTGGTTCTGGTTTTTGTCGGTGTCGCGGCATACGTGGACTGCGCTCGCACGTCAGCGAACCCCGCCAGCATCAGCGCCACAGCAGGAATGACGAAGAGAATCCGTGATCTCACTGAGAGCTCCGTTTCGAGTCATCCAACATGAGTTGCATACGATTGATTTCGGTGGTCTGGTCGACGTTGACGTCATTCGCAAAGCGGAACACCGGTCCATCCTGGGCGGCGCCGGGCACCGCCAGCAGGTCCTGCACCATCGTGATCGCCCCTTGATGGTGCTGAATCATAAAGGTGAGGAACAGCCGGTCGAACTCCGGGCCGCGCGCCGAGTCGAGCCGTGCCATTTGCCGCGGCGTGAGCATGCCCGGCATGAGCATCGGCTGATCCATCCCCGGCATGATGTGCCCGCGCGGATCTGCCGGCGGAACGTATTCCCCGTGCTCGCGCAGCCAGCGCTGCGACATCGCGATTTCGTCGGTCTGTCCAACCACGATGCGCTCGCACAATCGCTGTACGGCCGGACTCGCGCCGTGCGTCGGCGCCCACTTCGCCATCGCGATGGCCTGCGCGTGGTGTCCGATCATGCCGGCCATGAAATGCACGTCCGCCGGCGTATCGTGCTTGGCTGGTGGCGTGGCCTGCGCGCCCGCGGGAGCCGCGGCACCGGCAAGGGCGGCGGCGAGCGCCAGGAGTAGCCCTGATCGTCTATTCATTGCCGGTAAAGCTATGCACAATTCCGGGGGTGACGAGAACCCGCCTCGGGGTTGAGAATTGGAACGCAACGTCAGGAATATGTCACGCAAATCATTGCCGGTCCTACCACCCGTCGAGCCCATGCTCGCGAAGGTCGCGGAAGAGATCCCACGCGACGGCGATTTTCTGTTCGAGCCCAAGTGGGATGGATTTCGCGCGATCGTGTTCCGAAGTAAGGACGACGTGTTCATCCAGAGTCGCGACCTGCGACCCCTCGATCGCTACTTCCCCGAGCTCCACGACGTCTTCCTGGAGCAGCTGCCGGTCGGCGCGGTCGTGGACGGCGAGATCGTGATGCCCACGAAGCACGGACTCGACTTCGGTGGGCTCCAGATGCGGCTGCATCCTGCGGCGTCACGCGTCGCGAAGCTCGCCAAGGCCACCCCGGCCGCGTTCGTGGCCTTCGATCTTCTCGCGGTCGATGGCAAGAGCCTGATCGACGAGCCGCAGCGAGACCGCCGAGCTCACCTGGAACAGGTCTTCAAGAAGGCTCGTCGCCCGCTGTACCTCACCCCGATGACGCGCGACCGCGATGTCGCCGTCGATTGGCTGAAGCGCTTCGAGGGCGCCGGGCTCGACGGCGTGATTGCCAAATCCGCGACGGCCGCGTACCACCCGGGGAAGCGCGCGATGTTCAAGATCAAGCATGTGCGCACCGCTGATTGTGTCGTGGCTGGGTTTCGCTGGCACAAGAGCGGCAAAGACGCCCTGGGATCGCTGCTCCTCGGCCTTTACGACGACGACGGGACACTCCAGCACGTCGGGGTGACGTCCGCGTTCGCCATGGCGATGCGCAAGCAGCTCGTGAACGAGCTGGCGCCGCTGCGCAAGGACGCACTTCAGCGTCATCCCTGGCGCGCGTGGGCCGGCGTCGAGGCCGAGTCGAGTCGAATGCCCGGCGGGCAGAGCCGCTGGAGCGCCGGGAAGGATCTCTCGTGGGAGCCGCTGCGCGTCGAGCGGGTGTGCGAAGTAAAGTACGACCACATGGAAGGCGACCGCTTCCGCCACCCGCCGGTGTTTCTGCGCTGGCGCCCCGACAAGAAGCCTAAGGACTGTCGTTACGACCAGCTCGAAGTCACTCCGGCGTACGAGTTGGAGAAGGTTTTCGGGGCCTGATTTTCTCGGGCACGTGCTGCAGGTTGATGCGAATACGATACCAGGCTGAGGAGCGGCCGCGCATCTGATCCACGAGCACATCGGCCGGCTGCAGATACCTTACAACCCGGGCGTGCTGCTTCTTCCATTTCGCCAGGCCGGCGAGCGCTTCCTTCTTATCCTTGCCCGCGCTGACCTCGATGAGTGGATACTTTTCCGCCCGCGCGCGCGACTTGGACGGCTGTACCCGTGGCGGCTCACCGGGCTGCTTGCGGTAGTGGGGCGGCCAGGGCGCATCGCCCTGCCCTTCCTTTTCCTGCCGCGCTGAGAGCTCCAGCAGCCCCTCGAGCGATCCGGCACTCTGATCCATCCCCGCATGAGGATCGCCGATCTTGGCAAACCGCTGCGGCATCGTCCCGAGGGTGAAGTCCTCCGGATCGGCGCCGTCTGCTTCATCCCAGGAAAGCGGCGCGGACACGCGGGCGTCCGGCACGGGCCGTACTGAGTAGGCGGACGCCACCGTCCGGTCTTTGGCGTTCTGGTTGTAATCCACAAACACGCCCTGCCGCTCCTCCTTCCACCATTTGCTGGTCGCGATCGCCGGGGCGCGCCGCTCCACCTCGCGCGCCAGCGCGAGCGCCGCCCGGCGGACCTCGTCGAATCCCCAACGCCGCTCGAGCCTCACGTAGATGTGCATCCCGCGCGATCCCGAGGTCTTCGGCCAGCCGACCAGACTCATATCCGTGAGCACGGCGCGCGCGACCTGCGCGACCTGCCGCACCTGCGGCCATTTGATCCCAGGCACGGGGTCGAGATCGACGCGCAGCTCGTCGGGATGATCGAGGTCCTCGGCGCGCACCGGATGCGGATGCAGCTCGAGGCAGGCAAGGTTCGCGAGCCACGCGAGCGAAGCCACCGTGCGCGGCACGACTTCGTCGGCCGTGCGGCCGGATGGAAAGCGCAACGTCACCACTTCGATCCAGGGCGGCCGCGATTCCGGCGCGCGCTTCTGATAGAACGAGGGCTCCCCGATTCCGTTTGGAAAGCGGACCAGCATGTTGGGCCGCCCACCTGCTCCGCGCAGCGCGCCTTCGGCGACCGCGAGGTAGTAGTTCACGAGATCGAGCTTGGTGTACTTCGGCTTCGGGAACAGCACTTTGGCGGGGTTCGAGATGGTGACCTCGTGCCCGTCGATGCTCCGCGTCGTCGATTCGCCGGCGGAAGGCACCTAGCGTTTCGCGGGATGCAGGCAGCGCTCGATCTCATCCATGTAGCCGCCAGTTGCCACCTTCTGGTAGTCACCCACGATCCAACCTTCCTGACCAGCAGCGCTGCGTACGCGGACCCACCATACCGTCTTGGCTGCACGAACGAGCGCCATCGTATCGGCAGCAGTCGGCGGCGTGTCGGGATCCCAGAACACGTCGCCTCGCATCGTGCTGCCGCGGAATCGCCATACGACCTGCCCTTCTCCGATATAGTTGAGCACGAATAGCGTGTCTGCTGGAGTGAACGTGATGTCGACAAGGCCCGCCTCGTCGACCGGGATTGTCGTGGTATACGGGCGTCGAAACACGACCACACCCGGCTCAAGCACGTGGACGTCGGCAGTCAACGCCGTGAATCGGGCTCCTGATTGGATCGTAAAGACGGGCGCGGCATCCGGCCGCTTGTCTTTCCTTGCCACGACCGTGCTGCATGCCGCCCACGTCCCGCGGTAGGTGCAGCCTTCGCCTTCACAGGTTTCTGCTACGATGAACGGAATCCGTGGGGGCGCGTTGTTGACCGGGCCCCAGTCGCGACGATGCCGCGGTGCCCCGAGAGGCTCGCCTGGCGACTCGGGCTCAGACGCCGGATGGCTCGGTATCGGCGCCTTCGCGGAGCCCGTGAACTCCAGAGGTGACCACTCCCCGCAGACCGGCTCGCCGGCGTGATAGCGCCCCGTGGTCGTATCGAGCATCGCCGTCACCATACAGCTCATGGTCGTATGGTTGTTGCCGGTCTTCGCAACCCAGCGATCGCGCTGGAGATAGATATAGGGCCCAAAGTTCGATTTGTCGTTGACGAACGCATACCGTCCCTCCGTCATCAACATCGCGGTCGGCCGACCGGAGTCGGCCACAAAGGCCGACTCGGCGGCGGCGACGCTCTTCAGCGTGGCTTTCATGACCGCCACCGCCTGGCGCCGCGCCGCGAATCGCTGATACGTCGCGCTGGCCATTACGTCGCCGGTATCGGCACCGATGATCTTGAGATTCGCGGCAACCTGGCGCGCGCGTTGACGGAGTCGTGGGAGCACGGCCGCGAGACCGCCGATCACGACCACCGCCGTCACGACATAGATGATCGTCCGTTTCATGGCTCTTAGCCCTCGAAGAACTCCACCGTCCCTGCTTCGACGCAGTACTCCGCTCCAACGATCAGCAAGCCGTCGTTGGCGATCCGCCGCTCGAGGAGCGCCGACCCATGTCGCAGGTGAGCGACGGACGCCCGGATGTTGGCGCGTACGGCCTGCTCGGCGAGCGCGGCGGGATCGCTCGCGACGGGAGTGCCGAGCAGCGGCTCGACAACCGGTCGGATGCGGTCGACAATGGCGCGCAGATTGGGCGACTCATGGCCCTGCGGTTGGCGAAGCTCCTCCAGTGTCGCCGCCACCGCACCGCACTGCGTGTGCCCCAGCACGACCGCGAGTCGCGTCTCGAACCGCTCGGCCGCAAACTCGACGCTGCCGACCTGCGACGGCGCGACGATGTTGCCCGCTACGCGAATCACGAAGAGGTCTCCAAAGCCCTGTCCAAGCACCAGTTCCGCCGGAACGCGGGAATCGGAGCACCCCAGCACGATCGCGAACGGTTGCTGCCCGGCACTGGGACGACCGACTGGGCCGCTGCCGCTCTCGACAAAACGCCGGTTGCCTTCCTGCAGCCGCTCCAGCGCTTCGCGCGCGGGGATCATCAGTTCGGCGGCGCTTTCCCTTGCGACTGCTGCAGGCTGTCTCCAACCATACGCGCGATCTGTTCCCCCCAGCTCTCGCCAGCTGCCATGCTTTCCTTGAAGATGGCGGGCTGCACCGCGGTCAGGCGCTGACCGATCGGTGAATTGTAAAACCGCAGCAGCTCTTCGAGCTCGGGTTGCGTCAGATGCGCGGCATAAATCGGCACCAGCATGTCGACGAGTCGCGTGGTGTCGCGGCGCGCATGCGCCAGGAACGCAACCCAGAAGGCCGCGGGGATTTGCGGATTGTTTTGGCGTTGGGACGCGATCATCGACTCGAGGTTGCCGATCATCAACTTGGTCGCGCCGGTGGCGGCGAGCAGTTTGCGCACCGAAACCGCGGCGGCCGGGTCGACGGGACGGTTCGGCTGGTCCTGCGCCGCAACGGCGGAGATAGTGAGGACAAGACCGCAGACCGCGGCCACACTTGCACGCATCATGGCGACTCCTGATGAAACGAGATGTGAGTGGCGCAACGGACGGCCGTCAGGCGACAGACTGCGCCCGGCGCCGCGTCACGACGAATCTGACGATCAGCACACCGATGGCGATACCGATGATCCAGCCGGCAATCGTTCCCAGTCGAGCGGCCCGCTCAGTCGGGGAGAGCCAGTTGGTCTCGCCCTTAAGGGACCCGAGCACTTGGTTGAGCGTTGCCAGGACTGCGGCGGCGCGAACGCCGGGACCGGCGGCCACTATCTGGATCGCCTCCCGGCGCAGCGGCACCTGCGCCGTATAAACCGTGATGGCGCCGCCGCCCTGAGCGGTGTCGGTGCGGATGGCGTCGATGTCGAGGCCATTCCACTTCACGGTCATGAGCTGTGATCGGGGAGGCAAATCGGCGGGCTTCAGGTGCTCTCTGCCGAGCACCGCGTGCATGCGCTGCACGCACAGCAGAATGTGATTATCGCCTGCCCAGCAACCGACGACGTCCGGCGAGGTGAAGCCCAACGCCGGAACCGCGACGAAATCGTCCGGCAAGCTCATTACGTAGCCGAGCTCCGCATTGGCAGTGGCTTGCAATAGGAGAAGAACGGGGGCAAGAAACACAACGTGCCTAGACGAGAGATTTGGCGTCGGCGAGCGACAGTCCGAACGCCTCCGCCACGCCCGGATACACCACCTTCCCTTCGACCACGTTCAGCCCCAGAAACAGACTCGGATCCTGCTTGCACGCCTGCTTCCAGCCCATGCGCGCCAGCCTCTTGGCGTACGGCAGCGTCGCGTTCGTCAGAGCGAGTGTCGACGTCCGCGGCACCCCACCGGGCATGTTCGCCACGGCATAATGAATGACGCCGTCGACCACATAGGTCGGCTGGTCGTGGGTCGTCGGCTTCGTCGTTTCGATGCAGCCACCCTGGTCCACCGCGACGTCTACGATCACCGAACCTTGCTTCATCAATTTGAGGTCGGCGCGCTTCACCAGCCTGGGCGCTTTGGCACCCGTGAGGAGCACGGCGCCGATCACCACGTCAGCCTTGGCGAGCTGCTCGAGGACATTGTGGCGGTTCGAGAACAGCAGGTCGACATTGGGGGCCAGGACATCGGAGAGGTAGCGCAAGCGGTCGAGCGAGATATCGAGCAGCGTGACGTGAGCACCCAGTCCCGCGGCCATCTTGGCCGCGTTCGTGCCCACCACGCCGCCGCCGAGGATTAGCACCTCCGCCGGCAGCACGCCCGGGACTCCACCCAGCAGAATGCCGTAACCGCCGAAAACCTTCTCGAGGTACTTCGCCCCTTCCTGCACGGCCATGCGCCCCGCAACCTCGCTCATGGGCGTGAGCAGTGGCAGCTCTTTGCTGGGCAGCTCCACCGTCTCATAGGCGATGGCGACGCAGCCGGATTTGATCACCGCTTTGGTGAGCAGTTCCGACGCGGCGAAATGGAAATAGGTGAAGACAACCTGCCCTTTGCGGAGCCTGGCCCATTCGGGCTCGATCGGCTCTTTCACCTTCAGAATCATGTCGGCCTTGGCCCACACGGCGTCGGCCGACGGTACGATTTCCGCACCGGCGCCCTGGTAGGCGTCGTCGCTGAAACCGGAGCCGAGGCCCGCACCCTGCTCCACCAGTACCGCATGACCGTCGCTCGCCAGCGACTCCGCTCCCGCCGGCACGAGGGCGACGCGATTCTCCGCGGTCTTGATTTCCTTGGGCACGCCGACGATCACGGTTTGCCTCCATTCGGCCCCAATGCCACCACCGTCTGGCGCTCCGGAGCAAAGAACTCCTCGGCCAGCGCCGACACGTCGTGCGCCGTGAGCGCTTCGACCGTGCGCAGCACTTCATCCAGGCTGCGATACTCTTCGCCGTAGATGGCGGTGCTCGCCAAACGATACATCCGGGACGTGGGGCTCTCCAGCGACAGCATCAGCTGTCCCAACGTCTGCTGTTTCGCGTCCTCCAACGCCTCACCCCGCAGGCCCTCTTTCGCCATGCGGGCAAACTCGCTCCGGATCGCCTCGACCGCTTTCTCCGACCGGCCCGGCTGCGTGCCGACATAGACGCCCGCCATGCCGATCGCCCGGTAAAACGACGTAAAACTGTAGACCGCATACGCCAGCCCGAGCTCTTCGCGAATACGCTGGAACAGCCGGCTCGACATCCCGCCGCCGAAAATGTTTGAGATGACGAGCATGCCGTACTTGCGGCGGTCGGCGTATGGAATCGAGTCGGTGGCGAAGACGATGTGGGTCTGCGCCGTATCCTTCTCGAACGAGCGGGTCACACCGCGCACGGCCGGCGGCACCGGGGGCACGGGCGGCGGCGTTTGCGCCGCCACGCCATCGAACCACCCCTGCGCCTCAACTTCCTTGAGCAGCGCCTCATGCGTGATGTTGCCCGCGGCGGCAATGACGCAGTTGCCCGGGAAATAGGCGCTGGAGTGCAACTGCTTGAGATCGTCGGCCGACAGCGCGCTGACCGTCTCCTTGGTCCCCAGAATCTGGAAGCCATAGGGATGGTTCGGCCAGATCGTTTCGTAGGTGCGATCGAAGACTTCGTCATCGGGCGTGTCTGCGACGGTGCTGATTTCCTCGAGCACCACCTGGCGCTCGAGCGAGAGATCGCTGTCGCGCAGCGCCGGCCGGCGCACGATGTCGGTGATCACGTCCAGGGCGCGCGGCAGGTCGGCGTCGAGTACGCGGGCGTGATACGCGGTCGAGTCGCGAGAAGTATAGGCATCGAGCGAGCCGCCGCGGGATTCGAGCGAGAGAGCGATTTGTTGGGCCGTCCGTCGCTCGGTTCCCTTGAACACCATGTGCTCGAGCAGATGCGACACGCCCATCTTCGGACGCATCTCATGCGCGCTCGCCGTTCGGATCCACACGCCGAGCGCCACCGAACGGACGCTGGGCTCACGCTCGCTGAGCACGGTCACCCCATTCGGGGCGGCCGTGCGCTGGATTTCCCGGTCCAGGCGGACCGTATCTAGCGTGGTGACCACGCTAGGTCTTCTCGATCAGCGCTTTCCGTGACAGCCGCATGCGGCCGCGCTCGTCCACCTCGAGCAGCTTCACCTTCAGATGATCGCCCTTCTTCACCACGTCTTCCGTCTTTTCGGTGCGACCATGCTGCAGCTCGGAGATGTGGAGCAACCCTTCGACGCCCGGGATGATTTCGACGAAGGCGCCAAACGCCGTCGTGCTCTTCACCACGCCCTCGTAGACCCTGCCGACTTCCGGCTCCTGCATGAGCCCGGATACCATGTCTCGGGCCCGCTCCGCCGCCTCGCCCACGCCCGAAATCGTGACCACGCCCGTGTCCTCCACATTGATCTGGGCGCCGGTCTGCTCCTGAATCCCGCGGATCGTCTTTCCCTTGGGGCCGATGAGGTCGCCGATTTTGTCGGGGCGGATCTGAATCGTGATGATGCGCGGAGCGTACTTGGAGAGCTGCGAGCGCGGCTCGGGCATCGCCTGTTGCATGATGTCCAAGATGTGCAGGCGCGCCGTCTTGGCCTTTTCGAGCGCTTCGCTGATGACCTTCCAGTCGAGCTTCTCGACCTTGATGTCCATCTGGATCGACGTCACGCCGTCCTTCGTCCCAGCGACCTTGAAGTCCATGTCGCCCAGGTGATCCTCGGTGCCGAGAATGTCGGTGAGGATCGCGGTGCGCTTGCCGTCGGTGATCAGGCCCATCGCGACGCCCGCACAGGAGGACTTCACCGGCACACCGGCATCGAACAGCGCCAGCGAGCCGCTGCACACCGTGGCCATCGACGATGAGCCGTTGGACTCGAGGATTTCGGAGACGATTCGGAGCGTGTACGGGAACTGCTCGTACGGCGGCAGCACCGCCTGCAGCGCCCGTTCCGCCAACGCCCCATGGCCGACCTCGCGGCGCGAGACACCGCGCACCGGCTTCACCTCGCCCGTCGAGAACGGCGGGAAGTTGTAGTGCAGCATGAACGATTTCGTCGTTTCCTGCGCCACGTCGATCGAGTCGATGCGTTGCTCGTCGTCCGTCGTGCCCAGCGTCACCGTCGCGAGCGCCTGCGTCTGCCCGCGCGTGAACAGCGCCGAGCCGTGCGCGCGCGGCAGCCAGCCGACCTCGCAGGTGATCGGCCGCACGGTGTCGAGATCGCGGCCGTCCACACGCTCGCCCGCCGTCAACACGCGCTCGCGCATCGTGGTGTATTCGATCCCCTCGATCGTTTCCGCGATGTCACGCTGCTTGTCGGGGAACTCCTCGGCCAGCTGATCGACGATCGTGGACTTGATGGCGCTGAGGGCCTGCGTGCGCTCCGCCTTCTCGGCGAGCGTCAGCGCCTCGGCGATCTTGTCTTCTGCCAGCTCCTTGACGCGCGCCACGAGCTCCGCCGGCGGCTCGGCTTTGGTCCATTCCATCTTGGGCTGCTGCAGCGCTTCGACCACCTGATCGGCGACGCCGAGCAGCTCCTTGATGCCCTTGTGGGCGACTTCGAGGCCTTTGATGATCTCCGCCTCGGTCAGCTCGAGCGCCCCGCCCTCCACCATGACAATGCTCTCTTTGGATCCGGATACCGTCAGATCAACATCCGAAAACTCGAGCTGCTGGAAGGTGGGATTCAGAATCCAGGCCCCTTCGACGCGCCCGACCCGCACCGCGGCGATCGGACCGTTCCATGGCACTCTGGAGAGGGAAAGCGCCGTCGAGGCCGCTACGACGCCGAGCACATCCGCGTCGTTCTCCTGGTCGGCCGAGAGCACGTAGACGAACACCTGGACTTCGTTCTTGAAGCCTTCCGGAAACAGCGGCCGCACCGACCGGTCGATGACGCGCGCCGACGTGATTTCCTCGTCGGAGGGTCGGCCTTCACGCTTCAAAAAGCCGCCGGGGATCTTGCCGGCGGCGTAGGCCTTCTCGCGATATTCGACGGTGAGGGGAAAGTACGGAAGGTTGGCGATGTTCTCGGACACAGTCACGGCGGCCAGGACGACCGTTTCCCCGAACTGGACGAGACATGAGCCTGCGGCTTGTCTGGCCAGTCGCCCCGATTCGATTCGGAGGGTGCGGCCGGCAAAATTCGTATCTACACGCTTCACTGCGGTACCTGTCTAGAGCACTTGAAATGTGCTGAGCGCCAAGCCCCGGGTGCTCTTCCCGGGGCGGCCCAGCACGACGCCTTACGCACTTAGTGTCGGAGACCGAGCTCGTCGATGAGCTGCCGGTACTTCGCGAGATCGGTGCGCTTCAAGTACTCCAGCAGGCGGCGGCGGCGGCTGACCATACGCAGCAGGCCGCGTTGCCCATGGAAGTCCTTTGCGTGGACCCGGAAGTGCTCGGTGAGGCTGTTGATGCGCTCGGTGAGCAGCGCCACCTGGACCCGGCTCGAACCGGTGTCCCGGTCGTGCAGCCCGTGTTTCCTGACCGGCGTCGTCTTGTCGTACATCGTCCCTGTTCCCTAATCGTTGGAAGCGCCGTAGGTTAACCGACTTACACCCCTTTGTAAAGTGGACGCCTCGTGACGAACGCCGCCACCGACCTCGTCGGCCAGACGCTCGGGCCGTACACCCTGGAGCGCCTCCTCGGCCAGGGGGGGTTCGCCTGGGCATTCGTCGGCCGGGAGCCCAACGGCACCCCGGTCGCGATCAAGGTCCTGAAACCCCGGTATGCCGGCGACGTCCAGTTCGAAACGCGGTTTCGCAACGAGAGCGAGACGGCGGCGAAGCTCGAGCACCCCAACATCATTCGGATCCGCTCCGTCGCGAAGACCGGCGAGCACGTGTACTTCGCCATGGACCTCTGCGCCGACAGCCTGGGGGCGCGGATCGCGCGCGAGGGACCGCTGCCCGAAGCAGACATCGTGCGACTGGCGCGCGACATCACGGCGGCGCTCGAGTTTGCGCACGAGCAAGGCGTCATTCATCGCGACCTGAAGCCCGACAACGTGCTCATCCGCTCCGACGGCGCCGCCGTGCTGACCGACTTCGGCATCGCGCGCGCCGTCTCGGGCTACGTCGCCTCAACCGGCGTGAACATGACGATCGGCACGCCGCACTACCTCTCGCCCGAACAGGCGCAGGGGCGTCCCCTCGACCCGCGGGTGGACTTCTATGCGCTCGGCGTGACGCTGTACAAGGCCGCGATGGGCGAGGTCCCGTTCAGCTCGAACGACTGGTTCGAGCTGGCGCGCATGCACGTGGAGGATCCGCCGCCGTCGCTGCGTAAGAAGCGCCCGGAGCTGTCGAAGCGGTTCGAGCGCGTGGTGCTGAAATGTCTCGCGAAGCACCCCGACGACCGCTACGCCGACGCCGCCGAGCTGCGCACCGACCTGGATGAAGTCGAACAGAAGCGCCGGTCCACCCCGCTGAGCGCGGCGCCGCTGGGAATGTCACAGGGAGAGGCGCTGCGCGGTGCGCAATCTCGCCGGCCGACCTGGCTCGTGATTGTCGGGGTTGCTGTGGGACTCGTGCTGCTGGTCGGATTAGTTGTGCGACTTATGCGTTGAACAACTTGCGGACCGCGGCAACGATGCGGTCCAGGAAGCCCGGCGTCCTGGCAACTGCCGCGGGGAACGGGACGCCAGAAGCGGGAAACGTCTGCAGGACCTTCTCCACCGCCCGTCGTAACTCCGCCTCATATCGCTTGGGAAAGGGCCGCTCGGCCAGTCGCAGATCGAACCCTGGTTGCTGGTCGCTCGCCGTGAGCTCCACGACCCCGGGATGGGCTCGCTCCACCACGTCGAGAATGGGGCGCCACGTCTCCCGCTTCCCGTTGCGCCCGTTCTGATAGAACTCCGCGGTCACCGCGGCGACGAGCTGTTCCGCGGTGACTTGTCCCGCGAGATAGGCGCTCAGACTCTCAGTGGAAGAGGCGGAGGACATCGTTGCTCAGGGCCACCACCATGATTGCGAGAACCACAAGCATCCCCAGCTGCGTGAGGCGCAACCGCAGCTGCGGCGAGAGCGGCCGGCGGCGAATTCCCTCGGCGATGAGGAACATCGCATGCCCGCCATCCAGCACCGGAATCGGCAGCAGGTTCAGCACCGCTAGGCTGATCGAAAAGAAGGCGAGGAAACGTAGGAACGTCACGAGCCCGAGACGCGCCGCCTGCCCGGAGACCTGCGCGATGGTGATGACCCCTCCCACGTCGCGCACCGACGCACGGCCCACCACCAGGCGCTTGAGACTTTCCACCATGACGACGACCTTGTTCTCGGTCTCGGTCGCACCATATACCAGCGCCTCCCCGACTGACATGCGCCGTTTGACCACAAAGGCCGGCTCGGCGCCGATGTATCCGAAGGTTTTGGGCCGGGCAGACAGGCTATCGGTTTCGGACTCTGCCCGCGGCGTCACGCTGAGTTGCAGCACTGAGTCGCCGCGCACCACTGTCAACCCGATGGGCTGATCGGGATGCACCCAGATTCTGTGAATGACGTCGCTCCACGATCGGACCGTATCCCCGCCAGCCCGCACCACCAGATCGCCGTGCTTCAGGCCTGCGCGGCGGGCGGGTTCACCCCGCACCACTCTGCCGATCCGCGCGGGCATGAGCGGCTCGATACCCCATAAAGCGAGCCCCAGGCGGGCGTTGTCGTCGCGCGGCAGCTTGATACGAATGGTCCCTCTGCCGGTGACGTCCAGTCGCACCGCGCCCGTGTCCAGCAGCAAATGGGTTTGCACGTCCTCCCAGTTTCGGACGCTGTCGCCATTGATTGCCAGGATCCGGTCCCCGCGCTGCAGCGTCGCGAGCGCGGCCGCCTCGGGCGCAACCCGGCTTGCCAAAACCGTGTCGACCTGGGTCGTGGGACGGGTGGGATTGCCCACCGCCAGGCCGAGGCTCGTGTAGATGGCGAACGCGAGCAGCACATTCATGGTGACGCCCGCGAGGATCACGGCCATCCGCGCCCAGAGCGGTTTCTTGTCGAACGCGCGCTCCGGATCGATCGGCACGGCGGCTTTGCCGCCCTCCAGCTCTCCCGCGATGCCTTCTTCTTCCAGCCCCGCCATCTTCACATACCCGCCCAGCGGGATCCACGAGATCCAGTATTCGGTCTCGCCGCGCCGCCACGCGATCAGCGGGCGCCCAAATCCCAGCGAAAAGCGCAGCACCTGGATCCCGACCGCTTTGGCGACGATGAAATGGCCGAATTCGTGCACTGAAACCAGCACACCGAGCACGATGATGAGCGACGCGATGGTCAGGAGCATGCTGCCTCCCGCGCCAGTCGCCGGGCCTCGGTATCAGCGGCGAGCACCGCGTCGAGTGAGTTGGCGTCGCCGTCATGGCGCGCGTCTTCCGTCACGCGGTCGATGATCTCCGCGATGCGGCCGAAGGTGATGCGCTCGTCCAGGAACAGCTGGACCGCGACTTCGTTTGCCGCGTTGAAGCGTGCGGGCGCCGTGCCGCCAACGCGCGCCGCTTCGCGGCCGGTGACATAGGCCGGGAAGCGGTCCGGTTGCACAGCCTCGAAGGTCAACGTGCCAGCGGCCACGGGATCGAAGCGCCGTACGCCCTGATCGGGCACCCGCTCGGGATAGGTCAATGCGTACAAGATCGGCAGCTCCATCGTGGGGAAGCCTACCTGCGCCAGCACCGAGCCGTCCACGAACTCGACAAAACCATGGATCACCGACTGCGGGTGGATCACTACGTCGACCTGTTCGTAGGGGACGGTGAACAAGAAGTGCGCTTCGATCACCTCGAGCGCCTTGTTGACGAGCGTCGCCGAATCCACGGTGATTTTCTTACCCATCGTCCAAGTGGGATGTTTGAGCGCCTCGGCGACCGTCGCCCGCGAGACGCGCTCCGGTCCCCAGGTACGGAACGGTCCCCCAGACGCCGTGAGAATCAGTCGCGCGAGCTCGGTCCGCCGGCCCGCCAGGCATTGCAGGACCGCGCTGTGCTCGGAATCGACCGGCACGATTTCCCCGCCGCCCTCGCGTGCCGCCTGCGCAACCAGCTCGCCGGCCATCACCAGCGTCTCTTTGTTCGCCAGTGCGACCCGCTTGCCCGCCCGCAACGCGGCGAGCGTTGCCTCCAGCCCGGCTGCGCCGACGATGCCATTCACAACGATCGTGACGTCGGGATGCGTCGCCGCTTCGACGAGACAGGCAGTACCCTTCCCCCGTCCCTCGTCCCCCTTCCCCCCGTTGACCAGCCCCACGAACGCAGGTTTCCACTCCGCCGCCTGCTGGGCGAGCAGATCCCTGTTCGAGTGTCCCGTGATCGCGACGACGCGAAACCGCTCGCGTTGCCGCGCCAGCACCTGGAGCGTGGACCGGCCGATCGACCCGGTCGAGCCGAGGACCGCGACGCCGATGCTCATAGGATCCCGAACATGCGATACAAACCCGCCGCCGTTGGAATCACGAAGTACAGCGAGTCGAGCCGATCGAGCACGCCGCCGTGACCGGGTATGAGCGTCGAAGAATCTTTGAGGCCCGCTTCCCGCTTGAACAGCGATTCGGCGATATCGCCGATCTGCCCGACAATGGACACGACGAGACCAAACAGCAACAGCTGGCCGGGGCTGAAGCTCCAACCTTGCCGGTTCAGGACGAACTTCCCGAGTGCGAGTGCCGCAATGACGCCCCCGAGCGCCCCGCCCACGGCACCGGCGCGTGTTTTTCGCGGCGAGAGCACTGGGGCGAGTCTCGGACCGCCCAGCGTGGTTCCCACAACCATGGCAGTCGTGTCGGAGATCCAGGTGATGACAAGCGGGAACAGCGTGAGGAGGACGTAGGCAACGGGGCGGACGGCGGCCGCACTGCCGTGCCGGATCGCGATCAGGAAGGCGAGCATGCCCGAGGCGTAGCCCCAGCCGAAGATGGTGATCGACACGCTCGTGAGCGGCCGGCCGGTCGGCCCGCGCCGTGCCATGGCGATCACGAGGGCGGCCATCAGCCAAAGGGCACCGAGGTAAAAAACGGGAGCCTTCGCCCAGTAGGCGAGCAGGGGAATCGCCGCGGCCGCGAGCCAGCCGGTGCGCTCCAGCGCCTCGATTCCCTGGCGGCGGCCGAAGTCGTAGATCTCGCGCGCGCCCAGCACTCCCAGCACCGCCAGCGTCGCCGCCAGCGCCCAGCCTCCCACCCAGATGATCGCGATGACCAGCGGAATGGCGACCGCTGACACCGCGACACGCTGCACCAGATTTGTGGAAGGCATCAGGACGCGGTGACTTTGCCGAACCGCCGTTCGCGACGCTGATAGTCGAGAATGGCATCGCGCAGCGTGCGCCGGTTGAAGTCGGGCCACAACACCGGCGTGACGTACAGCTCCGTGTACGCGAGCTGCCACAGGAGGAAGTTTGAGAGGCGTTGCTCGCCCGACGTCCGGATCAACAGGTCGGGGTCACCCCACGGCGCCGTATACAGTTTGGACCGGATCGCCTCTTCGTCGATGTCTTCCAGCTTCTTGGTGCCCTTCAGCACCTCTTCCGCGAGCAGCCGCGCCGCGCGGGCGATCTCGCCCCGCGACGAGTAGGAGATGCAGAGATTGAGCGACAGCTTCTCGCCGGCCGCCGTCTCTCGCTCGACCCGCTCGACCGCCGCCCGCCCGCCGGCCGTCAGCCGGCTGCGGTCCCCGAGCACGTGCACCCGCACGCCTTGATCTCGCAGCTCGGCGACTTCCCGCGCGATGTACTCCTCGAGCAAATCCATGAGCGCGGAGATCTCGAGCGCGGGGCGATTCCAGTTTTCTTCCGAGAACGCAAAGAGCGTGAGCACTTCGACTCCGGCGTCGATCGCTCCCTCGACGGCCTCGCGCACGGCCTTCATCCCCGCCCGATGGCCGAACGGCCGTGGCAAGCGGCGCTCGTTCGCCCAGCGGCCATTGCCGTCCATGATGATCGCCACGTGGCGAGGAATCGGTCCGGGCAACATCAGACTTCCATGATCTCCGCTTCTTTGGCCTTCACGGCCGCGTCCACGCCTTTGAGATGCTCGTCGTGCGTCTTCTGCACTTCCTTCTCCGCGTGCTTCTGATCGTCCGAGGAGACGTGCTCCGTCTTCTTGATCCGGTTCATCGTCTCGGTCCGGGCGTGCCGGATCGCCACGCGTCCCTCTTCGGCGAACTTGTGCACGACCTTCACCAGCTCCTTGCGGCGCTCTTCGGTCAACGGCGGCAGCGGAATGCGAATGATATTGCCGTCGTTCGAAGGCGTAAGGCCGAGGTCCGACGCGAGAATCCCCTTCTCCACCGCCTTCATCAGACTTTTATCCCACGGCTGGACCGTGAGGAGCTTGGGCTCCGGCGCAGCCACGCTCGCGACCTGCGTCAGCGGCATCTCGTTGCCGTACGCTTCGACCCGCACGAGATCGAGCAACGCCGTCGTCGCCTTGCCGGTGCGGACCGTGGAGAATTCACGTTTCACCGCCTCGACCGCTTTGTCCATGAGCTGCTTCGCGTGCTTGACATGATCGGTCAGCGTGGGACTCGGGGCAGGAGTCATTGGACGATCGTGCCGACGCGCTCACCGGCCAGAACCCTCGCCGTCGCGCCGGACTGGTTGATGTTGAACACCACGATGGGGAGCTTGTTCTCCTTGCACAACCCGAAGGCGTTGGCATCCATCACGGCGTAGCCTTTCACCAGCGCGTCCTGGAACGTCAACGTCGGCAAGAACTTCGCCGTCGGCTCTTTCTTGGGGTCCGCGGTGTAGACGCCGTCCACGTTGGTCGCCTTGAGAATCACCTGCGCCTCGATTTCGAGCGCGCGCAGCACCGCGGCGGTATCGGTGGAGAAATACGGATTGCCCGTGCCGCCGGCGAAGATCACCATGCGCCCCTTGTCCAGGTGCCGCACCGCGCGCCGCCGGATGTATGGCTCTGCCAGCTCCTCCATCCGGATGGCCGTCATCACGCGGGTATCGACGCCTTTCTTCTCGAGAATGTCCTGCAGCGCCAGCGCGTTGATGATGGTGGCGAGCATCCCCATGTAATCCGCGGATACCCGATCCATGCCCTGCTCGCTCGCGGTGGCACCGCGGAGGATGTTGCCGCCGCCGATCACCAGACCCAGCTGCACGCCGGTCGCGGCGACGGACTTCAGCTCGTCCGCCAGCCGCTCGATGACGCTGAAGTCAATACCGGAAGCTCGCCCACCCGCGAACGCCTCTCCCGACAGTTTGAGAAGCGCACGCTTGTAGGCGAGCTTCTGGCTCACTCAGTTGCCTCCGAGCTCGAAGCGCACGAACCGCCGGACCTCGACCTTCTCGCCGGTCTTGCCGGACAGCTCCTTCACCAGCTCGCCGACGGTCCGCTTGTCGTCCTTCACGAATTTCTGCTCGAGCAGGACGTTGTCCTCGTAGAACTTCTTCATCATGCCGTCCACGATCTTGGCGCGGATGTTCTCAGGCTTCTTTTGCTCGGCAACCTGCGACTCGTAGACCTGGCGTTCGCGCTGGACCACGTCGGCCGGCAGGTCTTCGATGCGGACGGCCAAGGGCTTCGTGGCCGCGACGTGCACCGCGATCTCCTTCGCCAGCGCCTTGAAGTCGTCCGTGCGCGCCACGAAATCCGTCTCGCTGTTCAGCTCTACGAGGACGGCGACGGAGCCGTCATGGTGAACGTACGATCCGATCCACCCTTCCGACGCCTCACGCCCCGCGCGCTTCTCAGCCTTGGCCGCACCCTTCTTGCGCAGAATGTCGACGGCCTTATCGAGATCACCGCCACACTCCTGCAGCGCGCTCTTGCAGTCCATCATGCCCGCGCCGGTGCGCGCGCGGAGCTCGGCAACGAGTTTCGCCGGAATCTCTTTCACGGTAGTCATTGCGTCCTTTCCCTTTCACTCCCTCATAAAAACGCCGCCCTCGCGCCGTGAAGCCCGGGGGCGGCGGTCGGTGTGTTCATCCAGCTCGAGTTGTTACGCCTTCTCCCCGCTGACGGGCTCCGCGGAAGCCGGCGCCTCCTCCGTCTTCATCCGGGCGGCGATCGCCTCGGGCTTGGGCCGCCGCTTGCGCCGCGCCGGCCGCTTCTTGCGGTCGCCATCGACATCGGCTTCACCCGTCTCGGTCGAGTACGTCGTGCCCTCACCCTCTTCACCGGTGGCGGCTTCCCGCAGCGGCATCTGCCGGCGCGCTTCGGCGATCACGTCCGAGATCGCGTTCGTGATCAACGAGACGGCGCGAATCGCGTCGTCGTTCCCCGGAATCGGCACGGTGATCAGATCGGGATCCGCGTTCGTGTCCACGATCGCCACGACCGGGATCCCGAGCTTGTTGGCCTCGGCGACCGCGATCCGCTCCTTCTTGGCGTCGACCACGAACAGCGCCCCGGGGAGCCGGCTCAAGTTCTTGATGCCCGCGAGGTTCTTATCGAGCTTGCCGCGCTCGCGATCGAACAGCAGCTGCTCCTTCTTGGTGTAGTTCGTGAAGTCGCCATCCGCCGCGCCCTGCTCCAGATCCTTGAGCCGCTTGATCTGCTTCTTGATCGTCTGGAAGTTCGTGAGCGTGCCGCCCAGCCAGCGCTCGGTCACATAGAACGCGCTGCAGCGCTTCGCTTCCGCCTCCAGGATGCCCTTGAGCTGTTTCTTCGTGCAGACGAATAGCACGCCTTCACCCTTCAATACGACAGTGCGCAGCAGCTCCTGTGCGGCTTCGAGCTGACGCATCGTCTTCTGCAAATCGATGATGTAGATGCCGGAGCGTTCGGCGAAGATGAACCGCCGCATCTTCGGATTCCAGCGACGGGTCTGGTGGCCGAAATGCACACCTGCTTCCAACAACTCCTGCAACTGAGGCTGAGGCACGCTATCCCTTTCCGTGGGTTGTTTCCGCCGCCGCTCTCATCTCTCGCTCAACCCCGCAGGGACCCAGAGCGAGATCAAACGGCGTGAGTATTTGATCGATTACCGCTTGCTGAACTGGAACCGCTTCCTTGCTCCAGCACGACCGGGCTTCTTACGTTCTACGGCACGTGGATCACGCGTGAGCAGCCCTTGCTCACGCAGCTTCTTGCGATGTCTGTCGTCCGCCAGCACCAGCGCGCGGGCGATCCCGAGACGCATCGCCCCGGCTTGGCCGGTGAGTCCACCGCCTACGACGCGCGCCTTCACGTCGAACGCACCCAGCGTGTCGGTCGCGGTGAACGGCTGCTGAATGTGCGACACGAGCGACGGCCGGGGGAAATAGTCACCGAGCGTGCGCCCATTGATGCTCCACTTGCCCGACCCCGGCGTCAGATACACCCGCGCGATGCCGAGCTTCCGACGTCCGATCGCATGCCAACGCAGCTCCGGCGTGATTCCTGTGCTCACTTGGCCTCCACGGCGACCAGCGGCGTCGGCTGCTGCGCCGCGTGCGGATGCTCAGACCCTGCGTACACCTTCAGCATCTGTTTCACGTGCTGACGCGATAACGTCGTCTTCGGCAACATCCCCCACACCGCTTTCTCGATGACGCGCTCGGGATGCTTGCCGAGCACTTTCTGGACCGGCGTGAACCGCTCGTGACCCATGTAGCCGGTGTGCCGGAAGTAGCGCTTCTGCTCGATCTTACGGCCTGTCAACTGCACCTTCTCGGCGTTGATCACGATGACGAAATCGCCGCCGTTGACGTGCGGCGTGAACGTCGGCTTATGTTTGCCGCGCAGGATTTGCGCGATACGGCTCGCGAGCCGGCCCAGCGGCTGTCCCGACGCGTCGACCAGCCACCAGCGACGCTCGATGTCCTCTTTACGAAGCGAAAACGTCTTCATTGCCCTATCGAGGTGTCTGGTGCCAGGTGTCAGGTTGTTCCCGCCAAATGCCTGACACCAGAAACCAGGCACCTGGTTTTAAGCAGACGCGAACTCTAACCGAGGCGTAAGGCTCTGTCAACCTGAGGGTTGCGACGGTTGGGCCGACAACGTCACGAGCGCCGCGCCCTTCTCGACGCGATCTCCCGCCTTCACATGAATCTGTTCGACAACCCCTTGGTGGGTCGCCCGCAACTCGTTCTCCATCTTCATTGCCTCCACCACCACCAACCCCTTGCCGACCTCGACCACCTCGCCTTGCGTCACTTCCACGCGCACGACGAGCCCCGGCATCGGCGCTTTGACGACGCCGCCGGCGGCGACCTTGCGCCCCTGACCCGTCAGCGCCTCGATCTGTTTTGAGCGGTCGTCTTGAACATCGACTTCGACCCGTTCGCCGACCGCACCGAGGGCCCAGCGACGGGCGTCGAGCTGCTGGCAGGCCACAGTCCAGGAATCCTTGCCCAGGAGTACGTGCAGGAGCGGTGTGCCGGGGATCGCAGCAGCGTGCGCTTCGAGCGTCTCGCCATCTACGGTCACCGAGCCGCCGGCGACGTCGATGATGTAGGTGCGAGAACGGAGCGTGACGTGGTACCGCACTACGCAGCCTCCAGCACAGCGACCGTCTCGACGTGCGCAGTCTGGGGGAACAGATCAAACGCCCGCACTGCCTTGACCTCATAATTGACATTCAGCCTCCCGAGGTCACGCGCGAGCGTCGCCGGGTCGCAGGAGATGTAGACGACTTTGGCGACCGGCTCAGAGGTAAGCCGCAGGGACAGGTCCCAGTGCAACCCTGCGCGCGGTGGATTCAACACGACCGCGTGCGGTGCCGGCAGGCTTGGCAACACGTCCTCGGCTCGCGCGGCGATGAAGCGCGCCGCGGGCAGACGCGCACGCCCCCAGGTCACCGCTTTTTCATCGGCATCGACACTCACCACGTTGGCACCCCGCTCGACGAGCAGGGCGGCAGTATCGCCGATCCCGCCGTAGAGATCCCAGACCGTCTGGCCGCGCACGTCACCCAACTGCTCGACTGCCCAGCGCCGCGTGATCATCCCCATCGCGGGATTCACTTGTTCGAAGGCGGTCGCGGGGAATCCTGTGGCCGGTCCCGCGACGACGCGGGCAGCCCCGTCAACCGGCTGCCACCAGCAGACCGTCTCGCCGTCAACCGAGCCCCGCAGCGCTCGCCGCAGCTCCTCAGCGTTGAGCCACGGCTCGCCCGCCGACTCCGCGATGATATGACGGCGCCCCTCGCGATCGAGCCGCAGCGTCAGGCGCGTCAGCGGCTGCGGCACCAGCGCGAGCTTCCCGCGCAGTTCGCGCCACAGCGCCATCAACCGGAAATCGGTGATGTGACAATCCGCCAATGGATACACAAAGTTGGGTCGATCATAGGGATGCAGTCCGACCGTCAGACTGTCCGACTGTCCGACCGCTTTCGCTTCCATGGAGATTTTCGACCGATAGCGCCACTCCTCCAGCGCTTCAACGATCTCGGGGTCCGGCAGATCCAGCTTGCCGATCCGCCGCAACGTATCACCAACGATCGCGCGCTTGGCACTCAGCTGACCGTCGTATGCGAGATGCTGCAGCTGGCAGCCGCCGCAGTGGTCGTGGACGTAATGCGGACACGGCGGCGCGACCCGTCCTGGCCCGGCCTCCACGATTTCTCCCGCCTCGGCGCGGGCGAAATTGCGGTGGCGCACGAGCGAGCCGTCACGCAATCGGATCCGATCACCAGGTACGGTGCGTGGCACGAACACGACGCGGCCATCGCTCAACCGTCCCACGCCGTCGCCGCCCACCGCAATGCGCGTGATCGTCACGAGATCCGTCACTCCAGATCATCCCGCAGGCCAAGCCGCCGGCTCTCCACAACCCATGGCGATAGCCCCGGGGCCGTCCGACCGTCCGACAGTCCGACGGTTCGACCCCGCTGCTCATCGACAACCATCGCCGCCGCGACCGCCAGCGCGCGCTCCAGCCCCGGGCGCGGCGGGGCAGCCAGCACCCGTCTCCCGGCGCGCTCGAGGTACGTGATGTCGATCTCGCCTTTCAGAAACTCGGCATCGTCCATCACGCGCAGATGGAAGGGCTGGCTCGTCGGCAATCCCACGATCACGAGCTCGCTCAACGCGCGCCGCATCCGCTGGATCGCGTTTTCACGCGTTTCCCCCCACGCGATGAGCTTGGCGAGCAGTGGATCATAGAACAGCGTGACGGCGGTGCCCGCTTCGATACCGGCATCCCACCGAATGCCGGGGCCACTCGGCACGCGGAGATACTGGAGCACGCCCGTCGCCGGCAGGAAATCATTGAACGGATCCTCGGCGGTGATGCGGCATTCGATTGCGTGACCGCGTGGATGCAGTTGGCCACCGGGTCCTGATGCGCCGTGCACGCGCATCGGTTGTCCCCCGGCAATCCGGAGCTGCTCGCGCACCAGGTCGACGCCGTACACGAGCTCCGTCACGGGGTGCTCGACTTGAATCCGCGTGTTCATCTCGAGGAAGTAGAACTCGCCGGTTGGTGTGAGCAGGAACTCGATGGTCCCAGCGCTCACGTACCCGACCGCGCCGGCCGCGGCCGTGGCGGCCTCCGACAGACGGCGTCGCAGCGCGGGCGACACGGCGACCGACGGCGACTCCTCGATGAGCTTCTGGTGACGCCGCTGGATGCTGCACTCGCGTTCGCCGAGTGCGACGACGCGTCCGCGGTGGTCGGCGAGGATCTGGATTTCGATGTGCCTGGGCCGCTCCAGATACTTCTCCACGTAGATGCTGCCGTCCCCGAACGCTTTTTGCGCCTCGCGGCGCGCGGCCTGGAACGCTCCTTCGACGTCCGCGTCATTCGTGACCTGACGCATTCCCTTCCCACCACCGCCGGCGGCCGCCTTCAGCAGGACGGGATAGCCGAGGCGTTTGGCTTCCTTGCGGGCCTCGACCGGATCGCGCAGGAGCGTCGTCGTCCCCGGGACCACCGGCACACCGGCGGCCTGCATTCGGCGGCGTGCTTCGGTCTTGTCCCCCATCGCGCGAATGGCGGTCGCCGGCGGGCCGACGAAGATCAGCCCCGCGTCTTTGCATGCCTCGGCAAATGCGGCGCGCTCCGACAGAAACCCGTACCCGGGGTGGACGGCCTGACAGCCCGTATCCTTGGCGGCCGCGATCAGTTTGCGAACGTCGAGATAGGATTCGGCGGAAGGCGCGGGGCCGAGGAGCACGGCGGCGTCGGCGTAGCGAACGTGCAGCGCGAGACGATCAGGCTCCGAGTAGACCGCCACCGCTTCGAGGCCTTCCTCGTGACACGCGCGAATGACGCGGACCGCGATCTCGCCGCGGTTCGCGACCAAGACGCGCTTCAATGACACCCGACCTCAGACCCGAGGTGGAAGGTGTCGAACGCCTTGCAGAGCGCGCCCACGTTATCGGCAGCGCGTCTGTAGAGCACCACGGCGGGGGCGGTCCACGTCTCGTGCTCGTCGATCGCGAGCCGCAACGCGGCGAACACGAAATCCTGTGCGGGGACGCGATCGGCCTTGGTCTCTTTGCCGGTCACCCACACGAGCGGCCGCTTGCTCCATTTGACGGTCCGCTCATCGGGCGGCCGTTCGAATCCCATGCTCGCGCAGACCGCCCGTGATTGGCCGAGGGCTCGAAGCGACGGATCATGCGTCCTCAGCTCCCGTAGGACGCGGTTGCGGAGCACGCTGTCGCCGCGCCAGCGCTCGAAGGGCACGATCGTGAGGTCGGGACGCAGTCCGCGCGAGAAGCGCAGGTACCAGGCCGCCTGCGTGTCGGTTTCTCCCGCGGTGAAGAGCATCCCCTGATGCGGACATGCGCGTAGCAGATTCTCGCCGAGCTCCTCGAGGACCGGCGGGATGCGCAGGCCTTCGGGAAGGGTGTGCCACGTCAGCGTCGCGGCCGCGGTCCCGCCCGATTCCCAGTCCACGTACGCCAATTCGCCGTAGGCGTAGACCCGATAGAGCCGCGCCGAGTCGGCCGTCCGCGTGCCGGGGCTGAATCGCACGGCCCGCTCGAACGCGAGCTGCGCCGTATCCAGCGTCGCATGCGCCCAGACCGTATCGACCGTCATCGGCTTCTTGTGCGAGTGATAGTCGGTGCCGCGCTGCAGGTATGCCCTGCCCAGCTCCAGCCACGCCGGGCCATTGGTCGAGTCGACGGCAACACGCGCCCACAACTCGGCACGCACCGAGTCGGGCGACGGGTTCTGAGGGCTCTGCAGCAGGACGAGCCCGAGGATCGCCTTAGAGAGGAATGTTCCCATGTTTCTTGGGGGGATTCCGGCCGCGCTTGGTTTCGAGGGTGAGCAGCGCTTCGATCAGGCGCGGGCGGGTGTCCCGCGGGTCGATGATATCATCGAGGTACCCACGGGCGGCCGCCTGATAGGGATGGGCGAATTTCTCGCGATACTCGTTGGCGCGCTCCTCGCTCGCCTCTCCTTTATAGAGGATTTCGACGGCGCCCTTCGGTCCCATGACGGCGATCTCGGCGGTCGGCCACGCGACGTTATAGTCGCCGCGAATGTGCTTGGAGCTCATCACGTCGTAGGCGCCGCCGTACGCTTTGCGCGTGATGACGGTGAGCTTCGGCACCGTGGCCTCGCAGTAGGCGAAGAGCAGCTTCGCACCGTGCTTGATGATGCCACCGTGCTCCTGCGCGACACCGGGAAGGAATCCTGGAACGTCCTCGAATGTCACGAGCGGAATGTTGAACGCGTCGCAGAAGCGAATGAAGCGCGCCCCCTTGAGCGAGGCCGCGATGTCGAGCACCCCCGCAAGCGCCGCCGGCTGATTCGCGACGATCCCCACCGGGCGGCCGCCGAGACGCGCGAAGCCGACGATCAGATTGCTGCCGTAGTCGGGCTGAACCTCGAGCAATGAGCCGTTATCGATGACGGGTTTGAGGACGTCGTGCATGTCATACGGCTTCGCCGGCTCATCGGGCACCACGTCCAGCAGCGCTTCGTCCCGGCGGTCCGGGGGATCATCGGGAGTGCGGACCGGCGGGCTGTCGAGGTTGTTGCCCGGCAGGAACGAGAGCAGCCGGCGGATCGCGGTGATCGACTCCAGCTCCGAGTCGTGCACGAAGTGAGCGATGCCCGACGTGGCACCGTGGACGTCGGCGCCGCCCAGCTTTTCGAAGTCCACTTCCTCGTGGGTGACGGTCTTCACGACGTTGGGGCCGGTCACGAACATGTACGAGATGCCCCGCACCATGAAAATGAAATCGGTGATGGCGGGGCTGTAGACGGCGCCGCCGGCGCAGGGGCCGAGGATGGCGCTGATCTGCGGCACGACGCCAGACGCGAGCGTGTTGCGCAAGAAAATGTCGGCGTAGCCGCCGAGCGACGCGACGCCTTCTTGAATCCGCGCGCCGCCGGAATCGTTGAGTCCGACCACCGGCGCGCCGTTCTGTACGGCGAGGTCCATCACCTTGCAGATCTTCTCGGCGTGGGCTTCCGAGAGGGATCCGCCGAACACGGTGAAGTCCTGGGAAAAGACGTAGACGAGCCGTCCCTCGACCCTGCCCCATCCCGTCACCACCCCGTCGCCGAGCACTTTCTGCTCGGCGAGGCCAAAATCCGTCGCGCGATGCGTCACGAAGCGGTCGAGCTCGACGAACGAGCCGGGATCGAGCAGCACGTCGAGGCGCTCGCGCGCCGTCATCTTTCCTTTTTGATGCTGAGTTTCGATGCGGTCCGCACCGCCACCCTGCTCCGACTCGGATCGCTTCTGTTGCAGAAGCTCGAGCTTTTCTCGCATCGACATGCGGGGAATGTAGGGCTGCAAACGAAAAGGGGCGAGGAGATCCTCGCCCCTGCATCCTACCGCCGCTCGACGTCTCGACGTCTAGGCGTCGATCTGTGGCGTCTCCTCCGTCACCGGCGCGGGAGCGGGGGGCGGTGGGATGATATCGTCCTTAGGAAAACCCGTTGCCGCCAGCACGATCCGATGATGAATCGGATCCACCTCGAGCACCTTCAACTCGACCGCCTGCCCTTCCTTCACGGCGTCGCCCGGCTGCTGGATATCCGGAATCCCGAGCTGCGACATCGGCACGAAGCCTTCGATGTCACTGCCGAGGTCCACAACCACACCCTTGTCCATCAGCCGCATCACGCGGCCGCGCAAGTCGGTGCCGACCGGGTAGGTCTCGCCGATGCGAAGCCACGGATCTTCCTGCGCTTGTTTCAATCCGAGCGAGATCCGCTTGTTCTCGGCGTCGACGTTCAAAATCAGCACGTCGACCTCATCGCCCTTCTTCACGACTTCCGAGGGATGTTGCACGCGCTTGGTCCACGACATGTCGGAGATGTGGATCAGCCCGTCGATCCCCGGCTCGATTTCGACGAACGCGCCGAACGACGTCAGATTGCGCACCTTCCCGCGCAGCCGCGTTCCGACGGGATACTTCTGCGGCAGCGCCATCCACGGATCCTGCTCCGTCTGCTTCATGCCGAGCGAGACCTTCTCTTCGGTCTCGTCCACTTTCAGCACGACGGCTTCGATCGACTCCCCGATCGACACGAGCTTCGACGGATGCCGGACATTGCGGGTCCAGCTCATCTCGGAAATGTGGACCAGGCCTTCGATCCCCGGCTCGAGCTCGACGAACGCGCCGTAGTTCGTGATCGACACGACTTTGCCCTGGACGCGCGTGCCCACGGGGTACTTGGCGGCGACGTTCTGCCACGGATAGGGCTGGAGCTGTTTCAGGCCGAGCGAAATCCGCTCGCGCTCCCAGTCGATGTCGAGGACTTTCACCTCGAGCTCCTGGCCGATCTGCACCATCTCGGACGGATGGGACACGCGGCCGTAGCTCATGTCGGTGATGTGCAGCAGACCGTCGACGCCGCCCAGGTCGATGAAGGCACCGAAGTCGGTGATGTTTTTGACGACGCCCTTCCGCACCTGGTTGACGGACAGCTCCTTCATCAGCACGTCGCGCTTCGTCTTGCGCTCGGCCTCGAGCAGCACGCGGCGCGAGACGACGATGTTGCGACGGCGCTTGTTCAGCTTGATGATCTTGAACTCGAAGCTCTGGCCGAGCAGCTCGTCGATGTTCGGCACGCGACGCAGCGCAATCTGACTGCCGGGCAGGAAGGCATCGACCCCCATCAGGTCTACGACGACGCCACCCTTGATCTTCTTGACGAGAGTTCCGGTGACCGCCTCATCCTTCTCATGCGCCTCGCGGATCCGCTCCCAGACGCGCATGAAGTCGGCCTTCTTCTTCGAGAGGACGACCGCGCCTTCCTGGTCCTCCAGGTGCTCGAGGAAGACTTCAATCTCGTCGCCTTCTTTGAGACTCTTCGGATCTTTGAACTCGTCGATCGGCACCGCGCCTTCGGACTTGAAGCCGACGTCGAGAATGACGGCGGTGTCGGTGACGCGCAGCACCTTCGATTTGACGATTTCGCCTTCTTCGATATTCGACAGCGTCCCCTCGTACAGCTCAGTCATTTTCGCGATCTCGTCGGCGGAGTATTCCTCGTCGAGACCGGAGCGGACGCGGAGTTGCGAGCGGGGGGCTTTGCGGACGGGTAGATCTTCTTCGAATTCTTCTACGTCACGTGCTTCTACGAGCATTCAGGACACCGGTTCTGTTGTGGGTTTGAGGTTATCTCGCCATTCATTGTCCTTTAGGACAGTGTTTGCCGAGCACACCCCTCAGGGTGTGGAATTACGGGCGGAAACCTACCCAGGGAACAAGCCTCGCGCCAGTTCAACCACCCGCGTCACCTGCTGCTCCAGCGTCAGGGCCGTCGTGTCTAGTAAGACCGCATCCGCCGCGGGTTTGAGGGGGGCAATCCGCCGGGTGGAGTCGGCGGCATCCCGGGCGGCGAGTGCCTGACTCTCCCGCTGAACCAGGTCCCCGTCCACCGCCTCCCCGCGCTGGGACAGCCGTCGCCGGGCTCGTTCGTCCGGTGTCGCCGTCAAGAAAATCTTCAGTGGAGCCTCCGGGAAGACTACTGTGCCGATATCTCTCCCATCGACGACCACACCTCCAGATCCTCCACCAGTCTCGATACCCTCGACCGCCCTCCTCTGCTGGGCATTTACCCAGGTCCGCACCTCGGGGATGGCGGCGATGACCGATACATGCCGCGTCACCCGCTCGCTGCGGATCGCCTCGTCCACGTCCACACCCGCCACTTCGGGCCTGAACTCGTCGCTGACAAGGACGAGCCGCACCGGCAGACTCTCGGCCAGAGCGAGGATGCGCCGCGCGGGCCACGGCTCCGCGCCCCCCGCTCCCCGCTCCCCGAGATTGTCGAGGGCTGCGAGTGTCAGCGCGCGATACAGCGCCCCGGAGTCGAGGTGCGCCCAGCCCAGCTGCTCGGCGACCCGCCCCGCCGTCGAGCTCTTGCCGGACGCGGCGGGACCGTCGATGGCTATGACCCTCAGCACGTTTCACGACTCATGTCGGCACGTCGGCACGAATGCGTCTGAGATCCGTGAAGAAACTTGGGTAGCTGATCGCCACCGATTTCCTTTCCGACAGCTTTACCTTCGCACCTTCGACCGTGTCCAGCACCGCAAACGCCATCGCGAGGCGGTGATCCGAGGCCGTGTCGACGCGACCCCGAGGAGGCTTTTCCGTGCCTTCAACGTGCAGGTCGTTCCCTAGGGCCTCAGCCCGAACTCCGAGTCCCCTCAAATTCGCCGCAATCAGCTCGAGGCGATTGCTCTCTTTTACTCGGAGCTCGCCGACTTCGCGAAACACCGTGCCGCCGTGCGCGCGGCTCGCCAGGACGGCGAGCACCGGAACCTCATCGACCAACGTCGGGATTTCCGGGGCCGTCACTTCTGTCCCCCGCAATTGCGCCGGCCGCACAATCAGATCGGCGACTGGCTCGCCGCCCTGGTCCCGCAGATTCACGCGTTCGACGTGCGCACCCATTCGCTCCAGCACGACGATGAACCCGGTGCGCGTCGGGTTGACGCCGACATTCTCGATGAGGAGCTCTCCCGCCTCCGCGAGGACGGCGGCTGCGACCAGGAATGCGGCGCTCGAGGCGTCTCCCGGTACTGAGATCTGGAATGGCGGCACGACGGTTAGGCGGTTGGGCGGTTCGAAAACGATCGCTCCGCGAAGTTCGTGAATGCCGAGCCCGAGATGGGTGAAGAGCCGCTCGGTGTGATCGCGCGATCGGTACGGCTCGCGAATCGTCACCGGCACCTGGCCTGTCAATGCGGCAAAGAGGATCGCGCTCTTCACCTGCGCGCTGGCGACCGGACTCGTATAGCTGAGCCCCCGCAGCCTCCCACCCCGGATCGTCAGCGGTAGCCCGTCCCCCTCTTCCTTAATATCGGCGCCCATCTCCTGGAGCGGGTCCGTTACCCGACGCATGGGGCGGCGGCGCAACGACGCGTCGCCTGTCAGCGTCGCCGGGAACTTTTGCCCGGCAAGGATCCCCAGCATGAGCCTCGCTGTGGTGCCAGAGTTGCCGCAATGCAATCGGGAATCAGGAACCTGGAGTCGGGAGCCAGCAACCCGGACTCCCGATTCCTGAATCCGCGAGATCTTCGTACCGAGCTGACGGAGCACCCGCGCGCTGCTCTTCACGTCGTCGCCGGTGAGCATCCCCGCGAGCTCGCTCTGACCTCGCGCGAGCGCCGCGAGCATGAGCACGCGATGCGAGACACTCTTGTCGCCCGGCGGGCGGACCACGCCGGTGACACGTCGCAGCTTAGGCCTCACTCCCGCCAATCCGCCGCCGCCAAGCCGCCGCGCGCTCGAGCCAGGCCGACAGCGCACCGGCGTCGCCGACCTCGAGCGCCCGCTCGACGGTGCCGAGCGATTCTTCCAGGACACGCAGCGCCGGCAGAATCTCGTCACGGTTCATCAGGAGAATCTCGGTCCACAGCGCCGGCTCGCTGGCGGCCAGCCGCGTCGTGTCCGCCGCGCCGGTCCCGAATGTCGAGCCGGGCGGCGCGTGCTGCGCGAGGAAATCCCCGAGCAGGGAGGCGATCACCTGTGGGACATGACTCGTCGCCGCCACTTGGGCGTCATGTTGGGCGGCATCGAGCACGACCGGCTCGGCTTCCAGCACGTCCTCCCAAAAGTGCGCGATCTCTCGCGCGGCATCGACGCCGCTTCTGCAGGGCGTTACGTACACCACCGCGCCACGAAATAGACCGGCGCGCGCGGCTTCAAAGCCGTGACGATGCGTGCCCGCCAGCGGATGGCTCCCGGCGAAGCGCTGCGCGATACCCAGCCGCTCGGCGCGGGCCACGATGCCGCGCTTGACGGACCCGACGTCCGTGACCAGGGAGCCGGGCTTCAAATGCGGGATCAGCGCGGCGAGTTGGGCGAGGTTCGCGGTGGGCGGAGCGGCGAGGATGAGGAGATCGGCCAGTCGGGCCACATCGGCGGCGCGGGCGGGCGCGTCGTCGAGCGCCCCCTCCTGCGCCGCCAGGGCCCGCTCGACCGGTTCCGGCGACCACCCGACGACGGCGATGCCGTCCCCTCGACCCCGCCGTTTCACCTGGCGGGCAATCGAGCCGCCGATCGCGCCGAGCCCGATCAGGCCGAGGGTCTGGGGTCGCACGGCTTGGAAGGTACACGGCCCTCGCATATTATGGAGCCCCATGCGGGCGGGAGCGGGACCGGCACCAAGCATCACTCGACTCTTCGCTGCGACGTTCATCGCCGTGGCGCTCGTCGGTCTAGTCACTCAGATCGCGACCTGGCGCAGCGCCCGCGCCACACAGGCTGCCATGGTCTTCCTCGCGCAGCGGCTCGATCGCATGCACGAGCCGGCCGCCGCCGAGCTCGCCGCCGAAGCGGGCGACGACGCCGTGCAAGCGGCGCTGGCGTCGAGCGTGCTCTTCCTCGCCATGCTCGTCGTCCTCGGCCTCGGCGTCTGGTACAATCGCCGCCGTCTCGCGGCGCCGTTCTCCCGCATCTCCCAGGCGCTGCAGCGCGTCGGCGAAGGACAGTTCCTCGAGCCGTTGCCGGAGGATCAGCCCGGCGAGTTCGGCGTCATCGCCCGCGGCGTCAACCACATGGCGAAGGCCCTCGCGTGGCGCGAAGCACTGCAGGCGTACCTGTCACAGCTCCTCGCCGCACTGAATACGTCGGCCGATGAAGCCGCCACCGGACTGAGCCAGGCTCTCGGTATCATCGCGGGCGCGACCAAGGCGACGGGCATCGTGCTGTACCAACCGGCCTTTGACGCGAACGAGTGGGCGGTGACCGCGTCCCGCGGCATCGAATCACCTCCCCAGCCGGTCGCCCGCGCGACGATGCGAAATCTTATTGGCGATGCGACGCAGGCGCTCCATTATCGCGGAGAAGCGGTGCAGCCGGTACGGCATCAGCTCCGCCTGGCGGTCGCCGTGCCGCAAGGCCTAGTCCTCGTCCCGTTGCGCGCCGGCACGAAGCTGGTCGGCGTTCTCGGCGTCGTGCCCGGTGCGACGTTCGGCGCGGATGAGCGGGCCGCGCTCGACCAGGCGGCCCCCAACCTCGCGATCGCCAGCGAGCGCGGCTCGGCGCATCACAACACCCGCCGGCTGGCGGTCGAAGTGCGGCAGACCGCCCAGCGGCTCGAACAGCTGAACAGCGAGCTCGACGGCGCGATGAAGACGAAGGACCAGTTCCTCTCGAACATTTCCCACGAGCTCCGCACGCCGCTCAACAGCATCATCGGGTTCACCGACCTCCTCCTCACCCAGGACCTCGGCGCTCCCCTGTCCGACCAACAACGGGATTTCCTGGAGACCGTTGCGCGCAACGGCCGTCATCTGCTCGAGCTGATCAATGAGCTGCTCGATCTCCAGCGCATCGCGGCGGGGCGGATGCAGCTGAAACCTCAACCGGTCGAGCTGGCGGGATTACTCCAAGAAGCGGCGAGCAGCGTGCAGGCGCAGGCGCAGAAGCACCTGCACGAGCTCGTCGTCACTCCGCCGCCGAACGCGCTGCGAGTGCAGGCGGATCCTGGGCGCGTGCGGCAGGTGCTGCTCAACCTGCTCTCCAACGCCATCAAGTTCACGCCCGACGGAGGACGCATCACCGTGGTGGCGGGAGCGGTCAACGGCGGCGAGGGGGAGGCCGGGGGAGAGGGCTCCGACGTGCGGATCGCCGTGACGGACACGGGGATCGGCATTGCCGCCGAGGATCAGGCCAAGCTGTTCAAGGAGTTTTCCCAGCTCGACGCATCGGCGAGCCGGAAGTATGAAGGGACGGGGTTGGGCCTCGCGCTGTCCCGCCGCCTGGTCGAGCTGCACGGCGGCACGATGGGGGTGGAGAGCGAAATGGGAAAAGGCAGCACCTTCTGGTTTACACTCCCACAGGTCCGGTGAGCGTGGCCACCATCATCATCGTCGAAGATCAGCCGGACAATCTGAAGCTGTTGACGACGCTGCTGACCATTAAGGGACATCACGTCGTCGGCCTGCCGAATGGCGACCGGCTGGCCGAAGTGGTGCGGACGCAGCAACCCGTCCCCAGTCTGGTGTTACTCGACATTCAGCTGCCGGGTCGGGACGGCTATGCATTGCTCGAGGAACTGCAAAGCTTGCCCGAGCGCTCCTGGAAAGTCGTTGCGCTGACGGCGCACGCGTTGCCGGAAGATCGCGCGCGCGCCAGCGCTGCCGGTTTCGACGGATACATCACGAAGCCCATCGATGTACGGACGTTTCCCGCGGAAGTCGCGCGCTACCTGGGAGGGTGAGTCATGGGTGGTCTAGTGCTGCTCATCGGGCGGATCGTCTTTTCCTTCTTCTTTATCTACTCCGGCTTCAATCACCTCACCAAGCTGAGCACGTACGCTCAGTACGCGGGCGCGTCGGGTGTTCCCGCGCCGACGGTGCTCACCGCAATCTCGGGTCTCATGCTCCTGGCAGGCGGTCTGAGCATTCTGCTGGGGGTAAAGCCGCAGTGGGGATCGCTGCTCATCGCCGCCTTCCTCATTCCTGCGGCGTTCATCGTTCATAAGTTTTGGGGGATCGCCGATCCGATGATGGCGGCAAATCAAGCCGCGCACTTCTGGAAGAACATCTCCCTCACCGGCGCGTGTCTGATGCTTTTTGGCCTGGCGACCATGTACCCGTCGCGCTGGCCCTACAGTATCGGCCGTGCGGGGGCCGGGGCAACACCAGCGCTCTAGGGCCGGTCCGGCGCGGGAGTCCGCACGTGGGGGTGGCGAGGCGCGAGCCCCATTCTCGGATGGGGATGAGGATTGGGGTTCGCGTCCGCCTCGTGGAGGGTGATCGACCCGTTCACGGTATTGAGCTTCAGCGTGGAACCGCCATTCCCGATCGTGCCCCGCAGATGCCGGGTGCTGATCTTGCCCGTGATCTTCACGGGGAAATCGGTCTCGACCCGTCCGTTCACGGTCTCGGCGTCGATGTTGGCACTGATCTGCCGCGGGAGTCCCGCGCTCACCGACCCGTTGACGGTCGTGAGCCGGACGTCGCCGCTCGTCAGCGCCTGCATGTTTGCTTCGATGCTTCCGTTGATCGTCGTCGCGGTGACGGGGCCGGTGGACGTGTTCACCGCAATGCGGCCATTCACCGTGGCGGCCTGGACCGGAGCGCTCACGCCGTCGATCTGCAGCCCGCCATTGACCGTCGAGGCGTCGACGGGGACGTTGCGCGGCAATTGCACCGTGAACCGTACCGCGACGTCGTTCTTCTTCACGCCGCTAATGTGATAATCCCCACCCTCGTTGCAGCGGCGGTCGCGCGCGTCCCAGAGGGCGCAGACCGTCAGCCCGCGCTCGGTCAGGACGGGAATGAGCTGCACGCTCTGTGGGTCGGAGTTGCGCCAACTCTTCTCGGCCTCGATGACGAGGCTGTCGCCCGTCCCGGCGACGACGTCGATCGGCCCGTTGGTATTGCGAATCCAGACGCGCTGAGTCGATTTGATGACGACACTGTAATGCCACGCATCGCCGACTTCGCGGCCGTGGCCAAAGAGGTCGCTGGCTTCCCCGTC
>Ga0209161_10000285_pt1 | contig 40251 bp, 36 predicted proteins | sample GraSoiAngelo_155_FD_186169 | JGI IMG/M metagenome (GOLD analysis project Ga0209161, IMG submission 186169) | Grasslands soil microbial communities from the Angelo Coastal Reserve, California, USA - 14_1009_13_30cm (SPAdes) (version 2) | ecosystem: Environmental > Terrestrial > Soil > Grasslands... | reverse complement strand
CCCGGACCCGCGAATCGCCAGCATCGTGACGCCGTACGACGCCACCGGGTCTGACCCAGCGATCCTCATCTCCAAGGACGCGCACGCGGTCGCGGTCGACGTCGCGGTCAAGGACGAGCTCGCGATCGCGCGCGATTACTACCCGGAGCTGCGAGCGCTCGTGCGCTCCGATCGGCTGCAGGTCGAGGCGACCGGGGTTCTGGCGATCACCCACGGTTTCAACGTCGTCCTCCAAGAAGATCTGCGACGCGCCGAGACCGTCTCGCTGCCGCTCGCGCTGATCCTGTTGCTCATCGTTTTCGGAAGCGTGGTCGCGGCGCTCGTCCCCCTCGGTGTTGGCGTCCTCGCGGTCGTCGGCGGGATCGCGGGCATGTTCCTGCTCAACCGGGTGACGAGCGTCTCGGTGTACGCCGAGAACGTGGTGACGCTCATCGGCCTCGGGGTGGCGATCGACTACTCGCTCTTCATCACCAATCGCTTCCGCGAGGAGCTGCGCAACGGTCTCGACCCTCAGGCCGCGCTGGCGGTCGCGATGGCGACGTCGGGCCGCGCCATTATGTTCTCGGGACTCACGGTCGCGATCGGCCTGTCGGGGATGCTCTTCTACCAGGGAACGTTCCTCTCATCCATGGGCGTCGCGGGCGCGATCGTGGTCGCGAGCGCCGTTCTCTACGGCCTCACCTTCCTCCCTGCCCTGCTCGCGATCTTGGGCCGGAATGTCGATCGCCTGCGTGTCCCCATCTTCCAGGCCGATCCGTCGGGCCGCGGGTGGTGGCACACGGTCGCGACAGCGGTCATGCGTCGCCCGGTCATGGTGCTCGTGCCGGTCGTGGCATTCATCCTCCTCGCCGGCTCGCCCTTCCTCCATCTGCGGCTCGCGACGGGAGACGTTGCGGTCCTCCCGAAACACGAGGAGTCGCGCGCGGCGTACGACAAGCTGCGCGCGGATTTCGCCGGAGCAGATCTGAATCACATCAGCGTCGTGGTGCGTTATCCGGGCGGCGATCCGCTCGCGAAGGACCACGTGCCCGGGCTCGTCGACCTCGCCAGGCGTCTTCGCGCGCTACCCAACGTGCAGTACGTGGACGATCCGCGCCTCCAACCTGATGACCTTGGCGCGATCTTCATGCAGCCACGAGCGCAGCTGCCGCCACAGTTCCAGGCACTGGTGACGCAGACCGTCGGCGAACACATCGTCCTGTTCGACGTCGCCACGACCCTCGCGCCCTACAGCGATGAAGCGCGCGATCTCGTCCGAACGACACGGGCGCTTGAGACCCCGCCGGGTGCGGAGAAGCTTGTCGACGGCTTCACCGCGATCGACCTCGATACCGTGAACTACATCATCAGTCGAACGCCGATCGCGATCGTCTACATCATGGCCGCGACGATGTTCGTGCTCTTCCTGCTTCTGGGCTCGATCGTCCTTCCACTGAAGGCGGTCGTGATGAATCTGCTCTCGATCTCCGCCTCGTTCGGGGCAATGGTGTGGATCTTCCAGGACGGGCATCTCTCGAATCTGCTCGGCTTCACACCAGGTTCGATCGACCCGACGCTCCCGGTGATCATGTTCTGCACGGTCTTCGGCCTATCGATGGATTACGAGGTGCTGCTCCTCTCGCGTATCCAAGAGGAGTACTTCAAGGAGCGCGACAACACCCACGCGGTGGCGATGGGTCTCGAACGCAGCGGCCGGCTCATCACCGGCGCGGCGGCGATCATGGTCGGTGTCTTCGCCGCGTTCGCTACGGCGGACATGGTCCTGATCAAGGCGATCGGCCTCGGAATGGCCATCGCCGTCGCGATCGACGCGACGCTCGTGCGCGCATTGGTGGTGCCCGCGACGATGCGGCTCCTCGGCGACCTGAACTGGTGGGCGCCCGGGCCTCTCGCGCGGTTGCAGCGCCGGATCGGCTTGTCCGAATCAGCGGCCTAGCAGACAAGCCCCTGTGGAACCCCCCGCTAAGATGGGCGATCGTGCAAGCCGTGCAGGCGCCGGAGCTTCGGCCCCTCGGGGTAGGTGACGTCCTCGACCGGACGTTCAACGTCTATCGGGCGAAGCCTCTCCTCTTCATCGGCCTCTCGGCGATCTGGTACTTGGTGCTCGTGCTCGTTTTCATCGCGCTAGCGGTCGCCGTCTTCGCGGGCGCGCTCGCGACGTTCGCTAGGCAGGCGAATAACCCCGGCTCCCCGCTCGCCGCGAGTCCCGAGCTCCTTAGCGGCGCCGTCGTCGGGATCATCGGCTTCGTCATCGTCGGTGTCGTCCTCGCGATCCTGCTCTTCTCAGCCCAGAGCGCCGCGTTGGTCGACGCGGGGTCGCGTCGCTATCTCTCGAAGGAGGCCTCCATCGGGGAGTCGTTCCGGGCCGGCATCTCCGCGGCGGGCCGTCTCTTCGTCGCGGGCATCCTTGCCTTCCTGGCCATCCTCGCGCTGTGGGCGGTCGTCTTCATCGTCGCCGGGATTATCGCGGCGGTGGCGCAGGGTGGAGCGCTGGGTGTTCTCGTTCTCGTGCTCGCTGGGCTCATCGCGATCGTCGGCACCTTCTACATCGGCGCGTCGTGGCTCGTCGCGCCGGTCATCGTCGTTCTCGAGAAGATGGGGCCCATGGGGGCGCTGCGCCGCGCGTGGCATCTCTCCGAAGGGAATCGCTGGCGGATCATCGGCATCCAGATCCTGCTCTTGATACTCAACCTCGTCCTCTCCGTCCTCCTCACCGGACTCTTCGCCTTCGGCGGTCAGAGCGGGCAACCGGGGATCGGCAATGTCGTGCAGAGCCTCGTCAACCTCGCTTCGACGATCGTCTGGGCTCCGGTCGAATGGATCGCATTCACCGTGCTCTACTACGACCTACGCGTGCGCAAAGAGGCCTTCGACCTCCAGCTCGCCGCCGAGGCACTTCCGCAGTCCTGAGGCGCGCCCTTCTCATCGCGCTCCTCATCTGGACGGCCCTCCCGTCTAGCGTCGCGGCCGACACGCTCGCGCTCGACGCGTATCGCGCGCGGCTGGCCCAGGTGCGAACGCTCGTCGACCGATCGCGCGCGGCGCCGACCGCGGACCACGACCGTTTGCTCGCGCAGGCCACGGCACTCCTCCGACAGACGACCGCCCTCCAGACCCACGGGGATACGGTCGCGGTGGACGACGCTGGGATCGCCGATGTCCTCGCGGGCCCGGATGGGGCGAATCGCGCGCTCGCGATCCTCGACGCGTACATCGCCGCGGCCGACCGCGCGGCCTCGAGCACCATCGATCCGGCCACGGCCGACGCCCGCCTCCGCGGAGTGCTCGGGGGCACAGAGACCGGCGGCACGTCATCCGCCCAGGCCATCGCCGCCGTCCTCGCGTGGATCGCGAATCACATCGCCACGTTCCTCAGCGGGTTCGGGGGCGTCCCGGACCTGCGGTTCGTGCCGTGGGTCATCGCGGCCTTCGGGCTCGGCCTTGTCGCTTTCATCGTCGCCACGCTCGGACGGGGCGTCCGCGAGCGCGTCCGTCGCGAGGTGCTTCTCCCCGAGCGCGCGCTCGCCCGCACCGTGGATCCCGTGGCGCATCTGCGCTCCGCCGAGGCCGCGCTCGGGAGTGGCCGGGCCCGCGAGGCCATCCACGAGCTCTATCTCTACGCCCTCGCATCGCTGGCGGCGCGCGAGCTGATCCGCTACGACCCCGCGCTGACCGACCGCGAGCTGCTCCTGCGCGCCGCGGCGATCCCGAGCGCGGACGCGCTGCGCGAGCTCGTCGCGCTGTACGAGCGAGCGTGGTTCGGGCTCAGGGAGCCGGAGGCGGTCGAAGCCGAGCGCGCGCGCACCCTCGCGACGCGCGTGTCGACCGGATGAAACGCCTGCTGCGTGTCCATCCGCTCTACTACCTGGCGCTCATCCTCTTCATCGCGGCTCTCGTCGCGAGCACGCTCACCGCGGACACGTCCGGCGGCGTCAGGCGGTCGGCTTCGGTCTACGACGAGGGCGCGGGCGGGACGGCTGCGCTGCGCCGGTATCTGGTGGCGATGGGCGCATCGACGGCGACGGTCCAGGGCGACACCTTCTCCGTCGATGCTTCGCAGGCCGCGGTCCTCTTCATGCTCGGGCCGACGGAGGCGTTCACACAGCTCGACGCCGACGCGGTGCGACGCTACGTATCCGCCGGAGGCACCGCGGTCCTGGCGACCGATGCCGGTTTCCTCGATCGCACGCTGCTCGACACGTTCGACGTGCATGTGGCCGGGGCGCTTGGGCCAGGTCGGTACGGCCTCCGGGGGATCGAATTCGCGGACCCGCCGGCACATGAGATATCGCTCGATCGTGGGGTGACGCTCTCATTCGGTCCGGGCAGGATCCCGCTGGCGGACTCCGCGGGCCGGCCGATCATCGCGCTCGTCCCTGAGGGCAGCGGGTCGCTCATCGTGGTGGGCTCGGTCGCGCCGTTTCTCACCGGAGCTCTAGGCAACGCCGATAACGGACGATTCGCGCTCGCGCTCGCCGCTCCGGCGGTCGCGCGCGGGCGCGCCGTGGTCTTCGACGAGTACCACCATGGCGTCCACCCGACAAGCGATGTGCTCGTTCTCCTCGTGCGAACCTGGCCGGGGCGCGCGCTCCTTTTCGCCGGCGTCGTGGGTTTCCTCTACCTGCTCGTGAGCGGGAGGCGGCTCGGGCCGCCGATCCCGCTCGACCCGCGGCCACCGCGCTCGAGCCTCGAGTACGTCCGCGGCTTCGCGGGTCTCGTGCGGCGCTCGGGTCATGGCGAGATCGCGCGCCGCAGGCTCCGGCGTGAGCTCCGCGCGGGACTCGCGCGGCAGCTCGGACTCGATCCTGACACGCCCTTCGAGCAGACCATCGCCGAGATCGCGACCGCCGACCGCGAGCGTGCCGCGCGAGCGAGGGCCCTCGACGATGCAGTCGGGCGACCCTTGAATGACGAGGCGCTGCTTCGTACCGTCCGCGAGATCGGCCGCCTCACCGGCGCCGAGCGGGAGGCGAGTTGAAAGTGTCGACCACCAAAGATGTCGCCACGCGATACGCGGCGGAGATCCACCGGATCGTCATAGGTCAGGACGAAACGGTCACCCTCTCCTTCATCGCGCTGTTGCTGCGCGGGCACTTGCTGATCGAAGGCGTGCCCGGCACGGCCAAGACGCTCCTCGCCCGGACGATCGCGCGACTCATCGGCGGCACATTCAAGCGGATCCAGTTCACCCCGGATCTCATGCCCAGCGACGTCGTGGGCACGAGCGTGTACGAGATCTCCACCAGCTCGTTCCGCGTCAGGACCGGGCCGGTGTTCGCGAACGTGGTGCTGGCCGACGAGATCAACCGCGCGCCCGCAAAGACGCAGAGCGCCCTCCTCGAGGCGATGCAAGAGCGCCAGGTCACACTCGAGGGCGAGTCGCTCGGCCTACCGGATCCCTTCCTCGTTCTCGCCACGCAGAATCCGGTCGAGTACGAGGGAACGTATCCGCTTCCGGAAGCCGAGCTCGATCGCTTCGTGTTCAAGGCGATCGTCCGTTACCCCGCCGCGGATGAGGAGCGCGCGATCCTGCGCGCGCACGATCGCGGGCAGCCCGCGGCGAAGATCGGCGAGCTCCAGCCCTTCCCATCCGGGACCCTCGATGCGTGCCGGAGCGAGGTCGAGGCCGTCACCGTCGAGGACTCGGTTCTGGACTACGTCGTGCGCATCGCCGCCGAGTCGCGGCGATCATCCGACCTCATCCTCGGTGCGAGCCCGCGTGCCGCCGTGCATTTGCTCGGGGCGGCGAAGGCGGCCGCGGCGATCGACGGACGTGACTTCGTCACGCCCGACGACGTCAAATCGCTCGCCACGCCCGCGCTGCGGCACCGCCTCGTACTGAAGGCCGAGGCCGAGATCGAGGGTCTGGACGCCGACGCGGTCTGCCGTCGCGTGCTCGCGCGCCTCGACGTGCCACGCTGAGCCGGCTCGGCTTCCTTCCACTCCCGCGGCCCCGGCTGCTGGCACTCGTACTCGTCGCTGCGGTGCCGCTCGCGCTTGCGGACGTGACGCCGGCCTTCGTCACGCTTGCGCTGCTGATGCTCGTCGCCGCGTTCGCTCTCGCCATCGTCGACTATCGGGCGACGCCGGCCCCATCGACCGTTCCGGTGGAGCGAGTCGCGGAGCCGCAGCTTTCGATCGGCGTCGGGAACCGCGTCACGGTCCGTCTGCGGAATCCGTTCGCGCTGCCGCTCCGCGCGACCGTCCGTGACACCGTCCCGACCTCGTTCGATGTCGATCGCCGCACGGCCGAGCTCGTCGTCGGCCCCGGCGCGACCGCTGAGGCGGCGTACGCGGCGCGCCCGCGGCATCGCGGCAGCTTCCGCTTCGGGGACGTCCATATCCGCTTGCGCGGGCCGCTCGACCTGCTGCAGCGACAGGGCCGCGTCGCCGCGGAAGCGCCGGCGAACGTCTACCCCGACCTTCACGAGATCCGCCGGTACGAGGTCAGCCTGCGGCGGGGGCTCGCCTACGACGCGGGTCAGCGGCGCGCCCGGACTCCTGGGGCGGGATCGCTTTTCGAACGGCTTCGCGAGTACCAGCCCGACGACGATCCCCGCTGGATCGCGTGGACCGCGACCGCTCGCCGTGGACGTCCGATCAGCGTCGAATACGAGACCGAGCGGCAGCAGCGGGTGCTCATCCTGCTCGACGCCGGACGGATGATGTCGAGCACGCTCGGTCGTCTGACGAAGCTCGACCACGCGGTGAACACCGCGCTGATGCTGAGCTACGTCGCGATCGCGAAGGGCGACGAGGTCGGGCTGCTCGGATTCGCCGACACAGTGCGCGCGTACGATCCCGCGCGCCGTGGACACCGGCAGTTCCTGCGTCTCACCGAGAGCCTGCGCCGGCTCGAGGTCACGATGACCGAGCCGGACTACCGCGCAGCGTTCGAGTTCCTGCGCGCCAAAACCGCCCGCCGCGCGTTCGCGATCCTCTTCACCGACCTCGTGGACGAAGAGGCCTCGCGCGCCCTCGTTGCCGCGCTCACGCAGCTCGCCGGCAACAACCTCGTGCTGTGTTGCGTCCTTCAGGACCCGCAGCTCGCAGAGACCGCTGCCCGCGACCCCAGTTCGTCGGGTGAGCTCTACGAGCGCGTCGTGGCCGCGGAGGTGCTCGACGCGCGCCGGCGCGCACTCGCGGTGCTGCGGCGGCACGGCGTGCACTCCATCGACGTTCCGGCAGAGCGCCTCTCGGTCGCTACGATCCAGCGCTACCTCGAGCTCAAGAAACGGTTCTTCTAGCCGGTCGGCCGATGAGGGCGATGTAGCCCCAGAGCAGCAGCGCGGCAAAGAGGCCAACGCTGATCTTGACCGTGAGCGGCGCGTCGCTCGGCGAGAGGAAGGCCTCGATCAGCCCGGCGACGCCCAGCGCGGGAATGACGAGGAGCATCACACGGACGGCTTGCGCGCCCGCGAGCCTCAGCGCATCGCGGCGGCTGCGCTCGCCGGGTCGGATGAGCGCCCACGCGAGGCGCAGACCCGCGCCCCCGGAGAGGACGATGCACGAGATCTCGAGGGGACCGTGCGCCGCGATGAAGCTCAGCAGGCCACCGGAGAGCCCGTACGCCTGCACCACCGCGAACACCGTGCCGAGGAGCGCGCCGTTGCCGACCAGAAGGTAGAGGGTGAGAGCGCCCGCGGTCAGGCCGCCCGCGAACGCGGCGATCGCGACGCGAACGTTGTTCACGATGATCAGCGGACCCACGAGTGGCCGATAGCCCTCGGGTATGTCGGTCCAAAGCCGCCGCTCGGCGAGGTGCTGGCGGGTCTCAGCCGGTAGCGCGGTCGCGGCGATCTCGGGCGAGAGGAGCCCGATCGCGAACGTCGCGACCAGTGGAACGGCGAACACCAGGAACGAGATGGCGGTGAACCGCGAGTTCGCGCGCACGGTCGCCGGTAGCTCGCGCAAGAGGAGGCGGCGCAGGCGACGTCCGCTCGTGGGCGATTCGCTGTAGACGAGCGCGTGAGCCGCGGCAACGAGATCGTTCAGGCGCTCGGTCGCGGCATCGAGGGGGAAGTCGCGCCGCGCGACCGCGAGGTCGCTGCTCGCGCCGCGATAGAGACGTCCGAGCTCGAGGACGTCGTCGGGAGCAAGCCGCTCCACCCGCCCGTTCGCCTCTAAGGTCAGCGTGCCGAGACGTGACCATCGCGCCCGCCGATCCTCGACGAAGCGATCGACTGTGGTCACGGCCGCAACCTAGCACTCCGTAGGATTGCGCCGATGACCGTCGCCGCCGGCCGACTCGAAGTCGAAACCCCGGACCACGTGGTGCTCCGCTATGACCTCGCGGGCGCCGGCAACCGCGGCTTCGCGGCGGTGCTCGACTTCCTGATCGCGTCCCTCATCGCGGTCACCGCCGCGATGATCCTGCTCCTTCTGGGTGCCGCCAGCCCCGGGGGCCTGCTCCTTTTCAGCGGGCTCGCCGTGATCGTGGCGCTGGTGCTGATCTGGGGCTATTTCATCCTCCTCGAGTGGCTCTGGAACGGGCAGACCATCGGCAAGCGCGCCTACAAGCTGCGAGTGATCAACGAGGATGGCTCGCCCGCGCGCTTCACTCAGGTCCTGATCCGTAATCTCCTTCGGCTCGTTGATTTCCTTCCCGGGTTCTATGGGCTGGGGGTGCTCGTCATCGTCATTAGCCCGAAGTCGCAGCGCCTCGGGGATCTTGCCGCGGGCACGTACGTCGTCCGCGCGCCTCGTCCACAGGTGGATTGGCTCTCGCTGCGCACCTTCACGCCGCTCGGACAAGGCCGCAGCGCGGAGACGCGCCGGCTGCCGGGCGAAGCGCAGCGCCTGGTCCGCGAATTCGTCGCGCGTGAATCCGGGCTCGCTCCGGCGGATCGTGCCCGCATCGCGGCGATCATCGCCGCCAAGCTGCGGTCCTACACGGTGGAGGACGTCGGACCGGTCGACGACATCGAGCTGATCCACGCGGTCGCGCGATCGATGCGCGCGACCGGCGGAGACCGTGGCTAGTGGACCTTTTCTGGCTCGTCCTGATTGTCGTCGGCGTCGGCGCGTTCGGGATGCTGGCTGGACGCGCGCGCGACGACGTGCGCCACGGGCGCCGCTGGGACGCCGCGTTCTACGCGGAGACGCACCGGCAGACGCAGACCGACGCGACCGGCGTGCTGATGTGCCGGAGATGCGGCGCGTCCGGATCGGAGCGCGCGGGGCGCTGCCCTTCGTGCGGGGCCGTCCTCTAGGCTCGGAGGCTGTTCGCGACCCTCCAGAACGCGGCGTCGTCGATCCCGTCCGACGCGAGGAAGTAGGGGAGCACGCCGGCGCGCACGTCGTAATCGCCGCTCGACGGCGCGACCTTCGTGGCGGGCTCGCGCCAGATGACGAAGCGGTGGCTCAGCGGAAGGTTCGCGTCGTCGATCTGCGCGACCGCCTTGGGGTCGCCACGGAAGGCGAGCGTGCGCTGCGCGCCGCGATCGGTCATCGGACCGGGGTTCGCGGCGACGAGCCCGAGAAAGATGCGGACGCCGCGTTCATCCGAGTACGTGATCGAGAACGAGTCGGGCCGCGCGACGACGTCAGCCTTCAGTCCGGCCGCCGGGAGGGCCGCGGTCTCCGGGAGAAGCACCGGCGCGCTCTGGGTGACCTGCGCGCGAACGTACGCGTGCGCGCCGGTCACGCTCATCGAGGCGATCGGCGCTCCGCCTGGACCGGTCGCGCGCACCGGTGCAGTCTCGCTCGGCGTGGCCGCAGGCGTCGAGGGCGCCGGTGACACGCGCGATCCCGCCGAGCCGCAGGCTGCGAGCGAAAGGATCGCCAGGAACAGAAGAACGCGCATCCCGACCAAGGTAGTGGGTTCGGCCGAAGTACACTTGACATAGCCCACCCCCTGGGGGAGGGGGTCGAGAAAAGGGGCGGAATGGCCATCGCGACAAAGCCAGCGAAAACCGAAGAGAGCGTCGAGCGGCGCGAGCTCGTGGTCACCGGGATGACGTGCGCATCGTGCGTGGCGAGCGTGGAGGATGCCCTGCGCGGGGTGGCGGGCGTGCGCGCCGCGGACGTGAATCTCGCGACCGAGCGCGCGCGCGTGGAGCTCGACCCCGCCCGCGCACTCGACTCAGCGCTGGTGCGCGCGATCGAGCGCGCTGGATACGGAGCGCTCGTGCTGTCGGAGGACCGCGCCGAGCGTGCGGTCATGGAGGAGCGCGAGCGAGCCGTCCGAGCGGCGTACCTCACGACGCTGCGGCGACGCCTCGTGGTCGCTGCCGCGCTCGCCGTCCCGGCCCTGCTCCTCTCGATGGCCGATCTCGCGTTCCCGCAGCTCGCCGAGGTCGAGTGGCGAGGCTATGTCCTCTTCCTGCTCGCGACGCCGGTGCAGCTCTGGTCTGCGCTTCCCTTCTATCGCGGCGCGATCTCGGCCGCGCGTCACGGCCGCACCGACATGAACACGCTCATCGTCGTCGGGACCACGGCCGCCTACGCGGTCTCGGTCGTCGCGACGTTCTTTCCGCAAGCCTTCTTCGCGCTCGGCCTGGAGCCGCACCGGTTCCTCTATTACGACACCTCGACCACGATCGTGGCGCTTGTCCTCGTCGGTCGTTACCTCGAGGCGCGGGCCCGCGCGCGGACATCGGATGAGGTGCGCGCGCTCGCGGCGCTGGGCGCGAAGACCGCGCGGGTCCGGCGTCCCGGCGGCGCCGAGGAGGAAGTGCCGATCGAGCGCCTCGCCGTCGGCGATGTCGTCATCGTCCGGCCGGGAGAGATCGTCGCCACCGATGGGATCGTGCTGGCGGGGTCATCCGCCGTGGACGAGTCGATGGTCACCGGCGAATCGGTGCCGGTCGAGAAGGCGGGGGGCGACGACGTCACCGGCGGAACGCTGAATCGCAGCGGCACTTTCCGCTTCCGGGTGACAAAGGTGGGCGCGGACACGCTCCTCGCGCAGATCGTGCGGCTCGTCGAGGAGGCGCAGGGGTCGAAGGCGCCGATCCAGCGCCTCGTCGACCGGATCGCCTCGGTCTTCGTCCCGATCGTGTTCGTGATCGCGTTCGCCAGCGCCGCCGCGTGGCTCGTGTTCGGCCCGCAGCCGTCGCTCGGGTTCGCCCTTACGACGTTCGTCGCGGTGCTCATCATCGCGTGCCCCTGCGCCCTCGGGCTCGCGACGCCGACGGCGATCATCGTCGGCACGGGCCGGGGCGCGTCGCGCGGGATCCTCATCAAGAGCGCCGATGCGCTCGAAGCCGCGCGCGCGATCGACGTCGTCGCCTTCGACAAGACCGGGACGCTCACCGTAGGCCGGCCGGAGATGGTCGACTACATGAACTGCGCGGGCATCGGTGAGGACGAGGTGATCCGCATCCTCGCGAGCGCGGAGCTGCGGTCCGAGCACCCGCTCGCTTCGGCGGTGGTCGAGGCCGCGAATGCGAAGGGCCTTTCGCTCTCAGAGCCCACGACCTTCGAGGCGCTGCCCGGGCGGGGCGTGCATGCGACCGTCGACGGTCACGACGTGTGGATCGGGAACGCCGATCTCGCGCGGGCGCATGGGTTCGCCGACCTCGGGGATGGGATGCTTGCGCACCACCAGGAGAAAGGCCGCACCGTTCTCGTCGGCACGATCGACGGCGAGGCGGGAGGGATCCTCGCACTTGCTGACACTCCGAAGGCCGCCGCGCGCGAGGCGATCGCGGAGCTCCGGCGCATGGGCCTCCGCACGTTGCTCATATCGGGCGATGCCCGTCGCGTCGTGGAGGCGATCGCGCGCGCGATCGGCATCGACGACGTGCGTGCCGAGGTGCGACCGGACCGGAAGGCCGAGATCGTCGCGGCGCTGCAGGCGGAAGGGCATCGGGTCGCGATGGTCGGCGACGGCGTGAACGACGCCCCCGCACTCGCTCGCGCCGACCTCGGCATCGCGATCGGCACCGGTACCGATGTCGCCATCGCGACCGCGGACATCGTGCTGGTCGGAGGCGACCCGCGGGGCGTTCCGCGCGCGCTGCGCCTTGCGCGCAGCACGCTCTCGACGATCCGCCAGAACCTCTTCTGGGCCTTCGTCTACAACGTTGCGCTCATCCCGCTTGCCGCCGGAGTGTTCTACCCGTTCACCGGCTGGCTCCTCTCGCCGATGCTCGCGGCCGCGGCGATGGCGCTTTCGTCGGTCACCGTCGTGACGAACTCGCTCCGCCTTCGTACCGTATCTCTGTAGCGATGAAGCTCGCGCTCACGACTCTCGCGTCAGTGGTGATCGCGTGCGCCCCCGCGGCGACGCGGGCTGAGCCTGCGCCGACGATTCCGCCGGCGTCATCGCCGCTCGCGACACCCACGGCAGCCGCGACCGTGGCGCCTCCGTCGCCGGGAACATCGCCGCGACCTCTCCAGTTCGCCATGCAGGAGTTCGCTCTGACGCGCGGCCAGGGTCCGCACGATGTCGCCCCGGCCCGCGACGGCGGGGTCTGGTACACCGCGCAGCTCTCAGGCGAGCTCGGCTGGCTCGATCCCAAGACCGGCGCGACGAAAGCGACAAAGCTCGGCACCGGATCCGCGCCGCACGGCGTGATCGTCGGTCCCGATGGCGCGCCGTGGATCACCGACGGCGGGCTGAACGCGATCGTGCGGGTCGACCCGGTGACGAGCGAGGTCAAGCGCTATCCGCTGCCCGCGAACAGACCGAACGCGAGCCTGAACACGGCCGTGTTCGATCGCGATGGCACGCTCTGGTTCACCGGACAGAACGGCGTCTTCGGGCGCCTCGATACGCGGAGCGGCGCGATGACGGTCTCCGACGCGCCACGCGGCCCAGGCCCTTATGGGATCGCGGCGTGCCCCGACGGCGAGGTGTACTTCGCGTCGCTCGCGGGGAACTACGTCGGGCGGATCGTGAAGGAGACGGGCGGGACGATCGTTCTCACGCCGCCGACCAGCGGTCAGGGTGCGCGCCGCGTGTGGTGCGACTCCAAGAGCCGGGTCTGGGTCGCGGAGTGGAACGTCGGTCAGCTCGCCGTGTACGACCCGGCCGGTAACACCTGGCGTGAGTGGAAGATGTCCGGGCCGCGGCCGATGGCGTATGCGGTCTTCGTCGACGAGGCCGACACCGTGTGGCTCACGGACTGGGGCGCGAACGCGATCGCGCATTTCGATCCCGCGACCGAGGCGTGGACGATCCACTCACATCCGCAGCCGAACGCGAACGTCCGCCAGCTGCTCGGCCGCCCTGGCGAGGTTTGGGGCGCGATGTCAGGACAGGACAAGCTCGTCGTGGCGCGCTCCTCGTAGCAGCCTCGCGTATCGTGCCCGCGTGCCGACGACTGCCCCGTACGGATCCTGGGGCTCGCCGATCACCGCGGAGGTCCTGACGCGCGGGAGCATCGACTTCCGCTACCTGACCGCGAGCGGTGACACGCTCTACTGGGTCGAGGGCCGTCCGAACGAAGATGGGCGGGACGTACTCGTCAGGCGTACCGCCGATGGTCGGATCGCCGATGCGGTGCCGCGAGAGTTCAACACCCGCACTCGCGTTCACGAATACGGGGGCGGCGCGGTCGCGGTCCGAGGCACGAGCGCCGTTTTCTCCAACTTCGCTGACCAGCGTCTGTACCGCGTCGACGACGGCGGCGCGCCCGTCGCCATCACGCCGGAAACGGCGGAAGCGTCGCATCGCTACGCCGACGGCGTCGTTGCTCCGGACGGCGCGCATCTGGTCTGCGTGCGCGAACGCCACGAAGCCGACGGCGTCGTGAACGAGATCGTGTCCCTGCCGATCGACGGATCGGCTCCGCCCCGCGTGATCGTGTCGGGCCACGACTTCTTCTCGACACCGCGCATCTCGCCGGATGGCCGGCACGTCGCCTGGCTCGCCTGGGATGACCCGAACATGCCATGGGACGGGACGGAGCTCTTCGTCGCCGAGCGTCGACGCGACGGGACGCTCGCCGATCCCGTGCGCATCGCGGGCGGGCGCGAGGAGTCAGTCTTCCAGCCCGCCTGGAGTCCCGACGGCACGCTGCATTTCGTCTCCGACCGGACCGGCTGGTGGAATCTCTATCGCGCGCGACGCGGCGCCATCGATGCGCTTGCGCCGATGGAAGCCGAGTTCGGACTGCCCCAGTGGGCCTTCGGCCTATCGACGTACACGTTCCTCGGCGACGGTCGCGTCGCATGTTTCTACACGCGCGACGGTCGGCGGCAGCTCGCGCTCCTTCGCGCAGGTGACCGGCGTCCGACCGATATCGCGCCGGAGTTCAGCTTCGTTTCACACCCAACTCGACTCGGAGACAAGCTGGCGTTCATCGGCGGTGGCGACGCGGAGGCCCATACGATCGTCGTGCTGGACCCGGCGACGGGTTCGACCGAGGTCGTTCGGCGCAGCGTGGCCGACGCGGTCGATCGCAAATACATCTCGCCCGCGCGCGCGATCGACTTCCCGACCGACGGCGGACGGACGGCGCACGCGCTCCTCTACGAGCCGCGTAACGCGGACTTCGCTGCGCCGGCCGATGAGCGCCCGCCGCTCCTTGTACTGAGCCACGGCGGCCCGACCTCGATGACGCTCGGGGTGCTCGATCTGAGGATCCAGTTCTGGACCAGCCGCGGCTTCGCGGTCGTCGACGTCAACTACGGAGGCAGCACGGGTTATGGCCGCGAGTACCGGAAGCGACTGGATGGGCAGTGGGGCGTGGTCGACCTCGCCGATTGCGTGAACGCGGCACGGTACCTGGCGGACGCCGGCAAGGTCGACGGAAGGCGTCTCGCGATTCGCGGCGGAAGCGCCGGCGGCTACACGACCCTCTGTGCGCTCGTGTTCACGGATGTGTTCGCGACCGGCGCGAGCTACTTCGGGGTTGCCGATCTCGCCGCCCTCGCGCGCGACACCCACAAGTTCGAGGCCCGCTACCTCGATCGGCTCATCGGTCCGTATCCCGATGCGGAGGAGATCTATCGGGCGCGATCTCCCGTGCACTTCTTCGATCGCCTCGAGCGACCGGTCATCGTGTTCCAGGGACTCGACGACAAGGTCGTCCCGCCGGCGCAAGCCGACATGCTGGTGGACGCGCTGCGACGCAAGCGCCTGCCTTTCGCATACCTGCCATTCGCGGGCGAAGGCCACGGCTTCCGCAAGGCCGAGACCGTCAAACGGTCGCTCGAGGCCGAGCTCTTCTTCTACAGCGCGATGTTGGGTTTCCCGCTCGGGGAGAAGATCGCACCCGTCGCGATTGAGAATCGAGCGAGTTGACCAGAGCCTGACCTGGCTCCCTCTCGCGACATTCGCGCTCCTGGTGTGGTCCGCTCAGCGCGTCCTCACGAAGGTCGCGCTCGTGCGCTGGTCAACGGCTCGGTTCTATCGCTGGACCGCGATCTGCTCGACGGCCGTTTACGTTCCGTTCGCGGCGTTCGTTCCGCCCGACTCATCCACCTTCGGCGGAGCGCTCGGCCTCTCCGTCCTCATGGCGATCGCGTTCTGGGTGACGACCGAGGCCACCCGCCGCGCACCGGTCAGCGCCGTGGCGCCACTGACCGCGACGAGCCCCGCGCTCACCGCGGCGCTGGCGATCTCCTTGTTGGGCGAGCGGCCGGACGTCCTTGGAACGCTTGGCATCGGGCTCGCCATCGTCGCCGCCGTCCTGCTCGCGATCGGTCATGGAACCGGCCACGCTGGGCAGCCGTGGCTGCACCTGGCGGTCGCCTCGCTGCTGCTTCAAGGGCTCGGCGCGTTCATCGCGAAAGTTGTGGTGACGGGGTCGGGTCCGACGACTCTTCTGCTCACGAGCGTCGTCGTTCAGCTCGCCGTCGGCATGGCCATCGCGCGCGACGAGCCGCTGGCACTCCGCGAGACGCTCACCGGACGCGGCGTCGCCATCACGTTCGTCCTCATCGCCGCCGGTCTCGCAACGATCGGCTATCTGTCCGCGCTCTCGGTCGGGCCGGCGAGCATCATCGTGCCGTTCGTCGCGACAAGCCCGTCGCTCGGCGGACTCGCGGGCATCGCGTTCTTGCGCGAGGGCGCAACGCGTCGACAGCTCGCGGGGATCGCTCTCGGCCTCGCCGCGATTGTGCTTCTCGCGCGTGAGCCGTGAGCATTTGACACCCCCAATCTCGCAGGGTGCAATTGACCTCTCATGGCCACCCTCGAGCGGACCTTCCCGCTCGTACGCCCCCGTTACGGCGGGATCCTCGAATGGATCACCACCACCGACCACAAGAAGATCGGTGTCCTCTACCTCACGACGACGTTCCTCTTCTTCCTGACCGGTGGCCTGCTCGCGCTCGGCATCCGCACGCAGCTCGCGACGCCCGACACCGGTTTCCTCAACGCCCAGCAGTACAACGCCGCGTTCACGATGCACGGGGTCACCATGGTCTTCCTCTTCGTCGTCCCGGTCTGGACGGGGTTCGCGAACTTCATCATTCCGCTCCAGCTCGGCGCGCGGGACATGGCCTTCCCGCGGCTCAACGCGCTCTCTTACTGGCTGCTGCTCGCGGGTGGCATCGTGCTCTACTCGGCCTTTGTCGTCGGGCCGCCGGCCACCGGGTGGACGATCTACGTGCCCAACTCAACGCGGGAGTTCTCACCGGGCCCCGGCGTGGATCTTCTGATCCTGGCTCTGACCGTCCTCGGGTTCTCGTCGATCTTCGGTGCGTTGAACATGATCGTGACGATCTTCTCGCTGCGCGCGCCGGGGATGACCTTCTTCCGCATCACGCTCTTCACCTGGAGCGTGCTCGTCACGAGCTTCTTGCTGGTGCTGGCGATGCCCTTCCTCACCGTCGCGGGAATCCTGTTGCTCTTCGACCGCATGGCGGGGACGAACTTCTTCGCCGTGGGGCAGGGTGCTGACCCGCTGCTCTGGCAGTACCTCTTCTGGTTCTTCGGGCACCCCGAGGTGTACATCATGATCCTGCCCGGCTTCGGGGTGATCTCCGAAGTGCTGCCGGTCTTCTCGCGCAAGCCGATCTTCGGTTACAAGATGATCGCGTACTCCTCCGCCGCGATCGGATTCCTCTCATTCGGAGTGTTCGTGCACCACATGTTCGTGGCCGGCATCGACCCGGCGCTCCAGGTCTTCTTCATGGCCTCGACGATGCTCATCGCCGTCCCGACCGGTGTGAAGATCTTCTCGTGGCTGGGAACGATCTGGGGCGGCGCGCTGCGCTTCAAGACCGCGATGCTGTTCGCGATGGCGTTCATCGTCATCTTCACGATCGGTGGGATCTCCGGGATCTTCCTGGGATCGGTACCGGTTGACGTCCAGCTCTCCGACACGATGTACGTCGTCGCGCACATTCATTACGTCCTCGTGCAGGGCGCGCTCTTCTGCATGTTCGCCGCGATGTACTACTGGATGCCCAAGATGAGCGGCCGGATGCTGAGCGAGACGCTGGGCCGGCTGCACTTCTTCCTCTTCTTCATCGGCGTGAACCTGGCGTTCTTCCCGATGCACCAGCTCGGCCTCGACGGGATGCCGCGGCGGGTCTTCCACTATCCACAGTCGCCCGAGTGGGCCGGCTTGAACCTCATCTCGACGATCGGCGCGTACATCATCGCGGCCGCGATCGTCGTGTTCCTTTGGAACTTCTTCTTCAGCATCGTCCTGGGCAACGGGAAGCCCGCGGGCGATGACCCGTGGGAAGCCGACACGCTCGAGTGGGCCACGACCTCGCCGCCACAGCCGTACAACTTCGCGCGCATCCCGGTGGTGCACAGCGCTCGCCCCTTGAAGGAGGACGTTCCGCACTGACGCGGCGTCCGGCATGACCTTTTCCGCTCGCTATCGCGCGCTCGTCTACCTGAGCCTCGCGCTGACTTTCCTCGTCGTCGTGTGGGGTGGGGTGGTGCGGGTGACCGGGTCCGGTCTCGGCTGTCCGGACTGGCCGCTCTGCCATGGCGAGTTCCTGCCGTCGCTCGATCCGGCGACGCGCATCGAGTGGACACACCGCTTCCTGGCGATCACGTCCGGCAGCGCTGTCGCGGCAATGGTCGTGTGGACAGTCGCGCGCTACCGCGCGCGTGGGCCGGTTCTTGGTCTCGCCATCGCTGCCGCGGTGCTCTACCCGCTGCAGGCGGTCCTCGGCGGGATCACCGTCGTGCTCGAGCTCTCGCCGGAGTGGGTGACGCTGCATCTGGCGAACGCCGAGCTTCTGCTCGCCACGCTCACCGCCCTCGCGGTCGTGGTCCAGTGGCCGGCCGCCGGTCCCGAACGATTCGGCGGATGGACCTGGCTCGCGCTCGCCGCGGCCATCGGCACGTTCGTGCTCATGCTCACTGGCGCGTACGTGCGCGGCGCGAACGCGACCAGCGCGTGTCTCGGCTGGCCGCTCTGCGGTGGCGCAATGGGCATCCCGATGTTCGGCGCGCCGGCGGTCGCGATGGCCCACCGCTACGCCGCGGCCGCGGTTGGCGTCATCGTGATCGTCGCGTGCGTCGAGGCCTGGCGCCACCGCCGCGAAGTGCCAGGTCTAGGCCCGCTCGCGATTGCGACCGCGGCCACCTTCCTCGCGCAGGTGGCCGTCGGCGCGGCGAATCCGCTGACGGGCTTCTCGCCCTGGGCGCTCGGTGCGCATCCGGCGGCGGCTTCGGCGCTATGGTGCAGCGTCGTCGCGCTGACCGTTCTCGCCTGGCGTCCGGCCGCGGGGCAGCGCGCGCTCGCCAGAGACCTGATCGCGCTGACGAAGCCGGCGATCATGTCGCTGCTGCTCGTGACCGCGCTCGGCGGAATGTTCCTCGCGGCGCGCGGCGTGCCGCCCTTCGGCGTGCTCGCCGCGACTCTCATCGGCGGGGCGGCCGCGAGCGGGGGTGCCTCGTCCCTCAACCACTACTTCGACCGCGATCTCGACGAGCGCATGCGCCGCACGCGACACCGTCCGCTGCCGGCGCACCGCGTGTCCGCACGCCTAGCGGTCATCTGGGGCCTGGGGCTCAACGTGCTCGCGTTCGTGGTCCTCGTCGTGTTCACGAATCTGCTTGCGGCGACGCTCGCGCTCGCCGGAACGGTCTTTTACATCCTCGTCTACACGATCTGGCTCAAGCGCACGACGGTGCAGAACATCGTTATCGGCGGGGCCGCGGGCGCGATCCCGCCGCTCGTCGGCTGGGCCGCCATCACCGGCTCACTCGACCTCGCGGCCTGGCTGCTCTTCGCGATCATCTTCTTCTGGACCCCGGCGCATTTCTGGGCGCTCGCGCTCCTGATCCGCGACGACTACGAGCGCGCGGGCGTCCCCATGATGCCGGTGGTGCGCGGCGATCAGGCGACCGCGTGGAACATCCTGGCGTATGCCGCGAGCCTGCTGCCGCTCACGGTCCTGCTATTCATCATCGGCGGCCTGGGCTACCTCTATCTGGCGGCCGCGATCCTGCTCGGCGCGCTCTTCATCGTGTTCGCGTTCCGCCTGCTGAGGAGCGGCGCGAGCCGCCGTCGTACGGTTGCGCGCGGCGTCTATCTCTACTCGATGCTGTACCTCGCGCTGCTCTTCGTCGCGATCATGGTGGACAGCACATTGCGCCTTTAGCCACGTCCATCGCGGCCGGCATCGCCGCGCTGCTCTACGTCATCGGCGTGCGACGCATGCGGCGGCCATGGCCGGTGTGGCGAACGGGGCTGTTCCTTCTCGGGCTCGCCGCGCTTCTTGCCGCGCTCGGTCCGCCAATCGACGGCCTCGTGCAGCGACTGTTCAGCGTCCACATGGTCCAGCACATGCTCTTCACCGTCGCGGCCGCGCCGCTCCTGATGCTGGGAGCGCCGGTCCGTCCATTGCTGCGCGGCCTTCCGCGTGCGGTGCGCGCGGGGATCGTGCGTCCGCTCGCGCGCTCGCGAGAGATCCGGGCGGTCCTGCATTTCCTGCGAAATCCCCTCGTCGCGGGCGCGCTCTACGTCGGCGGCCTCTATGCGTGGCACCTGCCCGGGCTGTACGACGCGGCCCTCGCCGACGATCGCATCCATGTCACCGAGCACGCGTGGTTCTTCGTGAGCGCGCTGCTGTTCTGGAGCGTCGTCATCGACCCCGCGCCGTTCCGCGGGACGTTGGGCTACGCGGCGCGGCTGCCGTACCTGCTCATCGCGGGCGCGGCGCAGAACACCGTCCTCGGCGGGCTGCTCTCGTTCTCGACGCGTCTTTTGTACGGGGCGTACGCGCAGACGCCGGAGCGCTTCGGCGTGGACCCGGTCACCGACCAGCGGATCGGCGGCGCGGTCATGTGGGTGACCGGGGACTTCGTCTTCCTCGCGGCCGCGTCGATCTCGTTCTTCCTCTGGCTCGCCGAAGAAGAGGAAATGCAGCGGCGGCGCGAGCGTATTACCGTCGGACCGAGAAGATGATCCTTCGACTGATCGCGCCACTCGTGCTGCTTGCCGCATCGATCGCATCATGTGGCGGCGCGCCCGAGGCGGCCCCGACCGATTCCCAGGTCGTCGCGGAGATGACCGACTACAAGATCGCGGTGAACGTGCCGGGCGCGAAGGCGGGCAAGACCAAGATCGGCGTGCGCAACCTTGCGGCCATGGAGCACAGCTTCGAGGTGATCAAGTCCGATCTTCCCCCCGACAAGCTCCCCGTCGACGGCGCGAGCGCGAAAGCCAATGAAGATGGGAAGGTCGGCGAGATCAAGAGCATCCCCGCCGGGAAGTCCGCCTCTGTGACCGTCGACCTACAGCCCGGGAAGTACGTCTTCATCTGCAACATCGCGGGCCACTACCAGCTCGGGATGCACACCGGCTTCACCGTCGAAGCGCCTTAGCGTTTTCGCGCGTGCCACAGCTCCTCGGACGGCCACTTCCGCGCCCACTCGACGGTCATGTACTCGCCGTAGAAGGGGTGGTCGACCGAGTCATCGGCCGCGAAGATCTCAACCATGTCCAGGACCTCGAACCCGGCGTTCCGGAGGAGTCCGATCAGATCGCCATGGCCGAGATGGAACTCGACGGTTGGACCATCGTCCGCCCATTCGAGCCGGTGCAACCCACGCTGCGGCCGTCGCAGGCGCTCCTCCACCTTGCCGGTGTCGGGCATGCAGAGCATCGAAAGGGTCGAGTTGCGAAGGAAGACGAGCTCGCCACCGGTCCGCAGGAGGCGCGCCGCTTCGGGGATCCATTTGTAGGGATCGCACCAGATCGAGGCGCCGTACTCGGAGACCGCGAGATCGAACTCTGCATCAGGAAGACCCGTCGCTTCGGCGTTGGCCTCGATCAGCTCGAGCCCGAGCCCGTGCTCTTCGTTGAGCCGTCGCGCGGTGTCGAGCTGCGCCGGGGTGATGTCGACGCCGACGACCCGGCGCGCGCCGCGTCGCTTGAGCCACGCGGCGACGTAGGCGGTCCCGCAGCCGAGCTCGACGACGTCTTTCCCAACCATGTCCGGGAGGACGTTCACTTTCGATTCGGGCGTATTCCAGAGGCCCCAGCTGATCTGCTCCTCGGCCCAGGCATGTTCCGCTCGGGCGTCGGTATACCGCGCGTTGTTCTTGGTCCAGTGCGCGCGGTTGACGCGGACGTAATCGGGTTCAGGATCCCTCACGGGAACTACTTCAGGGTGAGGAGCCACTGGACGATGTCGTTGATCTGCTGATCGGTCAGGATGCCCTTGAACTTCGGCATGAGGATCCCCGGCTTGATTGAGGGCGCGTCGCTGACCCATTTCGTGAGGTTCTCCTGATTCACGGGTGAAAGCACGCCGGCAATATTCGGTTTGCTCGCGATGTGCGTCAGCTCGGGCCCGACCTTGCCGGCGGCGGGCGTGCCCTTCACGGTGTGACACCCGACGCACGCGCTCGCTAGGAACGTGTCGCGGCCGACTTTGGTCCTTGGGTCGTTCAACCGGTTCGCGTCGGCGATCGCGCTCACCGCCCAGGTCGCGTACTCGCTCTGGGGATGCGCGACGATCGTGATAAGCATGTCGGCGTGACCCTCGCCGCAGAACTCGAAGCACTGGCCTTTGTACGTCCCGGGTTGATCCGCCTGCAGCCAAAGGCTCGTCGTGTGCCCGGGCACCGCGTCCTTCTTGCCGCCGAGGTTTGGCACCCAGAACGAGTGGATGACATCCTTCGACGTCAGCTCGATCTTGATCTTCTGGCCGACCGGGATGTCGAGCTGTTCGCCGGCAACGAGTGTCGTCCCGTCCTGGAGCTTGAAGATCTGCTGGTCGGGATAGGTGAAGGCCCACGCCCACTGCCGGCCCTCGACCTTCACGGTCATGGCGGCGCCGGCGTCGACGTTGTTGATCTCGTTGAGCTTGTTCCACGACAGTCCGGTGAAGGAGATCACCATGACCGTCGGTACGACCGTCCAGATCAGCTCGAGCAGGTTGTGTCCGTGGAACTGCTTCGCTTCGTGCCCGGCACGTTCGCGGAACTTGATCCCCGAATAGATCAGGCTGCCGCACACGATCGCAAGGACGGGGATCGCGCACGCGAAGAGGACCCAGTAGACCAAGGAGCTCGCTTCGGCCTGTGGCCCGCGCGGGTCGAGCGGCCATGGACCCATCGCGCTGAAGATTAGAGTGAGATTTCGACAGGCGCCAATCGCGGCGCTAGTCTTCGCGCGATGTCATCGCACCACGGCGAAGAGCACATCGCCGAGCACCAAATTCACGTTCCGCAACCGAGCTTCTCGCCGCCGATCCTCGGCCTCGGCGTGATGCTCATCGCGTTCGGCGTCCTCGTTGGGCTTCCGCTGCTCGTCATCGGTGCCGTTTTCTTCGTGCTCGGCATCGCGACCTGGCTCATCGATGACGCTCGCGCGTACCAGCAGGCCGGGGATCCGACCGACGGCGCGCATCACTAGCCCGTGAGGACGACAGTCGAGGACCGCGTGGTCGTCCGCGGCCGCCGGACCGATCCCATCGACCGGCTTCCGCCCAACGAGACCGGCCTCGAGGCGCAGCCCTCGCGCTTCAGCGCGGGCACGTGGGCGGTCATCCTGTTCATCGGGAGCGAAGCGTTCTTCTTCATGGCACTTTTCACGACATACTTTTTCCTGCGCGCGCGCCTCCCGGAGTGGGAGCCGGTATTCGGAGAGAAGCCACGCTGGAACGTCGACCCGATCCTGGGCATCGGGCTGCCGACCATCAACACCATCGAGCTGCTCGTGTCCAGCGTGACCATGCAGCTGGCGGTGAACGCGATCAAGCGGGGCGACCGCAAGGCTCTCCGTAACTGGCTCATCCCGACCCTGATCCTCGGCGTGCTCTTCCTCGTCGGCCAGGGCTACGAGTACACGAGGCTCGGCTTCCTGCCGCGTGACGGGATCTTCGCGGGCGTCTTCTTCACGCTCACCGGCTTCCATGGCGCGCACGTGACCGGCGGCGTGATCTTCAACTCGATCGTTTTCTTCCGCACGTTAAAGGGGCAGTTCACCGCGCAGCGCCACCTTGCGGTGGAGGCCGCCTCGATCTACTGGCACTTCGTGGACGTGGTCTGGATCGGCCTCTTCACGACCATATATATCGTCGGCTGATCACCTCATTGCACCAGCTGCGCTTGCACTAGGAGCGAGCGCGTCTCGCCGCTGAGCTCGTTCACGAGGAGCAAACCGCGCCAGTCCCCGTCGCCGGGTAGTTTCCAGGTGCTGAGCGCAATCGGTCCACTCGTGGCCCCGGCGATGCGCGACCACCCGGCGGCGACGAGCTGCTGCGCGAACGCGGTCTCGAGGTCGACGGCGGAGGTCTTGCTCGTCGCGGTCGCCTCCGAGGACTGCCGGTCGTTACCGCCACCTCCTCCGCTCCCGCGCATCACGACGCCGGCGGGCGCACGGAGCGGCGGCAGCTTGTTGAGCCCGTTCATCGGCTGCGGTCCAGGCGGCTGCGAGCATGGGCCGAAGCCTCCTGGGAAGGGATTCGGATTGATGAGGTCGACATGCGCGCGAACGTCGATCGGCGCGCCCGCGGGAGTGAACACGCTCACGCTGTACCAGGGCGGCGACTCGCCCTTGCAGTAGGTCTTGCTGCTGCCGATCGGCGCCGAGACGAATCCGCCGGACTGGCCGCCTCCGCGGTTCGGCGCCTGGGACCAGCCGAGCTTGGTGAGCTCACGCTCGAAGAACGCGGGGACGTCGCCGGCCGAGGCAGGTACGTCCATCACCGCGTCGAGCGACGCCGGCACGTTGTTCCGTAGTCGGAGCGTCGCACCTACGAGACGCGTGCCCGCGGGCCGCGGAAGATCGATTTTCGGATCCGGCGGGAGCGTTCCCGGATACATGCGCAGGTCGTACGTCGCGCCGTCCTGCGTGAGATACGGCGGGAGCAGCAAACGGCTCGCGAGTTCCGCGGTGTCACCGCCTTGCGGCGCCGTGCCCGAGCTGGCGACGCGCTGACCCGTGGGCCGCAGCTGCTGGTAGCCCGCTACGACGACCACCGCGAGGACGAGCGATCCGATGACGAAAGCGACGTTCCGCATCTCGGCACCTCCGAAGGCATGAAAGCACCGGCTCCGCTGCCGTCAACAAGAGCTGACGCTCGGTCGGACGCTCGTGAGTCAGTCGCCCGCGCGCAAAAGAGACCGCAGGTCCTCGACGAGATTTCCGGCGAGATCTTCGGAGTGCAGAAGGACACGCTCGCGGCCGCGACGATCGATGAGGTAGACGGCGTCGTTGTGCGTGACGCTCGCGCTCCCGGCCTGCACGCCGATGCCGTACGCCGACCAGACCGGCGCGAGCTGCGCGCGGCCGCCGACGAGGTAGTACCAGTTCGTGGAGAGCCCGTGCGAGGCTGAGAAATCCTGTGTCGCTTTCGGGGTATCGCGGTCCGGATCGACCGATACCGCGATGAACACCACGCGGCCCGCGTCGCCCGCGAGCGAGTCCTGCGCGGCGCGGAAGCGCGAGGCGGTGAGCGGGCAGACATCGGGGCATGTCGTGTAAAGGAACGTGAGCGCGACCACCTCGCCGCGCTGGGCGGAAAGCGAGACCGATCGTCCGCTAACGCCGTCGGTCAGCGTGAAGTCCGGCGCGTCCGTCGCGCCGAGCTCGGTCCCTGCGAGCTTCGGCGGCGCGCACGCCATGAGAACCAGAACGATCACGACGACGCATCGCGCCCGACGCCTCATCGGGCCGAGGATAGGTGCCGGCAGCGGTTCGTCATGCCGCCGCTCCCGCCAACTGGTCGTTCCCGCCGAGGCGATCCTCATTGGCACTCTGGCGCTTGGTGAGACGGTCACCTTGCGCATGCTCAGGCCGCGGCCGCCCCGCGGCCGCGAAGTGACAGTTCGAACACATACGACACTGGCGTAGTATGTAGAGCACGGAATCCTACGACTTGCCTGTCGTAGACCTAGCGGGCGGTGAGCGGATGGCCATCGAAGACCTCGAGCTCAACCTCTTCACAAGCGATCCGACCTTGCTCGAGCGCGGGAGCGACGAAGAGTACGAGCGCGCCGCGCAGGCCCTCGAGCGACTTGCCGATCCTCGGCGGCTCCGGCTCCTCCACGCGCTTTCGCTCGGAGCGGAGACCCCGCAGCGCGCCGCGGTGTGGGCGGGCGTCGAGCAGGGATACGCCGAACGAGAGCTTCAGCTGCTCGCCCTGTCGGGTGTCGCCGAACGTCGGGATGGGCCTCGCGGTCCGCTCTACGTCCCGCGGGACGGCCATCTCATCGTCGCGCTCCACGTGGCGCTGGCCCACGGGCGCGAGCATCTTGGCGAACGTCATCCCCGGCTCCTCCGCCGCCGCGGGCGCGTCACCGTCCGGGGCCGGCGCGCGGGATAATCGAGCCGTGCGACGGCCGGACCTGCGGCGACTGCGGCGGCCCGAGAAGGCCGAGGAGAAGTTCCTCGGCCCGCTCGAGGCCGAGGTCATGGACCGGCTCTGGAAGCGTCGCTCGGCGACCGTCCGCGACATCGTCGTGGAGCTCGCTCGCACGCGGGAGCTCGCCTACACGACGGTGATGACGATCATGGTCCGGCTCCACGAGAAAGGCCTCCTCGAGCGCGTGCGCGACGGTAAGACCTACGTCTACCGGCCCGCGTTTACGCGCGCGGAGCATCGCGCGCGCCTTTCGCGCGACCTGGCGCGTGGCCTGGTTGCGGAGTTCGGCGACGCCGCCCTCGCCGCGTTCAGCGCCGAGCTCGACACCGTCGACGCATCGCATCGCGCGGCGCTCCGGCGTGTCGCGCAGAAAGACTCCCGTGGCTCGCGCTGATCGGGCGTTCGGGATCCTCCTGGGTGTGGCATTCGCCTCGAGCGCGATCCTCGTCGCCCTGCTGTTGACCCTCGTTCCGCGCGTCGAGCAGCTCATCGCGCGCGGCCCGGAAGACACGGCCGACGTGGTCGCCGCGCTGGTGTTGATCCTGGCAAGCTGCGGCATCTCGCTCGGGCTCGCGACGCTCTTCCGGCAGCTCGCCGCCACGGCGATGCTCATCCGCAGGCTCGTGTCGCAGAAGGTCGCCGAGCCGCGCTCCGTCGCGTTCGCCGCATCGGGCCTCGAGCTCGACGGCAAGATCGACGTCGTCGCGGACAGTCGGCCGTTTTCGTTCTGCTACTGGTTCCTGCGCCCGCGCATCTGTCTTTCGACCGCACTCGTCGACCGGCTCGACATCGACGAGCTACGTGCGGTGCTTCTGCACGAGCGCTATCACCTGCGACAGCGCGACCCGCTGCGGCTCGTCATCGCGCGCTATTTCGCAGCCGGCCTCTACGTGGTCCCGGTCGTCGATGAGCTCGTCGGCTTCTTCACGCTGCAGAAAGAGATCGCCGCGGACCAGGCGGCGGTGCGCGCCAACGGCGTCGAGGCGCTCGCGAGTGCGCTCGACAAGCTGCTGCCCGACGCCGACGACGTCTCGCTCGGGCTCCTGGTTCCGGTGAGCTCGCTTTCGGTCACCGAAGCGCGGATCGATCAGCTCGTCGCTGGCCGGCAGGTGTCGCTTGCGCTCTCCCCGCTATCCGTGGCTCTCTCGGGCGGCGCGCTCCTGGCGGCCGCGGTGCTCGTGGCCATCCAGGGCGGCGCCAGCATGGCCTTCGAAGCGCTGCCGCCGCTTTTTGCGGTGCCCGGCCTCCTCGTCGGTCCGGCCAGCTTGCTCTTCGCGGCTGCCGTGGACGGGGGGCTGCACCAACTCCGTCCACTGACCCAGCGCACGCTCGCGCGTCCCTGAATCCAGGCAAGTCCGCCTTTACTTCCCGAGCGCGTGGTCGCAAAGTGACCGCAGCGCGGCCCAGTCCAAATCGCCGGTGGGGTCGGGAGGACCCACCGAGTGTCGATTCGTCGCTTTGTTCAGATCGTCGCGTTCCTGAGCGCTCTCGCGTTCGCGTTCTCCGCGCCCATCGCAAGCACGACGGCTTACGCATGTGACCCCGAGGGGAGCGGCGGCCACTGCTAGACGCTTCCCGCTCGGCCGAACTGCGTCGGCCGGCCGAGATACGGGCCAACTGGGCCCGCTGGACCCCGACCGGCACCGCCCCGGTCTCGGTCCATAAGTATTCGGTAAAGACAGATTTGACGGGTCCATTGGGCGGACGTAAAGTGCCCGCGCGTGGCTGAGGTGAGGTCCCCCATGGTGGCCGACGTTGGCGCGCGCATCCGTTCGCTCCGGACCGCCAAGGGCCTGACCCAGGCGCAGCTCGCCGAACCTCAGTACACCAAGGCGTATATCTCGATGCTCGAATCCGGACGCACGCGTGCCTCGATGAAGGCCCTCGAGCACATCGCCGGCGTCCTGGGCGTGAAGCCAGCCGACTTGCTCGGGGGAGCGCCGTCCCCAGCGACGCCGCAGTTCGCGCTGCTCGAGGGTCGGCGATTGACCGAGGTCGGTCGGGCTCGCGAGGCGATCCCGATGCTGGAGCAGCTCGAGGAAGGTCTCTCCGCGCAGGATCAATTGGTGCGGCTGCGTTATCTCGCGGTCGCGTACAACAGCACCGGTCAGCCGAAGCAGGCTTTCCCGCTGATCGAGCGCGCTCAGAAGATGGCCGAACTGCTGGGCGACGCCGAGGAGCAGGTCCGCCTCAAGTCAGCGCTGGCGGCCGCGTATATGCGGACCTATGCCTATGAAGACGCGGCACGTCTTTTCCGTGAGTGCGTGCAGGCGTGCGACGACGGAGTCGTCATCGACCCTGCGTTCCTCTTCCGCAGACTCGTGGATCTCGCCATCGCGCAAGGCAACCTCCGACAGTCGAAGCTGGCGCTCGCGACGTACGAGCGCGCCATCGAGCTATCTCAGCAGTTCGACGATCGGACGTCGCTCGCGCACCTCTACGCGGGAATGGCGAAGGCCTACCACGACTCGGGCGACCTGGAAGCGGCGATCGTCTACAACCAGCGCAGCCTCCAGGTTTACGAGGACCTCGGGCTTATCGACCAGGTGGCGTGCGCGCTCGACAATGCGGCTGCTCTCTACGTCGAGCATGGCAACACCACGCGCGCTCGAGAATGCTTGGTCCGCGCCGAGCGATTGGCCGCCGAAGCCAAACGCGATTCGACCCTCGCCTCGATCAGGGCGTCGCAGGCCGAGGTGCTGGCGAAGAGCGATCCCGAGGCGGCGCTCGAAGAAGCCCAGTCCGCGCTCAAGTTCGCACGAAAGGTGGACCAGATCGACGCGCAGGTGCGCGCGATGGTGCTGATCGGCGAGCTGCGGATGAAGGGCAACGGCGCGGCCGCGCGGCGGTCCTTTCAGGAAGCTCGCCAGCTCGCGGAGGAGCGCGCACCCCAGCTCCTTCGAGTGATCTTCGACCGCTGGTCTCGGGCGGCCGAAGCGAGCGGGGACCCAGACGAAGCGCTGCGGCTTGCGCGGCGTGCATTGGAGACCGTGCGGGTCTGACGCGCCGCCTCCTCTAGCCTCTTCTCTCATGTCCGGACTCACGCCGCAGCTCGTGCGGGAGCGCGTGCGCGGCACGATCCTCGAGCGCATCGGCGAGACGCCACTCGTCCCGCTGCATCGCATCGGGGCCGGCCTCCGCGGCGAGCTCTGGGCGAAGATCGAGAGCGCGAATCCGGGCGGCAGCGTCAAGGACCGGCCGGGCCTCTGGATGGTCCTCGCCGCCGAAGAGGAGGGCCGCCTGCGCCGCAGCCGAACGGTCCTCGACGCGACGAGCGGAAATACCGGGGTCGCATTGGCGATGGTCTGCGCGGTGCGTGGCCACGCCCTCGAGCTCTGCATGCCGGACAAGGCCTCGATCGAGCGCAAACGCATCATCCGTGCGTTCGGCGCCAAGCTCGTGCTCACCGATCCACTCGAGGGGACCGACGGTGCCATCCGCGAGGCGCAGCGGATGGCGGCCGCCGAGCGGGAACGCTATGTGTACGTCGACCAGTACTCCAATCCGGCGAACCCGCTCGCTCATCAGCTGGGGACGGGCCCGGAGATCTGGGAGCAGACGGCTCGTCGGGTGACGCACTTCGTCGCGGGGGTCGGAACGTCCGGGACGATCGTCGGCGTCTCCGCGGCGCTCCGGCCGAAGGGCGTGCGTATCGTGGCCGTGCAGCCGGACGACCCGCTGCACGGCATCGAAGGCTGGAAACACATGCCGACCGCTATCCGTCCCGCGATCTGGGACGAACGCGCCGCCGACGAGCATCGGGTCATGGCGACCGACGAGGCGATCGCCATGGCCAAGCGGCTCGCGCGCGAGGAGGGGATCTTCAGCGGCGTGTCAGGCGGCGCGGCGGTCGCGTCAGCCGTCGCGGTCGCGAGGGAAGAAAGCGGCCGTATCGTCGTGTTGATCGCTGATGGGGGAGAGCGATATCTCAGCACCCCGCTCTGGGAGTGAAGTCATGCCCGTGACGGTTCGTTTGCCCGGCGCACTGCGCGACGTGACCGGCGGAGAGACCAAGCTCACCGCATCCGGCGCGACGCTGCGCGAGGTGATCGCGGACATCGATCGCCGCCATCCGGGCTTCGCGGCGCGCGTGCTGGACCCGAGCGGCGGGATCAGGTCCTACATCAACGTCTACATCGGCGAAGAGGACGCGCGCACCCGCGGCGGGAGTGGCGCCGCGGTCCCCGACGGCAGCGACGTGATGGTGATCCCAGCGATGGCCGGCGGGCGCTGATCGACCGCACGCGTCTCGTCGTTTCACGCGAGCTGCGCGGCCAGATCGTCGCCCACGCGCGCGAGTCCGCGCCGCAGGAGTGCTGCGGGCTCCTGCTCGGTGACGAGGACGTCGTGCGTCGCGTGCTGCGCTGTCGGAACGTGCATCCCACGCCCGAGACGCGCTACGTCATCGACCAGGCCCAGGTCTTCGAAGCGTTCCGCCAGTCGCGCGATTTCGATCGCGAGCTCGTCGCGATCTATCACAGTCATCCGCGCTCCCCGGCCTATCCGTCGCCGACCGACCGCGCCGAGGCGCAGTGGCCTGACGCGGCGTATGTCCTCGTCTCTCTGCGCGGCGAGCCACCCGAGATGTATGCCTACCGGATCGGCGAGAAGGGCGTGCGCGAGATCCCGCTCGTCGAGCCTTAGCGCACCGGTGCCGGCCGCCAGGTCGCGGCGATCGCCGCGGCTTCGGCGAACGCCTCCTCAACGTCCGGCGGATCGAAGAAGCGGAACTGCAGCGCGACCCCGGTCGCTCGCTGGACGATCGCGAATTGGCAGAGCGCGATGTGCCGGCCCTCGTACGCGCCATCGGCGCGATCTGCGATGGTCACGAGGCCGCTGATGCTCTCGATCGAGCGGTTGTCGCGTCGCGCGGTGAACCCAAGCCGTTCGTCGCGTGCCATCTGGTCGGCGAAGCTGTCCATCGTCGCGAACGCCTCCGGCCGCCCTCGCACGACGTTGAGGGTCGCGGTCGGCGTCTCGAAGTGGGCGACTTCGCCGGGGATGCCGCGGATCGAGTAGGCCCATGCCTCGGGGACGATCAGGGTCGCGCCCTCGACGTCGTAGCGCTTGCCTTGCGCCGGCGCGACGACCAGGGGCGCCGCGAGCTGGGGCGTGATCGCATAGGCCGTCATTCGCAGCCGCGAGGCTTGATCGGGGAGCACGATCAGGCATCCGGTGAGCACCAGGGCCAGCGCGAGCGCGGCTGCGGGCAGCGGGAGGACGGCGCGCAGATTGAGCGCGAGGCCGGCGAGCGCGCGGAGGATGATCAGCGCGAGGAAGATGCCCCCGACGCCGAGCAGCACTGGATCGAGCGCCACGATCATCGCTGCCACCGGAGCGACGATGAGCGGGCTGAGCGCGAATGCGATCGCGCTGAAGGCCTGGTCGAGCGTGAGCTCGACACGGCGCGTCGCCGCGGTAGCGAGGTAAAGGGCAAAGGCAATCGCGGCGACGCCGATGTCTAGCCGTAGCCCCATAAGGAAGGATTCAAAGAGCAGTCGCGAGAGGAACGGAAGCGGCGAGAGCCCTTTTGCCGCCACCACCAGCGTGTCCACGCCGATCGACAGGCCCACGCCGGCCGCGAGCGCGACCAGGACTCCGGCGAGCCCGAAGTGCTCGCGCGCCAGCGAGCTGGCAAAGGACTGCGGCCGCATGATCGACCGAAGCACCTCGGCGCGGAACCAACCGAGCTCACCTGTGCTTTCCACCATTTGCGAGCCTACGCAAACACAAAAGCAACGACCCCCGCGTCCGGGGGTCGTTGTTGACTGACGCTGTGGTCGCTAAGGGCTGGTGAGCCCTCCCGCGCTCTCGGCTACAGGCCTCACTTCCGGCCTAGATGTGAGGGAGACCATCACGCCAAAAGCGTGACCCTCGATCCCTCAGTGATCGCCGAGAGTGCAGGTCTCGGCAGTGCCCCCTTCCGTCGGGGGCGTCATCGATCGACTTGGAAGACTCCCAGTCTCTTGTGCAGCCTGACCATGCGACCTCCATTTCGGCGTCCGCCGTCTTGGTTGCCGCTCCGTGGGCCCCGCGGAGCTTGTGCTTGTTGTACACCCTCCCCGCACGGGCGAGTCAAGTGCAGCCAGAAGTGGGCGCTGGGGAAATTTGCGGAGACGGTAGAGTTCGCGCCATGAGGCGAATGCTCGGCCTGATCATGGGCGCCGCAATTCTGGGGGGTGGTCGCGCAGGCATGGCTGAGTGGTACCGCGACGCGCGACATTAGCGATGTTCGGGAGCTGAGGCAGCAAAGTGATCGAATCCGCCTCACCGGTCCTCATGGCCCACCTCAATTGGTCCCACCGCCAGCACCCGGTCCGGGAGTCACCGTCTAGCGGCCGAGGGGTCGCCTAGGGAAATTGCCCCAGCACCCAGAAGTGGGCGCTGACCGCATGTCCGAAACGGATCTCCGGTGTGACCGTTAGTGCATGAGAAGAGTCTCGTGCTACTTCCGCTTTCGCCCATGCGTCTGGCGTCGCTCGTCCCGATCCTCATCGCGGTTGCGGCGCTTCTTGCGGTTGCCCTCGTGGGTGCTCAAATGAGCCGCGCCGGTGCGGCGCCGCTGATCCCGACGATCCAGCAGAGGGTCCCAGATGCTGATGACCAGCCTCCCTCCGCGCCCGCTCAACCTGCCTTACCGACGACTGTTGAGCCAACAGCTGGAAGCCCCAGCGTGACCGAGGCCGCGCCCGGGCAGATGCTCACGTCCGCGCCGGCGTCGGGCAGCTCGAACGTGACGGCGCCTTCTCCTATGGTCGGGCCGAGCCGATGGTCGGAGCCGGTCGAAGATGGCGCTCCCACACTTGCGCCACCACCTCAAGTGAATCCCAAGGGCCCACCGCCGGGGGGCATGGGTCAATAGCGGCATAGACGCACGGCGCGCGTCGCTTCACGAAAGCACAGGCGGCTCGGAGGAGTTCTCCGAGCCGCCTTCGACTTACGAGGAGCCTTGACGCTTCACGGGATGGGCCGGGCGAAGTAGACGTCCTCCTCCACGGTCCCGTCGAGTCCGCGGGTATCTGCCCAGACGACGAGCGGACGACCCTTGCTATCGAGGTCGACCCACATGTAGTCGCCGAGGAACCCCGCCTGGATCGGGTTGTTCGCGACGACGAGGTTCGGCATCGAGGCTGTCGTCAGACGCGTGTACGCGAAGGCTGGTGACGACGAGCCTGCGTTCGTGACCCGGGCGAGCGTGATGTCGTTGCAGCCGGTGGACTCGCACGTGCCGTAGGAGCGGTCGTAATACGCGACCCACAGCGTGCCGTCTTTCGTCACCTTGCTCCAGGGCTGCCACTGGGCCGTCGGACCGAACTGCGACGCGGGGGCGACGTTCCTGGCCGCGCTCCAGGTGGCGCCACCGTTCGTGGAGAACGCGTAGAAGACATCGTTGTTGCAAGGAGGCGTTGATGTCGTGACCAAGCCGGTGTTGCACGGCGGCCCGCCGTTGCGGAAGTCCGACCACACGGCGTAGAGCGCGCCGCCGGCGTCGATGGACAGCGACATCGAGGTGAACTCGGGGACGCGATAACCGTTCGGCGGCAGGCACCGCCTGCCAGATGGGCAGCCGGTGATCGGATTCGGGCCGACTTGCCTGGGGTGCGTCCCGATGAGGTCGTTGATCTTGACCGGAGCGGTCCAGCTCGCGGACAAGGCGCAGTTCGCTACCGCCGGGCACTTCACCATGGCCACCTGGTTGATGCCGTTAAGCGGAGTGTTGGAGTTTCCGAAGATGACGTAGATCGTCCCATCGGGGCCCACGATGGGATGCGACCCTTGGTTGTCGTTGCACGCGCCCCCACCCGTTGTGGGGAACGTGCAGATCGAGGCGTTCACGCCGTCGATCTCGACACCGGCCGACCAGTTCGCGCCGCCATTCGTGGACTGGCTGAAGTAGATGGGGCTGTGGCCGCCGCTGAACCTCGTCCACGTGACATAGACGTTGTCCCTCTTCGGGCTCGCGGCGTTCGCGTCGGCGACCATGAGCTCTTTGTCGTGAAAGATCGTCGGATCATTGTCGTTCGCGACGACCCCGAGCGGCACGTCCCGGTACGTCTGGAAAGGCTGGACGCGCGGCGAATGGTAGAAGGCGCCCCCGATCGGAGCGTTCGACTTGGCGACCACGATCGCATTCGCGAACGCGTTGGCCGCGACGTCGAAGATGACGCCGGTGACGAACGCGTTCCCCTTGGAATCGAACGTCGCGCTGGGGTCGCTGCAGGCGTCCGCGGTATGGCCGTCCAGCAGCGTGAACTGCCAGAACGGCGGGGTCTGATCGCCCCAGGTCTTCCCGCCGTCGAAGGACCAGGCGTAGCCGCAGTGGTTGAACCCGAGGCGCGAGTCGTTCTGCCCCGCAATGAGGTTGTCGTCGTCGAGCGGATTGACGACGATGACCTCCTCGGCCTGACGGCGGAGCGAGCAGTCCTGGTTCACGCGGACATTCGCGCCACCCTGCCCGCCTCCCTCGAAGCGGTTCGAACAGCCCTGCGTGCCGTGACGAGAGAACGCTTTCGACGGATCCTTGCCCGACGCGGAGGCCCTCCGGTCGAGCTCGCCGGTCGCAAGGAGCGCGGCGTACACGGCGCCCGACGAGACCAGCTGCTCCTTCTCACCCGGCTCGGTGAGGCCGAGCTCGATATCCACAGCGCGCGCAAGCACGCTATTCCCGATGGGTGCCGAGCTGACATTCGTCGGCGTGGGCGTCGCGAGCACGAGCGCGGCGACGGCAACGAGGACGAGGGTGCGCAAGAACAACGGATGCATCCTCATGCGCATGGGTCGCTCCCCTCCAAATTGGTGAACGACATCAGGCGGAAACCACGCGGCGTCCGCATCCCCTCCCCCTGCGTAGCTCGCTCCGCCGCCCGAAGCGGCGCCAATGATGCGCCCGGCGTCAACGCAGCACGATGGCGGAACCAGAACTGGGCGCTAGTGCGGATCCGACCGGCGGCGCGCCAGTAGGTCGCGAATGACGCCGGGAACGACGCGAACGTCGGGCCACCACGCTTCGTCCGCGTCTTCGCCGGCCGCGACGGCCGCCTCCGCGGCGAGCGCGATGCCGCTCAGCAGGTCCATCAGCCGCACGATTTCCGGCGCGAAGCCCCCATCGGGCGCGGTGTTGTGATAGTTGACGTTTGGGAGGGCGATGCCGGTCGCGGTCCAGCCGAGCCGCACGAATGCCGACGCCTCGCACGTTCCCCCGGTGAGCAGCGCGCGCTGCGTCGCGATCCCGCGCTCGGCCAGCCGCTCGCGCGCGACGCGAAGGTAACGCTCCGCCTCGTTACTGAAAGTGTTGTGAAGGTCGCCTGCCCGAACGACAATGCCCTTGCCCGACTCCGCGCCCGGTAACGCGCGGCTCGCTTCGACGGACACGATGTAGGCATCGCGAGGGATGAGCCCGTCCTCGGCCGCGAGGCGCGCGCCGTAGAGCCCGGTCTCCTCGGCTCGCGTGAAGACCGCGTGCACGTCGTGAGGGCGCGGCTCGTCCCGCAGCGCGAGAAGCGCGCACACGATCAGGGCGCAGCCGGCCAGGTCGTCGGCCGCGCGCATCTGGATCTCATCCCCTGCTATTTGGACCGGCGGAAGGTCGAGCATCGCGAACTGCCCAACCTCGAGCGTCCTTTCGGCGTCGATACGGCAGGTGCTCGTGGAGTTGTGCAGCGGATCGACGAGAGTCTGGGGATCGCTCAGCGTGCCGGGGAACGATTCCTCGTCACCATCGGAGTGAACGGTCACCGCGACCACCTTCGGGAAGAAACGTTGCCGGAAACCTCCGAGCACGCGCACCTTGCCCACGCGCCCGCGAGCCTCGATCACCTCAAAGGCGGGGTGATCGGTGTGCGCCGCGAACACGAGAGCGCGCTTCGCCGTGCCACTGACGACGCGGGCGTGCACCTGGCCGTACGGGTCGACGTGCGGCGCGAAGCCGCCTCGCTCGAGCTCCGCGCGGATCGCGTCGAGCACCGCCCATTCGTGATACGGGGCGGTCCGCGCCGACGCGACCCGCTGGAGGATCGCGAGGACCTCGTCGGCATCGAGTGAGCGCGGCACCGCGGGCGAGGATATCGTCCAGCGCAGGTGCTACGGCTCTACGACACGCGACGGCGCGGCACCTTCGCGTTCCGTCCCCGCGACAAGCGCGCCGTCACGATCTACGTGTGCGGCGTGACGCCATACGACACGACCCATCTGGGCCACGCGCGCACGTTCCTCGTCTTCGACGTGCTCGCGCGGCTCCTCGAGGTGGGCGGAACACGCGTGCGGTACGCGCAGAACGTCACCGACGTCGATGAATCGATCCTGCAACGCGCCGCGCGTGACGGCGTGGACTGGCGCGAGCTCGGCCGGCGCGAGGAGCGCGCCTTCCTCGAGGACATGCGCCGCCTCGATTGGCGCAAGCCCGATGTGATGCCGCACGCGACGGGGGAGCTCGAGGCGATGATCCGGCTCGCCGAGCGGCTCCGTCGGCGCGGCCACGCCTACGAGCTCCCGAGCGGCCTGTACTACGACGTCTCGACGTTCCCGCGCTTTGGCGAGCTGTCCCGGTACTCGGTCGCGAAGATGCGCCGCATCCTGGCGTCGCAGGACGACGCCCGTCTCGACGATCCGCGCCGACGATCGCCGCTCGACTTCGCGCTTTGGCGTCGCGTTCCGGACGGGCCGACGTGGCCGAGCCCGTACGGGCGTGGCCGACCCGGATGGCATCTCGAGTGCTCGGCGATGTCGGAGCGCCACCTCGGCTATCCGATCGACATCCACGGCGGGGGGAGCGACCTGATCTATCCGCACCATGAGTGCGAGATCGCGCAGAGCGAAGGCGCGCACACCGGCCGCGAACGATTCGTTCGGCACTGGGTACACATCGCGCCGGTCCGCCTCAATGCGGCGAAGATGTCGAAGTCCGAGGGCAACATGGTCTTCGTGCGCGACGCGCTGAAGAGGAATTCGCCGCAGGCTCTGCGGCTTTATCTTCTCGACATCCACCACCGCCGGCCATTCGATCACGATGAAGAGCGGCTCGCGCGTGCGCGCGACCGCGCGGCTGCGCTGGCCATGGCTCTCGGCCGAGGCCGACTGGGCCCGATCGAACGCGACCAGGCGAGCGCGGCGGTGCTCGGAGCGCTCGAAGACGATCTGCACACGGAGCGCGCGATCCGCGAGCTCGAACGGCATGCCCGGAGGGAGCTCGAGCCGCGCGCCGCCGCGTCGCTGAGAACGATCGCCCGCGGTGTGCTCGGCATTCTCTGAGGCAGTCGCCGCGTGGCGCACACTGCCGTGACTGTGGCGACTGAGTTCCCGCATGGCGCGGCGCGTTTCCTCGGGAGTCTGAGCCGCAACAACCGCAAGGCCTGGTTCGACAAGCATCGCGACGAGTACGAAGAGCTCGTGCTCGAGCCGGCGAAGGAGTTCGTCATCGACCTCGGCGCGAAGCTGCAGAGGCTGCGGCCGCACGTGCAGGTGGACCCGCGCACGAACTACGGCGTGAAGCGCATCAACCGTGACATCCGCTTCTCGAAGAACAAGAAGCCGTATAAGGATCACCAGACGCTCTGGTGGTGGGAGGGCCGCGAGAAGGAAGCGTCGCCGGGCTACTGGTTCGATCTGCACCCGAAGAGCGTCATCCTGGCGGTCGGGCTGTACATGGCCGAGCCGAAGATCCTCGACAGATACCGGCAGGCGGTCGTCGACGATCGCACCGGCGGATTACTCGACCACATGGTCAAGGGATTCGAGCGCAGGGGCTACAAGCTCGAGGGCCCGACAAAGAAACGCGTACCGCGCGGGTTTGACCCCGAGCACCCGCGAGCCCGGTACCTGAAGCACGACGGCATCTACGCGTGGAGGGAGACGCCGCTCCCGCGCGGCGACTTCGTCGCGCTTTGCTTTGCCCACTACCGCACGCTGACTCCGCTGCAGGAATGGCTGATGGAGCTCATCTGATGTCCGAAGAGCTCGTCCTCTGGCACGACTTCAACGTCGCGCTGGTCACGGCCGCCGCCGCTCTTCTCGGCTTGCTCTTCGTCGCACTCTCGATCCACATCCGCGCGCTGAGCGCCGCGCGCAACGCCGAGCTTCGTTCGGTGGCGCGGACGGTGTTCCTTGGCTACGTCGTGTCGCTCACCTACGGATTTCTTGCGCTCATGCCGCAGGCGCTGCAAGCCTTCGGGATCGAGCTCATTTTCTTGAACCTGGCCGCCACGATCCCGTTCGCGGCTGCGGCGCGAAGCGGCCTTCGCGCGACCGGCGTGGGGTACGCCCGGCGCGTGACCGTAGTCCAGTTCGCGGCCGGCTTCGGCCTGTTCGCGGTCGCGTTAACGGGTGCGATCGGTGTCGCGGTGGGTGAGGTCTGGGCGCTGTTTCTGACGGCCGGAATCGCCGTGCTGAGTCTTCTCTGGGGCGTCTTCAACACGTGGGAGCTGATCTTCCGGATTCAGTGGGTCAGCGAGTGATCTCTCGTTATCCTTTGAAGGAGAGCGGCCCGGTCGCCTAGTGGACTAGGGCGCTTCCCTTTCAAGGAAGAGGTCAGGGGTTCGAATCCCCTCCGGGCTACAGACCGCGTCGTTATTGACTCTTACGCGATCCGTTTTCCGTATAGGCCGCTTCTCTGCTGTGAGGGCCCCTTCTCTGAAGGCCTCTTCTCTGCAATCGCGGCTCGCGATGCGGTGAAAGGCGATGGTGCCTTGCGTCGCTCCTCGAACGGTCTTGCCTTGCAGTACCGCTCGACCATCCGACCCGTCGTCCATCCGCCCTCGACTTGTATGTCGAACTTGGATCCCGATTCGGACCGGTGAAAATTGGTCGCGCAGGATCAGTGATCTGCCGCCGACCCGTGACGTATTCGGCCCGAAAAAGTCACGGTGTCCACGCCAAGCGGCGGCCCCAGGCGACTAGTGGTGAGAGCCGACGCCGCGGTCGGAAGCCGGCAGGCCGCGAAGCCTGCCGGTCCGACTCGCCGATCGCGACGCTAGAACGAGAAGTCGTGGACCAGCCTGATGCTCTCCACGGTCAGGGAACCCAGGCCATACGCAGCGGCGCCGATAGCCGTCGCGGTGCCGCTGGCCGAGGCGTCCGCGCTGACCGCCGCCTGAATGGCCACCGTGTACGTTCCAACGCCCACGTTCGGGAAGATGAAGTTGAACGTATGCGCGCTGGTCGTCTTCAGGATGAGATCGGTCGTGAGACTGAAGGTGCAGGTGCCCGTCGATGTTCCCACGCTCACGACACAGTCACTGAGTGTTTGGGTCAACGTCTGAACGCGGCTGTCCAAGGTGACGCCGTATTTGCCGCCGACCAAGGAGCATCCAAGTATGTCCCCCGCGCAAGCTGCCACCGGGAAACCGGTCTGGACCTCGCCAGTGCCCTGGTTGGTGATGACGGCTCGCAGGAACACGCCACCCATCGCAGTGGCCGTGGAGGTCGAGCCGGTGCTGGTCCTCGTCTTGGTCCGGGTGTAGAGACCCGTGACCAAAGACGGAGAAACGAAGAGGGACTGGCTGTTCGACGTCTTGATGGTGGCCGTCATGATCGACGCGAAGTTATCTGGAGTTGGGTCGACGCGCGCTCCCGTGAAGATGTCGTGGCACGACGCTGGGAGGGTGTCACCAACGATCGTCGTCTGAGTGGCAAACGTGCACACGACCGCGGTGTTGATTGCCGCCGTGGCTTTGCTGCTCGGTGTGCCGGCGGCTGCTGCTGTGGAGCCGATCGTCCCCGTGGTCTGGCTACTCGACGTGACGGTGGCGCTCGTTCTGGAGCTGCTGGCGCTCTGAGCCGCGAGCACCGATGCCGGGCCGAACCCGACGATCGCCGCAACGGCTAGAGCCGCAACGGCTAGAGCGATGAGGCCTTTCATGTCGCGCTTCCTTTCTAATTTGTGATCCCGCGGGCCGTTGTTGTCGTTCATGGCCGCTGTCTTGTCATGGGGCGCCGATGATGTTCAGGTTGTAGTGCGTACCGCTGGGCGCGCCGTCGCCAGTGGCGATCGCGAGCCGACGCCAGGGATCCGATCGAGTGCCGTGGCCAGAGGCGCAATAAGAGACAAGTGCAGGCGCATCGCGTTGGACCCTCCACGGTCATTTGTACGAACCCCCGACGGCGTCGCGCCTCCTACTCGCGACGGCGTTTCTTGTCGGTCCTTTCCAGCAACGCGCCGCGAGGCACCTCGTTAGCTGCGGGACCCTTTCGAGTGTCCGGCCCACGTAATTCGGTCTAATTCCGTCCGTAGTACCCGAGGATTCGACAGGACCGAAGGAGGGAGTCGTGCCGCTAAAGAAGTACGCCGTGGAGAGCGGAACGAGAACGCACCGGCAACGAGTTCGTGGCGCAGCACGATGGCCGCTCGACGTCTTCATTGAGGCGAGCGTTCGTTCGGATGGCCAGGCGCGCATCGCGCGTGCGGCCCCGGGGGACGTCTCGCGGGTCGAGAGCGACTACGGCCGGACCTTCACCACGGCACCGACGGTGTATGTCTTTGCGACACGTTCGAGCTTCGATCCTCATTTCCTGACTAGACACGTTCCTGACACGCGTCTTGGCTCGACGCCTGTGTCAGCGCCGTATTTGGAG
>Ga0209161_10000282_pt1 | contig 40432 bp, 43 predicted proteins | sample GraSoiAngelo_155_FD_186169 | JGI IMG/M metagenome (GOLD analysis project Ga0209161, IMG submission 186169) | Grasslands soil microbial communities from the Angelo Coastal Reserve, California, USA - 14_1009_13_30cm (SPAdes) (version 2) | ecosystem: Environmental > Terrestrial > Soil > Grasslands... | reverse complement strand
ACAACGGTCTCTTAGGTATTACTTGCGGCTCCTCCACGAGTCAGGCGAGAGATGAGCGGGGAGTGCGAAGAATGCATTTGCCTCGACGTCGTCACGGCGGGAAGGCCTCGCAACGAGAGCGGGGCGTGTACCAAAAAGGCTTAAGGGAAGTTCGTAAATCGCCCGATGCAGCCCGAACATAGCTAGCGTGGAGGAGATCCGTCGTGGGGGAGGCCGTAGGCTTACTACCAATCCTAAACGAGGTTGGCTCGATCCGTCTTGTGATCGATGGGACGTTATCCTCCGGAGCCATTGATCGGTTGCTCGTCGTGGATGATGGGTCCACTGACGGAACACTCGATGAATTGAAAGGGGCCCAGGTTCGGTGGCCTCAGCTGGACCTCGAGCTGCGGTCGGACCAAAGAGGACTCGGTTCCGCCCTCCTCCACGGGTTTCGCGAGGCCGTCCAGCGTTACCCGTTCGACCGGCTGGTCGTCCTCGACGGAGACCTCAGCCACGACCCGGGGGCCATCCCGGACCTCCTCGCGTCTCCTTATGACCTCGTCGTCGGGTCGCGCTACGTTCGGGAAGGACGAATCGAGAACTGGAACGCGTCGCGCCGGTTAATCAGTTTCGTTGCGAATTCCGTCGCCCGCTGCCTATTGCGGCTCCCAGTTAAGGATGTCACCTCTGGCTTCCGGGTGTACCGCAGACCATTGGTCGAGATGATTATCGATCATGCCGCCTGTGGGGGGTACGAATTCCAGGTCGAAACGATTTGGCTCGCCGCGTTGCATCGGTACTCCATCGCCGAAGTCCCTATCGCCTTCATAGAACGAAAGGTGGGAGAGAGTAAGCTCGCCACCCCGGAAGAAGCCTGGAAGTTTGCCCGGTTCGTTATGTCGAAGGCCTTTATCCACCCGAGGTCGAAGACCCCAGGAGTCATTTCATCGCGAGCGGGGCGGTCCTCTTGAGCGTGAGCGTTGGCATCTGTGTCCATAATGAGGAGAAGAACATTACGAATGTCGTGGGCGCTGTCCTACGCGAGCCGATTGTGGACGAACTCATCCTCGTTGCCAGCGGCTGCACTGATTCGACCGTGGAGAGGCTGCAACCGTTCCGGGACGATGGACGACTGCAGGTCATCGTGGAGCCGACTCGAACCGGGAAGACCTCGGCCTTTAACATCGTCCTCGCCGTCTATCGAGGGGATTTCCTGGTATCGCTCCCCGGTGACGTCGTCCCGACCACCGGTTCAATCGCAACACTCGTGGAGTCCTTCCGCGACGGTGTCGGTGTTGTTGGAGGATTGCCGATCCCGGCAAACGGTCGGGAGACAATCATGGATCGCGTCGCAATGCTCGCTTGGGCGTATCATAATGCGGCGCTGCTTGAGCTGGAGAGGCGAGGCAGGCTCGGCCATGTGAGCGGGGAAATTTTCGCGATCCGTCGAGGGGTTGTCGAACATCTTCCACCGGAAATCGTACTTGACGACGCTGGACTTGCCCTCGCCGCTTTGCAAGCCGGATATCGGATTTCGATTGAACCGCGGGCCAATGTGGTGATGAGAGGTGCGCGGACGCCGAAAGACTTCCTGATTCAACGAAGGCGGAACATCGTGGGCCATCGGCAGCTCAATAGGCAACGTCGCGGCTATGGCGGACCGCCTTCCTTGACGTTCTCCAACGGCCTCGCGGATTCGATCCAGGCTCTCGCATCGGTGTTGCGTGAATCGCCCGGATTGATTGTCGCGTTGCCCCCTTCAATCGTTCTCGAAGGATTGAGTCGCATTCTCGCCTGGGTCGACTGGCATAAGGGGAGGACCCATCGCATCTGGGAAATCGCGGCATCCACGAAAGGCCCCTGACTAGGCCCGACCATGTCCGCAGCGGATTTCGTACATGGGGTGGTTAGCTGGCTCAACCGAAACCGACGCTACGTTCTCGCAATGGCGCTCCAGCTCGCCTTGTTCCCGTTCGGCCATTGGTATGACACACGGATCTTCTTCGGGACAGGGGCAGGTGTCGCGGATGGCCTTTCCCCCTACGTCCGGTACGACCTAATCGACTACTACAATTCCCCGAGTCTCGTTGGCATCGTCTCTGGAATCGGGTATCCCCCGCCATGGGCGCTTTTCCTGGCAGTGACCTACTACTTTGCATATCTTCCGACGGGGAGCCCCTTTGTGATGAACCTCGCGATTAAGTTGCCGATTATCGCGGGGAATCTCGCCTTGGCGCGTTTCGTGACGGCCAAGCTACAGAGCGAAGGCTGCGATTCAGTCACGGCATCTCGCGCGGAATTGCTAGTGCTGTTCAACCCGTTCCTCCTGTACACAAGCGTTTTCTGGAACATGTTTGACACCCTCGTCGCGCTATTCGTGTTGGTCTCGCTCCACTTCCTCGACAAGGATCGACCGGTCGCGGCCGGCCTCGCCCTGGGATTTTCGATTGCGCTGAAGCATTTAGCATTGCCGCTAATCCCCCTCGCTTGGCTTTGGATCGCGAGACGCCCGTTCCCGCGAGAGGGTCGAGTGCACCAATTTGCGACATTCACTTCGGCCCTGTTGGGCATCGGAATCGCCTTGGTGATTCTACCTTTCTATGTGTTTGGTTGGTCTGTGTCCGGGTTCTCCGCTGCTGTCAGCTATCAGACCATGGTGTCCGGTGGCTTCACCATTTACAATACGATTCCACTCGACTTGGGGTCTCCTTCGGTTCTATCGGTCCTTGGTTATCTCCCGTTCATCGCCGTGATCGGGGGTTATATCGTCCTCCGAAGCAGGCCGCTCAAGGACTTTCGGGACCTCACGGAGTTCGCTCTCATTATCCTGATTGTCTTCATGACCACCCGCACGTTTCTCGCGGAACAGAATCTTGCTATGATCTTTCCTCTCATTCTCTTTCCGGAACTTCTCAGCAACCGTGGCCTCCGAGTAGCTAACCGATTTTGGAATCTGTTTCTCATTTACACGTTGTGGAATTCGATTCCGATTCAGTTTTCGTTCCTGATATTTCCGAATGCATTTGACCTTACTGCGGCGATTACGACTTCCTTCCCGTTCGGCCTCATCCGACAGGTGTTCCTCTTCGGCTGTGCAATTCTGTGGCTGCTCCTCGGATGGAATTACATCGTGAGGCATGCATGAGGATTGCCTACTTGCTTCCTCATGGGTGGCGCTTCGCGAGCTGGTCGCTCTCCGATGTAATGGAGCGCTATCACTTTTCTAAACACATTGCCTCCGCGATGGCCGAGCTCGGCCACGAAGTCACGCTTATCTTTCTCCACGAGTCGGTCCGGACCCGTACGGTTGTTCAGACCCAGCCGTTTCGGATTGAAATTTTTCCCGTAACTTTCACGATTCCCCTGTTCAGATTCGGCGGGGACTTCTCCCTGCCCCTCATTAGGGAGGTACGGAGGCTCGATGTTGATGTCCTGCACTTGCATGGTTGCTTCTACGAAACCCTTCCTTGGCTCGTAAGGGAAGCCAACGTGCCTACCTTGCTGCAATGGCACGGAGGACGGTTGACACCTCTGCATAGTGCGGCGTTCCGTCCAGCATTTCGCAAGTCACGCCGAATTATCATTCCTTTTGCTGCAGTCCGATCCCTTTTCCCTCGGATAGCATCGAGCACTAGGAAATTCGCCGTGGTTCCGCTCCCGGTACGGCCCGAATTCCTTACAGCTTCTCCCAAGTCCCAATATGGGCGTGGAGTCCCGCGGCTGCTGTATGTCGGCCGCATCCCCTGGCCGAGTCGGAATCTCGGGGATCGACGACTCGACCTCTTCCTTCGAATCCTAGGCCGTATGGGAGCGGGTAGTTTCTTCCTCGATGTGGCGGGTGACGGGCCGGGACGATCTCTCTGCGAGAAAATCGCGCGCGAAGAAGGAATCGCGGACGCGGTTAGTTTTCACGGTTACCTAGGGCTTGCCGAGATCCTCGCTCTTTACAAGAATTCCGACCTGACTGTCGTGCCATTTTGTCTTCAGGACCTTACCGGGACCTGGGTCGCCCAGATCCAAGAGAGCCTCGCAGTAGGGACTCCTGCGGTGGCGTTCTCCCCCAACAATACATATTCGGAACACGACATAGGGTGGCGGATCTCTGCTGACCCGTTGGAGGGCACCAATCAACTAAAGAATATCCTCTCTCGCCCTGGGCTCGTTGAAGTAAAGGGCAGGAAAGGGCCGTCTCTTGTCCATAGCCAGTGTGACGAACACAAGGTCTCCCGACAGCTTGAGGCTGTTTATCAGGCAACCGAGACGTAGGGGAGGTCACAGTCTTGCCCAGTAGCCAATTCGGACAAGTAAGCCCGATAACGTGGCTTATCCATGAGATAGATCCGCAGAGCGTCCTTGACATCGGGCCCGGATTCGGAAAGTACGGTTTCATCTCCCGGGAGTACCTCGAGCTCTGGTTCCGGACAACGGACTATGCCAAGCGGACCCGACGGATTGACGCGATTGAGGTCTTTGAACCGTACGTGACCCCGCTCTTGCGATCGATCTACGACGAAGTGCACGTCGGCGATGCGATTGATATCCTCCCGGAACTGCCAGTGTACGATCTGGTCCTGCTCATCGATGTCCTTGAACATATGGATAAGGCGAATGGAACTCGGCTCATTACCTCCGCACTCGGGAAGGGCACTTTGGTCATAGTATCGACCCCGAAAAACCCTGCTCCCCAAGGTGTGCACTTTGGGAACGTTCACGAGCGGCACACGTCCGCTTGGACGAAGCGGGAACTCAACGCTTTCACTCCGGCGCTCTTCCTTCACGAACCGCAAAGCTTGATCGCTCTACTTTCGAGTTCGAAAGACAGGATCATCGAAATGCAACCAACGATTCTCTTCATGAACGTGTACCACAACATGCCGGTCTCTGTCCGTCGCCTGCTCTCGCTTCGCCTCGCATCTCATCCTCACTAGCCCGCCCCTGTCGCATCGACCCGATTGTTGGAACCCCTCAGGGATTCCCGTGTCTTCCGTTGTTGTCGGGTTGACAGACGCCCTGTCGCTAGAGCCATATAGGTTGGCCCCGATTGCTCCCTCCATGTGTCGAATGATGGGGGTCGTCAGCCAAGGCCCCGTCTACTACGACTTGTTCGAGGAGTTCGCAGACCTCGCCTCGAAGGGGATGTGCCCGATTGGCGCTCCTGACGAACGCGGGCACAAGGACGGCTGGGGCCTCGCCTGCTTCCAGAACGGTGAACTTAAGATGCACATCCGGGATGCGGGGTGTGCCGCGGACGCATCGAAGTATTACGGTACCGCCTGGAAGATCGCGAAGCTGAATATCGAGCGAGCTCCTGGGCAGTCGCTGATTGTGATGGGCCACTTGCGGAGGGCAAGCGTATCAGGACTCGTTGCTCAGAAATATTCCCACCCCTTCAGCGAGGTGCGCGATGGCGTGACTTGGGCGTTCCAGCACAATGGGTCGCTCGTTAACGATACGGGTCACGAAGGGAAAATTGACTCTCAGGTTTTGTTTGAATTACTGCTACAGAATCTGGACAGCCAAGCCGACGGGTCCGTCGCTCGGGCAACCCGTGCGATGAGGAAGGCGGCCATCGAGGAGTACGGCGGCTTCACGGGCCTAAACTTCATCCTTTCCGATGGACGGAGTCTCTATGTCTACCGAGATTTCCAAACAAACGGACAGTACTACACTCTGTACCTCGACAACTTTGAGGAAATGATTGTCGCTTGCTCTGAACCGATTTTGGCGATGAAAGCAGAACCATTGCCGCGTGGCGTCCTGCACACCATCACCCCCGATCTTCAAGTCCACCACACCACCATCGGGTGAGACCATCGAGCGCCGGCCGGACCGAAACGCGTGCACCGGTAGATATTCGGTTGATCCATGAACCACCGAGAGTTCGTTACGAAATTCTGAAAAGCGCGCCGTTCCTTCTCCCGCTGCCTTCGGCGTCGCGATTCATGTCCCGATTTCCTAGATCCGAGGATCCCAACATCGCTCGCGTCAGTGGCGTGATGCCGGTCCACAATGAAGCGGAGGTCCTGCAGGAGGTTCTCGATTCTGTCGCCCGACAGACTCGCCCCGTCGATGAGTTAGTCATCGTGTTCGATCGCTGCACCGATGGCTCTCGGGAGGTTGCTCTTCGTCTACCGCACGAGGAGATTACTGTCGACTTGGGCAATACAGGTGCGGCGGTGCGTGTCGGCCTCGATAGAGCCCGATACTCCACGGTCGTGCTCTTCGATGGAAACACACGCGTTCCTCCCGACTATGTGGAGGGTCTCCTCAAAGGGTATGCCGCGACGAACGCGGACATCCTCGAATGGCATGGAGGTCTCATGCTTCTGCCGAATCGCACGATTGAGAGATTTGGTCCTCCGACGGACAAGGCGCTCTGGACCCTAGAGTTCTTCCTCCGCGTTCAGGCCAGAGGAGGGAAGGTTGTTCATCTAAAGGGCCCGTTCGTGCGGCTGAAACCGTCGCCGTTGCACCGAAATTTTCGATACGGCATCGATTACGCGGAGCTCAGTTGGCAATACGCCCTTCCACCGTTTTTCCGGGTGGGCACGAAAAGCGGGTTGGTGCAGGACATCGTCGCGACAGCGGGAACGCTCGCTGGTCACGTGAGAAGCCACCGCCTCGTCGACGCGATTGCCGGTTTGATCAGCGAGGTCAGGCTGCGTGACGTCGACGAAACCTAAAGAGACTGTGATCACCCAGACCTCGTAGAATCGGGAGACGGGCTGTCTTCGCATCGACTTGTTCGAAGAGTTCCATCACCCCCGGGAACCTTCGAGTCAGGCGATTCATGTACGCGGGTGGAAGGACCACCGGGAGCCCGCGCAGATCAACGAGCTTAAAAAACGGATTGAAGACTCGATTGACGTCGTGAACCGTTCGGGCAATTATCGACGTGTTGACCTGACCCACCTTGTGACGGGTGATGGGAGCAAGTCTCCGGCCTGCCATTGAAGGGTGAAGCGTCCCTATAGCGAGCAACCCTTCCGCCGCACAGATCCGATTCATCAAGGCGGCGAGGAAGAAGCCGCCGGGCTTGATGTAGAGTGCGAGGGCCTCGGAAACGAGCTCAAGGTTAGTTTCATATGAAAGCGCGAAGCTCGAATAAGCGCCGTCGAAGGGCAGAGTCTCAATCGTGGAGACAAGAGTTCCGATCTCCCGGGCGTACCCTTTGAGAAACCTCACGCGGACTCCGAACGGCGCCCGGTTCGCTTTCGATCGTGCCTGGTTCAGCATTCCTTCGGATGGATCGACCGCTACTACCCGACATCCGCGTTTCGCAAGCTCGAGCGCCTCATCGCCAGTTCCACATCCGATCTCCAGGAGGTTGTCGCCCGGGCTGAACGTCTTCCGCTCTTCATCCATCATTTGACTTCGCATGTAGGCATTGATTTTGTTCTCGATCAAGACTGCGTCGTACCGGGAGGCGTAGCGGTCGTAGGCGAGGCTTGATTCGATCAACCCGAGCTGGCTGCGTTCGGTCATCGACGGCATCACTTCCGGATCAGTGAGACGAGGTAGATCGATCCGAGGCTTCTAAGGCCTGGCGCCGTGCCCACGCGATTCTCAATCCGTTCTAGGCCCAGGATCGCCGGATGTATCAAGCGCGCCAGGTCGACCAAGTTCCACGGGGGGGTGATCACCTGAATTCCCCTTTGGTGCGCGCGTTCGAACCCCGGACGGAACGCGCCAACGAATTCGCGAGGGGTCAGGAATCTCGTCGGGACCACGTAGGACTTTCCTTCGCCTTCTCGGGACACCGGGATTGGAACCTCATGTCCGAGTTTCCTGAAAGCCTTTCGCGGCTTCAAGACGATTGAGTAGAACAGCAACTCGAACAACGAAAGTCGATTTGCGACCGTGAGGACCGCGACCGATCCCGGCGCCATGGAGCGGTAGAGTCCTCGCGCCACGGATTCTAGATCCGGCTCCAAGTTGAGAACAGCCCCGTTCGAGAATGCACCGTCATAGGGTCCACCCTCGGACGCTGCGGTTGCGGCACTTTGGCAGCGGACGGATACGAGATCACTCAGATCTTCACGAAGGACGCGGGCTCGGGTCGCGGCAGTCATCGCGGGAGAGACATCCGTCGCGTCTACGCGGATGCCTCTCCGAGCAAGGGCCACCGCATCTCGACCGGTGCCGCAACCCAGTTCAAGGATCCGATTTCCAGGGCGGAACACCTTGAGAGCGGCCTCGATGCTAAATCGGCGGACCGTCTCGCTGATCTCGTTGCGTCCCTCGACATCATCGTATGACGACGCTATGAGGTCGTACCCTCGGGCAACGTGATCGTAAAAGGCAGGAGTCGGAACGAATCCGGGTCGTGTAGTCCGCGGGTTCGCCATGACAGATTTCGATTCGGACATGCCCGCCTCACGGCATCACACGGAACACGAAAATTGCATGCGTGCCGGCCTGGATGCCCCCAGCATCAAACAGTAGGGCGAAGTCCGGGGTGCTAGTACCGTTCTGCAATTCTGGAAAAAGGGACCGAAGTCGGTAATAGGGGACACCCACGTAGATCACGTACGCGACATTCGTCTTGAGAAAGGTCAGTGCCTGCGAACGATTGTCCGGGAGCCAGCGGGAGCCGAGGATCCGATCCGGTGGATAGCCGCTGAAATAGGCTGCGATCGGCGATTCGCTAATCAGGATTTTCCCGGCCGGGAGGGGGAGTGTGCTAGTGTAGATCCCCGCGCGCTCGAGGGGTTCCATCGCCACGCTGGCGGGGAATCCGGGTTCCCAGAACGCGGCGGAACTCGGCAGCAGAGTGAGTCCCACGAGAACAAGCGCGAAGCAAGCTATCGCGGTGGTCTGTTGAGCGCTCCTGAACCCGAATCGGCGCGGACCCCGGAGCGCGCGCAATGCGTCGACCAATCCAACCGCTCCAAAGATACTCAGGAAGGGGACGCTGATGACCACGTAGCGGTAGCTCGGGTTCCCAAACTGCACCACGGTGTACAACACGATGAACGCCCACAGTGAGAGAACGATCCAGGCCCCGAAATCGCGCTTGACGGTCCAGACGGCATAGACGCCCCCGAACAGCAGCACCAGCGGGAAAAAGGACGCATATCCCGTCCACCAGCGGGTCAACAGGGTCGTCGGAGTAGGTTGGGTGCCGACAGAGAGCTGATATTGGATGTCGGTCGAAGTCTGGCGGATCACGATGCTGGGCAAGAATCCCCATTGGCTCGAGTACACGAAATATCCTACCATCAGCACTATTGCGGGAAGGAGGGCGAGGAGCAAGGGACGGCGGGGCCGGACGGAGCCAATGAGGACAACGTAGATCGTCATCAAACACACGATTAACCAGGCTTCGTATCTTGTCATCACAGCGAGCGCGAAGGCCGCGGAACCGATCCAGATTCGATTTGTTGTCAGTCGGGTTGTTTGGAAAAGCATTGCGTAGCCAACAAGGACCAGGAGGGATGCTAGGGTCTCAGCCGTTGCCCATCCGCTGACCACAATATCGATGAAGTTGAAAGAGAAAAAGCCCGTCGCGGCAAGCGCAATCGTCCGTCCCCGCTCCCGTGAGACGAGGAAGACGGCCAACGCGGTTAGCCCAGATAGCGCGATGTTGGCGTCTTTTAGCGCGTCCATTGATTGCAAACCGCCCATCTCGAGCACGGCGGCGGCGAAGAAATGATACAGGGGCAGCCAGTTCCCTTGTGTCATCATTGAGTGACGGTCCCAATACTGGCCGGTCTGAACCAGATTAGCCGAGATCCACCAGTTTTGGTAACCATCTTCGAACGGATCGAGGAACGCAGCGAAGTGGATCCGGATCACCGTCGAAGCGGCGAAGACTCCGAGAAGGACGACAGCCTCAACTAGGTGGGCCGGTTGCCGCAACCACTGAGCAAGCCGGAGCGACGCTCCCTGAAGTTTGGGTTCCTTGGGGCCGCCTTGCATCTCCGCTGGACCACTCAGCGGGCTCACCCGAGGGTTCCGTGGGGCGTCTTCGAGCTGGACCATTCCTGGCGGCGGAACGCTAGCAGGAACGCGACGAGCCAGTGGAACCCGAAGATGTAGAATGCCGGCAGGTATCGGAGGTCGCGCTTATGACCCGTTCGAACTAAGATGGCCGCCATCGTGGCGTAGGCACTGATCCAAAGGGAGAGCCACAGCACAGCCGGTGGGTACCAATACGTGAAGGACCAAGGCAGCAGGTAGTACAGCAGGGTGATGACAGTCGAGGCGTACCACGCTCCGTTGGCAACCGGCGCAATCAGGTACATCATGTCGCTGAAGCCCATCCAGGTACGCCATCGTTTCGCCAAGATCTCCATGTGACCCCGTTGCCACCGGCTCCGCTGCCTGAGCAACAGTTTCCAGGAGGGCGGCTTCTCATCCAGTGCCACGATGTCGGGTTTGTACTCAATTCGGGCCTTTGCGACGACGAGCTTGCAATACAGGTCGTAGTCCTCGACGAGCTCATTGTCCCATCCGGCGACCCGCTCCAAGATTGAGCGCCGAAAGAAGACCCCGGTACCCGCTATCGGGCAGGGCATGCTCAACGCATTCCGTCCTCCCCAGAAAAGATATGAGAAGATCCGGTACTCGACCGCCTGCAGCTGCGTCAAGAGGGTCGCTCTCTCATTCTTAGTCTCGATTTGGCCTTGGAGAACGTCCGTGGCTGGCTCGGTAATGAAGTACGCCACGGCGCGACGGACGAGTTGCTTGTCCGGAATTCGATTGTCCGCGTCGAATTGCGCGATGATGTCGCCCTTCGCCTGAGCCAGTCCGAAGTTCAACGCGAGGGCCTTTCCGAAGTCGCGGCTTCGAAGTTCGAGCACTCTCAATCGCGAATCTCGGAGGCCTTCCATCACCTGAACGGTGGCGTCCGAGCAGTTGTGGGCGACGACAATGACTTCGAGGTGTGGGTAGTCTTGGGCGAGGAGATCACAAACAAGATCCTTTACAACCGCCTCCTCGTTGTGCGCGGGGACCAAAACAGACACCGTCGGCGACCGGATTTCAATCGAGTTGGGGTCGAGAGCCTTCGGCGAGAAGCGAAGCGAGACAAATCCGAAGACGAGCCAAAGGATTGCGAGGGAGAAGATAATCGCACTGAGGAAGATCGTAACCGGGGTCAGGTTCAGTAAAACCGGACGCCCGGCCTTCGCCGCAAAGGTCGCGAGTCCAAAATCACGAGCCAAGGCACCAATCATGAGAGCTAGGATCGCGAGGGCGTAGCTGAGGATGACAACGAACAGTAGGAAGTCCCTACGCGTTCGGATGCCCAACCGAGCAAGCGTTTCCGCCATCCGGCGGCGCCTGCTCAGAAAAGGGTGGATCAATCCTGGAACACCTCGTAAGGGTACTTCACGCGCTGGAGAAACTGAAGACGTTCCATCGCGCGCGCGTCCCGTCGCCCGAGCCAATGGACAAGGGAATAGGTCGCATGAGTTGCCGCCCGAGAACACCGGTCAGCAATACGCAGGAGTCGCTCGTGTTGACCGATCCATCGGACCAGCTTTCCGAATGTACTGGGCTGCGGCATCGGGAGTAAGCTTCCCGAGAATTCCCGAAGCTGCGGGAAGAAAGCATCGACCCACGGGTTGGCCCTGATGGCATTGTGGAAATGGTTCTCGCCAAGGAGGGGTTTGCACCGAAGAAGTTCGAACGCCAGTCCTGGATCCTGTCGAACGAAGGGATGGGATTGAGCTCGAGTCCAGACGACGTTGATGCAGATGAGTTTGCGAAAACCAAACCTCTGGCGATGGCGGACTGTCGCCCGCAGCCCGACGATCAGGGCGATTGCATAAGCGAGGTACTTCGTGCCATCCTGGACGAAGAGGTCGATGTCAATGTCATCTCTGAGCGCATATCCGCCCGATGCGACGGATCCTGAGAGCGCAACGCAATCGACCAGCGGGCAGTTGCGGACCATTGCTTCCGCGAACTCTTCCGCGATTGTCCGAGCGAAGCCGTTCAGGGCCCGGTGGCTCTCGACGCGATTACGTGACTCTTCCAGAAGGCGTTCGTTTCCCTGGAGGAATGCGAAACCGTCCTCGAGGACGACCTCGTCGGTAGCTTCAACCGATTGCAGCAAGTCGGATACTGGAACGGAACCGCCAATGAGGTCGCGAGAAAGCGCTTCGATTGTGGGGGCGTATCCCCACTCGTGCATGACTTTCAGTGTGCGAACCGCCCGGGACCCAGCATCGTCTGGCGCCGAGGCTAAATGCGAATCGAGAAGCCTGTTCCAACCTCCCCGAGCGAGAATAGGTTACTATTTGAATAGTATTAATCTTTTGCCGAATCCGGCAGGCTTGCGGAGAGCAGGTCCGAAAGGAGCAAGAGCCGATGCACCCGCTCCTTCAACGGCGGATATCGGCTGAAGATCCCTCGTCCGGCGCCGCCAAGTATGCTCAGTCCCCAGGTCGCCTTCGCGGGCGTCCCCCGATTCGCTATTTTCACCAGCGCGGAGGCGAGTGCGGCGGGCTTGCCCGTCGACCGGCCGCCCATTTCATCCGCCAGGTATTCCCGTTCACGATGAACCGCAGGGTCGAAGAACTTGCTGAACGGATCAAAGAACAGGATGCGAGACAAGACGCGCGAGAATACCTTGAACTCGGCGTCGTGGTGCTTCAGATGCATGAGCTCGTGAGCGATGACGGTCTCGATCTCGTCCTTCTCGAGAAGCTCCAGAAGCCCTCGGGAAACGAGAATGGTGCGTCTCCTTCCCCCGACGGCCATGGCGATTGCGTCGTCCGATTCGACGACGCGGACTCGAACCCGTGGCACCCCCTCGAACTCCCCCACGAGGTCCACGTATTGCTGAAGCCACGCCTCCCGCAGGTTTGCGTTGCGGGGAGAGAACTTCCGGATCACGGCGTCGTTGCCGTAGCGCCAGACCAGGAGCGAGATGACGGAAGACGCCGCCAGGCCGCCCACCACCGCTCCGAAAACCGCCAGGGGCACTCCGTTCCGAGCGTACGCGACCATCCGCGCTTGTGAGACACAAAGTGCGAAGCTGGCCGCGACGAACGCCCAGAAGAAGATTGAGAGGGCATACAAACCAGTCAGAAGGCTCACGCGGAGTTTCGCATTCCGAGCGTTCGTAAGGAACACGTACAGGAGCGTTCCGAACGAAGCGCCGCAGACCGCGAGAACCGACAGCGAGAGCGGCGAGAGCCAGTATGTCTGAAGCGCCTCGCCAACCAGTTCGATCGGGCTAGCCATCCCGTTTCTCCTTGACGCGACGCTTTTCGACTTGGGCCCTCAGCGAGGTCAACTGAGACTCAGGCAAGGACCCCGGATTATCGAGCAGATACGACACCGCTTCGCCGCCAAACGTATCGACGACGCGATCGATCATCGCCGCCATCGCCCTGCGGTACGCGCGTCCCTCCTTGACCCGGTAATACACCTTCTTCTCACTTTCCTTCCGGACCGCGACGAGGTCCTTGTCGACCAGGCGATAGAGAGTCGTCGTGACACTGGTGTACGCAACGTCTCTCGACCTACGGGCCTCCTCGTAGATCGCTCCGGAAGTCGCGGATCCGAGATTTCGAACGGCCCGCAGGACCGCCAGCTCAAGCTCGCCAAGTTCCATTCTTTTGACTATAAGGATAGTAATCTAGTTAAGTCTTGTCCTATCGCGGACGACTTCGCGTGTTTGCTAGGCGAGTGCCGATGCCTGGGTTGCGAGTTCGGAGAACCTCTTGGCCAGGATGTCGAGCGATGCCAGCAGGACCGCCTTCGCGCTCAGAGATCCATCCGTCTCGAACTCCATGACGATCCGCGTCGGGTCGTTCGCGGCCTTCACCGAATCGACCTTGTATTGATCCATGAACTTCTTGCAGGTCTCACAGTCCGACGAGAGCTCGAGGGTCTCTTCCTCCTCCGTCGACGTGGACTGCATGTGGCTTTCGCAGAACGGGACATTCGGATCGAGCGCGTCCAGCGTCTTGCTGCCGGCCTTCAGGATCGGATAGTACCGGTATCCCACGCCGTGCGTCGATTGCCATTTCGCGTGGTCCTTCCCCGAGCCCAGGACCGCGGTCGCGTAGATCAGCATCGCCTGCCCGTCCCCGAGCTTGACGATCGGGATCTTCGAGTCTTTCGGTCGCAACTTCGCGTCTCCAATCGGCTCCAGGTCCGCGGACGTGACGACGCCGGGGCCACGCTTGTTCACGGAGTAGATGATCGTGCAGTTCGGGCATCCTTCCCCGTGGCAGGTCGGGCAGTCTTCCCGGCGGTTGTATAGCGCAAGGTCCGTGGGAATCGGGACGAGGCCGAGGCGGTGCGCGATCATCTCGTCGAACAGGGGGCCGACGCTCTCGTACTCCTTCCCGTCGTCCGCGCGGATCGGCCCCAGGTGGAATTCCACGTCCTCGATCGCCATCTTCGGGACGTCGGAGACGAGCACCCGCCGAAGTGCGTTCGCGTATGAGGGCTCCGTCTCGTCGAGCAAAAGCCGCATGGATTCGTCGGCCTTCGCGAGGACCGTGACCTTCATCTAGACCCGCCTCCCCCGTCGGCCACCTTTCGCCTTCGTACCATCGTGGGGCACCGGCGTGACCTCTTCGATGCGACCGATCCGCAGGCCGGCCCGCGACAACGCACGGATCGCGGCCTGGGCACCCGGTCCCGGAGACTTCGATTTGTTCCCGCCGGGAGCGCGCACCCGCACGTGGATCGAGTCGATGCCCTTCTCCTTCGCGGCATCGGCCACGCGCTCGGCGGCCTTCATCGCGGCGTACGGCGACGCCTCGTCTTTCGCGGCTTTCACGACCATGCCGCCCGTCGCCTTCGTGATCGTCTCGGATCCGGTGACGTCCGTGAGCGTGATGATGATGTTGTTGTACGACGCGTAGATGTGGGCGATCCCCCAGCGTGGCATGTCAGCCCTCCTTCGGCGCCGAATCCGGTTTAGGCGCGCCGGGCTCGTCGCCGGAGAGATCCGGTCCTTCCTCGTCTTCCCCGCCCTCCGCGGCGGGCGGCGTCGGGATCTGCCCGGTCTGCCGGACGGGGTGGAGGTCGCTCGAGATCGCGGAGCGCTCGTCGTAGGCGATGCCGTTCTCCTCCGTGCGGCTCACGAGGATCCCGGGGATCGTCACCCGACGTCCCGCGATCGAGACATGCCCATGGACGATGAACTGACGCGCCTGCCGCGGCGTGAAGGCGAGGCCCTTCAGGAACGTGAGCGTCTGGAGACGCCGCGACAAGATCGCCTCGACGTCGAGGGCGAGGACGTCGTCCAGGGTGGTGCCTTCGAGCGGCAGGAGTCCGAGCCGGCCGAGTCGCCGCAAGAGCTGTTCCCGCTCCTTCTCCGCCTGCTTGTCTCCGGTGCGCACGCGCGCTTGGAGCTCGCGGGCGCGCTGCCGGAACCGCCGCAAGACGTACTGGGAGCGCCACAACTCCTTCTTGTTCTTCAGGCCGTATTTCTTCAAGAGTTCATTCTCCGCCTTGATGCGTTCGGCCTCCCACGGATGTGACGGCCGTTCGAACTTCGCCCGGGAGAACTTCGGATCGCCCAACGACTCACTCCTTCTTCTCCGCCGGTTTCTTCTCTTCCGCCTTCGCTTCCTTCTTGGGGGCGGCTTCCTCGGCCTTCTTGGCCTTCGCGGCCTCGAGGGCGGCCTTCTTCGTCACCCCGACGGTCAGGCCCGTTCGGCCGTTCGACCGCGTGCGTTGCCCGCGGACCTTCTGGCCCGTCTCATGGCGGACGCCCTTGTACGACCGGATCATCTTCATCAGGTTGATGTCGTCCCGCAGCCGGACTTCGACCTCCGCCCCGACGAGGTGCAGGTCGAGGCCGGACTCCCAATCTTTCGGGCGGTTCACCATCCAGGGCGGGAAGAGTTCGCCGAGATTGCCCAGGGTCGCCTCGATCTTGTCCGTCTGCTCCTCCGAGAGATTGCCGAGCCGCTCGGCGCGCGGCACGCCCGCTAGGTCGGCGACCGCCTCGGACACGCGGATCCCGACGCCGGGGATGGCCGTGAGGGCGTACCCGACCGACCGGGTCCCGTCCAGGTCCGTGTTCGCCATGCGGACGATGTAGCGGAAGTCCTCTTTCACGCCCTCGAGTTTCTTCGGCGCCCGCGGGGCCTTCGGCTCTTCCTTCACTTCCTCCTTCTTCTTCGAGGGGCGCCCTGGCTTCTCCGGCGTCGCGGGGGCGGGCGGGCCTTCGGGTTCGGGTGTGGGCTTTTCGTCCGGCATCGGGTTCCCTGAGAGAGAGGTGCTCCAAACTCTGAGCGCTATTTAAGGTTAGGGAGCGTCAGGTTGGGCCGCCGCCTCCTGAGACCATCCGCCCTCGTACCGCGTCACGAGGCCCAGCTCGTCCACATCGATGTCGGTTGCGAAGTTGCCGCTCGCGTACCGATAGCGGTTCGCAGCCGTCCGCGTGTATCGTTGATGCAACGGCTCGACCGTCAACCCGGGGAACCGGACCCACGCCGCGGTGACGTCGGCCTCTCCGCCGACGGTCAGGTTCAGACGTCGGATCGGAATCGTGTTCGTCGAGGGCGAGACTTCCAGATCGATGTCCGTGCAACCCCGGAGGCGGGGATCCTCCTGGCCTTCGAGCCACCAACTCCCGCCGTCCCGGACGGTCACGTGAAGTTCCCGCTGCGCGCCTACTCGATCCAAGGAGATTTCCGCGGCAAGCGTACGCCACGCCGGGTCGCACGCAATCCGATAGCGGACGTGGGCCGGCTTGTGATCCAATATGCCGACGACCTGTCCCTCCAGGTGCCAGCCGCCTTCGTCGCTCGAGAGCAGGAAACTCTCGGTCCCCATCGGTTCGTGGCGGCGCCACAGGACCGCCCGTCGGGCCGTGCGAATCTCCCGGGACTTGGACGCCCTACCATTCCCCAGAGACTTCCGCATCGCGAGCGCGTGGTCCTCGAAGCCGACCGCACGGTAGAACCACTGCGCGTCGACGTTCTTCAGACCGGTCGTCAGGACGAGCCGATCGGCCCCGCGCTCGCGGGACAGGTGCTCGATGAACTCGAGCAGGCGGCGCCCTACGCCTTGACGACGATACGGTCCGGCGACAAACAGGTCCGACAATTCGGCGTACGGGGCCGAGTCCAGGGAAGGCACGAGGCGCAGACTCGCGAAGCCCAGGATGTCGCCGTCCCGTTCGGCGACGACCAGGGTCTCGGTCCCGCGGGCCTGCTGGATTCGCCTCTGCACGGCCTGGGCGGTCACGGGTTCGCCGAACCATTGCCCGTAGAATCCCTCGAACAGGGGGACCAGTTTCGTCGAATCGGCCGGGGTGACCTCTCGGCATGTCGGCGGCTTCGACATCAGGGAGGCCTCTTCGTCGTGCGGAGGACCTTGAATCCGCTGCCGCGTTTCACGATGTCGGCCGCTCCGAACGTAGCCGCCATCCGATGTCGGAGGGAGTCGGCTCCCTGGCGGGTGCGTGCGACGAGCCACAGGCTCCCTCCCTCGAGCAAATGCGCCGGCGCTTCGCTGAGGATCCGATCCACGACGCCGCGACCGGCGCGGATGGGCGGGTTGCAAACGATGTGGTCGAACGCCATGTCGGCCACCGGCTCGTACAGGTTGCCCAGCCGGACCTCCGCGTTGTCAATGCCGTTCGCGGTGACGTTGGTTCGGGCCAGGGCAACCGCCCGTTCGTTAACGTCCGTCATGATGATACGGCCGCCCTCTGACAGGCGCGCGGCGACGATTCCGATCACACCGTAGCCGCATCCGAGATCGAGGATCAGCTCGCACGGGCCGATCTCGAGGGCGGCGAGCAGAAGCTCTGTCCCGCGGTCGATCTCCCCCCGGGAGAAGACGCCCGCATCGGTCCGGAACGTGAACGCGTGACCCCGGACCTCGAAGCGAATTTGCTCCGGACGACGCATCGCTTTCGGCCGCTGCGCAAAGTAGTGCTCGCCCATTTCGACGGGAGAACCATGGACCCGGCTTAAGTGCGCCGCCTAGTTCTTCCCGTTCGGCGCGCGCGTGACCTGGTCCAAGAGGACCGTCGCGAGGCGCAGGTCTTCGCTCGATCCGACGAAGTTCCCTTGGTGGAATTCGCGCTCCGCCCGCGTCAGGACTTCTTGGATGTCCGGTAGGAACGAGAGGCCACTTCCCCGGAGGAACTGCACGCGCTTCCGCGCTTCCTCGATCGCCCGCCCGAGCGCCTCCCGGGCGTTCGTTCGGCGGGCGAACGCATGGAGGGCACGCTCGAGGTACTCGACCGCCCGGCTGTAATTCCCTTCTCGGATCGACCGCCGCGCGTCGCGGAGGGCGACCTCGGCCTCGTACGAATGGAATCCCTCGCGCTTCAACCGAGCATAGAGGACCTCGGCATCCGCGACCCCGGTCGTCGCCTTCCGGGACGCGTTCCCGACGGCATCGACACCGCCACGGAGGCGGACCGCCATCGCGCCCGCGGCTTCGATGAGCCCTTTCTCGAGCATGTCTCGCGCGGTCTTGATTTCGGCCTCCAGGCCGTTCGTCAGGACGCCCTCTCCCCGAAGGTACGTCATTTGGGCCTCGGTCGCGTCCAGCGATTTCGTCGAATCGAGGTATTGTTTCTTGAGCGACGTCGCCTTCTCCTCGATGTCCTTGGCGACTTGCGTGGCGCCTTCCGCGTCGCCGAGGGCGAGCTGTCTCGTCGCCTCGTGAAGAGATTCTTCCAACGCGGACGTCGCGCCCTGGGCGAACGTCTCGGGGTCCGCGGGACCCGTCATCTCCCCGAGCGATTCGATCGCGAGCTCCGCCAGGAAGATGCCGTTCGAGGCCCGTTCGGCCCGTTCCTGGAAGGCTCGGCCTTCTTGTTCCGCTTGCTCGACGAGGATACGCGCCTCGAGGTAGTTCGGCACGAACGCGCCGCTGTCCCAGATCCCGGAGAGGACTTTCTTCTCCGCGCGCGCGAGGAGCGTCTCGAGTTCTTGCGTCCGCAGGCCGAGTCGACGCATCGAGTCGATTCGCGATTGCAACCCCTTCGCTGCCTTCTGGTATACACCGAAGCGCTCGTCGAGCGTGATCGCGAGGGACTCCGCTTTCTTCGCGGCGTGAAAGGCCTTCGCGAATTGATTGGAATCGAAGAATCGCTTCGCGATTAGAAGCGCATCCTCCGCGGGTTTGATGTCCGCCTGCGTGAGGCGAAGAACCGTCAGCAGGCCTTCCGATTGACCGATCGCTTCCTCGGCGTTTCGGACCTTGGAAGATTTTAGGAAACCAACGCTCGTCGCCCTGCCATTGTCCATTGGAAGCCCCCGCACTTCGACCCGCTCGCGGCATGCCGTCGGGACAAAATCCCGAGGCCGACCGGTGGGTTGTGGAATAGATGGAAAGGACCGGGGATAATGGTTCCGATGGGGCGACCGACGATTCCGTTCTCAATACCACGAACGGCAACGGTTATTACAACACGGACAGTACGCGCCGCGGTGGCCGGGCTCCTGCGTCTTGCGCGACCCCTCAACTGCGTCATGTCTGCGGTGGGCGTGGGCATCGGCGGGGTCGTGGGCGTCGGGTCCGCCGCGTGGGGCGACCTCGCGCGGCCGCTCGTCCTGGCCGCGGCGGCCGCGGCCGCCTTCACCGCCGGCGGCAACGCGCTGAACGACATCGTGGATCGCGAGACGGACCGCATGAACCATCCGGACCGGCCGCTCGCCTCCGGACAGCTCACCGTCGGCACCGCGTGGGCCTTCGCCGGATCCGCGTTCGCCATCGCCGCGCTCCTGGCGGTCTTCATCAGCAATCTCGCACTCGTGATTGTGGCCCTGAACGTGATCCTGATGGTCTCCTACGAGGCGGCGCTGAAGGCCCGCGGCGCGCCCGGGAACGTCGTCATCGCGTACCTCGTCGGCTCGCTGTTTCTTTTCGCGGGCGTGTCGGTGTTCCAGACGGCCCCCGATCCGTTGATCCGCACCGGGATCCTCGCCGCGCTCGCGTTCCTCGCGACCTTGGGCCGCGAGATCACGAAAGACATCGAGGACATGCGCGGCGATGTGGATCGTCGCACGTTGCCGCAGAAGATCGGAGCGAATCGCGCAGGGGCGATCGCGGCGCTCGCCCTCGCCCTCGCAGTGGCCCTCAGTTTTCTCCCGCTCGTCTATCACGTCCTCGGGGTCGGATACGCAATCCTCGTGGCACCCGCGGACGGAATGTTTATCTACGCCGCCCTCCACTCGGCCGCAAATCCGGCGCGCTCCGAGCGCGTCACGAAGTATGCGATGATCGTGGCCCTCGCGGCGTTCCTCGCCGGTGCGTTCCTGTGAACGTGTACGAGTCGATCCTCGAGCGTCGGCGTGCGGCCCGTCTTCACATGACCCTCCTCGATCCGGACAAGCAATCCGCGAAGGAGGCCGCGAGCCTCGCGGGAGAGGCGGGTCGCGCGGGTACGGACGCGATCATGGTGGGCGGTTCGACCGGGGTGACGCAGGACAAGGTGGACGGGACCGTCCTGGCGATCAAGGAAGCGGTCCACGTCCCCGTCATCTTGTTCCCCGCGAGCGCCGCGAACCTCTCGCCCCACGCGGACGCGTTGTACTTCATGAGCCTCCTGAACAGCCGCGATCCGCGCCTGATCGTCGGGGAGCAGCGAGTCGCTGCGCCGGTCGTCAAGGCCTGGGGACTCGAGACGATTCCGATGGCGTACCTCGTAGTCGAACCGGGGATGCGCGCCGGGGAGGTCGGGGACGCGGACCTGATCAGCCGCAAGATTCCGACCGTCGCCGTGCAATACGCGCTCGCCGCGCAGATGCTCGGGATGAAGCTCGTCTACCTCGAGGCCGGGAGCGGCGCCCCGGAGCCGGTGCCGGCGAAAGTGATCCGGGCCGTGCGGGAAGCGATCGACATCCCCCTCCTCGTGGGCGGTGGCATCCGTACGCCGGACGATGCGAAAGCGGTCGCGAAGGCCGGCGCCGACGTCGTCGTCACGGGGACGATCGTCGAGGTGGCCCGCGAGGGCGACGCGCTCCGCCGGATCATCGAGGCGGTGAAGGCGGCCTGATGCACGTCCTTCGGGCGAAGACGGTCGCAGAGAGCCACGCCGAGACGACGCGGATGGCCCGCCGGTTGTTCGTCTCCCCGCCGGCCCAGCGCATGGTCTTGCCGATCCTCGCGTTTGCGCTCATGGAATCGTTTCTGCTCGTGTATCCCGCGCTCGACGGGGTTCGGGTCGCCTGGGGGGCGTTGGCGATCGCCTTGCCCGCGTACATTTCGGGCTATGCGACGGTCCCGCTCGCGGAGCGCCTCGGCGGCCGCATGTACTTCCGACGATCGTTCCTGCTCGTCTTCGTCAGCCTGATCATGGTCGGCGCGATCGAGCTCGCGGTCGTCGTCGCCCTGACGTCGTACTCGATCTTTGGCGCGCCGACCTACGCGTTTCGAATCGACCGGGCCGTGGTGCTCGGCTACGGAGCGGTCCTCTGGATCCGCGCGGTCATCTTGACGGCCACCTCGAACTCGAAGTACGTGCGGACCCTCCCCGCGGCGTCGCTCCATCCCGTCCTCGGCCTGATCGGACTCGCGATCTTCGCCCGCTACGGCGTGTGGGACGTCGTCATGGCCGTCGCCGTGTACGCCCTGTTCTTCCTGAGCGCGGTCGCCTACACGGAAATCGCGAAGCGCCCGCTCCTGCGGTCGTTCGGCGCGGACGGCCTCAAGCTCCTCCGGTCGACGCTGGACCAGTACGGCGAACAGGAAGAGGCCGGGATCGCCGAGCTCGAGACGTTCTTCGATTCGATCAGCGTTCGCGCTCGGGTCCGCGTCGGAGGGCTCGCGTTTCGAACGGCGAAACAGCTCAAGGCGATCTTCCTCGCACCCGCGGTCCACCCGGGTCCGATGGGGTTCGTGAGCGGGAGTGACCTCCCGTCGAAGATCGCGCGAGGCCTCACGGATCTCACGCCGAATGTCTTGGTGGCCCACGGGCCGACGACGCACGACGAGAACCCCGCGACGTCCGCGGAAGTGAAGAAAGTCTCCGAAGCGGTCCGCGAGATGGTCGGCTCCGCGACCTTCGGCCCGACGGCGGGTCGCGCTTGCCGGGTCAAGTACGCGCGGGCGAGCGCCCTCGCGCAGGCCTTCGGGGACGACGTCCTGATCGTCGCCTCGTTCGCGCCGAACCCGACGGATGATATCGACAGCGCGACGGGCCACGCCGCGGTCCAGGAGGCGCGCCTCGTGGGAGCGCGGGACGCGATCTTCGTCGACGCGCACAACTGCCACGAACCCGGCGTCGGCCTGACGTTGTTCGGGAGCGAGCGGAGTCACGAGATCATTCAAGCCGCGAAGACCGCCACGGAGGCCGCGCTGCAGGCGCCGAGGGACCGGCTCCGCGTGGGCTATGCGGCTCGACGTGGTTTCGCGACGCCGGACCAGGGGATCGGCGCCCGGGGCATCGAGGCGCTCGTGATCGAGACGGGCGGGCAGCGGACCGCGTACGTGCTGTTCGACGGGAACAACATGGTCCCCGGGATCCGAGACGAGATCCGATTGCGGCTCGCCGGTCTGGTCCAAGAGTGTGAGGCGATGACGACGGACAATCACTCCGTGAACCTCTCGATGGACGGTTTCAACGCCATCGGCGCCGCCCTCGACCGCCAGACGATCGTCGCCCAGGCGGAAGGCACCGTCCGGGAAGCGATTGCGAACCTGGAGGCTGCTGAGGTGGCCGCGTTCGCGGGCGAGATCGCGAACTTCCGGATCTTCGGACCGCAATCCGCGTCCCGCTTGACGACGTCGATTAACTCGACGATGGCGGTCCTCCGACCCGCATTGTACGTCACGCTGAGCGGAGCGATCGCCCTCGGCGCCCTCGTGATCGTGTTGTTCTAGACGAGATCCAGGAACCAACCATGGATCCGCAAGTCTCCGCTCAATTCCGGGTGGAACGCGGACCCGATGAGGTGGCCTTGTCGCGCGAGGACGATCCGGTCCTTGTACCGCGAGAGGGGCGAGCAATCCCCCCACGTCCGCAGGATCGCCGGGGCGCGGATGAAGACGCAGTGGAATGGCGAGTCGAGTCCCGCGATCTGAAGGTCCGCCTCGAACGACTCGCGTTGCCGGCCGAACGCGTTGCGGTCGACGGCCATGTCCATGAGCCCGAGGAGTCGGGTCTGGGTCTTCTCCGCTTGGCTACCGGCGTCTTTCGACAGGAGAATGCATCCCGCGCACGTCCCCATGATCGGCATCCCTTCCTCGGTCGCGCGCCGCACGATTTCGTCGAAGAGGCCGAGCTTCACCAGCAGCTTCGAGATCGTCGTGCTCTCGCCGCCGGGGATCGTGAGCCCGTCCACGGCTGCCAGGTCCTCCCGTCGGCGGACGGCGATCGCCTCGCCCTCTTTGCCGTACTCCTTCATCGCCCGCGCGACCGCGTCGACGTGTTCGCTCACGTCGCCTTGGACACCGATGACGCCGATTCGCATCGGATGGACCTAGGACGGCGCCTGATAAAAACCATTTCGAGCCGTCGGCGGCCGGAGGGGCGACCGTTCAGCTGTTCTCTTGCTCCGGGTCCCGCTGGCTGCGGAACAGTTCCTGCAAGATTTCTGCGAACGCCTCCGAATCGAGGAGGGAGAGGCGCTGGCTCGCGACGCTGCTGATGACGACGTCATCGCCTTCGTGGGGTGACTCCCGCGGGCGGAATACGTCGTCGCCCTCGGGGAACACGGCTTCGCCCATCGGGGACCGCCGCAGCGCTTCGGGATGGTGTTCGTCCAGGGGGACGACCTCGAAGAATCGATCGAGGAGGAGGGGCCGCCGCACGCGCCCGAGGACCGTGACCCGCACCCGGTCCGTCGACGGATCGAGCGACGTGTTCGTCTCGAGCGCCTCGCGGTTGATGCCGACCTGGAACGGCTCGAGCTCGACCGACATGCCGCCGAACGGCGTCACGTACCAATGCCGCAACGTCTCGACCGGGAAAGCGGGCGCAGGGTAGCCCGGCCCGCCGCGCTTGCGTAGCACCGATGAAAAATTATCTCCGCGGTATTTGTAATCTCAGTCTCGAAAATCCGACCTTAGAGTACGTTGTGCCGGGATTATTCCACCTGGCTAATTTCGAGTTTTGTCGGCGCGCTCGATACCCTTATCTACGGCCCGGATGTACGCAGAAACGAGAGGGACCTTCACGGCCATCGGTTTCGTCCTGATCGACATCGAACCGACGCGGGAAAAGGAGGTCTACCAGAAGTTGACGAAGATCAAGGACATCGTCGAATTGTACCCGCTCTTCGGCGAGTACGATCTAATCGCGAAGGTCGAGGCGGATTCGTACGATGCGATCGGCAAGCTCGTCGTGTCGAAGATCCGATCGATTGCGGGCGTGAAGGCGACGAAGACGCTCGCCCGCGTGGCGTTCTGAGACGTCCTCAAGGTCGGGCGGTCGGGGGTCCCCCGCCCGGGCTTGAGGCGCGGCGGTGGCGAGCGACGTTCCGCTCCACAACGCCGTCTTCTCCCCACAACGTTCGGTAGGCGAGGAGGGCGCCGACGCCGATTAGGACGAGCGCGATCACCAAGAGAATGGCAACCAGGGTGGGGTCGTAAACCGGTGGCCCGTTGGACGGCAGCCAGGAAAGTTGGACCTGTAATGGGACGAACACGATGAGGGCAAGGATCCCGAGTCCGAAGAGATACCGCAGGAACTCTCGGAACGTCCACTCGTACCAATTCGTTTCCCCATGTCGCTCGAGGCTCCTCTGGGTTCGATCGGCCGCCTCCGGCTTGAGGTTCATAGGGCTTCTCCGCGGCGTCATGCAGTAGCCCAGGGCGGACCACGGTAAGGAACTTGTTTCCGGTCCCTGAGCGTCGGCAGATCTCCGACTCCCGGCCCTCTGGAACGGCCGAACCACGTTTCGAGTTGTGAGCCAAAACACGCTAATATAGGCCGTCACATGCACCCGGACAGTCGAGGAGGAGCAGGATGGAGCCTTCGGAGTCTCCCGCGCCAGAATCGCAGCCACTTGTCGAAACGAAGAAGGGCGGGGTGTCGCGCGTAATCGTCGCGATTCTTGTCGTCATTATCGTCGTGCTCGCGGGGGCGCTGGCCTACGTGAGTCTGCGCCAGCCGACAACGCCTTCTCCACCGGCTGGTACCTTCTCGGTTCAGTCCGCCCAGCCGACTTCGGTGCAAGGGCAAAGCTTGCGTTTTGTCATTTCGAATTTGAAGGCAGGCGCCAAAGCGCGGGTCTATTTCGGCGATGGCCAGGTTTTGGAGACCAGCAACACGACGTTGAATTACACCTACAATACGCCGGGAGAGTACCTCGTCTGGGTTCAGCAGTTCTTCCCGTCGAATGGCACGGTCCTCAACGACTATTCCGGCGCGCTCTTCAGGGTGACGGTCGTCCCTGACGTCCCGTTCGAATTGTCTCAATTCGTCTCGGTTCCGACGATCTACTTCAACACGACGGTCTACAACCCGACCGCCCCGATCGTGGCCGTGAACTCTCCGATCTATCTGTACGGCAACTTCACTGAGGTTTCTCAGCTCCGCGCCACTTCGACGACCCATCACGATAGCACGACGAACATCACCGACACGGAAACGGTGACCGTGGCGGTAGATCACTATGATTGGGATTTCGGCAACGGGCAGACGATGACCGTGGCCGCGGATCCGTCCGGCTCGTTCCCAGTGACGAATCCAATCCCGGTGCGTTACGCCGCATCCGGGTTGTATACCCCGCTGCTCACCCTCTTCACCGCCGAAAACCTGACGACGCAAATCTACAACGGCACGTCGAACATCACGATCACGAACACGGACACGATCAACACCTACAGCATCACGGTCGGGACGACGATTGCGGTCGGCAATTTCGCCCTCGCCAAGGCGCCTCCGAACGTCATCACAGAGATCGTCAATTCACCGGGCGGGCCGTTTTCGTTCGACCCACAAATCGACTACGAGACGGTCGGATTCGAGGTCGTTGTGAACACCCAGGCCACCCTCCTCTTCTACAACGCGAACAGCACGACGGTTTGGTTCCCCTACCTCGCCTCCGAGGTGCCGAGCGTGTCCAACGGCGAGATCACCGGTAGCAACACCACCTACACGTTCCATCTGAGGCCCGACGTGGCCTTCTCGAACGGAGACCCAATCACGGCATACGACGTTTGGTACTCGACGATTCGCTCGATGCTCTTCCAAGGGGGCGAACCGGGTACTGCGGACTGGATCATCAGTCAGTATTTGATCCCGAGAACGGCCCCGCCCTTCTTCTCGCCGTTCGTACCCATTGTGAACGACACCAACAAGGCGGCCGCGTTTAACGCGATCTATCGTTCGGTCACCTACGACAACGGAACGAACACAGTGACGTTCCACTTGGTGGGCCCGACCCCGCCGTCCCTGTTCTTCACGGCGATCTCTGACCCGCTCGGCATGGGAATTTTGGACGCCGCGTGGCTCAAGAGCGTGGGCGCGGACATCACGTTCACGCCGGACGGCTTCCTCGCGTATGAGGATCAATCGAGAGAGGGGAACTACAACATTCAGGTGCAACTCCACCCGGTCGCGTCCGGGCCGTTCGAGATCAACACCTATGTCCCGAGCACCGCCGTCGTCTTGACGCCGAACCCGTACTTCCCCGGGATTGCCAACATCCCGAAGCAGACCAACACGATCATCATCGAATGGGTGTCGTCCCCCGCGGTAGCGTACCAGCTCTACGTCAGTGGCCAAGGCGACATCGTGACGCTCTTGCCGCCTCCGTACTACAAGGTTCTGAATCCGCTTGTGGCGGCCGGCCAGACGACGATCTATGGTCCCTTCCCGTCAATCACGGAGTTCTTCGACGTGTTCAACGTAAACATCACGACGTCGTTGATCGCGACTGCCATCGGTCCAGGGTATTCCATCCCCTTCGACTACTTCGCAAACCCGCTGGTCCGGGAAGCCTTCGCGTACGCGTTCAACTACAGCAACTATGTGGACAACGTCCTAGGGAACAAGAAGTACGGGTACAACTTCGGCAGCCCGTACTGCGGGGTCATTGTGAAAGGGCTGCCGTACTACGTGCCGCCGACCGGCCTGAACGGCTGCCCCAATTATGACCTTGCCAAGGCGAAGTCGCTGCTGTATCTATCGGGCATGTACAATGTGTCTGTGAACTTCCCCATCGTGATCCCGAGCGGGGACTCCACCGACTTCACGTCGTCGATCATCTTTGCGCAGGCTCTTCTGTCGATCGACACACACATCGTGATGTCGCCGGTATTCCTCGACTTCAGCACGATTATCGGGTTGTCCGTGCCGGGCGCGAACCCGATGCCGATTTACTTCCTTGGCTGGATCGCGGACTACCCGTATCCGTCCGATTACACGGACGCAATGTACCTCCAGGGCGGAACGTATCCGGGACCGAACGGATGGGACCAGACCTACCTGAACGGCCTTGCGGCGAACCACACGGCCGAGGCCTCACTCTACAACGCGCAAGCCTTGGAATTCGCGGTCCTGACGCTGGAGATCACCGCAGCGGACACCGAGGCGAACGCGACCCGCGCGGCCCAGCTGTACGCCGCGGCGGAGCAGATCGCGGTGAGTCTCTACATGTACGTCTACATGTTCCAGCAGACCGGTTTCTGGATCGTGAAGCCGAACATCTCGCCATACCAAGGAAACTGGGGCTACCAGACCAACCCGACGATCGGGGCGGGCGCCGATTCGTGCTTCTTCTGGTGGGTGAAGGGGTAACCTTTTTCTACCCTTCCGGATTCTTTTCGGAGCGACTCATGTGAAACTTTGGGTCTATGTCCTTCGAAGGCTCATCCTTCTCCTTCCCACCCTGATCGGGCTGACATTCCTCGTCTTTGCCCTCGAGCATCTCGGCGGAACGGCCCTCATCCTCGCGCAATACATCGATCCCCACTTGACCGGAACCGCCCGGCAGCAACTCGTCGAGCAACTCACGGCGCGCTTCCACCTCAACGATCCCGTTTACGTCCAGTACTTCTACTGGCTCGCGGCGATTCTCCAAGGGGACTGGGGATTTTCGACGACGATCCGGCAGCCCGTTACCACCGGTTTCCTTTGGTTTATGCCAAACACAATCATGCTGACGATCGTTGCCTCTGCGTTGACGTGGATCATCTCGGTCCCGATCGGAGTCTATTCCGCCGCACGCCGGGACTCCATCCTCGACCAAGGAGTTCGCGTCGTGACGTTTACCCTCTATTCGATGCCGATATTCTTGATTGGCTACGCTCTCTTCCTCACTCTCGGCACCGGTTGGCGCATCTTGCCATCACAATTCAATATCGATCCGATTCTGCTCCCGACAATTCCGAGGGCATGGTTCGATGACACGAATTCCGTCTCCTATCCTACGCACATCCTCGCGATCGACGCGTTCCTCCACGGCGACTGGACGATTGCGTGGAACGCGTTCCTTCACGTGATCCTCCCCTCCGTTGCACTCGCCCTGGCCCTCTTGGCGGGCATCATCCGAATCCTCCGCGCCTCGATGCTCGAAGTGCTCGAGCAGGACTACGTCCGACTCGCGCGGGCGAAGGGCGTACCCGAGCGGCTCGTCAACAACTTCCATGCGAAGAAGAACGCGTTGCTTCCGACCGTGACCTCATTCGGCTACCTCGTGTCCGGCCTCTTCGGCGGCGCGGTCGTCATCGAATATATCTTCACGTTCAAAGGCATCGGTTGGTGGACGACATTCGCGTTCCTTCACCAAGACGTGGCCGTGGTCATGGGCTCGACGCTCGTCTTCGGAGTCATCCTCGTCGTCACCACGCTGATTCTCGATATCCTGTACGCCTTCCTGGATCCTCGAATTCGGTACGAGTGAGAAGGCCATGGCGACGGTCTTGGAGCACAAGGCCCGTTTCGACGAGCTCAAACTCTCCGCGAGAGTCTTCTTCGCCAACAAGACGGCCGTCGCCGGTCTCGTGATTTTCCTCGTGTTCATGGGCGACGCGCTCATCGTCCAGATTGCACCGGGCGTCCTCGGGGTCACCTACCCGAACGACGTCATTCCCCCGCAGTTCACCCAGACGAATCCGGAGTGCGACAACATGCCGCCGGAGCCGCCGTCGCTGTCTCACCCCTTCGGTACGTTTGAGTACGGGCAACAGGGGATCGGTTGTCTCGATCTACTTCAACTCGTTATGAAAGCGATTCGAATTGACATCGCCATCGCGTTCTTCATTGTCCTCGTGGGTGCTGCAATCGGGACGCTCCTCGGGGTCGTCTCGGGCTACGTGGGAAAGTGGCTCGATGAGGTCCTCATGCGGGTGACGGACGTCTTCTTCTCCGTGCCGTTTCTCATCCTGGCACTCGCCGTCGGCTACGTGATTGGCCGGACATTGTTCAACATGGCCCTCGCCCTGATCATCATCTGGTGGCCCTTGTACGCCCGGTATGGTCGGAGTCTCACGCTTACAACGAAGGAGGCCACGTTCATCGAGAGCGCTCGGGCCTCCGGTTCCGGGCGCCTCAAGATCATGTTTCGCCACCTCCTCCCGAACGTCCTGCCGCCGATCCTCGTCCAGATTTCCTTGGACGTCGGGACGGTCATCCTGATCTTCTCCACATTGGCGTTCATCGGTTTCCTTCCGAGTAACGTCCTGGTGCCCGAGCTCGGGGCGATTGCGAACTTCGGACTAGACCTCGCTCCCCTCGGATTTTGGTGGACGGTCGTCGTGCCCGGCGGCGTCATCACCTCGTTCGCGCTGGCCGTGAACCTCATGGGCGACGGGCTACGAGACGTCATCGACCCGCGGAGGCGGAGCTAGTGTGTCGGATGCCCTTGCAATCCGCGACCTTCAGGTCCACTTTCACACTCGCCGGGGATTGTACAAGGCGTTGAATGGCGTCAATCTGGGCCTACGTCGGGGCGAGGTCCTCGGCATCGCCGGCGAGAGCGGGTGCGGAAAGACGACCTTGGGGCTGGCCGTCATGTCGCTCCTCCCCCGCAACGCGTCGATCCCGGGCGGGAAGGTCATCTTCGACAAGAAGGACCTGGTGAACCTCCCGCGGGAGTACTCCGAGCGCGTGGGCGATCGGTTCAACCCGAAAGAAAATGAACGGGTCCTACGCCGCGTGGGAAAAGCGATGACCCGAATCCGCGGCCGACGGATTTCAATGGTGTTCCAGGAACCCATGACCAGCCTGAATCCGGTCCTGCCAATCGGTTTCCAGGTCGCCGAAGCGATTTACGTACACGACCCAGCGCTGTTGGCGCGCCGGGTTCTCTCCCGCTCGAAAGCGACCCCGGCGCTCCTGAAGGAGCTGATGGCGCTCCTCGTGGCGACCCATGGCGACGAGGCCTCGCTAAGGAAATTCGCGGCGGAGCATGGCCTTGCGGGAATCGAAGAACAAGCCCTCTTCATCTGGAACCGCGGCGACATCCACATCTCGAGGAAGGAGAAGGCGATTCGGGCCCTGAGCGGGGCCCCGGTCAATCGAGCGGAACTGAAGATCATCGAGGTCGTGGCGCGTACCGGCTCGATCCCCCCGCAATACGCGCGCGTCCCGGTCCTTTCGCGCATCGTGCGTCGCGTCCTGATAAAAGAGGGATACCGCAAGGCGCGAGAGCTCCTGACCTCCTTGGGGATCCACCACGCGGAGCGCGTCGTGAAGATGTATCCTCACGAGCTCTCGGGCGGGATGCGCCAGCGCGTGGTCATTGCGATCGCCCTGGCGAACAATCCGGAAATCGTCATCATGGATGAACCCACCAGCGCGGTGGACGTCACCGTTCAGGCGCAGATTCTCGAGTTGGTCAAGCGAATCCGAACTTCGGTGAGCGCCTCCTTCATCGTCATCTCTCATGATCTCGCCGTCCTTGCGGAAGTCTGCGACCGCATAGCCATCATGTACGCGGGCCGCGTCGTCGAGGTCGCTCCGACGGACCAGATTCTCCAGAAGCCGCTCCATCCGTACACGCAGCTGCTCATCTCCGCGATCCCGACGCTCGAGGCGAAACCCGTCGAGGGGATCAAAGGAGACGTACCGGACATGCGCGCCGTGCCCGTGGGATGCGCCTTTCACCCGCGCTGTCCGTTCGCCTTCGAGAAGTGTCACGAAATCATCCCGATCGACTTGCCGCACGGCAACGATCAGCTCGTCGCCTGTTGGCTCTACGAGGCGAAGTAGCGTGATGATTGCGGCATATGGGCTCAGCAAGTTCTTCCCGATTCGCGGAGCGTTCCGATCCACGACATCGTTGAAGGCGGTCGACGACGTCGGTCTGAAGATACAGAACGAGCAGGTCGTCGGCCTCGTCGGCGAGAGCGGCTCGGGAAAGAGCACCGTCGGGCGTTGCCTCATTCGGCTCCTCAAACCCACCGAGGGGGAGATCCTCTTCGATATTCCGGATTCCGAGCTCGTCGAGTACGAGAAGGCGCGAGCCGAGGATGCGACGAAGCGCGTCGACGCCATCGCCGACCGATTTTCTCTCCTCCGTCGATCGTCCTCCGAACTCCGGTCTCTGCGTCGGCTTGCCAACATCGTCTTCCAGGATCCGTACTCTTCGCTCAACCCGCGGATGAGGCTCGCCGACATCATCACCGAGCCGATGCTCTCGACGCGGTTCTGCACTCGAGCGGAAGCGGAGATCCGCGCACGAGAACTCCTCCGCGAGGTGGGCCTCCCCGAGTTCTTCGAGGACCGGTACCCGCACGAACTTTCCGGCGGTCAACGGCAACGGGTCGCCATCGCGCGAGCCATCTCGACGAACCCGAAGCTCCTGATTCTCGACGAGCCGACCTCAGCGCTCGACGTGTCCGTCCAAGCCCAAATCCTCAATCTGCTTCGCGGCCTCCAAGAGAAATACGGCATCAGCATGCTTCTGATTACACACAACATCGCCGTCGTCGCGTACCTCGCGGAGTACGTTTACGTCATGTATGCGGGCAAGATCATGGAATGGGGAGAGAAGGGCAAGGTGCTGAGAGATCCGCAGCATCCGTACACCAAGGCGCTGATGTCCTCGGTCCCGGTCATCGGCGAGACGATGACGCGGACCATCCTGAGAGGCGACCCGCCGAACTTGGTGAGCCCTCCGATCGCCTGTCGATTCCACCCTCGTTGTCCGGTCGCCTTTGAGGTATGTGGGTGGAGTGCCGAAGAGGTCGCGGAGGACCTGGAGTACTTGCTTGCCGGCAAGTATTATGAGGGGTTCGGTGACGCGGTGAGCGTAATCGCGGAGGGAGAGCGGACAATCACGATCCAGGGCACGACGGACGCCGAACGAATCCGGGAGCTCGTCGGTCTCGAAAATGAAGAGGTCCGGAGCCTGAAGAGCGTCGAGGCGATCGACGTGTCGGACGGCTCCACCGTCGTCCGGCTCCATGAGCCCGTGGAACCGGAAATGTATCCGGCTCCCGACGGGCGACAAGTGAAGTGCCTTCTCTTCCGACCCGACGTTTCACCTCCCACCGGAAATGCCTAAAGGGCTCTGATCGTGAGGCCCGGATGACTAGGTCGCGCTAGGGCGGGTCGTATGGTACGACCCGCTAGCTCACTCTTCTTGCTTCGGCTCGTACACCGCGACGGCCTCGATCGCGACTTTCAGTCCAGGATTCGCGATCCCGAGTTTCGCGGGAGACCTGGCGGGCGGCTCATCCGGAAAGAATTCCTTGTAGGCCTCGTTCATCGCCTGGAAATCCGCGGGGTCGGTGAGGAAGACGGTCGTCTTCACGACCGAAGCCATCGAGAGCCCGAGTTCTTCGAGGATTGACGATATGTTCTTCAGCGACTGCTTCGTCTGGCCGGCGATGTCGGGAGCGGCCCACTCCCCCGCCTTCGCTCCCGGGACGATCGGCGCCTGCGCGGATATGAACACGAATCCGTTCGCGACGACGCAATGCGAATAGGGGCCGAGGGGCTTCGGATGCTTCGGCAGATCGGGGACCGCTCGCACGTCGTTCGCGTCCGGAACGTCCCGATGGCCAAAAGGCTTGTGCCGGAAACCCGCGCCGTCCTCCGGTCCCGGACATGCAAGAGTATATTAAATTCCGATGGCGTTGATGGGAGGAACCCGAGAAACGACTTCGGCCCACGCGGTGGGATTCCGGATGGCCAAGAGAGACCTTGTCTTTCGCATCGGCGGCGCCGCAGGAGACGGCGTCTCCTCGACGGCGGAGAGCTTCGCGAAGATCAGCGCCCGCAGCGGGCTGCACACCTGGACGTACTCGTCGTATCAGAGCGTGATCCGCGGCGGCCATGTCTGGACCCAGATCCGGGGAGGCCTCGATCCGGTCCTGTCCCATGGCGTCGACCCGGATGTCGTCGTGGCCCTGAACCAGCAGACGATGGACGTCCACCAGGGCCAGGTGACGGAGGGCGGCGCGATCGTCTACGACGTCGACGGCACGAAGCCGGATCCGGCGAAACTCCGTGGGAAGGTCCGGCTGCTGGGGATTCCCCTCCGCAAGAGGGCGCAGAGTCTGTCCCCCAATGCGCTCATGCGGAACACGGTCGCCCTCGGCGCGGCCGTCCGTTTGTTCGACATGGACTTTCGACACGTCGAGAGCGCGTTCAAGGACATCTGGGGAGACAAGAAGCCGGAGATCGTGCAGCAGAACATCCAGGCGTCGAAGCTCGGGGCCGACGCGGTCGCGGAGATGGGCGGTTCCCTGAACCTCGGATTGGCATACCCGAACGAGCCGAAATATCTGATGACGGGGAACGAGGCGATCTGCCTCGGTGCGCTCGCGGCAGGCGTCAAGTTCCTCGCGCAGTATCCGATGACGCCGGCGTCTTCGATCCTCCATTGGATGGCCTCCCACGGGCCCCCGCACGGCGTCGTGGTCAAGCAAGTCGAGGACGAGCTCGCGGCGATGAACATGGCCGTCGGGGCGGGCTTCGCCGGCGTCCGCGCGATGACCGCGACGTCCGGCGGCGGTTTCTCCCTGATGGTCGAGGCGATTGGCCAGGCCGGCATGACGGAGACGCCCTTGGTGGCGATCCTCGTACAGCGCAGCGGCCCGTCGACCGGCTTGCCGACGAAGACGGAGCAGGGCGACCTGAACCTCGCGCTCGGCGCCGGTCAGGGAGATTGGCCTCGGGCGATCCTCGCACCCCGCAATCCGGAAGAATGCTTCCGCCTCACCGCGCAGGCGTTCAACCTCGCGGAAATCTACCAGACGCCAATCATCGTGATCTCCGACCTCTATTTGGGCGAAGGCTACCGGACGGTCGAGAAACCGGACTTCAACGTCCCGATCGTCCGCGGGATGTCGGCGGCCAATGGAGCCGAGGTCAAGGACTTCAAGCGATACCTTCACACGGAGAGCGGCGTCAGTCCGCGGGCGATCCCCGGCATGAAGGGATATCAGTTCGTCGGCGCGACGGACGAACACATGGAGAACGGCGAGCTCATCTCCGACGTCCTCGCCGGGATCCCGGAATACGTCGCGGAGCGCAACCGGATGCACGAGAAGCGGATGCGGAAACTCGACGGGCTCCGGAAAGATACGCCGGTCCCCGAGCTCTGGGGGCCGGAGGATGCGGACCTCACGCTGATCCACTGGGGATCCACTTGGGGCGCGGCCCACGAGGCGATCCAGAATGTCGGAGAGCGCGGAATCCGGGTGAACAGCCTGGAGTTCCCGACCCTCTTCCCGTTCCACGCCGAGGAGGCCCTCGGTCTCCTCAAGAACGTGAAGCAGAGCCTCGCGATCGAAGGGAACTACACGGGCCAGTTCACGCGGCTCCTCCGCGCGGAGACCGGATACAAGCCGGACCACTTCTTCGGGAAGTACGACGGGGAGCCGTTCACCTGGCGAGACATCGCGGACAAGATCCTGGAGGCCGTCGCGTGAAACTCGAGTTCGAGATGGACACGTACAAGTCCGAGATCAAGCCGACGTGGTGCCCGGGCTGTGGCGACTTCGCCGTGTTGCGGGCGCTTCAGACCGCGATCCATGCGCTCCAGCTCGAGCCGTGGAACATCTTGGTCGTCTCCGGGATCGGATGCTCGAGCAACTTGCCGCACTTCCTTTCGACGTACGGATTCCATGCGATCCACGGACGGGCCCTGCCGGTCGCGGAGGGCGCGAAACTCGCGAATCCGGACCTCCAAGTCATCGTAACCGGGGGCGACGGAGACGGATACGGGATCGGCGTGGGGCACTTCATCCACGCGATGCGAAGGAACTTCGACATCACGTACCTCGTCATGAACAACCAGATCTACGGACTCACGACGGGCCAGGCGAGCCCGACCTCGGAAAAAGGAATGAAGACGAAGTCCACGCCGATCGAGGGCGTGATCGAGAACCCGGTGGATCCGATTTCTCTCGCGCTCGCCTCGGGGGCTACCTACGTGGCGAGGGCCTTCAGCGGGGACGTGAAGGGCATGGCCGAGCTCGTCAAGAACGGCATCGAGCACCATGGATTCTCGCTCATCGATTGCATGTCTCCCTGCGTCACGTACAACAAAGTCAACACGTACGACTTCTTCCGCGAGCGCGTCTACGATCTGCAAAAGGAAAGCCACGATCCGAGCGACATGAAGGCCGCCTTCGCGAAGGCGATCGAATGGCCCTTTGTGCAACGGGACCGGATTCCGCTCGGCCTGTTCTACCGGACCGAGAAGGTCCCGACGTACGAGGACCTAGAGCCCGCGCTGAAGAAAGGCTCGCCGGTTCGGCAGTCATTGGGGATCGAAGACCCGGACGAGCTCCTGTCGGAGTTCTTGTAGCCGACGCCCGAGGCGAGAACTCGTCAGTATCCGAGGCGCTCTCCGGCCAGGACGAGCGTGATGCGCCCCGGTCGCTCTCGTTCGTAGATTACGAGTTTGCCAATCGAGCTCCCTGGAGAGCCTTGGCGCTTCATCCGTTGATCCTCGAGGGGCAGCGCGACCTCCCTCACTCGTCGAAGGCCAGCTTCCAAGTTCGGCACGAGCTTGTTGATCCCGGCGACCCAGATCACGTGAGGTGGCCCATAGACGTAGAACGCCTGGCGGCTGCCACTCTGGTCGGCCCCGATCACTTCGCCCGTCTCGCAGATTGCCTGGACGCTCCCCAGGTAATAGTCGGCTTCGGCCGAGAGCTTCGCCCGGATCCGGATGCGGCGCATCGCATCGCTCTCGGTCTGCCATTCCGGGTTCAGGTACCGATACCCCGAGGCGGGGTCCTTCAGCCGGTCAACGAGACCGATCTCCTGCAACGTGGTCGAGCTGCCGTGAGCCACCGTCGATCCTTTCGGGATCGATCCGAGGACGGTCTCTAGGGCCACGCGACGGTCCGGAACGTAGATTGGAGTGATGCCTCGCTGCTTCAGCGCGGCGAAGGTTCGTTCGACCCGAGTCTTCGTCGTTGCATCGAGACCGGGGAAGGTCAGTTCGACGTCCACGCGTCCACCGTATCTAGCTCGTGCGGCGGTTCTTATTCAATCTTACGTTCGATTCGCGGGAATTCCAGGACTTTGTCTCCCTCGCCTCGCTGCATCCTCCCGATTCGCTCTCGGTCCCGATCGACGTGGGCGAGCAGCTTGGCAGCGTCGATGCCGAGGTAGTCCAACGGATAGGACCGCATCTTTTGGGCCCCCCGCTCGAGCAACGTCTCGGCCCCGATCAAATTCCCGTTCTGGAAATGGTGGTACGCGGCGCAGAGCTGGATGAGCCCTTGGAGGAACAACTTCGACTTACCGCGTTCCCGTTTCCAGAGATCCTCTAAGACCTCGTGGGCCTCGAAGAAGTATTCTTCATTGAACAGCCGGATGCCCTCCTGGACGGGATCCAGGCCTGCGAAGGAATCCGGCGCTGCCATCGGTGTCGAGAGAGACGAGACTCGAATCAACTTTTCCTCGACAGGATCACGGCTTGTGGACGACGAGCCGCCAGATTTCTCCGTCCTTCGTACTCGAGTACGTGTAGCCGTTCTGCTCGCAGAGGATGGGAATCGATGAGGTCGCCGTGGGCTCGCTGTCCGTCAAGATTTCGACGCTCGAGCCGGCGGGGAGTTCGGAGAGCACCCGCTTGGCCTCGATGAACGGGTACGGGCACAGGAGTCCGCGGGTGTCGATCGCGTGGGTCGGTCCGGTCGGCTTCTCCAGCAATTCGGTCTCGCTCATGGTGTCGCTCAGATGAACGTCACAACCCCGCCGTCCTTCGCGGCGGGCAGGGCCTGATTGAGAAATCCGATCATGTCTTCAAGCTTCACGCCGGGCTCGACCGTCTCCGGCGTGATGCCTTGGTTTTTCAGGATCTCGCCGGAAGCCGCGCAGGCGCAGACCTCCGCTCCGTACTTGATCGCATCTCGGAGGATTTGTCCGAGCGGCGGGTATCCGGGGAGCTGGACTTTGTCGGCCGCCCCTTTTCGGAGGAGCTCTAGTCCGGCCGTGGTCGCGTACACGCGCGCCTTGTGCCCCATCGCGGCGGCACCCATCGCGAGTTGGAAGGCCGGATAGGCACGCTCCGGATCATCCGACAAGAGCACGATGTGGAGTTCTTGCTGTCCCATGGTTTCTATAACTCTGTTATAGACCTCGCTATAAGAAGCTTCGTGAAATCCCTATGCCTCGGCCTTATGGTTTCGCTATTCCCGCGTCTCTCCGGCTTTTCGCGTCCCTCGGTCGCGGCCGGTTGAGAGCATCGTGCGGACCACCTCCGGCGTGTACGAACCGCGCTCCGTGATGAGCATCGTCACAAGATGTGCGGGAGTGATCTCGAAGTCATGGTATGTCGCCGACGTACCTTCGTCTGCCTTCGGCGGACCGGAGGCGTCTCGCGATAACAGGCCGGGCCACGATGTGACGTCGTACCGGGCGTCGAACTTCAGCGTCTCGCAAGCGACGTAGAACGGTTTCTTGCGATCTGCCGCCGCACGTGCAAGTCCGTGGGTCCCGACCTTGTTGACGACGGCCGCGTCCCGAAGCACGCTGTCCGCGCCGACGAGGGCGCAGGAAGCCCGTGCCAGGAGGGATGCGCCTTCCGCGTCCGGGACCACCGTGGCCGGGATGTCCGCATCCGAGAGGGCGTTCGCGAGGGTGCGCCCCTCGAAGAGAGGCCCGGACTCCATCGCGTACACGCGGCTGACGTGGCCGCGGCCGTGGGCCATCTTGATCGCCTCGAGGACGTTGTCACTGTGGCTCAGCGTCACGATCGTGGCGTGGGGCGGCACGACTTTCAGGAAGGTCCGCGCGATTCGCTCCCGCGCGTGGTCCAACTCCGTCTGGATCTCCACGAGCACCGCTTTCGGATCGTGTCCTTCCGAAACGAGCCGGGCGACGAGGTGTGCGACGTTGTGCACGATGGCCATCGCGGGCTGCGCCTCCGAGATGCGCCTCGCGACCTCGGCGAGCTCCTTCGGGTCCGGTCGGCCTTTCGCGTCCACGATCGCGAGTCCCATCGTTTCGACGGCGAGGCGGGCGAGCTTCGACGCGCCGCTCGTCCGATCCTCCGCCACTTCGCGGATCGCTTCCTCAACCACTGCGGGCAGCATTCTCCATCCTCTCGTGGTACGCCGCGAGGCCGGTGATGCTCACGCGGATTCGGCGCTCGAGGAAATCCTTCGGGTATCGCTTCGCGGCGCGGCAACTCATGTCATACAACTCGCGCAGGACGCCCTCCTCGCCGATTGAACTGAGCTTTTCCTGAACGACGCGGGACCAGGCGGGGTACGCCGCCATCATCGCCTCGATCGCTACCTTCGGCTTGGCGTGAGGCCCGTAGTGGCTGAAGAGGAGGGCGCGCGGCTTCATGGCGAGCAGCCGTCGGAACGTCTCTAGGTTCTTCTCCAAGTCGAACGCGGGAGCGGGCGCGATCGGCATGAGGATCTCGTCTCCCGGGAAGTACAGGCCCGCGGCGTCGCCCGTGTACACACATCCGTTGCGCTCGTCGAGGATCGTGAGTTCGTGCGGCGCATGTCCGGGCGAGTCGAAGAAGACGAGGGAGTGCCTCCCGAGATCGAGTCGATCCCGGTCTTTGACAGGCACCAGCCGGTCTGCTGGAATCGGTTTCATCGTCCCGAAGATCTCGGCTTCTTCCGGCCCGAGCGCCTCCCGCGCGCTCGACACGAGGCGGGTCGGATCCACGAGATGCTTGTAACCGCGCTCGTGGACGTAGACTTTGGCTTCGGGCATGGATTCGAGGAGGAATCCGGCTCCCCCGGCGTGATCCAAGTGAATGTGGGACACGACGACGGCCCCGATGTCGTGTGGCCTCAGGCCGAACGAACGGACCGCTTCGAGGATTCGCTCCGCGTCCCAAGAGGTCCCCGTCTCGATGATTACCTTTTGCTCGTCGTCGATCAGGTAGACCGCCCCAAAGGCCCGCTGGCCGAACATGCGGACGTCGGCGAGGTGGGTCTCCGCATCAATTGAGAGCGGCTGGAAGGTCATCGGTGCCGCTGGATAGTGCGCTCGCAAATGTATCTTTGCGTCGATGCTCGGAGTTCCCACGCGCATTTCATGCGGAGATACGTCGTACGGGGTTGCATGGCCTATGGCCCGAGGGCTTCCGATACGCTGGATCTTGGTGAGGTCAGGCGACCGGAGGAAGCCAAGGAACCTCCGTGGGCCATCGAAGAAGACCGTCCACGCTCTCAGAGAGCCTTGGCGCCGAAGGCCAGTCAGGACTTCGCGATCGTCCTCCTCTTGATTCTGGCGGGCGTCGCAGTAGCCGGCTCGATCCTGATGTGGACGTTCCGTATCCCGCCATTCCGATAGAAAGGTCTCATGACCGAAGGATTGGCGACGTTCATGTGGGAACTTCTTTTTACCCGGCGGTGGCTTCCCGGAATTTGCGGCGGTAGCCAAGCACGGAAACGGCGCGAGATTTAGGGTCTCGTCCCGCAGGGGTTCCCAGGTTCGAATCCTGGCCGCCGCAGTCTCAGCTTGTCGTTTGCCTCACTTGTCCACGTCGAGCAGGGCGACCTTCTCGAGGACGAGGTCGGCCCGCTGCGCCTCGAGGACTGACGCGGCCTTCCGATCCGAGATCCCAAAGTCTCGGAGGGACTTGCCCTCCGCCTCCAGGACTCGGTCGTCCCGCGTCCATTCCATGTCCCGCAAGAAGTCGTCGACGCCCGCGGGGCCAAAGAGGACAACTCCGATCGTCGTGGTATCCCGGCGGAGACCCACCGCCCGAAGCGCGTCCTGTACCTGACGCGCCCCTGCCGCGTACAGCAAGGTCTCCATCGCGACGGACCGCGAGGACATCGTCCGCGAATCCCGGGCCCGAATCGCGTGAAGGACTGCGGACTCGAGATGATCTCGACCGAAGACCGATTGCGCGTCGAGGAGACACATCTCCGCCCCATGCGAGGATCCCCATTTCGCCGCAGTTCGGACCACGTCTTCCGGATTCGCCACGGCGGCCCTCGCGCCGGCGATGTTAAACGTCATGGGAAATCTCCCAGGGCCGCTTGGCCTTCGATCTCGCGGACGTCCACGGGCGCGCCGACCTGTTCTTTGATCTTCATCGCCAGGGTCGAGCCAATCGTAGGGATGCGGGCCAGGTCACTCGGGTTCGCCTTCTGAAGGTCCTTCAACGTCTTGAAGCCCCGCTGGAACAGCGCGCGTCCGCGCACCCGGCCGACGCCGCGGAGGGAG
>Ga0209161_10000279_pt1 | contig 40570 bp, 40 predicted proteins | sample GraSoiAngelo_155_FD_186169 | JGI IMG/M metagenome (GOLD analysis project Ga0209161, IMG submission 186169) | Grasslands soil microbial communities from the Angelo Coastal Reserve, California, USA - 14_1009_13_30cm (SPAdes) (version 2) | ecosystem: Environmental > Terrestrial > Soil > Grasslands... | reverse complement strand
TCCGACAAGGGGTGAAAGAAATACCTGGCGATTACTTCCACGTCGCTTCAGTATTCAAAGCCGGAAGAGTTCAGACTTTCACGAAAATGATCCTTCCATCAATCTTTCCCAACCTTGTCACGGGTCTTCGTTTATCCTTCGAGTTCAGTTGGAACGTGTTGCTTGCGGTCGAGGTTATCGCGAGCGTTGCTGGGATTGGCACCTTCATCTCTTCTAGCCTAGGAAGCTCAGCTCATTCGTTGACTTATGGTTTGGCCGCAATAATGACGGTTGGTCTCATCACGATTGCAATAGACAGAGCCTTCTTTGAGAGGTTTGAGAATCGCATCAAGAGGTGGCGGTGAGGCTTGCACGTAGAGCTGTCGAACGTGACAAAGGTCTACGAAGACCCACCTCAAATCGTAACGGCGCTGAAGGATATCTCGTTTCACGTGAATGAAGGAGAATTCCTGTGCATTGTGGGACCGAGCGGGTGCGGCAAGTCGACTCTCTTGAGGATGATCGCCGGACTTGATCACCCTTCCTCCGGCCAGATTCGTTTTAGGGGTGATCTTCTTACCGCACCTCACTCAAAGATCAGCATGGTCTTCCAGACCTTTGCCCTACTCCCTTGGAGGACAGTAATTCAGAATGTTGAATTCGGACTTGAGGTCCAAGGGCGGCCGAAAAAGGAGAGGGCAGAGGTTGCAATGGATCTCCTGGAGATGGTTGGGCTCAAGGGGTCGGAGAATCTCTTTCCAAAACAACTCTCGGGAGGAATGAAACAACGAGTCGGCATCGCTCGCGCACTCGCCATAGATCCGGAAGTGGTGTTGATGGATGAGGCGTTCAGCGCTATCGACGAGTTCACTGCAGAGGCCCTGAGGGCCGAAGTTGCTGAGATTCACGATGAGACCCGGAAGACGTTCCTTCTTGTAACTCACAACCTTCCCGAGGCGATTGAACTGGCCGACCGCATACTTGTCCTTTCAGCACGTCCGGCAAGAGTCAAGAGCATTGTAGGCGTCAAAATAGAACGCCCGAGAATTCAGACAGACTCAGACTTTGTAAGTATTCATCGTGACATTTTCGCGCTGCTCCAAGCAGAACTGGAGAACAGCATCATGCGCCATAGGCTCAGCGGACTAAAGGAGTTCAAGAGACTCCGAGACATGGAGGATCGCTGAGATCGGATGAAATTTGGTCTAGTCCTCGCCGGGTCATTTCTCTTAATCGTTGGACTTTTGGCGTACTCCATGATTCCCAATTTTCACGCGGTTCCACTTCAGTCGGCCCAGATGGTTGTCAGTTCCAAGCCAATCCCAGTGAGCTCGGATTCTCTGTCCGAGACTAACGTTACCGTCACCGTTTTTCCAGGGAGAGAAAACGAACTGCTCGTTAATCTGACTGTGTCCACCCAATCAGGAGTGCCATCTTCGATCCAGTTCAAGTTCTTTCCAGAAGGGGCGTTCCAAAGCTGTATGCTTGATTCGCAACAAAGGGGATGCCTCTTCAACCAGACTGTTTCAAACTCTAGCATTCGAATCTCCTTGAACGCCTCGACGACTTACTATTTCGGTTTTGACAATAGGGGTTCCAGCACTTCAAAACAGGTGCTTTTATCGGCAACTCTAATTGCGAGTTCCGTCAGTACGCTGGTGGCGAGGGATGGAGGAATGAATTTTGCTGGACTAGGGATGAGCTTGATTGGGCTCGTGGTCACTCTTTACGGCGTCTTTGCCAAGACCGTCATTCCGTGGGAGTGATTGGGAACTCTCGCTGACGGCCGGTGAGCTGGGCAGTCCAAGAGGCGCAGAAGACGCCGTAGGATGAGTCTTATTCTTACTTCGTCTGCGGTTCAGCGTTATTCCTGTGGCAACTACTGCAAGGAGAATCGCGGCTGTTGCGGCCGTCGCGAATGATGGCTCTACGGTTACTCGATAAGTTGCGGTAATGACAGTGTCCGTAACGACGGAAACCCAACGCGGATTAGCCGTACTCCCGTCATTCCATGCAGCGAATGAGTTCGTCAATCCCACTTGGATTGTCGTGGAGCCTAAGGAGAGGGGTATCTGGGATTGGATGTAGACCTCGTGAGGCCCGTAGTGTACAGGTAGCCGTAATTCGTTGGACCTGTCTGAGGTCAGGTTCGCACCGTCAATTGAGATGAGCATTCCAGAGGCGGGAGTGTTAACCTGAAGAAGCAGGAGGGGAGAGCTGGTCCTGTCGACGATTATCGTGTAAGCGATAGAGTTCGTGGCGGTCACAATGATCTTGACGAAGTTGGTAGGGTCTGAGAAGGTGTTGTTGCTGACGCAAGGTGAGGAACAAGGTCCAAACGCTGCGTCGCTAAGGTCACCACCCGGATGGGCGTCGATGAGTCTCAGATTGCCGTGACCGCCTGAGATGCTTTCGTTTACCTTGTAGATTAGAAGACCAGCCCCTGGGTAGTCCGACGGGAATGGGAGGTACTGATCGTAGGTTCCGAGTTTTGCTCTCATCTCTAGCAGGTAGTATGACAGAGATCCATCGGAGTTCACACTGATTGGGATCTTGACCGCGTGTATGCCAGAAGTGGGAAGTTCCAGATTTTGGACGGCTAGAGTGGTCAAATTGCCTGGGTAGACTATTCGCATGCTTGAGTTAGAGATCCATCCCAGCTTGATCTTTGACCACGAAGAATGTTGTGAAGGGAATGTTCCCGGTGATGGCTGTAAAGGATTCCCATTGTTTGGGTTCCATTCTCCAAGAGCCATGATTTCCCAGTAACCAACAAAGTTGTTGACAGGGTCTATCTGCTGCGTCAGGTCATAGAGATCTGGCAAGCCCTGAAGATGCCCAGCTTCGTGAGCGTAGACCCCAACGGGGTCGGACTCCGAGACCACCGAGGTCGAGATCTGGAATGAGTCTAAGGGAGAGGGATTGAAAACGTAGCCCGGAATGGTAAATGAGTGAATGTCCGTAGATGAATGCGGGGGCATCGCCTCATCGTTTCCGGCATGAACTATTATCGCATACTTGTAATCATGAAAGTTCACTCCAGCCTTGTACGCAGCCTGAAGTGAGTCTGTGACTAGTTGATTGTCAATTGATGCAGTGTTAGTGCTGTAGTACTCCATAGTCTGCTGTAGCGAATACCATGGGGCGGTTACGGACGGACTCAGCGTCGTCGCAAACGAGACGATTCCGTACGAGTCTTCCGCGTAATAGTTGTTCATAGTAGAAAGCGTCCCCGCTATCCGAGTTGGAGATGTGCTGTTTGTCTTGTCGGAGAACCCTACGAGCACTACCAGAGTGGGCTGGGTGCCGCTCACCGGGGTGAAAGGAAGCTTGGATTTCCTGTCAGTCAACGGAGTGGGATTATGGAGTTGTATGAGTCCCATCTGGGATATGAGAAGGACAGTTATCACTGCTGCTGGAGCGACTAGAGGGCTGACCCGGAAAGGCATCTACCATCCTGGAGCGATTTCTGGTTCTCGATTCCTCTTGGAGCGCAAAAGTCGTCTGTAACTGGTTCAGTTGGAGCAAAGTTCCATAGGGCTGGCGGAATCGTTCCTTCACTGCCTCCTTGCGACGTCGATTGAGAGGATAATCGCTTGAGAGCGTTCGGGCAAGACTGCAGTCCGGCTAGCCTTAAATATGGTGGTCGGCGAGATTCGCCGTTCATAGAAAGATCGTTCTCTGGTATTTCAGATGAGTCATAGAGGTGTAGGGATTGTCGGCTATGGCGTGTACATCCCATGGGAGCGGATTGAGACAGAGAAGATCGTAAGAGAGCGAGAGAGAAAGCGAGGCAAGGAACTAGAAAGGGTCATCGAGAAGGTTAGACACGGGCTGCTTCTCAGGGAGAAAGCTTTAGCAGGCCACACCGAGGATACGATCACAATAGCTACCGAGGCGGCTGAGAACGCGGTCAGAATGGCCGGAATCGACCCGGAAGAAATTGGAAGTGTCACCGCAGGCTCCGAATCGAAGCCTTATGCTGTTGGAACGATTGCGCGTCACGTCGCGTCTTTCATCGGAATGGGACAGAACGTTTTCGTCGCGGATCTAGAGGGAGCCTGCAATTCGGGCATGCAAGGAGTCGGGTTCATAGATTCAGAAATCCGAAGTGGTCGCATCAAGTACGGTCTCGCCATAGGTGCAGATGTCGCTCAAGCCGAACGAGGCGACCCTCTAGAATATTCCTGCGGGGCCGGGGCAGGAGCCTACGTACTTGGCAGGACAGACCTCATAGCAACTATTGAGGATATCGCTCCCTTTTCGAGTCTATTCATGGATTTTTGGAGACGCGACCAGGCAGCAGTGCCTTCGCATTTCGGCCGCACCACAGTCGAAGCGTACAAATCACATGTCATCGGCGCCATCGCCAACCTGTTCCGCAAACATCCCGATCTTTCCCTATCTGAGTTTGATGCAATAACCTTTCATCAACCATCCGGATACCTACCAATGAAGACTTGCACCGCCCTCACTGAGGACAAGATTCCTTACGTCGATGACGAATCAATAGCAGAAAGAATGAGGCTTACCGAGCAAGACATCGAGAAGAAGGTCAAGCCTTGGCTGAAAGTCTTGGACACGGGAAACACCTACGCAGCCTCAACGCTGATCTCTCTCGCATCCGTTTTCGACAATTCGAAACCCGGAGATCAAGTTCTAGCGGTCTCCTATGGTTCGGGAGCTTATTCCAACGCGACTTGGTTCGAGGTTCAAGATGGCATAGAGGAAAAGAGGGGGCTCACACCAACCGTCGAGGACTACGTGAAGCGCAAGACAACGATACGGATAGAAACCTATCAAGACCTGATTAAGGCCCGTCTGTCTAGGATAAAGCAGAGGCTTGAGATCCCGAGGCTTGTCGGGGATGTGGAGCCTGTAAATGGCAAGGCTTTCACGCTCAGCCTATGCAATGGATGCGAACGAATCTACTACCCGGCTAGGGAGAAGTGTCTTGATTCCGAGTGCACCGGGTCAATGGAGGTAAAGCGATACCCGCTGATTGCTCGATTGAAGAGCGTATCCAAGCTACCTCTCAAGAGGAGATTCACGTCAAACTTCGAACTGCTCGACCAGAACAAAGTGTTGTTTGTGGATGCGAAGCTTCAGGACTTGAAACCCGGGGTTAAACTGGAGGGTGTGTTGCGGAGACTTGACTACGAAGGAAAAGATGGACTGATAATGTATGGCATCGCATACCGACCTGTCTTCCAAGAGACCTTAGCTTTTATCACCAGACCTAAACCTCTAGTGATCGCGCCTACACAGTACGCCTAACCTATGAGGGACCGATAGGAACGCTTCCGTCCGTTCCAGCCCGACCTTCGGTTACGTAGTATGAACATTTTCGAGTCAGTTCCTGAAGCCGAATTCAGACAGAAGGTTCACCGTTTCGCGAAAGAACACGTTGCCCCGATAGCTGAGAAAGTCGAAGAGGGGATGTTCCCCGCGACATACTTCGGAAACTCGGAGAGCAGCATCTCCTTGGCGCCGCCTTTTCGAAGACCTATGGCGGTGGGGGACTGAATTGGAGCTTTGAAGTGATTGTCGCCGAAGAGGTCTCTGCGGTGAGCGCGGCTACCGAAATGGCGCGTTTGGCGTCCGGAGCATTGTACGCCGCTCCTCTCGCCTATTTTGCAACTAGAGCGCAGAAGGATGAGTTTCTACGTCCAGTGCTCGCGGGCGATAAGGTCGGTGCACTGGCTTTAACTGAGCCTAGAGCTGGGTCCGACGCTGTTTCTATCAAAACGCGCGCAGAACGGAGATCGGGAAATTTTGTCGTCACTGGACAGAAGCGTTTCATTACTAACGGCGGGGTTGCCGATTTCCTGTTTGTTTTCGCGGTTACGGACCCTACAAAGCCTCCTAGATCTGGGGTGAGCGCCATAGTTGTTCCAAGGGAGACGAACGGAGTGCAAATAGTGAAGACGTATGGTCTGCTTGGAATGCACGGTGCAAACGTGGTGCATCTTAGATTTCGAAACGTGAAAGTTCCTGGGGAGAACCTAATTGGGGGGCTTCACCGAGGGTTCCCCATATTGCTCGATGAACTTGATCGAGAAAGGCCCGCTGTCGCAGCGGGGATGTTAGGGATTGCTCGCTCAGCTTTTGAATCTGCCGTCGACTACTCCTCGAAGAGGGAGCAGTTCGGCCGGCCAATCAAGGAGTTCGAAGGGGTCAGTTTCAAGCTGTCAGACATGCTGGTCAAACTTGAGGCAGCCCGACTACTCATCCTCAAGGCCACTCGGTTACTTGATGAGGGAAAGTTGGCTCGACTTGAGGGTGCCATAGCGAAGCTTTTCGCCACGGAATCTGCATTCGAGATAACGCATCAAGCTTTGCAGGTCCATGGAGGAATAGGGTACACTAAGGATCTGCCCATCGAACGCTATTTTCGTGATGCCAGATTCATGATGATTGGCGGGGGATCGAGCGAGATCATGCGGTTCCTGATCAACGAGAGATCTACAAGGAAGGATGGCGCCGGTCCTCCTGATTGTTACTTCGAATTTTGCCGACGAGTTACGCGATACTTTAGTCAATTCGGGGAAAGGAACAATGCGAAGAAAGGCTCTATTTTATGTCCACAGTGGAGATCGAAAATTATCGGTGGAAGTGCGAGAATTTCCTGAAGGGCTATTGTCCTGGCAAAGACTGTGACATCTGCGCGAAGATGACGAATAGACTATTGCTGAAGGGTCTGGTCAAGATCACTCACGCGGATGAGATTCTTCAGCCCCAACAGGCTGCAACTCCAAGCAACATACCGTAAGCTTTTCTTTCCGTTTTTCAGAACCACGCGATGAACGATAGAAGAATTGTGCATTTTCTATCCGAGGTAGGTTTATACCACCTGCGGGCCAATATAGCCTATGGATTCCAGACAGAGTCCACACGGATATCCACAGCATTCTCACGCCGGCCCGGGGGACGCCTAACAAATGGTCGACTTCCACTATTTCATTTTCATCATCAACGCTGACGCCGCGGTTTTCGGAGTCATCGTCTTTCTCATGAGTTACATCGCGTTAAGGCTGGTCTACAGAATGTGGCGGCGCAGCCTGCGCTGCCCGCACTGTGGCGAAGTCTACGCGACCAAGCATATCGCGCATATTCCGGAGAAAACGCTGCCAAACACACTTTGGACCTGAAGCGGGAAACCAGTAGCCTACGTGCATCCTTAATCGATAGGGAGCTAGGCTTATGTTGTCTTGAGAAATGACAGGGCGAACTCTTTTGCGTGTCTTTCCGTGCCGCGGTGTTTCCCTCCGACATTTCTCAAGTGGTGGTAGAATTCGTGAATCAGCACGTAAGGGTCGTAGAGATACTCTTGGCTCGATATGTAGATCGTCTTTTCCCGATGTACATAGCAGCCTAACGCTCTCTTCTCCCCGCGGGGAAGTCCGATTCTAAGAGCAGGCATGTCAACGCGATAGTGTTTGGAGAGGAGTTCGAGCGCGTCCTCGGGACGCCTCTCGATTGAGATTAGCTCAACGACTCTGTCCTGGAATTGCCTCTCATTGTACGTAGGATTCGACTTGAATACTGGCAGGTTCGTAGTCCACAAGTCTGCCTGCTTGAAAGTCTTCGTATGCTTTGAGGTCCAAGAGGCCGTGTCCACAATTGTTGAAGGCTATGACTTTTTGTTCGTTTGATTCCCTGCATCTTATTGCTTCGTCAATGACGTATTTGATGCAATGCGCAGTCTCTGGGGCGGGGATCATACCCTCAGTTTGGGCGAACGTTCTCGCCGCTTGGAACACCTCCGTCTGATGATAGGCTACGGACCTCACGTGTCCCTTGTTGATGAGGTAGCAGAGTGAAGGTGCTTTTCCGTGATATCGGAGGCCTCCAGAGTGGATGGGCGGTGAGACATACTTGTGGCCGACCGTGTACATCTTCAGGAGTGGAGTCATTTCTGCCGTGTCCCCAAAGTCGTAGGTGTATGTTCCTCGAGTTGTTGAGGGGACGGCCTTTGGTTCGCAGGCGACAAACCCTGTGTCAGATTTGCCTCTCAGCTTGTCTATTATGAAAGGATAGGCGAACCCGGCGAAGTTCGATCCTCCTCCGATGCATCCTGCGATGATGTCCGGCTTGATGTCGATGCTTTCGAACTGTTTCTTGGCCTCAAGTCCGATGATCGATTGGTGCAATAGGACGTGGTTCAATACCGAGCCCAGACAATACCGAGAGTCTTCGTGAGTCACAGTGTCCTCCAACGCTTCGCTGATGGCTATTCCAAGTGTTCCAGGATGGTCTTGATTCTGGTCGAGGAGGGATTTTCCGAATTTTGTTTCCTTGCTGGGTGAAGGTAAGACTTCTGCGCCATACGTTTCCATCATCGTTCTTCGCCCGGGCTTCTGGTCGTAGCTGACTCGGACCATGTAGACCCGACACTTTAGGTTGAAGATGGAGGAGGCGAGTGCGAGTGCTGATCCCCACTGACCGGCCCCGGATTCGGTAACTAATCTCTGAGTCCCTTGCTGACTGTTGTAATAGGCTTGAGCCAGGGCAGTGTTGGGCTTGTGGCTTCCTGTAGGGCTAAGATATTCGGCTTTGTAGAAGATCTTGGCAGGGGTTTTGAGAAATTTCTCAAGTCTCCTCGCGCGTACCAGGGGTGTTGGTCTTCCTATACGGATATAGGCGTCCAGAACCGTTTCCGGGATGGTGATGGTCTGTTCGGAGCTGATTTCTTGGCGAATCAGTTCTTTTGCGAAGATTCTCTCCAAGGAGGCGGGATTGACGGGTTGTCTGGTCCCGGGGTCGAGTGGTGGGGGTAGGGGCTCGGTAAGATCTGCCTGAATATTGTACCAGCGAGTCGGAATTTCTTCCTGAGAGAGACTAATCCTCGTGATGTCCCTTGTGGCGAGCGTCTGCAAATGAAGCGTCTATGTATGTTCATCCAGGTAACATTTTAAGCTTACCAGTACAGTTCTGTACAAGAGCGTTTAGCGAATAATGTGGACCAAGATACAGGCCATGATGGAGGGACACCCTGAGAGGTTGAGGGTTGTACGCATCCTCCTTGAAAACGGTTTGGGGCTCAGAGGAAATGAGGTCTACCTGAATGATATCGAGGTCCCCATAGTGAGAATCGCAAAGTCCGCGGGGGTCGATAGGCGCACCGTCGACGAGACAATAAGAATGGTAGAGACTAACCCAGAGCTTAGATCGCTTTTTTCAAATCTGCGATCCGCGGGGTTATCGCTGAAAGGGGTCGCGAAGCAGCTGGGGCTCGGTGTGGTGGAAATTATTGTTGAAGACCCTCACAAAGCGGGAATCATCGCTGGAGCCTCTCAATTATTTTCGGAGTTGGGAATTAGCATTCGACAGGCTCTGGTCGACGATCCGGAATTGACCCCTGAGCCTAAGCTCGTCTTGATTGGGGACAAAGCCGTCCCTGGCGAGATCATACCCAAGCTTCTCAAGATCCATGGCGTGACAAGAGTATCAGTCTACTAGTGTTAATGGCAGTGAAATAGTTACTTCAGGTAACATTTATCTGTCCCCTCTGTTACTCTGGGTAACAGAAGAGGGTTAGCGCAACGAACCTAAGACTTTCGAACGAAGACGCGGCGCAGAGGGTTGAACCACGTTCCGCGCTAGACTACGGGACTTTCAGCAACAAGTTCGGCGACTCAGCCAGCGACAAGGAGCTCGAGGTCTTCCAAAAATACATAGCATCGAGGACGCTGCTCAGCAAAGGATTCGACACATATCTAGACCCTTCCCTTGAGGGAGACGGGAACCTTTCGACCATACGCGCGGATGTTTGCGGAGTCAAGAAAGATGAGATCATCGTCGTATTCTGCTCTGCTAGTCTTCCAGAAGAGTCGGTCTGGAATAGTATCCGGCTCGTCAGCCAATCACAGAACGGTCGATCCTTGATTCTCTCGCCAGAGGAGATCGCTCCAGATCTAATTGAGGAAGAGGCCCCCGGAGCCCTAGGTACCGGAAAGCTACAGATCGAGACGCTTGGATGGTTCGAGGACACGCTAGAGCGGACCCTACAACAAACACTACGCACCATAGAGCTACTGGTGAACGAGACTCGGATGAGAATGCTAGCGCCATTGCTTCAGAAATCATCTCTCAAGAGAGAGTTTCGCGCGAGAATCAACCCCAAACTCGTCTATCACAACCTCACAGCGCTATCAGAAGCAGGGATTGTCAATGAACCGGTGGAAGGAACCTTCGAACTAAGTCAGCTTGGCAAGACGGTCCTACCGGAGTTCATTGCATTCTTGGAGAAGACGCGCAAGACCCTCGACGATTATAGGCGCAAGGAGGTGAAATCGATTGGAAGACAATGAATTCTTCCCAGAATGGTTCAAGCGACGCTTCCGATCCCCATTGACAGGCTGGTTCGACGATTTCGACAAGAACTTCGAAGAAATGTTCCGCGGCCTCGAACTCCCGAAGGATCTGGTCAGGGAGAGAAAACTGCCCGACGGGGGAACTGTCAGAGAGATGGGACCCTTTGTCTACGGCTACTCGTTCAGCATGGGACCAGACGGCAAACCAATAGTCAGAGAATTCGGCAACGTGAAGCCATCACTCAAGGGAGGACCTTTTGGAACCGCTAAGCCAAGCCTCGACGTCAAAGAGGAACGTGAACCTCTAGTCGACGCAATGGTTCAGTCAGACACTGTCAAGGTTGTCGCTGAACTTCCAGGCGTAGAGAAGTCAGACATTGCACTAGAATGCGATGGACGGAACCTCGTATTGAAGGTTGACACAGACAAGAGGCGCTACTACAAGTCTCTGGAACTTCCCGTTGAAGTAGACCCTGATACGTCGAAGGCGAGCTACAAGAACGGAGTTCTGGAACTGGTCCTCACACGCAAGAGCCCTGGGAACAAACCGAAACAGATAAGGATCGACTAGGCTGGTTTTTCTCCAGCCTGCCGCCTCTTTTTTTTCCGCGTACTGTTTACTTGTTATTAACAGGTTGAAGCCGCCAACCCTAGCTTATGGCTCCCAATGAGCTGAAGATCAGCACCGAGGAACACAAAAACCGAATCGCGAAGATTCAGAACCAGCTCCGAAGAAACAGGATAGACGCTCTCTATCTGACCAACTCAACGAGAATCTTATACACAACAGGGTTCGCGCACATTTCGACGGAACGCCCTCTTGCGGCGGTCATTCCCAATGAGAAGCCGCCCTTCTTCATGGCTCCACATCTAGAGTATGACCATGTTCGGGAGGAATGCCCCCTGGCCGACGAGGTCCTGACCTATCCTGATTATCCCGGCAAGATACACCCTATGAGGGTCTTTGCAAGGTTCATGGCGCAAAAAGGATTTGCCTCTTCCAAGATAGCGACAGATTCCGTAGAGGGAGCGGCTGGAGGCTATGGGTATCGAGGACTTGGATTGAGGGACCTAATGCGTCGGGCGAAGTTCATTGATGGACGAGACATTGTGGACAAATTACGGCTCATCAAATCTAGACAGGAAATACGACTCCTACGGGAGAGCGCGAAATGGTCAGAGGTAGCGCACGATATCTTGCTCGAAAATACTCACGCTGGTCTTCACGATGCCTTGGTAGCTGTGAAATCTAGCTACGATGCACTCGACAGAATGGTGAAGAAACTCGGACAATCCTACCTCCAATTGAAAATAGCCCTGTCTCCACTAGTCGTTGGGTTCCGTGGACAAGTAGGTGCGAACTCTGCGATTCCTCATGCAGTCTACACCAGGAACAAGATTCGGAGAGGAGATGTTCTTGTTTCAGAAGCGGGAGTAGAAGTGGGAGGCTACACGAGCGAGCTTGAACGTACCGTAATTGTTGGAAAACCTAATTCTAGAGCCAAGCGTTACTTTGAAGCGATGCTGAAAGCCCAGGACGCAGCTCTCAAAGAGTTCCGTCCGGGAATAACCTGCAACAGGGTTGACGAGGCAGCTCGCAAATCTATTGAAGGCTCTGGACTCATGGAAGCGCATAGACATCACACGGGCCACGGAATCGGTCTGGATGGCCATGAACCACCCTGGCTCGATCCGGGGGACCGCACAGTCATGCGCGAAGGAATGGTGTTCTCCTGTGAACCAGGTCTGTACTTTCCTGGCTACGCGGGATTCCGACACTCCGACACGGTTGTGATTACTAAGAAAGGAGTGGACTTCATTACTCATTACCCGCGCGGATTAGAGGAGCTTACGCTCTAGTACAGACAAGCTGTTCTTCACGCTTTGAACCATTGAAACACCAGATACCGGATCTTTCCAGACTTCGTATCCGGAATCGCAATTATGAAGTGTTTTCTCACGGTCGTAGCAAGTCTTCCAGCTCGGACCACCTCGAAAGGTCCCATCACTGATTCAGGAGTCTCAACAGAGACGATGAATGGTGCGTGGTCTATTCCTGGGCCGTGTTCGTAGACGGCGAAGTCGGCTCCGAACTTGATTCCTGGAGTGACGACGTAGCCTTTCTCCCTCAAATCCTTGTACACTTGGTAGGCGGCGCTGAAGCCTCGATAGGTATCCCGAGCAGCCTTTAGCAGGACACTCTTTCCAACCGGTTTCTTGGTACGTCCGTCGATGACGCCGATCCTTTTGTGTTCGAGCAAGTAAAGTCCCTCCATCAGATCTAATAGAAGTGGGACTTCAAAGTCCTGGTCAGGTTTTGGCTTGGGGATGCCTACTGGTTTTCCGAAGAATCCTGATCTGTATATGCCGAGACCTGATTTGTAATCCCAGATTATGAGCCTCGTCCCAATAAGTTCGGCTTGATCCTGAGCCGAAACCGTCTTCATGGCCTTACTAGGCGGTCAGAGCGATGACTCGGATTAGGTCCACAACGTCTACCCCGAGATCCGCCATATTCTCCATATGCCCACTGAGATCCCTGATCAACAGGAGCGTGCGCAGAGGAATTTTCTCGTCAAGCACTTCCAAGTCCAACGAGCGGTAAGCCATGTCGACCTTTCTTTCTGTCTCCTCAACGCCCTTCGAGAGCTCCATAGCTTTTGTGGGGTTGAATCCAAGAGACATCATAGTCTCGCGAATCTTGGACATTTCTTCGAGAACGAGTCCGATGAGCTCGGACAGTCGTTTAGTGTATCTCTTATCGACCTTCCAGCTCCGATCGATAACCGCGGTCAGTCGATAGCCTATTCCCTGAGCGTAGTCCGCTACTTCGCCTACCCGGAAGATGAGTCGGATGAAGTCCTCCCGATTGCTCAAGAGGGCCCCGAATGAAGCAACCTCTTCTAGTAGTTTCCGCTTGGTGCCTTCGAAATTGTCCAGAATCTTGACCATGTTCTGGTAATGATCCTTCGCATCTCTGCTCTTGCCATCGCCAACGCTATCAGTCATCAGAGCAAGCTCTCGCGTTATCTCGACAACGTTCCTCGTCTGATCCCGACAAATGTCAAGGATTCTACGTCTAATGCTAGCTTCGGTTTCGACTGGAAAGGTCAACATCATCACCGGGGAGGTCTATTGGTACGAAGAGGCGACATTCCCATAAAAACTAGTTGCAGTACGCCTAGCCAGTTTTGGCGGGGAACCCGCTGCTGACAATGGAGTCGATTGTTGACTTGAGGTCGTTGATTTGGACCCTTATCTGGTTCCACGAGTCTCGATCCCGGAGTGTGACGGAACCGTCCTTCATAGTGTCATAGTCGACGGTAATTCCGAGCGGTATCCCCGCTTCATCAGCCCGCGCATACCTTCGCCCGATGGACCCCGCATCGTCATACTCGACCCGAAGGCCGCCATGCAGTAGGCTTCGATGGACACTCTGGGCTTTTTCCACGAGTCCATTCTTGTTAACAAGGGGATAGACGACGGCTTGTGTTGGGGCGATCCCGAAAGGTAGGCTCAAAATCAGTCTTTCTCCCTTCATCCTGAGATTATGTTCCAGCGTGGAATAGACTAGTCTCTCTACTCCGAAGCTGGGTTCAACGACGTGAGGAAGGAATTTTGCTCCAGCTTCCTTGACTGTCTCCTCTTTTATGTCGAAAAAGTCGACCGGGATATCATTAGCATCAATCTTGATCGAATCGCCGGGTCTCTTACCCTGGAGGATTAGAGGTAAGTCCTCCTTTGCTAGGAGGCTGATGATTCTTCCAGCATCTGCTCCGAATCGTTGGCGCATCTTTTCGTGGTTCGGTCTGGTGGTTCGGATTTTCTTCTCAATCGGAGAATCATACGCCTTGAAAACTCGTAGATCTATCCCGGTGGCTTGCATGTGACTGCGAAGGTCGAAATCCGTTCTGTAGGCGAACCCGGCTACTTCTACCCAATCCCATCTGTCAAGTTTCACTTCATGATCGAAAGTCTGAGCAGAATAATGCGCTCTTTCAGTAGATAGTTTCTCAAAGAATCGTTGACTGTGTTGGTCAATCCCTAACTGTGAAAGGAATCTTGTGGACTGGGCCATGAAATATGCCATCCACGGGGATTTGACAAGCCGTTTCTCGAGAGCTTCAGCTGTCGTGATTCTAGTGGTTTCGGTTCTTCCCTTCTTTCTGGTATCCTCTGTTACGATGAAGAGCCTGTCAGCTTTCACCTCGTCAAGGTAGGGGCATTCTGGTTTTTCAGGATCGAAGAAAATCTCGAAGTCCATTATGGTGAATTCGCGTAGTCGTATGGGTCCTTGGCGGGGTGAAATTTCGTTTCGTAACACTGTCCCGACCTGGGCGATTCCCAAAGGGAATTTTTCTCTCATCACTTCGAGCACTCGGTGGAAGTCGACGAATATTCCCTGCGCTGCTTCGGGTCGAGTATAGGCTGGGTCTTCTCCATATGGGCCGATGTTTGTCTTGAACATGGTGACGAAGTATTGGGGAGGTCCGAGGATTCCCCCACACTCAGGACATTTTACCTGCTTCAAGAGAACAGATAGCCGTTCTAGGTCTAGACCCTCGGTCTCGGTCTTCGTGCTCTCCTTGATGAGTTGGTCGGCTCGGAACCTTCGGTGACAGTTTGTGCACTCTGTCATTGGATCCTTGAAATTCTGGACGTGTCCCGATGCTTCGAGGACTCGTTCTGGGGTTATGATTGGAGTCGATATCTCGACGAATCCATGGCGCCTGAGGAAGAACTCTCTCCAAGTATTTTCGATTTCACGCTTCAGACCGGTTCCCAGGGGGCCTAGGTCGATGAAACCGCTTACGCCCCCGTATATTTCGAAGGAGCCCCAGAAGAAGCCTCTGCGCCTAGCGAGTTCAGAGAGCAGCCTGTGTTTGTCTCTTAGCTGAGGGGTCGGCTGCTCCAAATCTTTTGTCGTCGGTGAATCGTTCAAGAATCAGTATAATTCTTTACGGGAGCAACGATAGGAGGCAGCTGAATGAACAGAATCCCTGCCTATCGGGCCTTTACGTGCTTGACGATGGGCGGCCTAACTTTCCTTAGAATCCTGTAGCCGCAGAAGGGGCACTTTATCTCGGGGGTCATCGCCAACTGATCAGCGGTGAGTCTAGATCCACAATTGATGCATTCGTAGAACAACCCGCCCGGATTTCGCTCCCGTGCAGGTGGTTCTTGCGACGGCGCTTCCGGTGCGGCTTCTTCAGGACCCGCTTCCATCTAGATTACGACCTTCTAGGGTCTTGGGTTCGAGTTAAGGATTTTGCGGGTGAGGTCCTGACTCCACCAGGTCTCGTTTTTTCACTTGCGGGCTTCGTTCTAGTTGTCTCTTCGACTTTTTCCTCGTCTGGTTGTCTTCTTACTAGGTAGAAGCCTAGGACGATTATCGCGGCGACTACGCCTATCGCTGCTGGGATCAGAATCTGCAGGTTGGTCTGAAGGATTGTTACTTGAAGGGTTTGGCTTGTCAAGACTCGTCCGTACTCCGGAGAAGTAAATGTGAGAGTGTATGATCCGACATTTGATGGGACGGTGAATGAGAGCTGTATTGTCGTTGTTTGTCCCGGGACGATAGTGACGCCTGCCCTGGAGGCGGCGGGATAAGGTGCGAGCCCGTTTCCTTGCAGAACGAGGTTGACAGTGATCACTTCGGTGATTCCGTTGCTGAGCGTCGAGTTACTCGCGAGATGAAGAGTGGCCGTAGCCGTGCTGTCTTTTGCAACTGGTCCGATAGAATCCGCGCTCGGGATTAGGGTTGTCGATTGTGTGAAGATGGAACTAGGCAGGATGTTCATTACGACTACTCCAGTAGCATCTCTGGCGAGAATGAAGACTGTCAGATTCTGTGCTCCGAGAAGGCCGCGGGGCGTGCTAATTGTTTGGGAAAAAGCTCCTGGGGGGTTCGTCCCAGTCTGGAAAGTTGGAGACGCGTAGAGATATCTGCTTGGCGCGAATGATTGACTAACATACGCGTAGGTCGGGGAGAGTATGACGCTTGGAGAGGATAGAGTCCGGTTGCTTATCATGCTGCTCAATGTTAGATTGAAAAGTCCGGCGTGTGGCGCGTTAGGTAGGACAGGGCTCGTGCCAGCGCTCATCGTCTGAGTCCACGAATTCGGCGCTGTTCTGAGGTTTTCCAGCTGTACCTGGACCCCGGCCCCGTTGAATGAGATGATGGTCTCGTAGGTCTGCGCTTGGTTGGAATTGAACGGCAAGTCGCTCAGGAGATCTGAGGGTTTGAGCGCGAATGTGACGCTCATGTTGTGTGCTTGCGGGCCTGGCCATTCATGCTGAATGGTCAAAGTCGCGTTGAACTGCTGTGTCGCGTTGGGATTTACTATCGTGAATAACAGCATAAGAGATTGACCTTGGGTAAAGACGCCATTCACCAGGCTCACGTTGGCAATGTAGAGACGACTCGTCGAAGGGTTAGTCTGGTTGTTCGGAGGAGTGGGCGTGCTTACAGGAGTGCCATGATCGATCGCAAAGAGAGTGGCGTTGACTCCAGGAGCCGCAGTACCATTTCCATAGGAAAGGGTCCCACTAATGGTGAGAGAGTTACTTCCTCCTGTACCGGTGAGACTTACTTGTAACTGGCCGATCCGAAATGATGTAGTCGAGTTTCCCAAGTCAAAGAAACTGCTGAACACCGCATTGACGGTTATGGGGCCTTGGCAATACGCGTTGTTAGGCCCGCAACTGGATGGTAGAGTAAAGTTGTAGACTCCGCCAGTCGCGGTAAGTGGCGAGGTGAAGGTTGCAATGGTGGGGAGAAAAGGTTGGAACGTTATGCTGACGTATCCTGATTGCAGTGAGGCCGACGAATTCACAATTGAGGGCTTGTTCACCACCTTGATGCCGATAGTGTCGCCGGATGTGAAGAATTGAGTCGCTACTCCGCCTGAGAGTGTTGAGATTGGTGGGGATATGGTGTTCGGCGTCGTCGAGAGGATAGTGATTGTGGAATCGTGAACGTTTACTGGTTGAGTTGTGGCGAAGTCTGTCATGTTCAATGAGATGAGGGATTCGTCACAGTTTGTAGCTAGAACACAGTTCTGAGTTTCGAACGGAACCTCTTTCGGATTCAGCGTGAAAGCCGGAAATATCTCAGTACCATTCTGGAAGATCTGTTTGATCTTATACCCTGATGGATAGTAAATGCCAATCACCACATTTCTCCACCAGGCTGCAGTCACATTCTGGTTCGACGGCCGAAGCCGGACGGTCAGACTATTGTTGTAGTTGAGCGGGAAAAGCTTGGTCGAATGATCGATAATAGCCGGATTTGAGTCCTGTTGCATGTAGTTGCTTACTGACGGGTTGAAGCTCCCGATGGAAGCAACGGCGATCTCGCCAACGAACGCGTTCATTCCCGCGCCTGTCGTGGTGTTCCAAGCGAATGCGAATGTCAGGTTCAGATGGTAGCCTATGTAGGGGGTGACGTCAATGCAGAAGATCTCAGGACAACCATTTGTGCCCGACGATGGGAAAGGTCCGGGGGTCGTGAAGGTGACTGACCTAGGAGCTGGGAACGGGGTTGTGCTGTTCGGGGCGAAGAGGGAAAGCGTGTAGCTTGCGTTAGACGCTTTGATTAGGGTTCCATTGAAATCGAAGTTGACGCTTACGTTCGTGCAACCTGGACAGTCAGGTTTTGGAATTGTGATATTCCATTCTACTGTCTTCTTCCCAGCGGCTGCGGCACCTGTCACATTGAACAGGAATCCGCTTCCCGGAAGGGTTGTGTTGGTACTCGTTTCCGTTACTGTGTTCTTCCAGACGAAACTGGTGCCGGTGGCACTCGTTGAGGGTGTTACGATTGGAGCTGGGGATGACGAGTTCGTGTAGAGATTGGCCTGGGAGTAAGTATAGTTGAAAGCAGTCAATGTACCGTTCTTCGGATCATTCAACGGTGCATTTGTGCTCGGATTCGCTGGGGCTAGAACGCCCGGATCTCCTTGCGAAACCGAAGGGATAGCCGCCGGAGCGGCAGACAGGATGAGAAACAATATTGCTACCGAGCGAATCAAACAGGCTTCACTTGGCGTAATTTGTCGGCACGTTCGCCGAGATTCTAATTAACCTTTGTAAGAAGAAGAGACGCGAATCATTTCTCTAGTCTGCAATGGGGCACGTTCCATTCTGGTTACTCGAAAATCCGTGGCTTTCAGTCACCGTTTGGGAGGTGGTGACACTAAGACCACATTGTCTCCCCGAACGATGATTGTACCAAGCTTCTTGGTGGAATCAGAGTTGGTGACGTCTTCAGCTTCCTCCAGCACGAGATTCATGTGCTGGTCGAAGCTGTATAATCTTCCCCTAACGCTGCGGCCTCCTTTGAGCTGAACAAGTACTACCTTGTTTAGGCTTTCTTCGAAAATCTTTGCAGCAACATCAGACATTCGATATTCAACTGGGGAAGTGAGTGTCCGGGCGTTGGTACACTTTTAAAGATTGTCGTGGACGAAATCGAATTGATTTGACAAATAGAACTATCTTGAAAGATCGGGATTCCAAACCTCTCATCGAAGATTTGAACAGGATTCCTGGTTTCGAACATCTGTCCCGTAAATCCCGCGTGGAGACAGAGATGGTGAAGAGTTCGGAAGTCATTTTTGTCGATGGGGTCCCAGTCGCTTTCAAGAGGGAGGGACAGTTTGTGCCAGTCTTGACGAATACGGTTGCTTTGGAAAAGATGCCACGAGTTACCGTAGACATGGGGGCAGTTCCTCATGTGGTTGGCGGAGCGGATATCATGGCACCAGGTATCAGAAAAGTCGAGGGCACTTTTCGTGAGAAAGAGCTAGTCGTCATCGTCGACGAGAAGCACGGTAAGTTCTTGTCGGTTGGGAGGTCGCTTCTGGGCTCCGAAACGTTGGCTGCTACCAAGAAGGGAAAGGTGATTGTGAATATCCACTACGTTGGGGATGTCGTGTGGGAGACGATAAAGGCCCAGGCGTCCTCGCATTCTGGAAGTTGACGATTTGTCTCGAATTTGGTCAGGCAAAGTTTAAAGTCGTTCTGCCAGCAGTTTTGAGAAATATCATCGTATCATGATTTGATGTTTCCATATGGCGCACTCTCCTCTCTACGTGAAAGCGCTTCCATTGCAGGAACTGGATGATGTTGAAGCCATCAAGACAGAGATTCGGACAGGAAACATCCTAATTGTCCGGATTACCCCCTTAGCTCGGAAGAGCGTTGATGAGACTAAGCTCGCGATAACGGAACTGACGGATCACGTAAAGTCGATCGGTGGCGACATCGCCCGGCTTGGAGAGGAGCGTATTGTAATCACTCCGCCTGGAGTCAAGATCTGGCGCAGGGAAACCGCGAGCTCTGAAACTGCTATTCCTGCGGTCTCAGTGCAGAAAGAGACTCTGCCAGGAAGCAACTAGCGAAGTCTAAGCGATTCTAGAACATCAGGCACGACTGTTTTTATTCCGAAGATGCGGTTGACGTTCTGAGCAAACAGGTCAGATTTTCTTCTCTCTCCATGATTTACAATAATTCTCGTAGGTTTGGGCATCATTCGTTTTATGAAACCTAGAAGCTGGTTGCGGTCTGAATGGCCTGAGAATCCTTCGATCGATTCGACCCGCATGTCGCACTTCACCATCTCTATCTTACCGTCGGGACCGAAAAGTGATACTTCTTTCAATCCGTTCTTGATTCTGTTGCCGAGAGTTCCCTCGACTTGGTAGCTAACGTAAGCTAGCGTGTTTCTCGGATCAGGGGCTAGTCTCCTGAAATAGTCGATAGCGGGTCCGCCCTCAAGCATTCCAGATGTAGCTATTATGACACAGGGTCCACCGGCGACTATTTCGTCTCTATCGCCCGGGTGCGTGACTGGATGGAAGTATTCAGACTGGAAGGGGTTCAGATCTTGATGGAGAATTTGTTCTTTGATGTCTCTTACAAGATATTCGGGAAATGCTGTGTGTATCGCCGTCGCCTCGTTTACCATCCCTTCAATATAGACGGGTAATTCGCGCAGCGCACCGTTTCGCATGTACGCGTCTAGGACCAGCATTATTTCTTGGGCTCGTCCAACTGCTGGGACGGGAATGAGGACCTTCCCGTTCTTCTCGACAGTTTCGTTGACTATGCTGACGAGTCTGCCTTCAACGCCTTCACGGTCCGGCATTATGTCGTCTGGACCTCCATAGGTGCTTTCGATGATCAGGGTCTCCGCGCGTGGGAACTGCGCCATTGCCGGGTCGAGCATCATTGTTCTTCCAAACTTGAAGTCGGCGCTGTAGACGATGTTATGGAGGCCCTCGCCAATGTGAAGATGTACGATAGAGCTGCCAAGGATGTGTCCCGCGTTGTGCAGTGTCAGCTTGATGTCCGGAGCTACATCAGTTACAACATTGTATCTCAATGGGATCGTATGCGTCACGACTTCTCTGACGTCCTTCTGGTCGAAGGGCGAGTGTTCTCCTTCTCTGCTGTGAACGTCGAGGTAGTCGAGCTGGTGTAGGGTCATGAGTACCTGCGTAGGCTCTGAACAGTAGATTGGACCGTCATAGCCATACTTGTAGAGGAAGGGTAGTATTCCACAATGGTCTAGATGCGCGTGAGATATCACGACAGCGTCGAGCTTCTCAAGATCAAACTCGTCAGTGTCGAACCGAGGATAAGCTGAAGACGGGTCTTGCGCGCCGGGATTTATTCCGCAATCCATCAGGACTGTACTGGCTCCGGCCTGGATGAGCATCGCAGATCGTCCAACTTCGTGGAATGATCCGAGAGTCACTAGACGGACGTAGCCTGCCTTGGTGAAGGTTGGGCGGAAGATTCTCTCTCCCACATCTCGTAGGATTCGACTGCGCTCCTCGCTCTCGGTGTGGAGTATGTGACGTGTGCTAGCGATAATCTTGGAGTGTAACGGAGGTGCTCGCAGAATCCTTGGGCGCCATCTGGTCTCCTTAACGACTTGCTGAAGGACAGACGCTTCCTTGCCTATCGCGACGCCGGGTTTCTTCGCCTCTACGACAACTTCGCCGAGGCTCGGATCAAAATTGATCGCTGTAACTTCCGCCTCTGCAGGTACGAGTTTGCGTATGTAGCCTTCCGCTTCTCTCTCGGGGAGACGGATGGATTGGTCTGAGCGTATGACAATCCGTTTGTGGAGCAGGTTCACAATTTCTGTTACGACGTAGTTCTGTTCTGAGAGGAGGTTGACGTTCTTCACGTATATCGCGAGGCGCGGTCCTTCAAACTCGATCCTGGTAATTTCGGCATCCTTCGGCATGTGCTCTACTATTGTCTCTCGTATTCTCGCAGATACATCGTTGTAGGTTCTAGTCATTCGTCTATACTACTCCTTGTGTATGATGCGTTGGAGGGGTGGTTGAGAACGAGGTTACGCGTGGAGGATGTGCTTCTTCTCGTCCTCTGTGAGCTCTCTATACCCGTCCTTGGATATGACGGCTACGTCGAAGCTGTCGCCGCTGGCCGAATCCCGTTTCATAGCAGAGTCTATTGCTCGCACTACTACGGGGACGGACTCCTTAACATTCATCGTATCTTTCCATTCCGATTCCAGCACTCCGTATGCGACTGGAGATCCGGAGCCTGTGGATACGAATTTTTCCTCCATCATGCTTCCAAGCGGGTCCAACATGAAAATGTGACCGCCGGAATCGTCCATTCCTCCGATAAGCGCCTGAACCCCCATCGGATAGTATCGGGATTGGAAGAGTACATTCGATACAAGTCTCGCAGCGGAATTGATCGGGATTGGTCTCGCCAGGTCTAGCTTGTAAAGGGCAGAGTTCGCCCGAAGCATCTCGACGATGGCTTGCGCGTCTCCCACTACCCCGGCTATTGTCATTGCTATGTGTTGGTCGATCCGGTACACCTTTTTAGCGTGTTTGTGCGCCACGAAAGAGCCCATCGTTGCCCTAGTGTCTGTCGTCAGCACCACCCCGTCATGGCAGACGACGCCGATCGTCGTGGTTCCCTTAAGGACGGGTAGTTTTCCAGTTCTCTGAAATTCCAACTTGACGTGTCTCCTAATCATGTGATATTAAAGACCACTTTCCGAGAGAACGGAAAGAGCGGAATGCCACTGGTTCTGCACCGCTTAAAAACATTTGGGGAATCCGTAGCTTCCTACCTCTGGCTCTCTGATCCCATCATTGCCCGCTTCGTTGGACCCTTTGACGCGGGTTTCTTGGCTGGAGCTCTTCTCTTCCGCGCTGGCTGCGCCGGAGCTTCTTGAGCTTTTCCTGTCTGCGGCTTGGTCTCGACTTGTTCGGTCGACTTGCTTATTTCAACGGCCGAGGCTTTTGGCGTCTCTTCCGTCTCGGCTTCGGGTGGTCTTCTCTTGAACACCTCCCGGAATGAGATTGTGTCGATGTTTGGGAAAAATTTCTGCAGATCAGAGGTCACGGATTTCTTGGCTACTTGAAGTCCGCTAAGGTAGAACGCCTCCTCGGGGACCTCGACCGTCAGTTCCTTGCCGGTTCTTTCGACGCCGAATTTTTCCTTGTCAACTTCGGGGATTCGTTTTGATATGATGTTCAGAATCTTTTCGTTATCGTCGTCGACTATTTTTTCGATTGAGACATCGTAGATCAGGGTTCGTCCTGCGAGGGGATGGTTGTAGTCTACTTGGACGCGGCCGGCTCCCACCGCTCTTACCGTCGCGGGTCTGCCATCGAATTCGACTTGGGCGCCTGGAGCTGGGTCAATGCCTTTGTCGCGAAAGCGTCTCAACGGAACAAGCCGCATTTTTGCCGGGTCGCGTGTTCCGAATCCTTTGTCAGGAGGTAGTTCGACTGTCGTCTGTTTTCCAATGTCGGCTCCTACTAGAGAATCTTCTAGTCCCTTTGGAAGCCAGCCTTCTCCGAGGATTATGAAACGAGGACCATAGGTTGAGTCTTCTCGATGGAGATGGGTATCTTTCGCGACCGCGTCATATGTTGTGTCTACCGTTTCTCCGCTCTCCTTTACCTTGAGAGTGAAATTGACGAGCAGAAAGTCGCCGGCTTTTACGGCCATTGCCTAGTTCATCCTCGCAGGCAATCGACCTAGCGCTCTACGTGCGGCCTCGAGAGCTTCAGATATCTTGCCCTTGAATCCTAGGTCTGCGGTTGCTGATGCGACAGCGCTTACCGTTGACATGATTTCAGGTGATCCAATGTTGCCCATGATTCCGATTCTGAACATCTTTCCTTTCCACTTTTCCAGGCTACCCCCTAAGTCTATCCCATACTTAGTTCTGATGAGTTCCCTCAGTTTCCCATCCTCGATGCCACTTGGGCAAGCCACCGCGGCGACGGTGTGTGATCGCGATTCAGGCTCTGCCATTAAGCCTAAGCCAAGAGCCTCCATGGCGCCGTAGACCGCGTCCGCACAGATCCGATGCCGTTCAAATCTGGCTGGTAGCCCTTCTTCAAGGATCATGTCGCACGCCTCGTTAAGTGCATAGAATAGGGACACGGCGGGTGTGAAGGGTGTGAAGCCGTCTCCCATGTATTTCTTATACATTGGAAGGTCGAGGTAGAAGGATCGGTGTTGCTTCTTCGAGCTGATCTTCTCCCAGGCTTTCTCGCTAACGGAGACGAAGGATAAGCCGGGCGGGCACATTAGGCATTTCTGGCTCGCGGTCACACACATGTCCACACTCCACTCATCCACCGGCAATTTGTCGCCTCCGAGAATCGATATCGCGTCTACAATGAGTAGGATGTCTTCCTCCTCGCAGAGTTTTCCGATCTCTTGGAGGCTTCTCACGGTTACTCCTGTGGAGGTCTCGTTGTAGACCACTGCAAGTGCCTTCGCATCGGGGTTTGCTTTGATGATCTTCCTAAAATCCTCTGTTCGGGGTGCCTTTCCCCATTCTGAGCTCACGACCAAGGGTTGACCTCCATAGGCTTTGATCGCTTCCGCTAGTCTCTCGCTGAAGAAGCCGTTGACGTTGACGATGATCTTGTCTCCATCTTCTATTATGTTCTGGAGGGCGCATTCGGTCGCCCCTGTTCCCGAGGTTGTGAGAACGAACAAATCTTCCTTGGTCTGAAACACTTTCTTGGTCTTGCTGATTACTTGCGATAATACTTCCTTGAAATCGGGACCCCTGTGGCCCATGAGAGGCTTGATCATAGCCCTCATGACTCTGGGAGGCACGTTGGTTGGACCCGGCAGCATGATCAATTTCTGGGTCTCACTCACAGAGCAGCCCAACCATGTGATGAAGCGCGAGCCCGAGGTCTGGTTCTTTTAAGGATTAGCTCTCAACATGACAGGATTCAATGGTCACGATAACTCTGCTCTCTGATTTCGGATTGACTGATCCATATGTCGCCGAAATGAAAGGAGTTATTCTTAGCGCCAATCCTGATCTTAGGATTGTTGATGTATCGCATGGAATTGAACGTCATAACATTGCGATGGGCTCTTTCATCCTCGAAACGGCATTGCCTTACTTCCCTCTGGGCTCGATACATGTAGCCGTTGTCGATCCTGGTGTTGGAACTGAGAGACTGCCCTTGGTAGTGCTGTGCAAGCTCGGAGTACTTGTTGGACCCGATAATGGTCTTCTTGTCAGGGCTGCTGAGAGACTTGGTTTCAAGGCAGCGTATCAAATAGACAGTCAGCGATTCAAAGGTGAGAGGGTCTCTGCAACCTTCCATGGAAGGGACGTGTTCGCGAGGACGGCCGCGAAACTAGCGGACGGATTGAGGCCTGACGCTGTCGGAGCTGTAGTCAAAGAGCTTGTGAGGCTCGACATCCCCCGCGTAAGCGTTTCGGATGAAGGAATGACGTGTACAGTTCTTCACGTTGATTCTTTCGGCAATGTGATTTTGAATTTGGGCGAAGAGGAGTTTCTGCGATTAGGCTTGCACGAGGATCGTCGACTAGAGGTGAAAACGATGCACGGACGATCCTCTGCGTCGATTGCTAGAACGTACTCGAAGATTCACGGTGACCAGCTTGGAATTATCTTGGGAAGTCAGGGATATGTCGAAATCGCGATGAGGGAGAGCAGCGCTGCGGCTAGGCTTGGGCTCAAACCATTGAGTCAGGTCGAGATTCGATTTTAGCCAGCCTTGTCGCTCTTTGAAATGTCCCTCAGGCGTTCATCGCCATCGATCTTCTTCAGGTAGCTGGCGACGGCCTTTGGAACGAGTTCTTTCCACGGCCCGTTAGTCAACAATCTTCTCCTGACTTCTGTTGACGTGAACTTCTTGCGGCTGAACATAGGAATGCGTTCGACCCTTAGACCCGCTTCTTTGAGTAATCGAAAGGTTAGAGGTTCGTTCGTGTAGACGACGTCGAAGCTTGGAGTCTGGGACAACAAATGAGCCACCCAGACTTTATGGAATTCATCGTCAGGAAGAGGGATAACGGTGAAACGATCCGGGCGAATCCCCGCTTGTTTGAGGGCCAGCCTTATCATTGTAATTCGTTCTCCGGCAGCAAACGGGTTGTCTAGGGTGTGGCTGTGCTGGGCACTGCCCACGACAATTATCAGCTCATCGACTCGTCGAAGAATATACTTCACCGCCTCCAGATGGCCCAGGTGGAATGGCTGGAATCGACCAACGTAGAGGCCGGTGGCCAACTAATCGCCTTCGGATGGATTCCAAAGAGCTGCTGAATCGATTTTGTCCTCGTCGATCGGCACGTCTTCGCGAACTAGCAACCCACGCTTCGTCGCGCTCCCGCTTTCGCCAAGGGTCCCGCAAAGTGAATAGTTACCTATGGCTAAACTGCTGGGGACAACGCGGTGGCATGGAACGAAGATAGACCATGGATTCGAGCCGACTGCTCCGCCAACAGCTCTTGGCGCTGAGCCGATGTGATTTGAGATTAGTCCATATGTTGTGACTTTGCCTGCAGGAATCTTCTCAAGGACGCCACAGACTTTGGCCTGATGGGTAGAAACGAAGCTTCTGTTTAGTTTCGCATTTTTCGAGTTCTTCGCTCCCTCAAATCGTCTGATCATTTCCTCGGTAAGCCAATGATTGATACGCGTCGGGGATTTGCCACCACTCCTAGCTGAATACTCTTCTAGGCGTTTCTCTAGAATGCGGGAGTTAGAGCCGAAAGAGGAAGCGACAAGTCTATCGTTTTGGTCAACGAGACAACCGAAAGACATCTCCTCCGACTTTTCGATCGATAGTCGAAAGTTCTTCATGTTGGAGGTTTGTCCAACGCACACTCTCTTTAAAGAATAGTGTGAAGCTCAGCTGGAAAATGATCGAGATAGATGGAAGCATAGGCGAAGGTGGCGGGCAGGTTCTTCGAACCTCTCTGGCCCTCGCTGCTGTGCTGAGACGTGAAGTTCGAGTCTTCAACATCAGGGCGGGAAGAGAAGAGCCCGGATTGAAAGCCCAGCACCTAACAGGGGCAAAGGCGTTAACGCAGATTTGTGGGGCATCGTCCAAGGGACTGCAGATTGGTTCAACGGAGTGCATCTTCAGCCCAGGCCCTATAAGGGCCAGTTTCCTTCGTTTCGATGTCGGCACGGCGGGCAGTATAACACTGGTTCTTCAGACCTTGATGCCTCTGCTTCCCTTTGCCCCGGGAACTGTAGAGGTTGAGATTACTGGGGGGACAGATGTGAAGTGGAGTCCGCCGATCGATTATCTTCGACTGGTCACTCTTCCGTTACTGGCAAGAATGGAGATGCAGGCTTCGATTCTCGTTGTCAAAAGAGGACACTACCCCAAGGGAGGAGGAATCGTAAGACTCAAGGCCTCTCCCACTTCTGTCTTGAAGAATATCGTTGGCATCGATGGTGGTAATGTAAATGCGATAGCCGTCGTCAGTCATTCTATGATGCTTCCACGTCGCGTTGCTGAACAACAAGCTTCTGCCGCCGCACGAGTTATTGAAGAGAAGAGTCCGCTGCGTCCACAGATCCAAATCGACGCTTCAGAGAACGATTCACACTTAGGTCCCGGTAGTGGAATAGTTCTGTGCGCTACAAGAGACAATAGAAGTGTGTTGGGCGGGGACAGTCTGGGAGAGAGAGGTCGACGTGCCGAGGTAGTTGGAGAAGACGCTGCGAGAAAGCTCCTAGAGGAAATCAGCTCCGGAGCTTTTCTAGACAGGCACATGGGAGACATGATTGTGCCTTACTTGGCGCTCGCGGCAGGCGTTTCTGACGTCTCTCTTTCTCAGATTACTATGCATACGTTCACGAATGTCAAGGTGGCTGAGCGGGTCGCGGGTGTCCGTTTCGACCCTTTGCCAGAGGTTGGATTGCCGGGTAGGTTGCGGGTCAAGGGTCTGGGTTTGAGGCGTGAGGAGGTTTCCGTTTCTCCCAGAGAATAGTCTTCGACCGGAGATCTGTGACGTAGAGTACTCGGTGGAAGGGAATCTGGGTCTCACGGTCGCCCAGCATGAAAGATCCTTTTCGTATATGGGTGATAGTTGAGACTCTGATTCGAACTTGGTTCTCAGGAGCTCCCCGGTGGAGATAAGCAAGCTCGGCCTCTGAAGAATCCCCTGGACCCCGCAATAGTCTGGAGAGAATCGATCTTAGTGGGTGCTCACGCATCTGCTATCATGAGTGATCTCAACTCCTTGTGGCTTGTTGAAGTATTCAGCCGTATTGGCCTTGGCCGAAGACCCTCGCTGAATACAGTGGCGAACCAGTCCGTCTTGTTCTTGATGTTTGAGAAGTCAATTTAGCTAAGCCGTTGCTCTGTTGTCTCATGTCGTTGACCTTCATAGGTTTAGGATTGAACGATGAAAAGGGCATCACGCTGGAAGGACTAGAAGAGGCGCGGCGAGCCGACTCGGTGTACGGGGAATTCTACACGAATATCATGCCAAACTTGGACTTGAAGCGTCTCGAGAAGGAGATCGGAAAAAAAGTCGAAGTCCTCGACAGAAGCCAACTTGAAGACGAAGGAGGCAAGAAGGTGCTGACAGCGGCAAGCACAGAGAGAGTTGCCTTCCTAGTCCCGGGAGACCCTTTGATCGCGACTACCCATATCTCATTGAGACTCTCGCTTGCAAAAATGGGCATTGCATCACGAGTCGTCCACGCACCCTCCATCGTGTCCGCAGTGTGTGGCGCTACAGGTCTTCAAAGCTACAAGTTCGGCAAGTCCATCACTATACCTCGCGATCAGCCACTTCCAAGGTCTGTGCTCGACACTATCTCGGATAACAGTGACCGAGGCCTCCACACGCTGATTCTCCTAGACGTTCAGGCCGGGAAAATTTCTCAAATGACCATACGAGATGCGATAACAAAGATGACCACAGCCGATCCTCGCCTCGAACCACGACTTGCCGTCGGAGTCGCCAGGGTCGGTTCGAAGGATGAGAGGGTCAAAGCATCCAGAATGAAGGAGCTGATCTGCGAAGACTTCGGCGTTGGTCCGCAATCAATAGTCGTAGTTGGCCGGCTTCACTTCATGGAAGCTGAGGCGCTTGAATTACTCTGTGGAGCCAGCCACGATAACCTACGTGAACCAAGTTGAAAGAGAGCGCGTCTGAGCGAACCGTCAAGTATGTTGAGGCGACATCTGCCTCTCTGAGGCGGATGAAGCCAAGAAAGCTTCCGGCCTGGGTCGTACAGCCGCAGTTTGACTATGTCCTCGAAATGGTGCGAGGCTACGTGAAGGATGCTCGACACTACGCCGAAAATCGGAAACCAGTTACATCCCTCGCATGTATAGCGTATGCTGAGGGATTGTTAGATGCTCTGAAGTTCCTCGAGCTCGTCGATTTCTAGCCTTAAGTCTAGAGTAACACTGCTCTGATATCCGGCAGATGCCTTTTCATAATCGGCTCGGAAAAATGGTCAACTGTAGCGCCTGTTCGGGTAGCATTCATCGCGACGAGCCTGTGTCGGCTGCTTTCAGCCAAGAGGGGAAGAGGAGCTACTTTCACAAGGGTTGCGAAGAGAAAGCGGAGTATCTCTCTCGATGGAGAGAGGAAGCAGCCTGGGCATTTAGAGCTGTTAGGCTGAGTGTTACGGAGTGGGAGGCTTGTAGTCCCAAGAAGCACTTGGGAGTCTGGCAGTCCATCTTCATCGCTCGGAGAGACGAGGATATCTGGTGTCCCGATTGTGGTCTGAAGATTGCCCGGCATGAGGGTCTGACGTGTTCATCGTGTGGTGCTCGTGGTATTGTTGTTGGGGTTGAGGCTACCAAGATGGTGTTTACCCATAGACAACCGCTCTACAAACTTCTAGTTCACTGTACGGAGAAGGGGGAGGATTCGACGAGCTACGCTATCTCAAGCGGATTCACACCGGTCGCGATTACTTCTCGCAAGAAGGTAGAGACAGCGGAATCACAAGCACCCGCAATGATGCTTGAGTACGAACCCAAAGAGAATCTCAAGAAAGGACTCAAAGTCTAACGGGCTCTTCCACGAGAGCCTGTTTTTTCTAGCGGTCGTCTGTAAAGTGTGAAGGACTTTTCTTGTTTCGACATACCCCCGGGGGGGTCGAGAAAAAGATAACAGAAAATAGTAGTTAAGAGAAAAGAAAAGATAACAAATCGACTCGTCTCAAACGGGTGCGGGATTCTCCAAAGACCTATTTTGCGTCGCGAGGATCAACTGCTTTTGAGATTTTCCGGAGAGGGGTCCCGCCAGTTGAAGCTGATCTGGGCGAGTCTCACACTTCAGCGCCCAGAATGCGTAGATCCGACGTTTTCGAGATCGTGAATTAAGCGCAGAGGTCAACGCGAAAAAGTCGCAAGCTCAAATCGCCTCCCCCGATTTCTGATCGGGGCTTGTTCTGCGCTTGTCGGGTTTGAAGTGGAACAGTTTGTGTGACTCTTATCTTCGAGTGCCGGGTATCGGATAAATTACTCTCTGTTAATTCCCTCCGATATCCGACTTTAGTGTCGCGAACATCAAGTGCAATCGACGTTTCTTGGTTGGTAACGGGTTTGGTAACGGTGAATGGTAGCGTTTAGGGTTGGAAGTTGAGATCTGGCGTTGCACTGATGGATTCTTGGGACCGAATCTCTCCGGTAGGAACTTTTGCGGCCCATCAGTACGAATGGAGAGCCGGTTTTAGCGGGCTTCGGGAGTTCACAGTTTGTCTTTCGTGCTGGATTTTGGGGTTGAACTTTGCAACAATATACCTTTTTTAGTAGATTAGCGTCACAGCGGGGGTACAAGAATGCCTCATATCGAAACCACAGACCTGTCCTTCATAGCCGACAGAGTACAACCCCAGACATGGACCCTATTCCAGGTGCTTCGAACTCGAATGAGACAAATGAAAGGCGTGACCATGAAGGTACAGTACGAGAAGCACACGAGGGAACCAATACCCGCGTTCTTCTACGGTAGCAGACAACTCTTCCACGTCCACGCTCGGGGAGAAGAGATCAGCGCAACGCTCCACGCAGACCAGAAAGCACGGACAAAGATAGTCGAAGACCAGTCCATTGACTGGAGGACCAGAGACCAAGTCAAAAAGCGCACATGGGCAGCGTTTACCCTTCGATCCTCGAAGGATCTAGTTCCATTCATGGAGCTCGTGAGGGCAAAATACGACATGATCAACCAAGAGTCCACGGGCAAACAGGAAGAGCAGCGCCCTGTAGCATTCTAGTCGACCGCACCAACCCCCCTCACCAACTGATGCCAGCGCAGTAGTCCTACTTGAAGCCAAACCGCGGCGAGACAAATACGTGTCAGTCTAACTTCAGATAGATCCGGCACTTTCCCTGTTGTTCAGCGTGGTCGAGCAGGAGGTCCCTTGATCGGCTGAGGCTTCGGCCTATTCTCACTCGATTCCGCGCTCTGTAATATGTGATGCTCGGCCAATAGGTCGAAAAACCGTTTCTTCAACAGTCTGAGGCGCGAAACTCGGAAGACGAATCCTCTCGTCCGGTCGATCTGGAATGGCACGGAGTCTGACGAGATTCGTCTCCTCTCCATCTTTAGAACCGTGAGAAATCGATGCGATTTTCCTCTAGATCGGACAATACTAAGTTCGATAACGCCATCGGCCATGGTCTTGAGCTTCGCTGCAGCGTCTTCAGGAATCGCGCCCTTTGAAGCGGTCTCTATGAACAATCCACCAGTCTTCTTCACCTTCGCACCGACAGTCTGGATGAAAATGAATGCCTGTTTCTCATCAACCCCGTTGAAAATTGGGGTTAGCGAGTCCAGCACGACCGTCACAGGGCCTCCTTTCGTCTTGGCGATGAAGGACGTGATCTGGATATTTAGCTCAGTGAGGTCCGACGGATCCTTGATGGCACCCTCGCCCTGACCCGCCAAACCAGAATAGCAGTCAATGATCTTCAGACGGCCCTTTCTGAGATGAGAGATAATGTCCCAACCAAACTCTGTCATTCTGGCTTGAACATCTTCAGGAAACGCGTCATACGATAACAGAGCACATAATCGGCCTGATTCCAACTCGTCATGAAGCAGTTGGTAGGAGAGTATCGTCTTACCGCTCCCCGCGTCTCCTAGGAGGAGCATGCTTGCGCCTCTCGGTAACGGGCCTCCAATCATCTGCTCTAAGTGCTGGAATCCTTCGAGGGAAGTATCAAACCGTTTTGCTGTAATAATGCCCCCCAACACAGCCACGATTCCTGTGACCACGAAGGGCCAGTAACCTAGGGGGGACGTTACAATTTGCAATGGAAGAGAGGTTGCAAGGCCTGGTCCAGTATTTCCGAATCCATCGTTAATGCTGTTGGCACTTACAATCAGGGTCCATGTGCCGCCTGGGTCGAAGGTGGAGACTGGGTAGCCTGTTGATGTATAGAAGCCGCCACCGTTAAGTCCGCCATCATACGCGGCGGTCAGATTCGCGACCAAATTCCCCGAAGAATTCCTGAGACCGACGGAGTATTGTCCAGTTGTTAGAGAACACTGTCCAGGTGTCGAAGGGGAACATGAAGAGTATCTTATACTAAAGAATGCGAAGATTTTATCCCCTGGCGAAAAATTGGTTGTTGGGGAACCTCTTGAGTCGTAAGTCGACAGGGAGTAGACGATCAGGTCATTTTTCGTAATCATGACGGTAACTGGTGAACCGGTGCCGGAGTTTCCCTGATTGTCGCTTGCATAAGCAATTATCGTCCATGGCCCCAATGGGTCCGAGTATGAAACTGGATAGTATAATGTGTAGACACCAAACCCTGTCTGAGAGAGGGATACGTTCAGTTTTGATGGATTCAAAACATGAACGGTCGCTGACGTGTCAGGACCACTGACAGAAGAAACGGACACGCTTATTGATGCGGTCTGCCCTCTCTGTACGATACTTCCCGCTACAGGCTGGGAGGTTACCAGGGTCAGCATTGAACTAACTGTGAACTGCCCGCTCTGTACCGTTCCGACGTTTGTCGGAGAGGTTTGATTGACGAATACATTGTACACCCCTGCAACATCTGTTCCTACTGTTCCGCTACTAGCTGTCCAAGTCGGATTCGGATAAGTGGTGGGCTGAGTGCTGCCTGCTCCTATGTTGTTGGTTTGTAAAGGGGTTGATATTGTGGCGTTTCCGTTTCCGTTGGGTTTCACGACTTCAAATAGAATTGTGTAAGCCGTATTCTTAGATCCCCCTGAGAGGCTCAAGGTAAATGTGATGATTGTCCCAAGGCTTACAGGGGTGCTCGGGCTAATCGACAGAGTGTACGATGCGGCTGCTACAGTTGGTAAAGTGGCCATGGCTACAGCTAGCGCTATGATCAAGCATGGAACCGTTGAACGCAATCTCATTAGTTCCTAATCTCGGCTATACACTGCATTCTCTACGTTCGAGCTGAGAATGGGTGCCGCGGAAGCATTGTGTTACCCGGCGAGATTTGCGAGAGGAACACCAACGCCGAAGACAAGACGCTCACGCCAGCGCGGACACGTACAGCCAATGCGTGAATGTCACAATCTTTAATAGAAATCCTGAAGTTGCGGCGCATTTGGCGGGTCTTCTGGGCCCGTAAGCCGGATCATCGAGGGTCTGGCCGGGCGGCTCAGCCAGGTAGAGCAGCAGGCTCAACGAGGCTGAAGCTCTTAACCTGAAGAACGAGCCCACGAGTCTCGTTCGGGGAACGGTCGAGGGTTCAAATCCCTCCGGGCCCGCCACAATGTAACCCAGGCTCGTCCCTGTAGACAGGTTAGTTTCATAGGAAAGCGAATCATTGCTAGAGTTGGCTCGTTTTTATTGTCATGAAAAGTGTTCACAAGAAACCCAAGATCATCCATCGTTCCTGTACGAAGCACGGTGTCTATACCGGACCGTACTGCCCTGAATGCTATGAGAAAGCAATAGGTTCTGACGAACAGCCTGTGGTGGATGAGAAATCAGAGTCCGACTAAAATAGAACAAGCCTGTCGACGTGCTAGTGAGGGTCAATTAAGAATGAAGACCCAATTTGAACAGGAAGTTCTATCGCTCCGCGTCGACAAGGACTCCTTTCTGAAGAACGATATAGATTCCCCCATTCCGCCAAACGAACGTGCCAACTTCAAAGGACTGAACTATTTTCCACCCGACCCTGGCTACCGAGTCGCTTCGAAGCTGGAAAGATTCGATACGCCAAAGCCCATCATCATGGCCACTAGCACGGGAACGCCACAAGCCTACCTTAGGAATGGCTCGTTCACTTTCGAGATTGAGGGACGAAGTCTGAAATTGACTGTTTAGAAGTCTGCTGAGGACCCCTATGCTCGGTCGCTCTTCATACCGTTCTCCGACCAGACATCCGGTCGCGAGACGTATGCAGCCGGAAGATACCTCGACATTGAAGAGCAAGACGGGAACGATTACGAACTAGACTTCAACATGGCCTACAATCCCTATTGCGCCTACAGTGAACACTATACTTGTCCGATACCTCCGGCCGAAAACAGGCTACCCGTTAAGATTCTTGCCGGAGAGAAGAATTACAAATAGGATGAGTTGACGGTAGAATCGAGATCAATGCCGACCCGAATGACCGACTATTCACCGGACTTCGACACTCTGGAAAAGATGGAGTGGGCCTTCTCAAAAGGCGACGTGGCCTACATCAGTAAGGTCCTGAAGGGTCGACCTAGCATAATCCTTAGGATTCATGGAGTCTGTATGCTGGCCGATATGAAGAGAGAGGACGCGATTCCAGCATTGGCGCGAGCTCTCCGAGAAGACCCGAGCCCGCTGGTCAGGCACGAAGCAGCGTTCGCGATGGGACAATTAGAGTTCAAGTCGGGAGTACCCTCACTCTTAGAGGCTATGGCGAAAGATGAGAGTGTTCTCGTCAGACACGAGTCAGCCGTAGCATTAGGCTCGATTGGCGACGAACGGGCTAGGCCGGGACTGATGACGGCCTTGGAAGATGTTGACGAGGATGTGAGACTGTCGGCCGAAGTCGCATTAGCTGATCTAGAGTTCCTTAAGAGACTAAGAACCAAGACGGAGATGCAACCGCTTGCCGAGACCGGCTAGTTGACTTCTCCCAAGAGAACACTCGCCAAGCGTCTTGTTGAGAGGCCGAGCTTCCGCGTTTCTCGGTCAAGCACCGAAACTGCTATGCAGAACCTGATCAAGACGGGAATTCTTGATCGACATTTTTGTCTAAAAACAGACGGCCAAATGATTACGCTACCGTTAGTACGCGACCCGACTGAGGTTGAGATTGACGAGCTACGGAAGCTTGTTCCCAGTGCGAGTTTAGGTCTCGGAGAATTCGAACCTCGGAAGAGGCACCCGCGAACCCTCGAAGAAGCTCTGGCAACGACTGTGTCGGCCGATGTTCTGTCCAGATTGCCCAAGTCTTTCGACGTGGTGGGCGACATTACACTTCTTGAACTAGATTCCGAATTGGCCGCGTACCAGACTATCATAGCTGAAGCGATAATGGAGGTTCATCCAAACGTGCGATCGGTCTTCGCAAAGAGCGGAGAAGTCTCAGGAGCTGAGAGAATAAGGCCTCTCCGCTATATTGCGGGAGAGAATAGAACCCACACAATTCACAAAGAGTATGGGTGTCTGTTCAAAGTTGATCTGTCGAAAGCTTTCTTCTCACCACGACTCTCCACCGAGCATCAGAGGGTTGCGCAGATGGTCGAGGAGGACGAACGTGTTATAGACATGTTTGCTGGAGTTGGACCCTTCTCAATCTTGATTGCGAAAAGGCTTGGCGATGTCCGGGTGGAGGCGATTGACGCCAATCCGCAAGCGATAGAACTACTTAGAGAAAACGCGCGAGCAAACAAGGTCGAATCGAAGGTCCACGCCCACCTCGGGGATGCACGGGAAGTCATCCAAAAGGAGCTTACCCAAATTGCGAGTCGGGTGATAATGAACCATCCATCTGCATCAAAGGACTTTCTCAAGGAGGCCTGTGACGCACTCCAACCCTCGGGCGGCGTCATCAACTACTACACTTTCGCAGGAGAGAATTGGGAAGCAGATTCTCGACATGAAATAGAAGATAGGGTGAAGGCGTCCGGCTACGTCGCGGAACGCGTCTTAGGGATTCACAGAGTTCGTGAGGTGGCTCCTATGAGATGGCAAGTGGCGGTTGACCTCAAAGTCGTCCCCCGCGAATAGCAGAGATTTCAACTGTCACCGCACTAGTTGGGTCCTGAAGTAGTCGGACCATGTCTCGAGGGATATCCATCGAGGATTTGTTCGCATGGATCATTAGGGTTCGATCGGAAATGAAGCCGCTCTTTCTGACGACCAAGTCCGTCTCGTGGGAGAAGGTTAGTCGAGGGTCTCCTTTGCCCTCTACGGTGAATTCGAACGGCCCGACCTGCAGCCTGAGTTGGCCCCGGCCGCTCGAACTTGAGAGAACTCGCTTCAAATCTAATGTTAGGTTTCGAACTGCGCTGGAGGATTTTACCGCGACAACGCAGTCCCCTCGATGAGTCAGTTCATGGCTCGTCGTTATCTCCAGTGTTGTGGGATGCGTCGAGAGGATGGCAGGATGACCGTACGCATGAAAGATCGAATGCAGGACCAAGAGGAGGAGTGAACATTTCAGGCTAAATATCCTTCAAAACTAGAAAGTTAGCGGAGGCGATAGCCAGGTCAGTCAACTTCGCTAGTGAAAAGGAGAGAATGGTTCAGAGACTGATCAGCGAAGGATTACTCCGATCCCCCGAAGTGATCAGGGCATTAAGGAAGGTTCCACGGGAACTCTTCGTGTCGGACGAGCTTCGCCCTTACGCCTACAATGATACTCCGCTCCCGACAGATCGGGGTCAGACCATCAGTGCGCCACACGGCGAGCAAAGCCGGGCGATACATGGTGGCCATAATGAACGAAGCACTGGAACTGAGAATCGGCAACAAAGTGCTAGAGGTAGGTGCTGGCAGTGGCTACCACGCAGCTACGATCGCAGAGCAGATCGGACCCCAAGGTCGCGTCTACACTTTAGAGCTAGTCCCTGATCTAGTCAAAGTTGCACGGTCCAATCTAGAGAAAGCTGGCTATTCTGACCGCGTAACACTGGTCCAGGGCGACGGCTCGCTAGGCTACCCAGATCGAGCCCCCTACGACAGAATAGTTGTAACTGCGGCAGCGCCGAAGATTCCGCAACCTCTAGTTGGACAGTTACAATCTGGAGGGATTCTAGTGATCCCTGTTGGCGGCCGCTTGTTTCCCCAAGAACTCGTTAAGGTACGGAAGGATGAGAAGGGACGGCTTGAACGGACCTCTCTGGGAGGGGTCGCCTTCGTCCCGTTGATCGGGAAGGAGGGATTCGATTCATAGAGGTCGGCGCTTCGATTCCGCATTTTTATTGTCCTGAAATGTTGAGGTTGAATGACAGGTACGGTGCCTACGACGGCCTTGAGTCAGAGACTGATGAGGCTGAAAGAGAACCTCTCGGCCAATGTTCGATCAAGCAGCAACGAAAGAGTAGATGCCGTTGTAGCTATTCTTCTATACCAAGACTCCGCTGACGAGCTTAGCACTCTCCTAATTCACCGTATGGAGAGGAGTAATGATCCGTGGTCGGGCCAGATTGGTCTCCCTGGCGGCAGGGTTGAGAAGTTCGATGGTTCTACGCAGGAAGCGTTGGAGAGAGAGGTCCGCGAGGAAGTGGGACTCGAGCTAGGCAGAGAAGGAGAGCAGCTGGGTGTTTTGAGTGTAGGTCATCCCGGAAAGCGTCTCGAAATGAGAGTTCAGCCATGGGTGTACGGCCTTCAACGTCGGCCTGAGGTGACGACCGGACCAGAAGTTCAACATGCGTTCTGGGTTTCGCTGTCGAAGCTCCCTTCACTGAGGGGAAACTCCGAGGTCGAGATCAGAGGAACACGATTGGTTGTCGAATCATTTCTGGTAGACGGACGAGTCGTCTGGGGCTTCACGTACAGAGTCCTGAATGAACTACTGGCTGTTCCTGGGGTACTCGGGTAATCACTGAGATAGGCTTGCCATGGGGAGAATTAACGGGTCTGCTGCGGGCGTTTTTTCTCTCCGAGAGTAACCCTTCAAGTCTAAAGTGACGGTCATGAAACCTAGCTGCTTGAGTGCTAGGTCAATTTGGTCCATCACGGCTTCGTCAAAGAAAAGTTTCCTCTCCTCAGGGGCAACCTCGATTCTAGCCATAGAGTTGCTGTAGCGGACCCGTAGATTCCTTACGCCTGTTAATTCCTTGATGTACAGTTCCGCCTGACCAATCATTCCAAGTTTGTCCGTGGTGACTTCTTCACCATGAGTGATTCGGGAGGATAAGCAGGGCATTGCCGGTCTGTCCCAGACCGAGAGTCCCAGTAAACGGGCGGTCTCTCGAACGTCTGCTTTTGAAAAGGATGCTATCAGCAATGGGCTTTTCACCCCGGCTTCTTGGGCAGCTCTGAATCCGGGACGATCATCACTGAGATCGTCAACTTGTGTCCCGTCGAGAATTGCTTCAAGTCCCAGACTGTCCGCGAGGGTCCGTAGTTCCCCGTACAGAGTGTCTTTGCAGTGGTAACATCGGTCGGCGCGATTCGACGTGTACTCGGGATTCTGAAGTTCGTCGGTTTGTACCACTAGGTGCTTGATTCCGATTTCCTTCGCAGTCTCCTTGGCTGTTTCCAGTTCGTGGGGAGGGAGCGATTCAGAGATTCCAGTGACTGCGACAGCATGGTCGCCGAGCGCCTTGTGTGCAAGGAGAGCAACGAGCGAGCTGTCGACACCGGCGGATAACGCGATCACCGCTCCTTTGTTCAATCGAATCTGTGAAATGGCCGCGTCGAATTTCTGTTGAAGGCCCGGCGGAAGTGATTCTCCCAAGTTCAGAGGAAGATGATGAGACATTGTAATTTAAACTGTCCATCTGAAACTTTCTCTATGGCGACGCGGGACGACTTGGCGAGATTCGACGCCGGGTTCAAAGGATTGACAAACCGAACAAGTCTGCTCGCCATCCAGAGAGTGGCCCGCATTGCCCACTTGGACGTAGGGCGAGAAATAAGGAAGGGACTGCCCGAAATAATTCTCGCTGAAGGGAAAGCTCCCCAAGAAGTCGCGGAAATCGTCGAAGCGATGGTGAAGAGGACCGGCAGGGCAATTGTTAGTCGAGCAACGAGAAAACACTTGCGCCCAATCCGCGCTAAGCGAATTCCAAAATCGAGCATTCAATTCTTTGAAAGGTCTGGCATTATTCTAGCCAAGCTCAAGTCTTACCGGGTTAAGCAGACTGGAGGTAGAGTCGGCCTGCTTACGGCCGGTACGTCGGACATCCCAGTCGCGGAAGAGGCCCAAATGATAGCTGAGGAATTGGGATGTAAGACCCGGGTCTACTACGATGTTGGTGTCGCGGGATTGCACAGGCTCTTCAAACCACTCTCCGAACTGCTCAAGTGGGACTCAGACGTAATTCTCGTTGTCGCGGGAAGGGAAGGTGCTCTCCCGACCGTGGTCGCGGGACTCGTTGACGTCCCCGTCATTGGTGTTCCTACTTCCCGAAGCTATGGGTTTGGGGATAGGGGCATCGCAGCCCTAGCGGCGATGCTACAGTCCTGTTCTCTGGGAATAGCGGTCGTGAACATAGATGGTGGTGTTGGAGCAGGGTCCGTCGGGGCTATGATTGCCAATAGAGTAGCAAAATACCGGGCGGGACGATCGTGAGGCTAGGTTAGGTTGGGTGTCGATCTCGGGGATCTAGTTCCACACCGAAAGATAACGCTCGACGAGCTATCAGGTAAGACGTTTGCTGTGGATGCTTACAATGCACTATACCAGTTCTTGGCGATAATACGGGGCCCGACGGGCGTTCCTTTGATGGACAGGCAGGGCCGTGTGACGAGCCATCTTAGTGGTCTCCTCTACCGGACAACGAATCTTGCAGAGCGTCGAATACGTCTCGTCTATGTTTTCGACGGGGTACCTCCGGCCTTGAAGGAGACCGAGATCAAACGGCGAAGAGCGGTCAAGGAGGAGGCCACACTAAAGTATGAAGCAGCAATCTCTAGGGGTGAGGTTGAAGAGGCTAAGAAATACGCGCAGGCTACCGCTAGTCTGAAGGACATGATGGTTGAAGATGCTCATCGACTTCTCGAATATCTTGGAGTTCCATACGTGCAGGCGCCTTCCGAAGGAGAGGCGCAGGCGGCGTACATGGCCTCTCGCGGTGACGTCTGGGCCGCCGTCAGTCAAGATTATGACTCCCTATTGTTTGGTGCATCTAGGCTAGTCAGGAATCTTGCGATAAGCGGAAGGAGGAAGTTGCCGATGAGGGAGGCATTTGTGCAGGTGGACCCTGAGATCATTGAGCTAGCGGCGACCTTGGAATCGCTCGGGCTAACGAGAGAACAATTGATTGATCTCGGAATCCTGATAGGTACCGATTTCAATCCGGACGGGTTCAAGGGAGTCGGTCCGAAAACAGCCCTCAAGCTGCTACGCGAGAGTGGCAATATTGAGAATATAGCCCAAAAGAATCCGAATGTGCAGCCGCCAATCAACCTGAATCGAATCAGGCAAATCTTCCTCAAACCTGACGTTACTTCGCATTACACTCTTCATTGGAGGGAGCCTCAAACAGAGGAGCTTGTCAGATTCCTCTGCGGAGAGAGGGACTTTAACGAGGAAAGAGTGAGGACCGCAGTAGAGAGAGCGAAGAGTGCTATTGCAAAGGACTCGGGAAAACAAACCCTCGAATCATTCTTTCAAGCATAACTGACAGCTCAAAGTTGCCGAAATGAACTAAGTTGGCTCGCGGAAAAATCGTTCTAGCGACCGGAGCGTTCGATCTTCTCCACCTTGGACACGTCAGGTTCTTGGAATCCTCCAAGAGAAAGGGTGGCCAGGGAGCCAAGCTGATTGTGGTGGTTGCCCGGGATAAGACAGTTCTGAATCGGAAAGGACGAAGTCCGATCTTGCCCGAAGATCAGA
>Ga0209161_10000278_pt1 | contig 40908 bp, 26 predicted proteins | sample GraSoiAngelo_155_FD_186169 | JGI IMG/M metagenome (GOLD analysis project Ga0209161, IMG submission 186169) | Grasslands soil microbial communities from the Angelo Coastal Reserve, California, USA - 14_1009_13_30cm (SPAdes) (version 2) | ecosystem: Environmental > Terrestrial > Soil > Grasslands... | reverse complement strand
ATCTCATTCTCGCCTTATCGACCGTGCTGAAACCATTCACGCCCCACGCGATCGATCTGGCCGGCGCGCTCATTTCGCCGTTGCTCGCCCTGCTCGGAGGCTGGTTTCTTTGGTGGTGGGCGAAGCGAATGAAACTCAAATATCGGTGGGTGATGCTGATGCTATACGCGATCAGCCCTATTCTCGTTCATGGAACGGAACTCGGCAGACCCGATCATCAATCCTTGTTGATGCTGTTCGTAACAATCGCGATTTGCGCAGAATGGAGCCTGCAATGCAATGGGGCACCGGCGGTTGAGGTCAATCCGGCCTACCTGCAAACGTATCGGCGATGGAGCATCGTCAGTGGAGTCGCATGGGGATTGGCGATCTGGACTTCGGCTTATGAGTCGCTCGTTTTATTCTTGCTTCTGATGGTTGTGAGCGCGCTTAAAAACCCAAAAGCGATTTCGGCCAGGACTCGGCGCGCAGGTTGGCTTTGTTTTGTTCTCATCGTTGTGTTCGCGTTTTTGATTGAGCGACGCATTCCGTCATTTTCGATCGTGTATTCAAACCCGCTCTTTCAAAACTGGGCGCACACCATTGGCGAACTCATGCATATCTCGCCGGCAAATCCAATCTGGTTGCGTTGGTGCGGCTACTTGCTCCTGGTCACGCCATTCCTGATTTGGTTCAGGGCGGCCACGACCAAGCACGAGAGTGAGTTGATGCCACCAACATTTGTTCTCGTGCTTCTGGTCGCTACCTATGTCCTGACAATTTGGCAGGCCCGCTGGGGATACTTCTTTGTAATGGTCTTCGCGTTGGCGCTGCCATGTTTGCTCGAGACGGTCAAATCGCGTGGGGCCGTTTGGATCGCATTTTTCCTGTCCATCTTTCCGATTGCGCGCGATTGGGATGAAAGACTTTGGCCAAGCGAAGCGGAACTCGCTATTCGGGTCGAGCAGCGCAACGAATCGGTACAGTTGCGTGACATGGCACTCAGTTTGCGATCGTCAGAGATTCGCCCATTCCTTGCTCCGTGGTGGCTTTCACCATCGATCGCGTATTGGTCCGGGCAGCCCGGGATAGCCGGCAGTTCGCACGAAAGCCTGGACGGCATCGCGGACAGCGCGCGATTTTTCCTTTGCGACGATTGGCAAAAAGCACGGCAAATTCTGGAGAATCACCAAACGGCGTGGGTTATTGGGTACAATTCCGAACGTGTAGCGCAAAACTCGGCGGCAATTTTGAGTCAGGCAGCGCCTGCGCACCCGCTGTGCCGCGTGCTGGACAGGACCCCAGGCCAGGTGCCGCCGTTCCTGATTTTCGCTGCGCAGAATGGGACGTGCAAACTGTACCGCACTGTTGCACAATAAAAAATTGCGCGCTGAAGCGAGAATTCGTTGACATATGTTGACGACTGTCCCAATACTACCGGATGCTCAAAAGATTCGTCCCGCAAAAGCCGATGCCGCCGGTTAGAGAAGAACCGCGGTTTTCGGGTCCAGATGAAAATAATCATCCTGCGAATGGCGAAGAACCAATAATAACCTCAACAATCATCGATAAACCAAAACCTATGGCAGATCACGGTGGCAAAGACATCCTCTCGAGCGATGTCGAAATCAAAGGCTCGATCAAGTTCCAAAAGGAACTTCTCATCGACGGGAAGGTCGAAGGGGAAATCAATTCCGACGGCGTCTTAACGATTGGTGAAAACGCTGACATTCGCGGCGAGGTAAAAACCAAATCGATCACCGTCTATGGCAAAGTGCACGGCAACATCACGGTGGCCGAGCGTTGCGAGCTAAAATCAAAATGCACCTTGCAGGGAGATTTGAAAGCAGCGCGCCTCGTCATTGAAGAGGGAGCGACTTTTATTGGCAAATCGGAAGTCACCAGCGGCTCGATTTCCGCGAAGTCGGCCCCGGCCCGCCCGGAAGTCGTGCGGTCCAGCGAGCCAATCAAGGCGGCATTCGGAGGGCGCTGATAGAGAAGGGAATCCAGGGGTTAGCGTCCGGTGGCCAATCCGTCGCCTGCAAAAGTCAGTCTTGAATGTCCACACTGTGGCTTCAAGCAGATGGAGTATGCCGCGGCGAAAAGCTCGATTTGTCGCCAATGCGGGCGCTACTTCTCTCCATTTGCGCCGAAACCCGGCCTAAAGCTGCGGGTCCGCGAAGAAGCGCCTGCTGCTGCGCCAGCCAGCTCTTCCATCCTCGGCAAATTTGAGGATTTTTGGAAACGGCAACACAGCTCTGTTATCGAGTGTTTCGAATGCAAACGGAAACAACAGGTTTGTGGTAGCGCCACGTCCACAATCTGTCCGTCGTGCAGCGCGCACATCGATCTGCGCGACTACAAGATTACCAGCGGTTTCAGCCGGACGATTCGGACACGAGGAGACGTACATCTCACGGGCAAAGGCGATTTGGGCAGCAGCAGTGTGGTCTGTCGGTGCGCCTTAATTGAGGGCAGACTCCGAGGCAATCTGCATTGCGACGATACGGCGACGATCAACTTCGCAGGGAAAATTCCGGGGCGGATCAGCGCGCGGCGCGTCATCGTTGAGCGCAAAGCCGATATTCATTGCTTTCGACGGCTCCAGGCGGAAAGCATCGAGATCAAGGGAAGGATGTCGGGAGAGATCCTTGCCCAAACCGTGGAGATTCAAAAAAAAGGCGCACTCGAAGGCGATGTCACTGCGAGGGCAATTTCGGTGGAAAAAGGCGGCATGTTTTCCGGTCAGCTTGTGATTGGCCGGGCCGATCTTACACAGGGAGAACTGTTGCAGGAACGGAAGCCGGACATCGCGCCGATTCCAGAGAGCGATTTTTCGGGGGTCGAACCGCGGCCTTTGCCCGCGACGTAACAGCAATCTGCTCCATGCAAAGACTGCATCCCCGCAGTCCGTACGAGAAACTTGGCGGCTATGTGCATCTGCCTCGTTTGATCGACAAAGCCAGGCTTCACCGCGAGGGCCTGCTCAATGGCTACAACTATAAAACCGTAGGGTTCGACAAGCATCTGCTGACTTTCCTAAAAATTGATGGCGACGCGTTTGAAGAAATCGTCAACAGACTGGACGCGGATGACGCAATTCTAAAATGGGTGCAGACAAACGGTGCGCGGCATTCTCCCGAAGCAATTGAACAGTGGAACCAGGCGATGATTTCACGGCATCCAGATACGGCCGCAAAAAAGGCGCGCTTTCTCCACTTTCTAAAGGAGGCCGGTGGAGACGGGCGCAAAGATATTCGGACTTATTTCGATCTGATCGAGTTTGACGAAGGAAGGTTGAAATGAGGACAAGGTTACAAAGTTAAAAAGTTACAGGGTTCGGCATTCCTTTTCGCATCATCGACTTCCCTTTTAATTTTTTTAACTTTGTAACGCTTTTAACTTTCCGAATTCGCCGTTCGGATTTCGTCCTCAACGATCACGTCTTGATCGTCCTGAGAATCGCATCCGCATTCTCCAGCGTCTCCTTGCTTCCGATATCGAGCCATTTCCCCTTGATCTGGTACGTCTTTACTGGTTTACGCGTGTAAAGCCATTGCACGAACCGGCCCGGCTGATCGGGGTTATTGCCAGCTGCAAGGTATGTGGTCAGGAGAGAGAGGATCGCAGGCGAGTAATAGTAAAGGGCGATCGCCGCCAAGGTTCCGCGCGGCTTCCGTGGTTTCTCTTCCAGGTGAGTAATGATTCCATCATCGTCGATTAAGACATTGCCGTACTTTTTGATTGCTTCGCGATCGCCAACATCATAGACGCCAACGGTTGCTTCGCTTCCCTTGGCGCAAACCACAAATCCCTCGAGCGACTCAGTAAACAAATTGTCGCCGGCAACAATGAGGAGGCTGCTTTGGCTCAAGTCCTCGCGCGTGGCTACAAAATTGATATCCCCAATTGCTCCCAGCTTATCGTCGTCGCTCTTGGAGCCATCGTTTACAATTTTGAATTTGAATCGCGGATGTCGATCTTGATAGCCCTCACTCCAAGCCTGAAAGTCCCCCGCGAATTTGTCATTCGTCACTACATAAATCGTCTCCAGATCGGGAACGTCCTGAAGATTGTCCACTACCCATTCAATGATCGGCTTACCACCGACGACGAGCAGCGGCTTCGCTTTGTTGAGGGTCAGTGGATAAAGGCGTGTTGCATAGCCGGCCGCGAGGATTAGAGCGTTCATAAGATTAAGAAAGCAGAGCTGTCCGCGCTTCTTACTACTTCGATTTTGAAGCGCCTCCACCCAGAATCGCATTTTGAAGACGCTGCTGGACCGCCCTGATGCGATGCGAATCGGTAATCTTGGCACGTGTGGAACGATCCACGACATACAAAGTATCAATAGCTGCGCCGGCCTGCGTGTTGATGCGAGAGAGCGGGACCAAAAGATTTTCGCGGTCAAGGCAGGTCAGGACATCATAAAGTAAGCCGATCCGATCCGGTGCCTGAATCTCAATAAGCGCATAAACCGGATGCGTTTTGTTATCGATTGCGATCCGCGTTGGAAATTCAATTCCTGTCGTAAGACGATGGCTTTGGCGCTTGGCTTTTTCAATTAACGGAAGGAAATCAAAGCTCTCGTCTTCGAGCGCTCGCCGCAAAGTTTGCTCTACGAGCGTGAAGTCGCGCTGGTGTGTGACAGGTCGTGCTTTCGTGTCACACACACGAAAAACGCACAGCACAACGTTGTCTCCCCGCGGAAAGATATCAGCGCTCAAAATATTCAAAGGTACAACTGAAAATGAGCCGGCCACTTTTGCCAATAACCGTTCACGCTCCCACGTACAGAAGATGACAACAGTGTGACCCTGTTCCGGAACGGCCTTCCATTGGATTGCCGGAGCCAGCGGGAAATTTCCTTCGCTGGAAACATTCTCCAGAAACGACCGGAACAGTTTCAGGTGCTCGATAATCTCAGGAACGTCGCTAGCGCGAAAATAATTGTCGGGCATGAACTCAAAGTGAGCTTCAATCTCTCCTGCAAAATCCGAGGGAAGCTTTGCTGTCACCGACGCCTGCAAGCTCGCGCGCTGGACTTTTGTTCGCTCGTAGTAAGACCTTTGGTCCGCAAGACAGCGAGAGGTCTCGTGAAATAGCGCCCATACCAGAGATTCTTTCCAATCCGACCACTCCTCCGCGCTTGTGCCCTGGCCATCCGCCAGAGTAAGCAGCATTAACGCGTTTAGGTTTTTCTGGTGCTTCACGATGTGGGCGAAGTCTGTCACCGTCGCCGGATCATCAAGGTTTCTTTGCTGCGCGGTCTGCGAAAGCGTGAGGTGATGATCGACCAGCAGGATAAGGGACTTGCGCTGCTCGGACGACAATTGCAGACGCGCAGCGACACGCTGGGCAAAGAGCGCGCTCGCTTCGGAGTGTGGCCTGGCGCCAACTGCTTTACCGCTGTCGTGTAAAAGGAGCGCAAGATAGAGCACAAACGGGTCCTCCAGTTTCTCGAAAATCTTGCGATAAGGAACCAGCTTCGGATCGTTCGTCTGCGTCAGGGCATCAAGTTTATCGATGCACACCAATGTGTGCTCGTCGGCCGTGTAACGATGAAGAAACTCATGCTGCACCAGACATGTAAGCTGCCCGAATTCGGGAATGTAGCGCCCAAGAAAATCGACTCGATGCATCATTCTGAGAATGCGACCTACTCTTCCCTTTTTGGATAGAATGTCCTTGAAAATCGCACGCGGTCCGCGTGCATACTGATACGTGCGGGTAACCTGGCCGAGGCTTCGGCTTAGCAGATCCTCGAGCTCCGGGCTCAGATCCAGGCCGCGTTCCTGCGCGATTTCAAATGCTCGCATCATCTGCTCGGGGTCTCTGCGAAAAAGATCGCGACCCGCCGGGTGCAACTGCTTGTTGCGAACGAAGAAAAAATCTCCCACGGGGGTTTTGTGCGTTCGCATCAGCGGAAGAAAACTGAACAGAGAACGGGTCTTGCTTGTGACATATCCGCTTACAAATTGCTCCGTAATGCGTTCCGTGACCCGGAAGATGTTTCGCGTGTGCTCGTAATAATCCCGCATGAGCTCCTCGCTGCGGAGCTGGCCATTCCCAGAAGAGTAATCGAGCCGTTTTGCGATCTGTTCCTGCAAACTAATGTGAAGAATGTCGGTCGCGCGTCCCGTCGCGTAATGTAAAGCGGTGCGCAGACGCAGGAGAAAATCGTACGCGTTTTCTATCCGGCGCTGGTCGCTTTCGCTCAGCCAGTCTTTTCCCACAAGCTGGTTCGTGCTCAGTGAACCCTCTTTGAAATAGGTCATCCAAAGAAGGTTTTGATAATCGCGCAGGCCGCCGCATCCACTTTTCAGGTTCGGTTCCTGGAGATAGACACTGTCGCCGAATTTCTTGTGGCGGGCGACCTGATCCTGTATGCGCAGTTCAACGTATTCTCGTTCAGATCCATCGACACACTTCGAACGAAATTGCCGCCGAAATTCCCGTGCCAGATCGGCATCGCCCGCGAGAAACCGCGATTCCAGCATGGCAGTCTTTGTGCGCATGTCCTGATTTGCTTGAGCGACCGCTTCTTTGATCGAGCGCGTGGAGTGTCCAACCTTGAAACCGCTGTCCCATAGGAGATAAAGAACCTGCTGCACCATCTCCTCCAGATGCGGCGAAATCCCCTTCTTTTCCTGATGATGCAAAAGCATCACATCGATGTCGCTAAACGGGTTCAGCTCGCCCCGGCCATATCCCCCAAGAGCGACTAAGGCTAGTGGGACTTTGGCGGCCCCGTTTCCGCGAGCAGAGGCTTCAGCAGCCCCGAAAACATACTGCAATAAAACGTCAACCAGCTCGGCGCGCCGGGAACAAATTTCGCGGCCACCGCCACCCGCCTGATGCTTCAGACGCAACCGATGCTCCTCGACGTTCAGAAACTTCTTGTAAAGCGGAAGGACTTCGGTTGGGCGTCTGGCACCCGTCGCCGCAAGACGGCTTGCGGCGTGCGCCAAAACTTGCTCCAGATGACGGGACGTTTTCATCGGCAATTTGGATTGCTGTTCAATTTAAAATTGGATCTTAAAAATCCAAATCGATCTCAGACGGAGAAGAAGCGATCGGTCAGTGACGACTGCTTTTCACCCTGGCGACAAGACCTCATGCCCCGCCGAGGTTCAATATTTCAAAAATGAAGCGACCGGTGTCGGATCGAGCTGCTTACGGCCATGGAGGAACTCCAATTCAATGAGAAACTGTGCTTCAAGGAGGCGTCCCCCCGCTTTGCGAATGAGGACAGCCGCAGCGGCAGAAGTTCCGCCCGTGGCCAGCAAATCATCTACCAGCACAATTTGTTCACCCGCGTTAATAGCATCGATGTGCATCTCCATTTCCGCTTCGCCGTACTCGAGCGAGTAACTGGCCACCTCAGTCCGGAAAGGAAGCTTGCCGCGCTTTCGGATCGGAACGAAACCGACACCGAGCTCATACGCCACCGCCGATCCAAAGAGGAACCCGCGCGCGTCGATCCCAACAATTTTGTCAATCTTTCTCCCGCGACAACGCTCCAAAAACAAATCGATGGATGCCCGAAATAACGCCGGATCGCTCAAAATCGGCGTGATATCCTTGAATAGTATTCCTTTTCTCGGAAAATCAGCAACGTCGCGCACACCGGCACGCAATTTCTCGACTACGTCGGAAGCCATCGGCGCGACGCTAGCGGCCTACATGCAAACGTCAATGGCAATGGACTAATGAGTTATTGTCCGTGCAGATGCAACTCTTCAGTCTTGCCATTTGTGACTAACCAATGTTTGTCGTGTAAGACATAGTGAACTCGCGTTCCATCCAACGAGACGCCAATGGAACCCGCGCGAGAATCTTCCCCGAGAGTTTCCAACGAGTGTAACGCCTTCAAGTAAATCGGAAGCCGCTCTTTTGGTTGGTAAAACATCTCCATCTCGCCCTCTGTATCGCGCTTAAGCCTGGGCCTCGGGAGTCGAGCAAACCAACCGTCGCCAGAGCCGCCCATCCGTGACAGCTGCAGGTACACAGTGTCCCGAGTGACGCCAATATCAGATACACCGATTTCAGCGGGAGTTGTATTCTGCGTCTCAAGCGTCGCAAGCGGAGCACACCGGTACGCTGCTATCGAAAAATCGTCCTGTTCGTCAATCTTATCTGTTCGGATCTCGCCGCACCACAGATCACCGTATGCCGAGAAGAATAATTCACCATTAGCAGCAAAAGCTAAGGATGAAGGATAAGGATGGCGTCGCATACGCACAGGAGTCCACTCCGCTGGATCGTTAAACGTGAAGATAGGATGTTCCCGGTCATTTGTTGTCACAAAAACGCGCTGCATCTTCGGATCATACGCAATTCTCCAGAAGCTAACTCCAGTTGGGGCATCCCGCATTTTGGTCAACCGCTCGGATTCCGGTTCGAAGGACCAGACAGCTTTGGCTGTTGTACAGAAGAAGCGGTTTTTGTTCGTACAGGTGATTCCGCGAAGCGAGTCGGAACTGTCAAGCTGCGTCAACAGAATTTTCCGAATCGTCTTCTTGTTTAGATCGATTTCTTCTACAGCTGGTTTGGACTCGATGTCGCTGATTAGGTAAACTCGTCCACCATCGCTTGAAAAAACTGCATCGCCGGCGCTGCAGTACGATACGCTCAATAGGAAAGCCAGGACGGCGGCTACGAAGGCTAGTGGCGTGTTGCGCGCCATGGACGTAGAATTGACCGCCACTCTGGCGGAATACAAGCTGCTTTGCCATGAGCGCAAGCGACTCTAGAATAGGCTTGGGTGGATCGAGATCTTCTCATCATTTCGACAATCTGTTTTCTCGCGGCCGTGGTCCGCACCGCGGTCGCTGTACGCGCCGGAGTTTTTCGACCAGGAAGATTTAATTTTCTCGCGATTGGACTGGGCTTTCTTTTTCAAGCGGCGTTTTTATCGATCCGCGGTCATGCGCTGGGACGTTGTCCTCTGACGAACCTGTTTGAGGTCTTTATCTTTCTCGCCTGGTCGGTAGCCCTGATCTACATGCTGGTCGGCCCAGCGTACCGTCTCTCACTCATGGGCGCATTCACGGCGCCGCTGGTCGTCCTCCTGCAAGGCCTTGCATTGATTGCGCCAATCGATGTTCGTCATCCAGTCAAGGTGCCCGCCAATTCTTCGCTGGAATTCCATGCATCGGTTTCGCTGGTGGCGTATGGCGCCTTCGCACTCGCCTGCATCGCGGGCGTAATGTATTTGGTGCAGGAACGCCAACTCAAGACACATCAATTGCGTTCGATTTTCTATCACCTGCCGCCGCTCACTGATCTCTTTACGGCAATCACCCGCCTGCTTTGGCTCGGTTTCATTCTATATACCGTCGGGATTGCCAGCGGCTTTTTTACGGGGCAACCCCTGCCATACGTGCAAGTAGTGGCGGCGATTGCCGTTTGGTTGCTTTATGCAGCGATCCTGCAAGGCCGGTACTTTCGGCGAATCGCGCCAAAGCGAGTTGCAGCACTTTGCATTATCGGATTTAGCGCAGCTTTGACTCTTCTCTGGGGAATTACGTTCTCGGCGCAAACGCACTCTGTCCCATGAATCTTTTCTGCGTCGGCCTCAGTCATCACACTGCAAATGTACAAACGCGAGAACGTTTCGCCGGCAGTGCTAGTGCGGAACGCAGTCTTCGCACCGCGGGCTGTGCGGAAGCGTTGGTGCTCGCCACGTGTAACCGCGTGGAAGTCTATGGCGCGTCAGAGAAGCGCGTGTCAACGGATGAGATTGCTCAATCCTTGTTGCAAAACAGTGAGGTCAGTGATGGCGGCCACACTAGTGCGTTGCCGTTCTACCGTTACGAAGCTGAAAAGTGCGTACAACATCTGTTCCGAGTCGCATCCGGACTCGATTCGATGGTCGTAGGCGAGACAGAAATTCTGGGACAAACAAAAAAGGCTTACCAATCCGCGCGCGCGTCTGGCGCGGTTGGCCCCTGCCTTCATCGCTTGTTTCAACGGGCCTTTCGTGTGGCGAAGCAGGTTCGCACCCGAACCGAAATTACACGCGGGTCGGTCTCCGTTGGCTCCGTTGCGGTTGATCTGGCTCAGAAGATTTTCGGTGAACTTGGCAATTGTAAAGTCTTGGTTTTGGGAGCTGGTGAAACGAGCGAGCGCACAGCACGCGCGCTCATTTCCCGAGGTGTCAGCGACCTGCGCGTGAGCAATCGCTCAAATGATCGCGGTCAGGAGTTGGCACAACGAGTAGGTGGCCAGGCGGTCCGGTTCGATAAGTGGCCGCAGCAATGCCGCGAGATCGATATCCTGATTACATCGACTTCTTCGGAAACTCCGTTACTGACCCCAACAAATCTGGAACCCATGTTGGCCAATCGGGTCGATCGTCCGCTTTTCATCATCGATATCGCCGTTCCACGCGATGTCGATCCCGCAGTGAACGAAATGGAAGGCGTCTATCTTTACGATATAGATGCATTGCGATCAGTAGCGGAGCAGTCGCTGGCAGTACGCCGGCAGCAAATAGCCTCTGCCGAAGCGATCATTGCCGAACATGTCGCAGATTTCCTCGAGAAAGTTTCCTCCGAACTGAATCGCGTCTCGCGGATCACCGGGCATCCGCCGGTCGCTGACAATTCATTACACGCATCGCAGCTTTAGGGAAGCAGGCAGCTTCCCCTATCCTCTATCGCGAACTACATTCCCGCGGTGACGAGAAACATTATCCTTGGCACGCGCGGCAGTGAGCTCGCACGCGCGCAAGCCCGTTTGGTTGAAAGAGCAATTCAAGCGGCCCAACCGGGCACAAAAATCGAAACAAGAATCATCACGACACGAGGCGACAAAGCCACGCTTCTTGAGCGTGAAGCTGGTCGCAAAGGATTATTCACAGCAGAAATCGAGCGGGCTCTTCTTCGCGGCAACGTGGATGTCGCGATCCACAGCGCAAAAGATCTTCCGAGTGAAACCAATCCGGACGCAGAAATTGTTGCGGTTCTTCCTCGCGGACCGATGGATGACGTGCTGGTTTCGAAGCATCCGGGCGGGTTCGCTTCGTTGCCGCAGAGCGCCACCGTCGCCACAGGCAGCGTGAGAAGGAAACGCCAATTGCTGTGGAAACGCGCAGATCTCAAACTCGTCGACCTTCGCGGAAACGTTCCAACGCGACTGCGCAAACTGACCGATAACAATTGGGCCGCCATCGTGCTGGCTCGCGCAGGGCTAGCACGGCTCAGCCTATCTCCGGCAGATCACGAGCTCAGCTTCGAGGGCCGACAATTGTTCATTGAAATACTTTCACCCGAAATTTTTCTGCCTGCAGGTGGCCAGGGAATCATTGCGCTTCAAGTTCGTGTGAATGATGAAAACATGAAGGCTATCGTCGACCTCGTGAGCGATCAGAGGACATTGCTTTGTTTGCGAGCAGAGCGAGAATTTCTGCGTTTGTTGCATGGCGACTGCAATTGTCCGGTGGGCGTGCTGGCGACAATTGAAAGCGACAAAATGAAACTGAGGGCTCAACTGTTTACTGATCGATCAGCAGTACCGAGGGAAGCTGAACTGGAAGGCCCTCATGATGAGCTTGAACGTCTAGCGGCGCAGTTATTAAATCGATTGCAAGCACCAGTCTCCGAGCAAGGCTACGGCTTACCAGGTTGAGCATGAGTAAGACTGGTAAGGTTTATCTGGTTGGTGCCGGCCCGGGCGACCCCGGCTTGGTAACATTGCGTGCCAAGGAGTGCATCGAGAATGCGGACGTGATCATTTACGATCACCTTGCGAATCCCGAGACGCTCGGCTGGGCGCGGGACGATGCTGAAATCACTTATGTCGGCAAAACGCCTGGCGAATCGCGGAGCAACCAGAATGAAATTAATGCGTTGCTGATCAAGAAAGCGCACGAAGGGAAGCAGGTCGTTCGGCTGAAAGGCGGGGATCCTTTCGTGTTTGGCCGAGGCGCTGAAGAAGCGCAGGCGATCGCCGAAGCAGGTATTCCATTCGAAGTTGTGCCTGGAATCACCTCGTCCATCGCCGGGCCGGCTTTTGCAGGCATTCCCGTGACGCATCGGGCGCACAATTCACATGTGACATTCTTTACGGGACATGAAGATCCCGCAAAGACGGAAAGTGCAATCGATTACGCAGCGCTGGCGAAACTTGGCGGGACCCAGGTAATGTTGATGGGCGTGGAACGCCTCGGGTCGATCACGAGCGAAATGCTGAAGCACGGCGTGCGCGGCGACTTGCCGGTAGCGCTCGTTCGCTGGGCGACTACCGGGCAACAGGGAACGCTCACCGGCACACTTCGCGATATTGCCCAGAAGGCGGTCGCGAATAGTTTTGCGGCCCCTGCAGTCGCAATATTTGGAGAAGTTGTCGCCTTCCGAGACAAGCTCAATTGGTACGAAAAGCGGCCGCTCTTTGGTAAAACAATTGTCGTTACGCGAACAAGAAAACAAGCCAGCGTGTTAAGCAGCAAGCTCCGCTCGTTGGGTGCTAACATTATCGAACTGCCCACGATTCGCATCGAGCCGCCAAGTGATTTACGCGAATTCGCAGAACTTGTACAGGACGCGCACAATTACGACTGGATTGTGTTTACGAGCGCAAACGGCGTTGAAGCTTTTTTCAATATTTTCTTCAAACTATACGATGATACGCGCGAAATCGGCGGCGTCCGGATTGCCACCATTGGTCCGGCTACGGCTCAACGGGTGAAAGACTTTCATCTGCATGTCGATCTTCAGCCGAAAGAATTCGTTGCTGAGGACGTCGTACGGGAATTCAAAAAGCAGGGAAGCGTCGAAAATTTGAAGGTTCTCTTGGTGCGCGCCGAAAAAGCGCGGGACGTACTTTCAAAAGAGCTCTCGGGCCTGGGAGCGATCGTGGATGAAACATTCGCATATCGGACCGTGCCCGAGACGCGCGATACGAGCGGGGCACGGCAACAACTAGCGAAGCACGGGGCCGATTTAATAACCTTCACCAGTTCTTCAACCGTCGAAAATTTTCTCGCTCTGGGGCTACCCTGGCCGAAAGGAATGCAAGTTGCCAGTATTGGCCCCATCACGTCGCAGACAGCGCGCGACAATGGTTTGAAGGTCGAAGTCGAAGCAAAGCGCCACGACATTGACGGCTTGGTAGAAGCAATCGGCACCTTCTTTGCCCAGAAGGCTGCTGCGAATAGTTAAAAGCGGGAATAGTTAAAAAGTAAATTGGGCGTCAGAAATAGCGTTGCCCAAACAACTTTTTAACTTTTAACCTTGTGGATTAAATCGGAACTTGGTTCGACCGCGCTTGGCGTTGGCTTTGGCTTTGCGGCGATGCTTCTGCGAAGGCGTCTCGAAGGCACGCAAACGGCGGACCTCCTCGAGAATGCCCTCGGCATCTAGCTTGTTCTTCAGCCGCTTCAACGCGCGATCAACGGGCTCACCCTTGCGAACAATCACTTCTGGCATCAATAATCACTCCTGACTTTAGCGATAGATTCCTAATCGGCGAGCGGGAGCCTACTCGGGCCCGGCGGCCCCGTCAAATCTACTCGGAAAAGTGCCTCCGGGCGCCTCAGACCTAGCAGTGGGCATGGACTGGGACTTCAGAAGCGGTTCAGCGCTGGGCAAGCGGATTGGCTGCCGCCGCTTTCTGGGTAACCTCGCGTCGCAAGGCTGTAGCGCCGCCACCGCGGGCGCGCGTCCACCACAGCACAATAGGTGAGGCGATAAAGATCGATGAGTAAGTGCCGACAACTACGCCGATAATGATGGCGAGCGAGAAGTCGCGCAGCACCGCGCCGCCAAACAAAAACAGGCAAAGAATCGGGATAAGCGTCACCGTGCTCGTAAGAATGGTTCGGCTCAGCGTCTGGTTAATGCTCGAGTTCATGATTTCCTCAATCGTCCCACGCCGCCCGCTGGCGAGGCCTTCCCGAATCCGGTCGTAAACGACAATGGTGTCGTTGATCGAATAGCCGGCGACGGTAAGTACAGCGCCGACGATGGTGAGGGTCAACTCGCGGCCGAAGAGAGCGAACACGCCGACGGTCATAAGCACGTCGTGCAACAGCGCGACAATCGCGCCTACGGCAAAGGAAAGTTGAAACCGGAAAGTTACGAAAATCAAAATACCCAGGATGCCCAGGCCGAGCGCGATTAACGAATTTTTTGCGAGTTCGCCACCTACGAGCGCACCGACCCGTTCCGAGCCTTCCACTCTAAAGCCAGAACTTGGCAGCGTCTGCATAACTTGGTTTTCCACCTTGTCGCTGGTGTTCAACGGCGTGCGGATGGTGATGTAACTCCTGCCGACTTGTGTGGATTCCTGGATGGAAGCGTCAGCGAGACCAATTGGCTTCAGCGCACCGCGCACCTGTCCGATATCGATCTTGCCAGGTGCGCTCAAAGTGATGAGGTCGCCGCCGCGAAAATCGACGCCAAAGTTACGTTCGCCGCGTTTGTAAAAGGCGAACGAGCCAGCCAGAAGCAGTGCGAGCGAGCACATGCACGCAATAAAGCCTTTGCCGAGGAAATTGATATTTTGCGCTGAAATCAAATGCAGCATCGAGATGCGTTTCACTCGCCCCGTGTCGACAAGCCAGCCGAGGCAATTCCGCCCCACAATGAGCGCAGTGAACAACGAAGCCAAAATGCCGAGGCTAAGTGAGATGGCGAAGCCTTTTACCGGGCCGCTCGCTTTCCAAAAAAGAATCGCGGCTGTGATCAGCGTCGTAACGTTGGCGTCGAAAATGGAGCTGAACGCTTTCTCGTACGCCGTGTTCAACGCGACCTTGAGCGATTTCCCAAGCGCCATTTCTTCGCGTAATCGCTCGTATATGAGAACGTTCGCATCCACTGAAAGGCCAATCGTCAAAATGATGCCTGCAATGCCGGGCAATGTGAGGACGAAGTGGAACAACGTCAGAGCCCCCACGAGCAAAATGAGGTTAATGATCAAGGCGAGATTCGCGATGAGACCGGGAATCTTGTAGTAGACGGCCACGCAAACGAGCGTGATGGCCAGTCCGAGTAAACCGGCGAGAATGCTCGCTCGAATCGAGTCTAGTCCGAGAGTGGGCGAAACGCTGCGCTCTTCTTCGATGCTCACCGGCGTTTGCAGCGGATTCTCGAGTACGCTCGCCAGGCCGCGCGCCTCTTCCTCGGTAAAGCGGCCCGTGATTTGTGCGTCGCCGCCATAAATAGCGTCTTGAATCACGGGAGCCGATTGGATCACGCCATCAAGCACGATCGCAAAGCGATGGTGAACGTTCGCAGCTGTAATGTTCCCAAACTGCTTGGCGCCTTCGCTGTCGAACCGCAAATGAACTGCCCAACCGTCTCGTTCGTAAGAAGCGCCTGCGCCTGAAACGCGATCGCCGGCCAAGTCGGCTTTCTTTTTCACGAGCAACCGTTCTTCGATCGGTTTCTCGCCCTCAGCCTGGTGCTGTTGTTTATAGGTTTCGATCCGATACTCTGGCGGAATTACCTGCTTTCCCTGGTCGATTTCGCGCAATCGTTCGCCGTTATCGGGATAAACCAGACGAAACTCGAGCTTCGCCACGCGCGATAGTTGGTCCCTTGCTTCCTGAATCTTCGCTGTGTCGAGTCCCGGAATCTGGACCAGAATCCGATCGCTGCCGACCGGGCTGATAATTGGTTCGCCTCCACCAAAATAATCGACACGCTTGCGAATGACCTCGACCGCCTGGTCGAGCATCGCCTTCGTGACTTCTTTATCGCCACCTTTCAGCCGGATGAGAAAGGAGGTGCCGCCCTGAATATCGAGGCCAAGCGCGATCTTTTTCTGCGGCGGCCAGATGGTTACAATGCTGGAGACGACAAGCACCAGCATGAGCGTCATTGCCAGCAGCCGTTTCCGCTGCCCTTGATCGGTGGCGAAATACCACCCGAAGAGAACAAGCATTGCGAGCCCGATACAGAATGTAAGCCCAGGGGTCATTGGATTGCGGATTTGCTAATCTCTTTAACGCTTCACTGATTTAACAATTTTAGCTTTCTTTCAACACCGTCGCGATGGCCGATTTCTCCATCTCGATTTTCACGTTGTCGGCTACTTTCACCAGCACGGTATTTTCCTTCACATTCGAGATCAGGCCGTGAATGCCGGCATTGGTCACAACCCGGTCACCGGTTTTCAAGCTCGAAGTTAACTGCTGTTGCTGTTGCTGCCGCTTCTTTTGCGGTCGGATCATCACAAAGTACATGATGATGAAAATAAAAATTAGCGGCACAAAAAATGAACCAATGCCGCCACCTGGCATCTGTTGAGGAGCCGCGCTTTGCGCCTGAGCAAGAAACGTCTGAAACATATTTTAGAATTGGAGAGCGCACCTTAAACGCGAAAGCGTTCCCTGCAATCGTTCTTTCGCGTCGCTCGTATTTTCGAGACTGACGCGGGTGCACAGTCCGAAGAGCGGAAGGGAAAGCAGAAAACCCCACTTGCGCTGCACTATGACGCGGGATGACATACGCAAAAGTCGGCCATTCAAAAAATATCTTAAAAACGCAAAAATAGTCTTGCTATTCTCCGAGATTTTCTTTAATCCGTCGACATAATCGTAGGTCAGAGTCCTACTCCAAAATTAGGCCACTGACCTATTAACTAAAGGAGAAACTCATGACCAGAACCAAACTTCGTAAGTTCGGATTCTTCCGCATGACTCTTGCAGCCTGCGTCGGAATCCCTCTCATCATCGCCTCAAGCGCATTTGCCCAGAACCTCCCGCCGCTGTCGACGGACATTGGGGCTGCCCCGACGCCGCCCGGGGCGGAAGTCGAGCGCGTCATCGTAACGGGTTCGAACATTCCGACGGCAGAAGAAGTGGGACCGAACCCGGTTGACACCTACAACCGCCAAAACATCAACAAGTCAGGTTATATTACCACCGAGCAATTTCTCCTCAGCCTGCCGATCGTGAACGCGAACGTCGTTCCGATTTCGAATAATGAAAACGGCTCCAACACCGCTGTGGGTGCGGCGACAGTTGCGCTCCACGGTTTCGATGCCAGAGCCACTCTCATCCTTCTCGATGGACGCCGAGTCGCTCCCTATCCGACGGGCAACAACCCCGGCCTGGTCAATGTGATGTTTGTCGATTTGAATTCGATTCCTGAAGCCGCTATTGAGAGCATCGAAATTCTGAAAGACGGCGCATCCACCACCTATGGTGCGGATGCGGTGGCCGGCGTCGTGAACCTTAAGATGCGTCACAATTACGACGGCGCGGAAGCAAGAGTCGAATACGGCAACACGCTCGATAAAGACTCGGGTCTATTCGACACATACGGCATCTTCGGTGTTGGCAAGGGAGATACTAACATCACCGGCGTCTTGAATTACTATCATCGCAACTCCATCGCCAACCGTGATCGTGGTTTCTCGGCCGTTCCGCCATTCCTGAGCTCGAATAACAGCCCATATAATCTTCAGCTCAGCAGCGATGTGGCGGGGGCTGCTGGTGGCCAGAATTTAAATCCTGGTGGGACTGAATTTGCAAGTGCACCAGATTTTACAAACGGGTTGTCCCCGGCAAACAGGTATCTCTACGATGCCAATAACCGTGTCAGGGCGGCCGGCGGTCTGCGTCCCGGGTTCAATTTCAATCAGTTCTCGCTCTCCTTCCCGGAATCAGAGCGCTACGGGCTGTGGTTGAGTGGTGACCACAAGGTCTTTGGCGATCAGATGGTCGTCTATGCGGACGGCTTTTATCAGAACGTGAAAACGCACAACGAACTGGCAGCTCCAGCAACTGGTTCATTCCAGACCTTGGGTCAGACCACATTGGCCATTCCGTCGCATTCGCCAATTGCGCCAGGCTCGGAGCCACCCAACACACCCACCCACGCGGAGACCGGTGTCCCGGCTGACGCGTTCAATCCTTTTAATCCCTTCGAGCAAATTATCTCGGGCGGCACCCGCGCGCGTCTGGCTGAGTTTGGAAACCGTTTGTTCGATAACGAAACCGACGCGTGGCTGAGCACCATCGGCATCAAGGGGGACAAGCTCTTCAACGGAACCTGGGGGTACGACGCCGGGTTCCGTTACAGCCAACTCAAAAATACGGTTACCGGGACGCAAGTGTCCGCCTCGCGATTCAACCGCATCTTGAACCAAGCCGATCCGATCTTTAATCCGACATCTCCGCAATTTATCGGCACGACCGTGGCATTTGATCCTTTCGGTGATTTTCGCGCTCCGATCCCGTCGAATCAGGCCACGATCGATTTTGCCAGAGTCCATCCCAAGGACGAAGACACCTCAAAGCTGTGGACCTTGGATGCCACGATCTATACGACGGCGCTCTTCAACTTGCCGGCCGGCGGTGTTGGTTTGGCCTTCGGTGGTCAGTTCCGCCGCGAATCGCTGAAGGAGGAGCCGGATATGCTCAACGTCGAGGGGGACATCGTCGGCAATTCCCCAGTTCCGGCTGCTGAGGGTGGAAGGAAGACGTATGCGTTTTACGCAGAGACCAGAATTCCCATCTTCAGCCCCGTGACGAGTACGTACTACACAGGCGACGGCAAAAATCCGCAGCTGCAGCGCGAGACCAAGGCAATGATTCCGGGCTTTTATTCCCTGGAGTTTACGGCTGGGGCGCGATTTGAAGAGTTTCTGAACAACAATACTAATGTCTTGGTGCCGAAGGTAGGCATGCGCTGGCAACCGTTCGACGAGCAGCTGACTCTCCGTGCCACTTGGGGCGAAGGCTTTCGAGAGCCCAGCCTTGAGGAACTGTTTGGGTCTCCGCTCTCAACCCTGGAGCCTTCTCACGATCCGATGAAAGGCGGCGTCTTTGAGCCTGAGACGAACACCCTTATAAGCAGTAATCCCGGGCTCCAGCCTGAAGATTCCCGCTCGTTCAGCGGCGGCTTTGTTTACTCGCCGAAATATGTGCCCGGTTTGAACCTCTCGGTTGATTTTTGGGATATCGAGCGCACCGGCGTTGTCACTGCGCCCTTGGCCGACCAAGTACTGCAACGTGAACTAACCGGCACATTGTTGCCCGGCGAAAAGGTGGAGCGTGACATTGGTGGAAACATCACACGTATCTTGATTCGAAATCAGAACATCGGCAATCAAGAGGCTCGCGGGGTTGACTTCGGCCTTTACTACCAGAGGCCAACGCCCTGGGGGACCTTCACTTCGCAGACTCAAGTAACCTACCTGGATGAATTCATCTTCCAGGGGTTCATCTTCCGAGAGTTCGGGCCAGACAATGGCAACTTGGCCGGCAGAACCACCGATCCGGGTACGTCGAATGAAGGTTGGTATAAATGGAAAGGTAATTCCAGTCTCGAGTGGACATGGAAGGGCTTCGATCTCTTTACCATCGTGCGCTACACCGACGGATTCCACGAATTTACGCCAAACCTTCACCATCACTGGGTTCACCAGACGTTTTTCTTCGACGGTCAGCTTTCCTATGACTTCACCGCTCTTCTTCTTCCAGTTGAGACCAATCCTGTGCCTGGCTATTCGAAGGGCGAAAAAGAGGTCGTCCGTGGCAAGGACGGTGCGCCTCTAGAAACGGCCTCGGCGCAGACCAGTAAATACGGTACCGTCTTGGACCATCTGCTGCGAGGCACGATCATTACTATTGGATGCAATAACATCTTCGGTCAGGATCCACCGAAGGCCTGGGGGGAAGGTGGAAACGCTGTTGGTTATCCCGGCTTTACTTACGATGCTACCGGCCGGTTCGTTTACGCACGCCTAACAAAGAAATTCTAACACTGACGTTTTGGTTAGGTCTGCGGAGAGGCAGTGGCAACAGCTATTGCCTCTCTTGCTTTGGTCGGGAGGGGCCATCGTCATCGCTTCAATAATTTGCACACCCTACCTTCCCGGGTGTAGTTTTGTTTGTGAAGGTCCTGACATCTTCAAGCGTTGCAACTCTCGTCGCGGCCAGCATACTTGCCGGAACAGCGCTCGCCGATCCCACGACTAACCAAACCTCCGAACGGAAGCAAAAAGTTGAAGAGCGGGCGATTTTCATCACCGGTTCGCTTATCCCGCAACGTGTTAAACTGCAGCCGATCGGCACTACGACCGTCTCGCCGATTCGATTCATTGATCGTCATGAAATCGACCAGACAGGGCGTCGTACGACGCCGGGCGTTTTGGTCAATGAGCCTTCGCTGCGCGTAATCGGGCACTGATCTTCGAGTGGCAAACAAACACACTTGCCAGCAGTGTTTTTGGACCCGTTCTAAGAAAACCGCGGAACGAAGTTCCCTAAAAAAGCTGAACGGCGCTTGAGCCTGCGCTCAAGCACCTCAGGGCACTCCTAATCCTGGAACTTATTTTATTTGGTCGTCGCGTTTCCGTAGACAGTCATCGGGCTGACGGTAGTCGGAATCGGGCTGAGCCTTTCACAGGGCACAGGAATACCCGATGTTGTAGTGAACGTGTAGCACATTTTCTTCGGACTCTTCATGACCCGCTGTGACTGTGCCGGGACCACCACGTTCTTGCTCGGATCAGTAGCGAATGCTGATGCGGAAAATGCGAGCGTGAGCACGACCGTCGTGCATCGAACCGACGAACCGCACAGGCGACTAAACCTGTTTCCTATTCTCACGCGCTGATCATGATTGTGTTTCGAATTTTGCGCAAGCTTATTTGGAGACTAGTCGAAGACAAAGAAACGACACTTTCAGCACTGACAATCAATCTGTCCCAAAAATATTCGGCGCACAGTCGGAGGCGCCTTTCGCACCAGTTGCATGTAATGCAGGGGGCCCTCATTCTCGGACGCTGCACGCGTGTTTGCCTCCAATCGGAAAAGCGGTTGACAACGCGTAGTGAAGAATGTCCGTCCACTAAAGCTACGGCGCGACAGCCCAGAAAGCTCTTGGGACTGGAGGTAAGGGGATTCGAACCCCTGGCCTTCTCATTGCGAACGAGACGCTCTACCAACTGAGCTATACCCCCGTCAATGGTGTGCAAGCTAGCATGACGAAACAATTCGTCCAGGAAGCCACAAGATCGTCGCCACTGGAGCGAGCGACTTAGTAGGAAATGCGGAAGTCGGCTGGAAGCATCCCGCCCGCGCCCGTCGCGGTACCCGAAGGATGTTCGACATCTGCCGCACCAACATTAGTTGACGGCGGCCGAATTGGCTGCTGTCCTTTGGCTTTAATGGACTCGTTTAAGGCGGGCAGATCACTGGCAAGCAATTGGTCGAACTCTTTTGTCACATCACTTAATTCCCGCTTGAGCGCATCGATATACGCAATTTGGTATCCGCCAGGTTTTCCCTCGTAACTGAGAATGGCTCCGTAAAGCTGATCGGTGTGCTCTCGCAAACGCTCCTCACCGGTGATTGCTCCGCCTTCAGTTGTAGCGACGATTTTCTTGCGGACCGCGTCAACTTTCCCATCGAAATCGGAGATGTTCTTGCGAAGCGGATCGGCTTCGGATAACGCTCCCCCACTCGACGCCAATGCCTTTCGCAAGGAAACAATACGGTCCATTAGCGCGCTTTCCTCGTCAAAGAGCGTATGGACGTTCATCGCAGCATCGAATTGTGCCTTGCGATCCGCAGCGCTGAAATTGGCACGGCGATCGAGGTCAATTGTCAACTTCGTCTCCGAAACTTTGCCAGCCTTTGTCAGGCGCACAGTGTACACGCCCGGCACAAGCCGTGGGCCCCGCACACCCGCAAAGGCAATCTGCGCCGCCGGCGGCACGCGTGGCGGTTTCACACGCATCGGCCAGGTCACGCGATTCAGGCCGGGGCGTTTGCTAGCTGGCAGTTCATCAATAACGCGCCCCGAGGAATCCAAAACTTCGAGCTTCAGTTTTCCAAATAGATGACGCTCGCGCTGATAATAATTGATCACGGCGGCGTCAGGCGGATTATCGCCAATGAAAACGGCGTCGCCATTGGCCCATCCACCTGAGCCTTCAATCCGTTGTTGCACAGGACGCGCTGAAACGAATGCAACCTCCTGCTTCAACAAGTCCGGCGTCAAGGCGCGCAGTGGAGTGATATCGTCAATAATCCAGATACCGCGACCATGCGTTGCAAGAACCAGATCGTTGTCGCGCGGGTGAATTGCCAGGTCTCGAACCGCCACTGCGGGGAAATGGTTGCCTTTAAATTGCGCCCAGTTTTTTCCACCGTCGATCGAGACCCAAAGTCCAAATTCTGTCCCGAGAAAGAGCAAATCTGACTTGATCAAATCCTCCTTGATTACATGCGCGTATCCACGAACGCCTTTGGCGTCCTGAGCGCTTACAAGGGGCGTCCAAGTTTTACCATAATCGGTTGTTTTGAAAACATACGGCGTCATGTCGCCAAAAGTATGTCGATCAAACGCGGCGTAAGCTGTGCCGGCGTTGAAGTTGCTTGCCTGAACCCAGCTTACCCATGAATTTTTTGGCAAACCGGGAACGTTGCCCACGACATCGGTCCACGTCTTACCGCCGTCACGAGTAAGTTGAAGGTTGCCGTCGTCCGTGCCGACCCAGATCAGCGATTTGTCCTTGGGCGATTCACTGATCGAGTAAATCGTGGTGTGCATCTCCGCCGAGGAATTGTCTACCGTGACGCCGCCCGATTGCTCCTGTTTCTGTTTTTCCGGATCGTTGGTTGTCAGATCGGGCGAAATGCGTTCCCACGTTTGGCCGTGATCCCGCGAGCGAAATAGAAACTGAGCGCCGATATAAATCGTCCCCTTTTCGTTAGGCGAGAGCGCGATTGGCGTATTCCAGTTGAACCTGAGCTTTTCTTTGTAATTCGGCCGTGGCTTGATGTTCCGAGCTTCGTGCGTGTTGCGATTTACTCGCCCGATCTCGCCACCTTGATATTCGGCATAAATGTAATCGGGATCAGCGGGATCCGGAAACATCCAGAAACCATCGCCGTTGTACATATTTTCCCACTGCGCATTGGTAACGCCGCCTGGATACTGTGATTCGCCCACAAAAGAGCTGTTGTCCTGCAAACCGCCGTAAACGCGGTAGGGATCTTTGTCATCCACGCTGACGTGATAGAACTGGGAGACCGGCAGGTTTTCAGCTTTCCACCATTTCGCGCCGCCGTTGTAGGAATACCACATCCCGCCATCGTCGCCGGAGAACACGACCTGTGTGTTGGTTGGATCGATCCAGACATTGTGCACGTCGCCGTGCATCCCGCCGAATCCGCCGACCACCGCGAAACTTTTGCCTCCGTCTTCACTGACAATCAGCGAACCGTCCGTCTTAAACACGCGATCGGGATTTTTTGGATCGACGATCAGGTTCGCGAAGTAGAACGGCCGCCACACCATCCATTGACTCTTATCTCGCTTGTCCCAGGTCGCGCCGCCATCGTCGGAGACAAAGAGCGCGCTTTCGGGTGATTCGACAAACGCATAAACGCGCTTGGGATTGGAAGGCGCAATTGCCACTGCAAGGCGCCCGTACGGCTTCTTCGGAAAACCTTTGTTCGCCTCCGGCGTGATCTCCGTCCAGGTATTGCCACCGTCTGAGGAACGAAATAATCCACTAGCAGAAGGCGCAGTGGGACTATCACCACCGGAGCGGTACTCCCATCCTTTCCGCCGGAAATCCCACATCGCTGCAAACATGATGTCCGGGTTCGCTGGATCGATTGCGATATCAGTGCAACCAGCCGACAGATTCGCTCCTTTGAGTACTTGATTCCAAGTTTTGCCATCGTCTGTGGTTTTGTAGAGCCCGCGATCGGGCGAATCACTCCAAAGCGCACCAGGGACCGCGGCAAAGACCGTGTCGCTGTTCTTTGGGCTCACTGCGATCTTCGCAATGCGCTCGGATTTTTCCAAACCAGAATGCGTCCATGTTTCGCCGCCGTCGGTTGATTTGTAGATTCCATCACCAATCGAAACACTATTGCGCGTCCACGATTCACCGGTTCCGACCCAGACATTTTTCGAGTTCTTTGGATCGAGCGCGATCGCGCCGATCGATTGAGCGGGCTGTTCGTCGAATACGGGTCGATATCGCGTTCCGCTATCGTCCGATTTCCAGACTCCCCCACTCGCTGCGCCGACAAAAAGCGTAATCTTGCCAGATGGTTCGCGTGTCCCCGCAACCGCTGAGATGCGTCCGCTCATCGTTGCGGAGCCTATGTTGCGTGCGCCGAGGCCGGAGATGGTTGCTGAGTTGAATGGCGCTTCCTCGCCCCAACAAGAAATCACGGAGAGAAGCAGGAACGAAAGCGATGCGAGGACGCCTCGCACTCCAAAAGCACTTCGTGCGAAATGCAAGGCGACGTTTGTTGTTTTTTGCGAAAGCTTTCGGAGTTCGCACGCGCTTTCGCGTCGCTCTTGTTGATTCAACGTCCTCATCTATTGATAAACGCTTTGGTTGCGGGGGACTTATTTGGAAGCCGGGAAGTGAAATATCGTGTCATCCACGGGCACATTGGCTTCGACCTTATCGATTATGATCCTTTGCTTGTCAGGTGCTCCCTTGCCCCCGACCTCAATTGACGTTGGAACGAACACGCCGCCTGCTTTTTCATAATCGCCCAGATCGGTCTCTACTTGTTCATACGCGCCGTGTCTGGTCCGTTGCGTTAACACCCGAATCTCCAGGAAATGGTCGGGATCCAGATAGACAAAGCTTACATCTCTGTTCTTTCGCGTCACTTTCAACTTGTGCGCTGGAGTTCCATCAACGTCTTCGGTTCCGAGATATTCGACCGCGTTTCCTTTCGCCTGCCAATCAACCAATGGCCCGTCCATCTCCGCATCTTCCACGAGCGCTTTGACATCATCGGCCGACATTCGTTCCGGATCTCTGCGTCCAAAGAACGGCGATACTTTCCACCCTTCCTTGCCGTCATACGCCTCGATTTGGGTCATTCCCTGAAGAGACGCTTCAGTGCGCACATCGTCGGGCCGCTTCTTGAGCTGAAGGAAGGCCAATTGAATCTGCCCTTCTTGCACAAGCAGTTTGCCAGTGAGCCGCAGGGTTGCCAGATCGCGCAGGGCGCTCGCGCCACCCTTCGCCTCGATGTTCTTCCCCACCAGCTCATCGGCTGTCAGCTGACTCTTCTCTTGCGCCAAACCTTGTGATACGAGGAGTGCGGCACAGATGAAAGCGATTAGAAGTCGCAAAACCATATTAAGATTAAGACGAATAGGAGACACCGCACCGGCACCAATGTTCAAAGCCGATGGAAAAGCAAGCCGTTCTCGAAAAAAAATATTGTGAAAGTACTAAGGCAATTTTCGTGTCCGGATTTGTCAACGCTGACTAAAGTTCACGCCGGGTAAATCGTGGCTTCAATCAAAAAACACAAAATCCGACCCGCGCCGGATGCAACCGCGGCTTCGCCGCGTTCTGCCGCTAAGAGACCGCAACGTAAAACCGTCAAAGGAAAATCGCATTCAGCCTGCGTCCCTGTCGTGCCCGGCTCATGGCAACTCAACAGTGGCGTTGTCCTTTTGTGTATCGTCGCTACCGCCATACTTTACACGGGCGATCTTCATCTTGGCTTTTTCAGATTAGATGACCAGCAGTATGTCGTCAGCAATCGGTGGATACAGAGAATAACCTGGAAGCATCTCACCCAGATTTTATTTAATCCTTACTACCTCAACTATTCCCCTCTTCATTTGTTATCCTACGCGCTTGATTGTGCAGTTGGCGGCTTAAACGCATACGCATTCCATTTATCGAGCAATCTCCGGGCCGGAGTTGTTGCCGGTTTTGTCTATCTCGTTGCACTTGCGCTAACACAGGAACGCAGAATCGCCATCGTTGCTGCCTTGTTATTTGTTGTTCACTCAGCGCACGTGGAAGCGGTCGCGTGGATTTCAAGCCGCAAGGATTTAGTGGCTGCTGCATTTGTGCTGCCTTGTGTTCTTGCATACCTAAAATACAGACAGCGTGGTGCAACAGACTGATACATCGCTTCACTTCTGCTGTTTCTCTTCGCATTGATGGGAAAACTATCCGTTGCCGCTTTCCCCGCGGTACTAGTGGTTCTCGACCTGATGCTTGAAAAGCGGCGATTAAACCGATCATTCATCGACAAGATTCCATTCCTTCTTCTGGCGGCTTTGGTATCAGTAGCAGTCCAGCACGCACAACCAAGCACCGGATTGCAGTCTGACCTAGCCATGCACGCAAAGGCGTTTGTCCAGAGTTTGTGGCTGCTTACCGGGTTGGGAACTTATGTTATTTATCGTGTACCTCCCGCGCCGGGAGATACTTTGTCCCAATTGGTTGGACTAGGCATCCTACTTGGCTTGTTTCTGTTGCTGTTGCTTCTGCGCAAACGCTATCCTGTGGCGACTGTTTCCATTTACTGGATCTTATTTACTTATCTCCCAACACAGATTCTGCCATTCAGTTATCCAGTAACTGACCGCTATCTTCTTTTGCCGTCAGTAGGCGCTGTTATTCTCATTGCATGGCTATTGATTAGAGCAACAGATCATTTGCACAGATGGAAGCTCGCCGCTGCAACAACGCTGGTTACGGTAATTAGTTTCATTTGGCTCGCGAAACCCTTGATTACTTATCCGAATGGCGGGACCCGCGATCGCTTTGGTTCGCTGCCACACAGAAATCAGACGATGTCCATTTGTGTTACGAACTCGGATGGGAATACCGCGAGAAAGCGGCAAGCTTTGGAATGCACCGAAGAAATGGTCCGCTGCCTCCGGAAGAAGCTAAACATTACGCTTCTGCTGTTTGGAAAGATGATCCCCGGCTTCCGCAATTGCTGGCTGAATTGGCAGAGAACCAGCATAGCGGACCGGTTGAGAAAGAGTTTAAAGGATATTTGCTGGCCAAAGCAGAAGATAATTTTGACGAAGCCGTCAGAAGAAAAGGAGCGCACATTATGCCGGACCTTTTTCTTAGCCGCGGAGTCTGTTTTCTCGATAAAGGTGATATGCAGTCTGCAAAAAAAGAATTCCTGGCGGTGAGTCGATGAAGCCTCCGAGTTGCCATATTCTGAAGGCCAGCAGGAGTCTTTAATCGCGTGTCATTACAACCTCGCAGTTGCAGAACAGGGACTTGGCCATTCTAAAGAGGCGTTGTCGTGGATCACGCTTGCGGAAGAAGAACAGGATAAACTTGGTAGAACTGTGCTCCCCGAAATCACTCCTGCTCGTCAGAAGCTTGAATCAATTACAACAACGCTTCCATAGCCGGTTTTTCACTCTTCCCGCAGGAGTTTGGATGGATCGACAGCAAGCGCTCGCACGGCTGGAATGGCGGACGCTGCGATGCCCAGCAGCGCCATTGTTAGCACTACGCCGCCTATGACCAAAGGATCGCGCGGATTCGCCTGATACACGATGTGTTCAAGTAACCGGCTGGCGAGAACGCATAACAGCAGTCCTGCCAACGATCCGAGTCCAAGCAGTACAATTGGCCGCCCGACCGCTGCACTCATGACATGTTTTGTGCGCGCGCCGAGGGCCGCGCGTATGCCGAGCTCCTTCATCCGGCGGCTCACGTTGTAGGCGGCCATGCCGAAGATGCCCGTGACCGCCAGCATCACCGCGAGGACGCCCATCACGCCCAGTGCTGCTGTCGACGCCCGTGCGGGGAACAGCGCGTTCACGCCGCCCAGCACATCGTGCCAGCTTTGCACTTTGATCAGCGCGTTCGGCTCGAGGCCGCTCAGGGCGCGTTCTAGCGCCGGCGCCATCTCGTTGTGCGCGCGCGGCGATCGTACCACGAAGACCAGCCCGCGCTGTTCGCTTTGTGTCAAAGGCAGATAGACCACCGGCTGTGGCGGCTCTTGCATGTTGTGATACTTGCCATCTTCCACCACACCCACCACTTCTCTCAAGTGGTCCAACAAAATAAAACGCTGTCCAATCGCCGGCATGTCGCCCCACATTTTGCGCGCGAAGGTCTCGTTCACAATCGCCACATACGGCGTGTTTGTCGTGTCGCGCCATGAGACGTCCCGAGCACGCACGAGTCGCGTGCCAGCAGCCTCGAAATAGCCCGGCGATATCGTGAACCGGTATGGCGCCAGCACAGAATTGTTCAGATTGAAATCTGTCGTTCCTGGCGGGAAAACCGGAATGCCCCGCAGCCCGCCGGTAAAGGGCACGCGGTTCACCGCACCCGCCGTCGCTACACCTGGAATCCCCTTCACCGCCTCAAGCATGGCTTTCTGTTTCTCAAGCAGCGCGTCGCCTCGCTGTTCTATTTCACTCAAGTCTACGTCGGCGAGTATTGCTCCCTGCGGCTGAAAACCCAGCGGAGCGTGCAACATGCGAACCATGCCGCGGACGGCGACCAATGAGGCCGTCACGAGTAACGTGCAGATCGCAATTTGTGCGCCAACCAACAGGTCCCGCAGAGTAAACCGGCGCAGCGGCATTGAATCTACTGGTCCGCTTTTCATCGCCTGCAACGGACTGCTCTGCGACACTTGCCGCGCCGGAATCATCCCAAACAGCAGCGCGCTGACGATGGTCAGAGCTATACTCGTTAGGTAAACACGCGCATCGACACTCACTGCCAGACGGCCGTAGGGCGATTGCCATTGGTCCAGGGCACGCAGCAGCAAACCCGCGATCACCAGCCCTGCCGCTCCGCCTACCATCGATAACACCATCGCCTCGGCTAACAGTTGCCGCACCAACCGCCAGCGGCTCGCTCCCAAAGCCACACGGAGCGCCAGTTCTCGGCTGCGATCCGCCGCGCGCGCCGCAAACAGGCTGGCGAGGTTCGCGCACGCCGCCACCAGCACCAGCAGAGCCAGCCCCGCCACGCTATAAAGAAATCCGCGAATGACGTCACCGGCGTCCCCTTGGAGTCCTGGACGGACCAGCCGTAACGGCATTCCCGTGTCTGTTTGTGGATACTCTTTCGCGAGCTGGGCCGCGATCGCACTCAGATTCTCCGCTGCCTGTTGGGGTGTCACGCCCGGCTTCAGTCGGCCAAGCACTGTCACCGTCATGGATGTACGGTTCTGCAGGAATTGCTGGTTCCAGTTCACGAAGGGTACCCAGTAGTCCGGCCGGTCGAAATGCTCCGTGCCGTGGAACCGCGCCGGTGCTACGCCCACCACAGTGAAAGAATCTTTATTGAGCCGCACGGTCGTTCCGATCACTCCCGGGTCGGCGCTAAATGCGCTTCGCCACAGTTGATCGCTCAATACCACGTAGGGCGCTGAATTGGGCCCGTGCTCGTCCGTCGCTTGAATGAATCGGCCCACCTGTGGTTGCACGCCGAGCATTTCGAAATAATTGCCGGTGACCGCATAGCCGGTGACACTTTTCACAGTATTCCCCCATCGCAATGTCGCCTCAGCAAATCCATCAAACCCAGCCATCTCGCTGAAGGTGTTGTTTCGCCGCCTTAAGTCTTCATACGCAGGATACGACGTCGTTAGCAGTTTGCCGCTCGTCCATTCCCCGAGGCGAAGCTGGTAGAGGTTCTGCGGATCGCTCACATCCAGCGGGTGCAGCAGGACCGCATTCACGACTCCGAAGACGACGACATTTGCCCCAATCCCCAGCATTAAAGTAACTAAAGCTGCGAGCGTGAACGCGGGCGACTTCCAAAGCACGCGCAATGCAAATCTTAAATCCGCGATCACTGTTCGCCCTTCACAATCGAGCCGGTCACTCTGAGCGCAGTGCCTGCATCGGATCGACACGCATCGCGCGACGCGCCGGAATATAGCAGGCGCAAAACGCAACCGTCGCCAATATCACAGTCGCGATGAACATGGTCCCGAGATTAGTCGCGCCAACGCCAAAAAGAAGACTTTGCAAGAGACGAGAGGAGACGAAGACGCCGATTAATCCGACCAGCACGCCGATGCCAACAAAGCGCATACCCTGGCCGATGATGAGACGCAACACATCGTAACGTTGCGCGCCGAGTGCGAGGCGAATTCCGATCTCCTGCGTCCGCTGCGTGACCGAGTAGCTCATCACTCCAAAAATTCCCGCCGCCGCAAGAAGTAGTGCAATCAGCGCGAACATACTGACCAGCATCGCGTTCAAACGAGGCTGTGCGATCGACTGAGACCGGTAATCGGCAAGCAAGCGCGGCCGATAAACCGGAACGTCTTTATCGATCTCGGCCACGGCACGCCGGAGAGCCGTAGTCGCCGAACCCGGGTCAACCTGCGTCCGCATAAAAATCGACAGCGATTGAATGGCGAATTGCGGATATGGAACATAAATCTGTGGCTTAGGCGGAACCTTAAGACTGATCAAGTGCATGTCGCCAACCACGCCGACAATTTCCCGTACGGGAGGTTTGCCAGGCTCGACCGAGCCGTCTGGAATGATCCGCTTGCCGATAGGATCTTCGCCGGGAAAAAACTGTTTCACAAATTCCTCCGTCACAATTGCGACCGGCGGCGCATTTTTGTCGTCCCGCCCGGTGAACCAGCGACCTTTGCGCAATGGAACCCGCATCGTTTTGAAATAATCGGCAGTGACAGCATTAAATTGTGCGGCTGGCTGTTGACCTTGCGGCACTGGATGAGCGTCGAAGTTGAAAGTGAAACCGATCTCACTTCCACTGAGCGGAATATACCACGCGGCTGCAACTGACTGCATTCCAGGCTCGCTCGAAAGCCGTTCCAGCAACTTTTTATAAAAAGCGGCTGCCTGTTCCGGCTTACCATAGTTTGTTTGCGTAAGCGCTACCCGCGCCGTCATGACATTCGTTACATCGAACCCGCCAGGAACTCTTTGCAGACGAATAAAACTTTCAACCAGCAACCCGGCGCTCGCGAGCAAGACAAGCGCCAGGACGATCTCGACTACGACGAGCGCAGCCCGGGTGCGATGCGCGCTCGCGCTTTCGCTTGTACCGCGGGCAGCTTCATTGAGCGACACGGCAAGATTCGAACGCGATGCGCGCCATGCCGGAAACAAGCTGGAAGTAATTCCGACTCCAAGACTGGCGACGGCCGTAACGACAAGAACCAGAGGATCCGGTGATATTTCGTCAATGCGCGGAATGCTCGGTAGAAATGCTTTCAGCGAGTCAATGCTCCAGATCGCAACCACTAATCCGGCGAGACCGCCCAGAACGCTGAGCAAAGTACTTTCGCCAAGCAATTGTTCAATAATCCGCCAGCGGCCGGCGCCGAGCGCGGCGCGGATACTTATTTCCCGATTGCGCGAAAGCGAACGCGCCAGCAATAGATTCGCGACGTTGACGCAAGCGACGAGCAGCACGCAACCCGCCATCGCGCACAACATCAGTAACGCGGAATGCGTACTACCGATCATCGCGCTGACCTCCGGAATGACTTTCGCGCCGGTGTATAGCTTTGAGTCCGGATATTGTTGACGCCAACTTGCGGTAATGCTGTCGATGTTCGCCTGCGCCTGTTGGATCGAGACGTTCGGTTTCAATCGCGCGATGCTCTGGAAAAAATCATTGTCCCGCTGCTCCGTCATCGGCGGCGAGCCATCCTTCGATTCCCGCAAGCTCGACATCGAGACCCAAAGTTCCGCCGAAACCGCAGCAATCGGAAAAGTAAACCGTGGGGGCATCACCCCGATTACCTCGAACTGCTGACCGTCGAGCGTAACGGTTTTGCCGACAACGTTACCATCCGCTCCAAACCGGCGCTGCCACAACGCATGGCTCAAAATGACCACATGATTTCCTGGATTATCTTCGTTAGGCAAAAACGTGCGGCCAAGAAGCGGTTCAACTCCGAGCAACGGAAACAAATCGGCCGATACTGATTCGCCTTGAACGTGCAGCGATCCGTTTCCATCTGTGAGCGTGCTCACGCCTTGGTTGGTATAAACCGCAATCCGCTCGAAAACCTTGTTCTGGTTACGCCAGTCAACGTAATCGAGGTACGAAATCGAATTGATATCCGTCCCCGGATCGGCTTTTTCGCGGCTATCATATTCGCCGATCGCAACGAGGTTTTGTGGTTGGTGGAAGGGCAGCGGCCGCAATAACACTGCGTTGAGTACGCTGAACACGGCGGTGTTGGCACCAATCCCAAGCGCAAGCGTTAGCACCACGACACAAGTAAATCCCGGCGACTTCGCGAGTTGGCGCAGCGCGAATTTCAAATCCGCGATCATTTATTCTCCTTTCACAATCCAGCCGTCGCGGAGTTGAATGACTCGTTTGCCGTAGGAGGCATTCTTCTCGGAGTGCGTGACCTGCACGATCGTCATGCCTTGCTCGTTCAGCTTACAGAAGAGCTCCATGATCTCTTCGCCCTGGCTGGAGTGCAGGTTTCCGGTCGGTTCATCGGCGAGCAGAAGCTTCGGCTCGGCGATGATCGCTCGCGCAACGCCGACCAATTGTTGTTGGCCGCCGGAAAGCTGAGATGGATACAAATCCTTTTTGCCGACGATTTGGAAACGGTCGAGCATGTCCGCTACCATCGCGGCGCGTTCGCTTTTTTTGTAGTGGCGATACGACAGTGGGATATCGAGGTTTTCGTAAACCGTGAGGTCATCAAGCAAGTGATACTGCTGGAACACGAATCCGATCTGCTCGTTCCGTAGCGTGGCGCGTTCCTTCGGCTTCAAATGATGGACTGCGGTTCCACCCAAAAAATATTCACCGCGCCAGCCGTGATCGTGCATGCCCAGGATGTGCAGCAGCGTCGATTTACCTGCGCCGGAAGGCCCCATGATCGAGACGAAGTCTCCTTCCTCGACCTCCAGGTTGATGTCACGCAAGACATAAAAAAACTTCTCCTTCGCCAAGGGATATGAGCGTTCGAGATTTTTGAGTTTGATCATACGTTACTCGTTACGTAATGCTTGGACTGGATCGACCCGCGTGGCGCGTCTCGCCGGCAACCATGTAGCAATAAGTGCAGCGGCAGTCATTACTAGTGGAGCGACGGTGAATGCAACCGGGTCAAGCGCGCCGACTCCGTACAGAATTCCGCTCAAAATTTTTGCCGTCGCAATGGCTAGCAATAAGCCGATAGCAACCCCACTGATCAACATGACAAAGCCTTCCCGCATAATCATTCGCAACACCGCTCCCGCCTGGGCACCTAGCGCCATTCGAATGCCAATCTCGCGCGTGCGGCGCGCGACCGAGTAAGCCTTGACTCCGTAAAGACCCACTACTGCCAAACCAAGCGCGAGCGCCCCAAAGATAGAGAACAGCGCCGCGCCAGCGCGAACGAGCCAAAGATCCAGGTTCGAATCAAGATGTTGCGCGAATGTTCGCAGCGAAATGATCGGGATTGAAGGATCGATATCGCGTACGGCGCGTCGAAGCAAATCGGCTGTGGCGGCTTCCCTTCCGGGAACGAGCGAACGAAACCGAACGAAATAGGAAATGTCGCTTTGAAATCCACGCGCAAACGGCACGTAAATGCCGCCGATCGGTTCCTCCGTTTCAAATAACGCGTGGCGCGTTGCCGGAACGATACCGACTATTTCCATGCTCTCCTTCTCTCCGCCGTTCAAATCGGCGCTCGTTCCAACCTTTTGGTCCGCATATTGGATGCGTTGTCCAATCGCATCCCCATCCGGCCAGAGTTTCTTTGCCAGAACTTCGTCAATTATCGCGACGTTCCGACCGGGCTGGGTCGCCTCCGCTTCAGTGAACGTGCGACCCCGAGTCACCGGCAATCCAACGGTTGAAAAATAATCGGCGCCGACGCTATTCCAAGCCGCCTCAAAGGCAAGGCCTTCGGCCGCGGTAGCCGGCTTCGCATCTAAAGCGGAATGGACACGGGCGCGTTGGACTTTCCTACTTAACTCAAACATTCCGAACGGAACGATTGAAGAGATGCTTGCGCGCTCCACGCCCGGGAGTACCGCCAGTCTCTGGTTCAAGTTGCGATAAAGTTCCTCAGCGCGCTTTGGCTCGTAACCGGCCAGGCTCGCATCGACTTCGAGAATGTAGCTTGCGCCCGGTCTTAATCCGGTATCAACGGACGCCGCTTTACCTGCACCCCGAATGAACAGCGCCGCAGCAGTAATAAGCGCGAGCGAGAACGCGATTTGCACGACCACGAGGGGATGACGCGGCAAAAATTTCCAGCTTGGGCGCACTACATCCTCTCCGGCGTGCTCCTTCAAATCGGTCACCACTGTGCTACGAGAAATTTTCAAGGCCGGGCCGAGCGCGAACATGAGCGTGCCGAGCAGACAAAATCCAAAGGTCGCCGCCAAAATTGCGGGATTCGGTCCAGCCAACCACACAATGTCGAGCGGCATCAACTTCCGCATTGAGCCGACAAGCAGATCGGACGACCACAGTCCGAGAATGAGTCCGCCCATGCCTCCAAGAAGCGCCAGCACAAAACCTTCAGTGAGAAGCTGGCGAACAACGCGCCAACGGCTGCAACCAAGCGCGAGACGGATTGCGATTTCCTTGCGTCGTGCGGTGCCGCGAGCGAGCAGCATGTTTGCCAGGTTAAGGCATGCCACCAACAGCACGACCACCGCCATCCCAAGCAGCAATGGCGCGATCGCGATTATCTTGGTGTCGGACCCGGGCGTGTTACTGACTGTATTACGCGGCACTCGTTCGGCCATGAAGGTCTGGTCCTTTTGCTCGACCGGGTACGCTTTTTCCAAATTGGCCGCCAACCCTGCAAGTTCAGGTTTGGCTGCGGCCGCGGTTAGTCCAGGTTTAAGCCGGCCCATGATGCGCAACTGCGTTCCTTTGCGATCGTCAATGGTAGTCCGGTTTTGCGACCCAAAATCGTTCGCAACTTGATCGTAAACACTCATCGGCAGCCAAACTTCCGGTGACAAAATTTGCATCGTGCCCACAAACCCCTTCGGCGTAATTCCGACGATCGTGAACGCGCGCCCGTTAATGAACACTTGAGAGCCGAGGATGTTTGGATCGAGACCGTGTTTCTGCCAATAACTGTAACTGGCAATCGCGACCGGCGCGTTGTGGCCTGGCGTTTCCTCCTCCGGCAAAAATGGACGGCCCCGGGCCAGTGGAACGCCGAGAACGGAGAAATAATTCGAGGTCACGATGGCACTGAACGCGCGACGCGTATCGCCCTTCTGGCCGATGCCAACCAACGCGAGATTGAAACTCATTACGTCACTGAACACCGTGTTCTGCTCGCGAATGTCGACATAAGTGGGATAGGAGAAGCCGCGGGATTTTTTCGTATCCTTCTTGTCCTGAGAAAATAGCTGCACCATTTCATGCGGCTTGATGTAAGCAGGCGGAGCAAAGAAAACCGTATTTACAAGGCCGAATACGGCGGTGTTCACACCGATGCCGAGCGCCAGCACGGTTACGGCTGCAATCGTAAATGCCGGCGCCTTCAATAGCTGCCGGAAAGCAAATTTGAAATCACGAATCATATCAGGCGTTGTGGCTGAGCGCGGTCACTGGATCGGCGCGGGTTGCGCGAAGAGCCGGGATGTAACTGGCGAGCAGCGCGATGGTCGCCAGCGAGATTGTGACAAAAACAAAGGTCGTGACGTCAAACGCGCCAACATTGTACAGCAACGCGGAAAGCAACCGAGTCGACAGAAAAGCGAGAATCACCCCAATAATGGTACCGATTCCGACCAACTTCAACGCGTGCCCGACAACGAGGCGCAGAACATCACTACGTTGCGCACCCAGGGCCATGCGCACGCCAATTTCGTGCGTCCGTTGAACGACGTAATAAGAAATGACTCCGTATGTGCCGACCGCGGCGAGCACCAGTGCGATTGCAGCAAAAATCCCGAGCAGGACGACCGATAATCGACGAGGCGCGACAGACTCGGAAACGACCCGATCGAATGTGCGCACGTTCGCTAACGGCTGATCAGGATCAATCGATTGGATTTCCCTGCGGATTCCTGCAGTCAAACTGCGCGGGTCCTGCGCGCTGCGGACGGCCAGGATCATATCCCGCATCGGGAATTGCGCATGCGGGATGTAATATTCCGGCTGCGGCTCCAGCTCGAGAGCGCGGTGTCGGACGTTCGCAATAATCCCGATAATCGTAATCCATTTTGCATCGGGCTTACGCGGATCGCCAAGGGTGATACGTTTGCCGAGTGCATCGCCGCCGCGGAAATATTTGCGCGCCAAAACTTCGTTCACAATCGCGACCGGAGGTGCATCCGCGTTATCCGCCTCAGTAAAGAAGCGGCCTTTCAGCAATGTCGTTTGCAATACGCGAAAGTAATCCGGGGTGATCACGCGAATTTCTTCATCCGGTCCTGGCTCGTTTTTGTTCATTTCCCGACCTTCGATCGAAAAGGACCAATCGCTGTTTGTTCCGCTGAGTGGCAGAATATCCGTGCACGCAACGGCTTCGATTCCCGGCAGGCGAGCGATGCGACGGAGAGTTTCTTGATAAAAATTCCGGGTGCTGTCGCCGCCAAGATAACTTGGATTTGCGCCTGACGGATATTTGGTTTGCGGCAGCGAAAGTTCAATTGTCAGCACATGGCTCGCGTTGAACCCTGGATTGACGCCCTGCAATCGCGCGAAGCTCTTCATTAGCAAACCGGCGCCGACCAACAGGACCAATGCCAGCGCAATTTCTGCGATTACTAACATGTTTCGGACACGGTTGGGTCGCGCCCCGCTAGTCGATCCGCGACCGCCTTCTTTCAAGGCTTCGGTCAACACGGGTTTTGCGCTCGCCAGCGCCGGAATCAACCCAAACAGAATTCCGCTTCCTATGGCGACTACTGCGGTCACCAGCAAAATCGTCCAGTCGAGCGTGACTTCATTCAGTCGCGGAATCGTGCGCGCCCCAACGCGCTTCAGAAGTTCCAGGCCCCACACGGACAACAAGACGCTGGCCGCTCCACCTGCCAAAGCCAGCGCTATACTTTCGGTTAACATTTGCCGCAACAATCGCCATGTGCCAGCGCCGAGTGCCATTCGGATAGCGAGTTCGCGCTCACGTGCGCTCGCCCGAGCCAGGAGCATCGTCGCCAGATTCGCGCATGCGATCAGCAACACAAATGCGACGGCGCCGATCAAAATAAAAAGACCTTTGCGCATTCCTGCGACCACTTGTTCGTGTAGCGGGTAAATCTTCGCGCCGAATCTGTTCCTGGCGGAGTAATTATTCGGGAATGCCTTCACCCAGTTCGCAACCGTCGTGTCGATCTCAGCCTGCCATTTTGCTGAGGTCGCATTCGGGCGCAGCCGCGCGATGACGCCGTAAGAACGGCTACCCCGCGATTTCAGTTCGTCTTGGGAAAACGCGACCGGCTTCCAAATATCGACCCGCTCGGCAAATTGGCCGCCTTGGAGATTGAACAGCGGAATCGGAAACTCAAACTTTGCCGGCATGATGCCGATCACGATGTAATTCCGTCCGTTTAAGAGCAGAGTTTTACCGATGAGCGACGGATCGGAATTGAAACGCCGTTTCCATAATCGCTCACTGATGACAATAAGATCGTCGTGTCCTTCCCCTTGTTCTTCTTGTGCGAAGGTGCGACCCGCGATCGGTTCGATCCCCAGCATTGGAAACAAAGCTGGCGAAACGACCGCGCCCGAGATTCGCTCTGGAACATTGCCACCGGCCAGATTGAACGTGGAGTAATTAAACGCTGCGATTTGCGTGAAGCTGCGTAACCCTTTTTCAAAATCGATGTATTCGGGCACTGAAACCGGAATGCGCTCCAGACCCTGCCTCGGGAATTGCTCCCACAGCAAGACCAGGTTGGAAGGATCGTGATATGGCAGTGGCCTAACGAGGAGCGCGTTAATCAAACCGAACACGGCGGTATTCGCTCCAATCCCGAGAGCGAGCGTTAGCACGGCGACGGCAGTAAAGGCGGGACATTTTACAAGCTGGCGCAGAGCGTATCGGAAATCGCTCATACGATTTCATTCAACGATTTGGCAATTCCATTCATTCCGCGCGTAGTGCTTCGATGGGATCCACGCGGCTCGCACGCCGCGCGGGCACAAAACAGGCGATCAGCGCCACGAGTGAAAGCGTCAGTAGAGCACTGATAAGTGCCGCCGGGTCCAATGGCGCGACGTTGTAGAGGACGCTTCTCAGAGCGCGGCTGACAACAAGCGCTCCAAACAATCCCGCAGCCAGTCCAATTCCGACCAGCACAACGCCTTGACCAAGAACAAGCCGCAGGACATCACTGCGGCTGGCACCGAGGGCAAACCGAATGCCCATCTCGCGTGTGCGCTGGGTTACAATTAATGCCATGACCCCGTAAAGCCCGATACTTGCGAGAATCAGCGCGAGTCCCGCAAACGCACCGAGTAACGTCATTGTCAGGCGCTGCGACGCGAGGCTGTCGTCTACGTTTTCCTCCATCGTTGCGATATCGGAAACGGCCTGATCACGATCCAGCGCCGCGATTTCGTCTCTGATCGGACTAATCAGGGAATGCGGATTGAAACCTGCTTTCGCGCTCACGATGAGGTTCTGTTCATCCCTCGCGAACTGCGACGCGCTGAAATACATCATCGGCAGGTTGCGCGCGTCTTCCTTTTCACCCGGGGCATTGTTCCGGGTGTGCGGCACGATTCCAATAATGGTGAGCGGGATTCCATTTGCTGTCGGCGGTCCGATCGTAACTGGATCGTCGACTTGCTTGCCGATTGGATTGGTGCCGGGAAAGAATTTTTGCGCAGCTAGCTCATCGATCACAACCGTTCCCGGACGACCCCTGACATCTTCCGGTCCGAAATCTCTGCCGCGCAGAATCGGCATACCAAGAGCGCGAAAGTAATCCGGCGAAACAATTGCCATCTCGCCGATCGGTTCCTTGCCGGGAGGATCAGGCGGCGTGCCTGTAATGTGAAACGAGCTGTCCCAATCGTGGTGATCGAATGGTTCGTTGTTGCAAACCGCCGCCGCGCTCACACCTGGGAGCCCGCTCACTCTCTCGAGCAATTGATCGTAAAAGCGAACGATCTTCTCCGGCGAATCGTAGCGCGATCGCGGCAACGCAATGCTCATCGTCAAAACGCCACGCGGATTGAATCCAAGCGGCACGTGCTGCGAACGCCAAAAACTCTTCAATGTCAGGCCCGCCGCTGCGAGAAGCAGGACTGCAAGCGCAACCTGTGCAATCACCAGGATTGCCCGGGCCCGTTGTCGTTGCGCGCCGCTACTGCCGCGCCCACCCTCTTCGTGTAACTCAGCTGCCATCGAAGCCGTGTTCGAAACGCGCAATGCCGGCCACACTCCAACGAGCAGTCCGGCGAACGCTGAAATGATGCTGGCGGTCACAAGGACGAAACCGTCGATATTCGTTTCTTGAAATCGCGGCACATTAGACGGAAGAAGCGAGCGAATTGCGTCAAGGCTCCACACGGCGATCAGCACGGCGCAAACGCCGCCTATCAAGGCGACCACTCCGCTTTCCACCAATACCTGGCGTGCCAGATCCCAGCGGCTGGCACCAAGCGCGGCCCGCACAGCGAGTTCTTTGCGACGCGAAATACCGCGCGCGAGTTGAAGATTTGCTACATTCGCGCACGCGATCAACAGGACGCAGCCTACGGCCGCAAGCAGTACGCAAAGAAGGTATCGGTACTGACCTACCGAAAATTCAAGCAGCGGCTTTGCGGAAACCTGCCGGCCAGTGTTCGAATCCGGATAGCGTCGCGAAAGATCGGCCGCGATGGTGTCGAGCTGCGCGATTGCCTGCTTTAGTGTCGCTCCCGATTTTAAGCGGCCCAAACAGGAAAAAGCGTCGTGATTCCCGCGCGACAGGAAATCGTGATCGGCGCGCAGATCGGCCAGTGGCAGAAAGACGTCGCAGTTTCGAGGGAAACGAACACGTTCCGAAACGACGCCGACAATCTCGCGCGGCACGCCATCGACATTCAATCGTTGTCCGATCGCAATCGGTAATGCGCCGAATTGCTTCCGCCAGACCCGTTCGCTAATGAGGGCTACTTTCGTCGCGCCAGGAACATCATCGCTCCCTACGAAATCACGACCGATCAGCGGAGGGACTTTTAAGATCGACAAATAATTCGCGGTGATGCGCCCGGCTCGAGCCGCTTCCGGCGGCGATGTTCCGTCGGAAGCCGAGAGGCTCACACCCTCCGTCCTCGCCAGTCCAAGATCAGTGAAGCTTTTCTGTGCTGCCCGCCAATCGAGGTAGTTCATGTAACTGACGGAGCCTGATTCGAAACCGGACGGCCCGAGCAATCTCTCACGCAGCAACACCAGTTGCTCCGAATGCGGATAAGGCAGCGGCCGCAACAGCACCGCGTTCACGACGCTAAAAATCGCAGTGTTCGTGCCGATCCCGAGCGCAAGCACGAGGATCGCAATGAACGCGAACCCGGGTTGTTTAAACAGTTGACGTAAAGCGAATCGAAAGTCCTTAAGCATAGGCAGTCGTCGTTCTATTCAGTCCAAAGCGATTTGTTAGGCACCTCATCATTGCTCTCGTAAGGCCTGAACTGGATCGATGCGGGTGGCACGCCAGGCGGGCAAAAAACACGCAGCTAAAGAAGCGAGCGTGATCACGACGAATGCCAATCCGAACGCAAGCGGGTCGCGCGGACTAACTTTGTAAAGCAAGTTGCCCATTAAACGCGTGAGCACGAACGCGGCGATTGCCCCGATAAGAATTCCTACCGTTGTCAGTCGCAGGCCGTGCGAAAGCACCAAGCGCAAGAGATTGCCCGCATTGGCGCCGAGAGCCATACGCAATCCCAGTTCGTGCGTGCCTTGCGAAACTGAGTAAGACATGACGGCATAAAGCCCAATCGTGGCTAGGAACAACGCCATCCCGCCGAAAATCGCGAGCAACGTGACCGCGAGTCGCTGAGTGTAGCCCCTTCCGTCCACTTGCTCTTGCAAACGATCCGCGGCGTATGGCGCCAAGGTCGGATCGAGCGCGTGGACTTCGCGCGACAGCGCATTCGTGATCGCGCCCGGAGTTTCCCGTGTGCGGATGAGCAAAGCGTTCCCGACAAAAAAGTTCTGGCGCACTGGCACATAAAAGAACGATCTCGGGGCCTCGAGCTTCGTCTCGTAGTTCGCATTTTTCGCGACGCCGACGATTTGCATCCAATTGTCTTTAACCTTGA
>Ga0209161_10000268_pt1 | contig 41662 bp, 39 predicted proteins | sample GraSoiAngelo_155_FD_186169 | JGI IMG/M metagenome (GOLD analysis project Ga0209161, IMG submission 186169) | Grasslands soil microbial communities from the Angelo Coastal Reserve, California, USA - 14_1009_13_30cm (SPAdes) (version 2) | ecosystem: Environmental > Terrestrial > Soil > Grasslands... | reverse complement strand
GTCCGCGAGGTGGTCGACTGCGGCCTGCCCTATCCCCGGCCACTGAGCGTCCGTGAGACGCCGGAGTTCATCCAGATCGCCGCGCACCTGCGCGCCTTGCTCCAGACTTGCTAATGGCGACGGTGAGCCGCGTCGCGTCGTCCACCGAGCCGAGCGGCGGCGCGCCGGGCGCGTCCGTGTCGTCGCGGGCCGGGCGCCACACGCTGCTGCCCTTCGGAACGGCGGCGGCGCTGCTGGTCGCGTGGCAGGTGCTGGCGTGGGCGTTCGCGCTGCCGATCTACATCGCGCCGACGCCGGCGCAGATCGCGCGCACGCTGGTGACCGAGCTGCCGACACTCCTGCGCAACTTCGTGCCGACCGCGGCCGAGAGCTTCGTCGGCTTCCTGCTCGGCAACACCGTGGCGATCCTGGTGGCGGTGCTCTTCGTGCACTCGAAGCGGCTGGAGGCGGCGCTGTACCCGATCGCCGTGTTCATCAACACGATCCCGATCCTGGCCAAGGCGCCGATCCTGGTCTTGATCTTCGGCCTGGGCATGACCTCGAAGGTCGTGATCGCCGCGTTCATCTGCTTCTTCCCGACGCTGGCCAATATGGTGCGGGGCCTGACGTCGGTGAATCCGCAATCGCTCGAGCTGATGCGGGTGCTGTCGGCGAGCCGCGCCGAGGTGTTCTGGAAGCTCCGGGTCCCGAGCTCGCTGCCGTTCCTGTTCTCGGCGCTGAAGATCGCCTCGACCACGTCGGTGCTGGGCGCGATCGTCGGCGAGTGGATCGGCGCCGACCTCGGCCTGGGCGCCCTCATCATCGAGGCGACGCACAACTTCCGCTCGCCGCTGCTCTACGCGACGGTGTTCGTGGCCTCGGGCTGGGCGGTGCTCTTCTTCGCGGTCGTCAGCTTCGCGGAGCGGCGCATCGTGACCTGGAAGCCCGGAGAGTCGGCCTGATGGCGACGCCCGCGACGATCGCCGAGGTCGCGCGCGCCACGCCGGTCGTGGATGCGACCGACGTCCTGGTGGTGGGCGGCGGCCCGGCCGGCGTGAGCGCCGCGGTGGCGGCCGCGCGCAGCGGCGCGCGCGTGACGCTGGTCGAGCGGTATCCGTACCTCGGCGGCCTGGCGTCGGGTGGGATGGTCTTGGTGCTCGACGACATGGTGAACGGCGCCGAGATCACGACCACCGGGCTGGTCGGCGAGCTCATCGAGCGCCTGGAGAAGCTCGGCCTGGCGGTCTCGCCGCCGCCCGAGGACCGTCGCGTCGGCTGGGACGCCTGGCGGCGGTGGGCGCGCTGGGGGTGCAACGACTTTCGCGCGCGCGGCAAGCCGCAGCCGATCGTTTACGCCGTCGCCTTCGACCCGGACGGCTGGAAGCGCGTCTCCGACGATATCGTCGTCGAGAGCGGGATCAACCTCCGACTGCACAGCTGGTTCTCGGCGCCCATCGTGGAAGACGCGCGGATGCGCGGCGTGGTCGTCGAGACCAAGTCCGGACGCCAGGCGCTGCTGGCCGACGTCGTCGTCGACGCCACCGGTGACCTCGACGTCGCGGCCGCCGCCGGCGCGCCGCACGCGGTCGGCAGCTACATGGTCACGACGGTGTTCCGGCTGGGCAACGTCGACACCGACGCGGCGCTCCGGTTCGAGCACGAGCATCCAGACGAATTCGCCGAGCTCGACCGCCAGGCCAAGCACCTGCTGGGCGGCGCCTGGGATATGTGGTGGCTCAAGACGCCGCTGCCGGGCGTCGTGTGGTGCAACTGCCCGCACATGGTCGGGTACGACGCGCTCAAGGTCGAGGACATGACCACCGCCGAGATCGAAGGCCGCAGGCGGATTGCCGCGCTGGTGGCCTTCGCGCGCGCGCAGGTCCCCGGGTTCGCGAACTGCCACGTGCTCGACGTCGCCTCGCAGCTCGGCGTCCGCCAGACGCGCCTGCTCCAGGGCGAGTACGTCGTCACCAAGCGCGACGTCGTCGAGCGGCGCCACTTTCCCGACACGGTGTGTCGCGGCCGCGACTACTACACGCCGTACCGCGCGCTGCTCCCGCGAGGGGTCGAGCAGCTCCTGGTCGCCGGGCGGCACTATTCGGCGGATTCCCAGGCGCAGAAGATCTCGCGCGAGATCCCGCCCTGTATGGTGCAAGGCCAGGCCGTCGGCGTCGCCGCGGCGCTGGCGCTCTCGAGCGGCGTCCGCGTGCGCGACGTCGATCCGGCGGCGATCCGGCGAGCGATGCGCGCCCAGGGCGCCGATCCCGGCGACGTCCCCTCCGCGAACGCCGCGACCCGGCCGGCCCCTCAGTAGCGTTCGTATTACGTGGACTTCGAGGTCTGCTTCCTTCCCAGCGAGGCCACGCGCCGGCCGTCGCCGGTTGCGGTACTGATCGACGTGATCCGCGCCAGCACGACGATCGTGACGCTCCTCGACCGCGGCGCACCCGAGATCGTGCTGGTGCGGCAGGCCGATCTGCCGAAGCTCACCGAGATCCGCGCGAAGGTCGGCGCCGCCCTGGTGTGCGCCGAAGACGCGTCGGGCGTGAAGGCCGCCGGCGCCGATCTCTCGCCGTCCCCCGCGGCGCTCCGTGACCTCGACCTCGCCGGCCAGCGTGTGATCTTCGCCACGACCAACGGCACCCTCGCCGCCGCGCTCTTGCAGCAGGCCGGCGTCGAGCACGTGCTCGTCGGATGCATGCGCAACGGCGCCGCGGTGATGGCCGAGGCCGTCGCGCTGGCCCGCCGGCTCGACCGGTCGATCAGCCTGGTGTGCGCCGGCCGCCACGGATGCCAGATTCCGGCCGTCGACGACGTCTACTGCGCCGCGACGCTCCTGCGCCACGGCGAGGAGCTGGCGAAATCCGCGGGGATCCCGGCGAGGCTGCTCGAGTCGGCGCAGATCGCGCGCGCCGCGTCGACGGTCTTCTCCGGCACCCGCGAGGCGTTCGATCGATCGATGTCGGCCGCGGTCGTGCGGCGCATCGGCGCGCCCGACGACGTCCCGTACTGCGCCGACGAGAACGTCACGCGGTGCGTTCCCCTCGTCACGTTCGGAGACGGCACCGCGCTCGTGCACAAGGCTGGATAAGGCAGGAGGAGCACCATGACGCCATCGGACTGGACATCGGCGGCGACGCGGCCCGAGATGGACGCGGGTCTTCAGTACCACATCCGGTGCAAACGGGGCGACGTCGAACGCTACGTGCTGCTGCCGGGCGATCCCGATCGCGTCGACCTGATCGCCGCCGAGTGGGACGAATCGCGGCGCATCGCCAACTACCGTGAGCACCGCACGTTCTCCGGACGCCTCGGGACGGTCGGGGTGACCTGCTGCTCGACCGGCGCCGGCGGCGGCTCGACCGCGAGCGCGCTGGAGGAGCTGGCCGTCCTCGGCGGCGACACGTTCATCCGCGTGGGGACCACGGCGGCCCTCCAGCGCGAGATCGAGTGCGGCGACGTCATCATCTCGACGGGTGCCATGCGCCACGACGGGACCAGCCAGAACTACGTCGACCCCGCGTACCCGGCCGCCGCGCACTACGCGGTGACGGCGGCGCTGGTAGAGGCGGCCGAGCGGCTCTCGCTCCGCTACCACCTGGGCGTGAGCTGCTCGACCGCGTCCTTCTATTGCGGCCAGGGGAGGCCGGGCTTCAACGGGTACGAGCAGGCGTTCTTCCGTGACAAGGTCGACGACCTGCGCCGCGCCGGGATCCTCAACTTCGAGATGGAGGCCGCCACCATCTTCACGATGGCCGGCCTCTACGGCCTCCGCGCCGGCGCCGTCTGCACCGCGATCGCCAACCGGATCACCGATCGCTTCGTCTACGGCGGGATCGAGCACGCCGTCCGGGCCGCGAATCTGGCCGTGCGGATCCTGGCCGAGTGGGACGGGCGGCAGGCGCGCGCCGGCAAGCGACACTGGTATCCGTCGCTGACCGCCTGAGCGGCTGACCGCCGGAGCTGAGCGTCGTGGCGTCGAGCGTCTACATCGCCAACGGCCGGCTGGTGAGGCCCGGCGCGGGCGACACGCTGACGCCGGGCGGCGTGCTCGTCGAGGGCGACCGGATCACGATGGTCGCCCTGACTCCGGACGAGCAAGCGTCCGCGCGCGCGCGAGCGGGCGACGTGGTCGACGCCGCCGGCGCGATCGTCATGCCGGGCCTCGTCAACGCCCACTACCATTCGTACAGCACGCTCCTGAAGGGGACGCAGAACGGCTTGCCGCTCGAGTCATGGGCGCTCTACACCGTGGCCTACGGCCGGGCGCTCGGCGACGAGGCGATCCGGCTCGCCGTTCTGCTCGGCGCCGCCGAGATGCTCCGCAACGGCGTCACCGCGTGCGTCGATCACTTTCCGCACACGCGCTGGGTCGAGAGCGCGCTGGCCGCCCACGAGGCGAGCGGCATGCGCGTCGCGTTCGCGCCGTTCATGCACGACGTGCTCGATCACGAGTTCCTGGCGCTGGCGCTCCCGCCGGCGATCCGCACCGCGCTCGACGCCTCGCCGCGCACCGACGCGGCGGACGCCGAGCGCATGTATCGCGACCTGGCCCGCCGGTGGCACGGCCGCGCCGGCCGCATCACGCTGGCGCTCGGCCCGAACGCGTTCCAGCGCTGCTCACCGCGGCTCGTCGCCACGTGGCGGCGCCTCGGTGACGAGCTGGGGCTCCCGGTCCACACCCACCTCGTGGAAACGCGCGCCCAGGCCGCGCGGGGGCGCGCCGTCTGGTCGGGTGGGACCGTCGCCGAGATGGCGCGCCGCGGCCTCCTGAACGAACGCCTCTCGCTCGCCCACGGCATCTGGCTCGAGCCCGACGAGCACGCGCTGCTCGCGCGCCACGGCGTGACGATCGTCCACAACCCGGCCAGCAACCTGATGCTCGGCAGCGGCCGCCTGGGGCTGCCGTCCCTGATCGGGCGCGGCGTGCGGCTGGCGCTGGGCACCGACTCTTCCAACAGCGGCGGACGCCACAGCCTCCTCGAGATCATGCGGCTGGCGCTCATGCTCTCGCGCCCGGAGACGTCGGACCCCCGGGCGTGGCCCGGCGCCGGCCGGGTTCTCGAGATGGCGACGACGGGGGGCGCGCGCGCCCTCGGCCTCGCCGGCGAGCTCGGGAGCATCGAGCCCGGCCGGCGCGCTGACCTGGTATTGCTCGACCCACGGACGGCGGCGCTGGCCGGCGCGCCGGTGACGGTACCGCACCTGGTCCAGCACGCGAGCGCCGAGTCCGTCACCGCGGTGATGGTGAACGGCGCCTGGGCGCTACGCGACGGCCGCATCCTGGCCTTCGACGAGCGCGCGGTGATCGCGCGCGTGCTCGACGTCACGACCGAGCTGCTCGCCCGGGCCCGTGCGGACGTCGAGCTCGCCGCCGCCGCCGCGCCGTACTTCCTCGCCGGCAACACGCCTGGGGTATGATTCCCTTCGCGCAGACGGACGCGCCGCGACAACAGAGTGAGAGGTGGCTATGCGAGCTGATCGCGTGATCTCGACGACCGACTTCCACACGGCGGGCATCGGGATGCGGCTGGTCACCAGCGGACTCGGGCGGATCCCGGGCGCCACGATCGGCGAGAAGCGCCGCTGGTTCCAGGAGCATCTCGACCACGTCCGGACCGGGCTCTGCCTCGAGCCACGCGGCCACCGGAGCTTGCTGATCGCGATCATGACCGAGCCGGTCACGCCGGGCGCCCAGTTCGGGCTCTTCTTCATCTATCCCGGCGGCTACTACGTCTCTTGCGGCGAGGGCACGATCGGCGCGGCGACCATCGCCGTCGAGACGGGCATGGTGGCGCAAACCGGCTCCGAGACCCCGGTGGTCATCGATACGGAGGCCGGCGCTGTCGAGACCGTCGCGCGCTCCGCCGGCGGCCGGGTGCGCGAGGTCACGCTGCGCTGGACGCCGTCGTTCGTCGTGCTGCCCGCCCAGACCGTCGAGGTCGAAGGCGTGGGCGAAGTGCCGCTCGACATCTCCGTTGGCGTCGGCAACGTGTTCGCGATCGTCGAGGCCTCCCGGGTCGGGGTGTCCATCAAGCGCGAGCTGGCCAAGCGGATCGCCCAGCGTGGCATGGCGGTCCGCGACGCGGTCAACGCCCAGCTGCAAGTGACCGTGCCCGGTCTCGGCAAGACGAGCGTCGACAACGTGCTCGTCCACGAGCTGCCCGACGGCGCCGGCGTGTCGCTCAACGCGCTCGTGTGGGGCCCGGGCCAGGTCGACGCCGCGCCCTGCGGCTCCGGCACATGTGCGCGCATGGCGCTCTTCCATCACCGCGGCCTCATGCGGGTCGGCTCCACCTTCACGAGCCGCGGCCTGCTCGGGCTCGACTTCGCGGGCCGGATCGCCGGCGAGACGGAAGTCGAGGGGCGGCGCGCGATCCTGCCGGAGATCACCGGCACCGCCTACCTGACCGGCTTCAGCCAGATCCTGTTCGACCCGGAGGATCCGATGCGTGCCGGCTACCTCCTCGAGGCCTGATCGTGAAGACCCTCGTCCTCGGCGGCGGCGTGGTCGGCGTGACGACGGCGTATTTCCTGGCCAAGGCGGGCCACGAGGTCACGGTGCTCGAGGAGAAGGACGCGCTCGGCCTCGAGGCGACGGGCGGCAACGCGGGGATCATCGCGCCCGGCCACTCGTTCGCGTGGGCCTCGCCGCGCGCGCCGCGCATGCTGCTGGATTCGCTGCGCGGCGCCGAGACCGCCATCCGCGTGCGGCTGGCGCCCGACCTCGGGCTCTACACGTGGGGGCTGCGCTTCCTGCGCGAGTGCACGGCGGCCCGCGCGCGCCGGAACACGCTGATCAAGCTCCGGCTCTGCCAGTACAGCCAGGCGGTGATGAACGAGCTGGTGGGGCGCGAGTCGATCGAGTACCACGCGATCGCGCGTGGCGCCCTCTATCTCTATCGTGACCACGCCGAGCTCGAGGCCGGGACCAAGAAGATGGCGCTGCTGGCCGAGCACGGTCAGAAGCAGGAGATCCTCGACGCGCGCGCGGTCGCCCGGCTCGATCCGGTGTTCGAGCCGGTGCGCGACAAGATCGCCGGCGCGATCCGCGACGTGGGCGACTCGAGCGGCGACTCGCGCGTCTTCGTGGAGAACCTGGCGCGGGTCTGCCGCGAGAAGCTCGGCGTCGTGGTGCGGCTCGGCGTGCGCGTCAACGCGCTCCACGCGGACGGCGATCGGATCGACGCCGCCGTGACCAGCGCCGGCGTGCTGAGCGCGGACAACTACGTGCTGGCCCTCGGGGTGGGCGCGCCGCGCGTGGCCCGCACGGCCGGCGTGAGCTTGCCCGTGTATCCGGCGAAGGGGTACTCCTCGACGTTCCCGCTCCGAGCCGGTGGGCTGGCGCCGATGGTGCCCGGCGTCGACGAACGGTGGCTGGTCGGCTGGTCACGGCTGGGTGACCGGCTGCGCCTCACGTCCACCGCCGAGTTCGCGGGCTACGACTGGAGCTGGACGCCGCGCGACTTCAACAACATCCACCGCCTCGCCCGTGATCTCTTCGCCGACGCCGCCGACTACGACCGGGGCGAGTACCGCGCGTGCCTGCGCCCGATGACGCCCGACGGCCCGCCGATCCTCGGGCTGGGCCGGCACCGCAATCTGTTCATGAACGCCGGGCACGGCCACATGGGCTGGACGATGGCGTGCGGCACCGCGCGGATCGTCGCCGACCTCATGACCGGGCGCATGCCCGAGATCGGCCTGGAAGGTCTGACCGTCCGGCGCTGACGCGCCTACTTCTCGCCGAGGTAGGTCTTCCGCACGAGATCCGACCGCAGCAGCGCCGCGGCGTCGTCCTGCAGCACGATCCGCCCGGTCTGGATGACGTAGCCCCGGTGCGCCACGCGGAGCGCCATCCGCGCGTTCTGCTCGACGAGCAGGATCGTGGTCCCCTGACGGTTGATGTCCTGGACGATGCGGAAGATCGTCTCGACCAGGATCGGCGAGAGTCCCATCGACGGCTCGTCGAGCAGCAGCAGCGTCGGGCGTGCCATGAGGGCGCGGCCGATGGCCAGCATCTGCTGCTCGCCGCCCGACAGCGTCCCGCCCGACTGCGCCGTGCGCTCGGCGAGCCGCGGGAAGAGCGTGAACACCCGCTGCAGGTCCGACGCGATCGCCGCGCGGTCGGGCCGTGCGAAGGCGCCGAGCTCGAGGTTCTCCAGCACGGTCATCCGCGGAAAGATCCGTCGGCCTTCCGGCGACTGCGCGATGCCCAGGCGCACGATGCGGTCGGTGGCGAGCGTGTCGAGACGCCGGCCGTTGAAGCTCACGGTGCCGCGGCGCGCCCGGGCGGTGCCGAGGATCGTCCGCAGCGTCGTGGTCTTGCCGGCGCCGTTGCCGCCGATCAGCGTGACGATCTCGCCCGGCGCGACCGAGAGCGAGACGCCGCGCAGCGCCTGGATGTTGCCGTAGTACGTGTGGACGTCGGCCAGCTCAAGCATGGCGCTCCGCCTCGAACCCGGTGCCGAGGTAGGCCTCGATCACCCGCGGGTGGCGCTGGATCTCGGCCGGCGTGCCCTCGGCGATGCGAGTGCCGTAGTCGAGCACGGTGATCCGGTCGGAGATCCCCATGACCACTTCCATGTCGTGCTCGATCAACAAGACCGACAGCGCGAGCTCCCGTCGCAGCGTGCCGATCAGCGCGGTCAGCGTCTCGGTCTCGCGCGGGTTCATGCCCGCGGTGGGCTCGTCGAGCAGGATCAGGCGCGGCTCGGTGGCGAGCGCCCGCGCGATCTCCAGGCGCCGCTGATCGCCGTAGGGCAGGTTGCGGGCGACGTCGTCCTCTTTGCCGTCGAGGCCGACGAAGGTGAGCAGCTCGCGCCCGCGCTGGCGGGCCCGGGCCTCCTCGCTCACCACCGCTCGCGGTCGCAGCACGGCCCCGACCACGCTCGCGGCGAGGCGGCAGTGCTCGCCGACGAGCACGTTCTCCAGCACGGTCATCTGCGGGAAGAGCCGGATCGACTGGAACGTGCGGGCGATGCCGCGGGCAACGATCGCGTTCGGGCGGAGCCGCCCCAGGCTCGTGCCCTCGAACGTGATCCGGCCGCCCTCCGGCCGGATGAGCCCGGTCACGACGTTGAAGAGCGTCGTCTTGCCGGCGCCGTTGGGGCCGATGAGCCCGACGATCGCGCCGCGCGGCACGACCAGGTCGACGTCGTTGAGCGCGACGATGCCGCCGAAGCGCCGGGTCAGCGCGCGGATCTCGAGAATCGGCTCCGATCCGTGCGCGCCGCCGCCGCCGCGCATCCGATCGCGCAGCCAGCTCGGGATCGCTTCGACGCGCGGCGGCACCGCCGGGGCGGGAGCATCCGCAGAGTCGTCGCCGACTGGAATCGGTCGCAGTCGCCGGCCGGCGAGGCCCTCGGGCCGCAGCAGCATCACGAGGGCCAGGCCGAGGCCGAAGAAGAACCAGCGCCAGAGCGTGAGGTCGGCGGCGACCAGCGCGGGCACGCCGACCGTCCGTCCCACCCAGCGCACGAAGAACGTCATCTGCGCGAGCGCGACCCGGTCGAAGAGCGTGATGAGCATCCCGCCCAGGATCACGCCCTTGAGGCTGCCGGCGCCGCCGAGCACGACCATGCACAGCAGCATGATCGACACCTGGAACTCGAACGCGCCCGGCGTGATGGCCTGGAGCTTCGCGGCATAGACCGAGCCGGCGAATCCCGAGAATGAGGCGCCGAGCGCGAACGCCAGGAGCTTGGTCGAGACCGGGTTGACGCCGGCGCAATCGGCGGCCGTCTCGTCCTCGCGGATGGCCATCCAGGCGCGACCCAGGCGCGAGTCGCGCAGGCGATTCATCGCCCACAGCGACGCGGCGCCGATGATCAGGATCAAGAAGTACCAGGGCACCGGGTCGGTCTCGAAGGGGACGCCCGGGAAGTACGGACGGCCGATCGGGTTCACGCCGTTCTCGCCGCCGGTGAGGTTCAGCCGCTCGACCGGCCGCCACGAGCCGAGCTCGATCGTGATGTCGCCGAGGTTCCGGATCGCGACCGGGATGATCTCCCCGAAGCCGAGCGTGATGATGGCGAGATAGTCGCCGCGCACGCGCAGCGTCGGCGCGCCGATGGCCACGCCCAGGAGCGCCGAGACCGCGGCGGCGATCCAGATGCACAACCAGAAGCTCCAGGGATGGCCGTAGAACGGTGAGCCGAGGACCGGGGAATTCAGGAGCCCCATCGCGTAGGCGCCGATGGCGAAGAACGCGGCGTACCCGAGGTCGAGCAGCCCGGCGTAGCCGACCACGATGTTGAGGCCGAGGGCCAGGAGGACGTAGATCATCCCGTCGGAGACCGCGTGCACCGTCTGGAAGCCGAGGACGCGGTCGACGAACGGATAGACCAGCAGCGCGGCCACCAGCGCGCTCCAGCCGAGCCCGCGCTTCACGAGCCGCTCACACCTTGTCCGGGCTCCGCTCGCCCATCAGCCCCTGGGGACGGAAGACGAGCACGAGGATGAGGATCGCGAAGACGATCGCGTTGGTCCAGCGGGCTGAGATGTACTGGTCGCTCCACGCGGACAGGAAGCCGATGAAGAGGCCGCCGAGCGCCGCGCCCGGCATGTTGCCGATGCCGCCGAGCACCGCCGCGGTGAAGGCGCGGAGACCGGCCTGATAGCCCATCCACCACATCCCGATGTTGTAGTACATGCCCTGGATGACCCCGGCGGCGCCGGCCAGCGCGCCGCCGACGCAGAACGTGAGCAAGATGGTCCGCTCGACGTCGATCCCCATCGCCTGCGCGGTCTCGCGGTCCTGCGCCGTCGCCCGCATCGCCTTGCCCCAGCGGGTGCGCGTCACGAAATAGTTGAGGCCCACCATCAGCGGGATCGTCGCGCCCACCACGAGCAGGTCCTTGGTGGTGATGAAGACGGCGGAGTCGACGCCGAACCACTCGCGCAAAATGTCGACCGACGGAAACACGTCGGGATACGCGATCGGCGCCGGCCCCTTCCAGAGGAGGGCGATGTTCTCGAGCATGAACGACACGCCGATCGCGGTGATGAGCGGGGCCAGCCGCGTCGAGCGCCGCAAGGGCCGATAGGCCAGGCGGTCGATGGCCACGTTGAGGGCCGCGGTCGTGAGCATGGTCAGCGCGAACACCAGCGGCAGGATCGTCACCAGTTGCCAGCCGACCAGCGTCTTCGTCACCCCGAGCAGCGCGAACCACGAGAGCGAGATGAAGAGGCCCAGCATGAAGACGTCGCCGTGCGCGAAGTTGATGAGCTCGATGATGCCGTACACCATCGTGTAGCCGAGCGCGATCAGCGCGAAGACGGCCCCGCGGGTGAGGCCGTTGATCGTCTGCTGGACGAGGACCTCCCAAGCGTTCACTTGGGGGGCCCCGACATGGCCCCCCAAACCCCCCAACGCTCGGACGCGCCCCGGCACGGCCGTGGCGCGCCTCGATTTGGCGGTGCGGTGTCGGGGGGCCCCGAGATGGCGGCGGCTACGCTCCCGGGAGGTTCGTCGCGCCCCGGCGAAGCCGGGGCGCTCATCGACATTCTGCGTGCTCCGGGGCGCTATTCGAGGATGGTCTCGAACTGGAACTTGCAGCCGATCGGCCCGTCGGCCTTCACGACCTTGAAGCCGGACATGGTGTCGTAGTCGACGTCGCCGTTCTCGTCGAAGTTCCACTTGCCGTTGATGCCGTCGAAGTTCTTGGTGGCGGCGATCGCCTTGCGCACCGCCTCGCGCTTCTCGGTGACGTCCTTCGCCTTCTCGATCGCGGGCGCGGCGCGGCGGATGCCCTCGATCGCCACGCGTCCGGCCTCGGCCGCGTAGAGCGCGTAGGCGGTCGGCTCCTTGCCGAACTTCGACTTGTAGGTTTCGTAGGTCTTGGCGCCGACGCCCCGCATCTTCTCGAACGGCAGCCCGGCGAACGTGACGCGCATCTCCGTTGCGAGCGCGGCGTCGCAGGTGGCGCCCTTGAGCAGCTCTTCCTCGAGGAGCCCGTCCGGCCCGACGAAGCGGACCCGCGGCGCGACCAGACCCACCTCCTTCATCTGTCGGATCACGACCTGGGCGCCCGTCTCGATGACGCCGCCCATGTAGACGAGGTCGGCGCCTGACGCGCGGATCTTGGTGAGCACCGGCTTCTGGTCCGGCTGCTTCCAGTCGATGCCTTCGTTGGCGACGACCGGCAGCCCGAGCTTCTTGGCCATCACCTCGAAGACGTCGGCGATGCCTTTGCCGTAGAGCTCCTGGTCGTTGAGGATGTAGACCTTCTTGGCGCCCAGGCGCTTGGCCCACTTCGCGCCGACGGCGCCCTGGATGTCGTCGGCCGGCACCGGGCGGAAGTAGTTCACGAAGCCGCCGGGCCGATAGATCTCCGGCTCGCCGGGCGCCGCGCCGCGCTTCTTGGTGAGGCCGGGATACGTGTTGGCGGGCGTGATCTGCGCCATGTGGGCGCGGTTGTTGATCGGGATCGAGACCTTGGCCGCTCCGGAGTTGTAGGTGCCGATGTAGACGATCGCCAGCGGATCACCCACCGCCTTGTTCGCATTCTCGGCCTCGACCGCGCCGTCCCACTTACCCGTCTGGGGCGAAGCGTCGTCGAGGTTCACCACTTCCAGGCAGTAGCCCGCGACCGCGCCGCCCGCTTCGGACACCGCGAGGTCCACGCCGTTCTTCATGCCCGTGCCCTCGGGGATCATCGCCCCTTGCATCGGCCACGACGTGTAGAGGCGAAGCTTGCCCTTGGGACACGGCTGGGCGTCGGCGCTACTGACACCGATGACGAAGCTCAGCAGCGCGACGGCGACGGCGACGGCGGCGATTCGGAACGATCTCATGCTGGTCCTCCCTGCTCGGCAGTGGGATGCGGCCCTCGATGGGGACGGCGGGTATGAGACTATGGCACCTCGGCAGTTGTCAACGCTCGCGCGACTGCCCGCGAGATGGACGATGAGGGGGGAGTCGAGAGGGATTGAGCGCCGAACACGTGCAGCCCCGGATCATCTACGAAGCCAAACCAGGGTCGCCGCTCGAGGTCGACCGTAATTTCTACACGCGCCTCGCGCGCGCCGACGGCCGCCGGCGCGTCGAGCAGTTCGTCGTCCCGCGGCGCTCCGGTCGCGCCTGGCCGGTACGCGCGGGCCAGATCTTCCGCATCACGGCGGTCGAAGGACCGCAGGTGGCGGACCTCAACGTGTGGAACCTGCACAACCCGCGCGAGCGCTTCTGGGCCTCGCGCACGCGCCAGCTCCACAGCGCGCACGTCACGACCTTCGACCGGCTGTGGTCGTGCCTGCCGTACCTGCGCCCGATGTTGACGATCACCGGCGACAGCGTGCGCTACGGCCGCGACGAGGACGGCGCCGGCTGTCACGATCTGCTCGGGACCCGTTGCGATCCCTACGTCCACAAGCTCCTCAACGGGGAAGAGTTCGATCTCTGCTGCCACAGCAACCTCGTGCGCGCGGTGGCGCCCCACCGGCTCACCGAGCTCGACGTGCACGACGTGCTGAACGTCTTCCAGGTCACCGGCCTGACGCCAGAGGGGCGCTACTTCGTCAAGCCGAGCCCGGCGCGGAAGAGTGACTTCCTGGAGTTCTTCGCGGAGATCGACGTGCTGTGCGCGATCTCGGTGTGTCCCCACGGCGATCTCTCGGTCGCGGTGTGGGGGCCCGACGCCGGCGATCCGCTCGCGACGTGCCGTCCGCTCGGTGTCGAGATCTGGGAGCCGCCGCCCGAGCTGCTGAAAGGCTGGACGTCGCCGGCGGCCTCAGACTACCGCGGAGCTCACGGCCTGCAGTGCGCGCCGCAGGCCGTCGCGGGGCTGGGGCCCCGCCGGCCGCGGCGCGGCGACAAACCGAGGGGCGCCTGATGTCCGTGGAGCTGATCCGCGAATACTGGAGCTACCACCACTGGGCGAATCGCCGGCTCTACGACGTCGTCGCGGCGCTCGGCGACGACGCGGCCGGCCGCCCCATCGGCAAACAGTTCAGCGAGCCGTCGCTCCGTGCGATGCTCGTGCACATGTATGGCGCCGACTGGTTCTGGCTCGAGACGTGGAGAGGCCGGCCGCCCTCGTTCACGCGCGGCGATCCCACCTATGGCCTCAAGGTCGGGACGCTCGGCGAGCTCCGGCCGCGGTGGGACACGCTCGAGGCGGAGCAGCTGCGCTTCCTCGGTGGGATCACCGAGGCGGACCTCTGGCGGCCGCTCGAGGGCAAGACGCCGGAGGGCCGCACGTTCAATCGGCCGTTCGGGATGCTGCTGCTGCACGTCCCGACGCACGCGGCCCATCATCGGAGCGAGCTCGCCACGATGCTCACGATGGTGAGCGGATCGCCCCCCGACACCGGCATCAACTCCTTCTATCGCGAGAAGTCCGCGGGGGCCGTCTGATGGCCGAGCTGGTCACGATCCCGGCGCGATCCGGCAAGGCGGCACGCGCGAGTGCGGGTCAGCGCATCAAGGTCGTCAACAGCCACGGCACCCAGGTGGTCGATGCCTGGGCGTTCAACGCCCTCGACCTGACGGAGTGGATGTCGATGGAAGCGAGCCGCGCCTCGTTCATGAAGCTCGCGGCCTCCGTCGGCGACACATTCGTCACCAACCAGCGGCGTCCCATCCTGACGTTGATCGAGGACACGTCGGGCTGCGCCCACGACACCCTCATGGCGCCGTGCGATCGATGGCGGTACGGCCTGCTCGGCGTCCAGGGATATCACGACAACTGCAAGGACAACCTGAACGCCGCGCTGGCGAACCTCGGCGTCGTCATCCGGGCCACGCCGCCGTCGTTGAACCTGTTCATGAACATTCCGTGGACGCCCGACGGACAGCTCGCGTGGGGTGAGCCGGTATCGAGCCCCGGCAGCTACGTGGTGTTCCGCGCGGAGATGGATCTGGTCATCGCGCTGTCCGCATGCCCGCAAGACATCCTGCCGATCAACGGCAAGACCGGCCGGACCCGCGAAGCCCACTTCCTGATCGAGTAGATGGGGACGCGTGGTGCTCCCCAAGCCGGCGAGATCGAGGTCAGCCCGGCACGCAGGGTCGATGATGCGCTGATTGCAGCCTTCGATCGGTTGATCCCACAGCTTTCGCGGAGCGCAGCCGTGCCGACGCCGGACCTGATCCGCGAGATCGTCGAGGCCCAGTCCAATACGGTCCTGATCGCCAGAGACCAACGGGAAGACGGGCGCATCGTCGGCTTGCTCACATTAGTCGTCTTCCGGATCCCGACGGGCGTACGGGCTTGGATCGAGGACGTGGTCGTGGACGAGGCGGTCAGAGGGCGTGGTGTGGCCGAAGCTCTGAGTCAGGAAGCTGTCCGCCGTGCCCTTGGGCTTGGGGCTCGGACCGTTGAACTCACGTCGAGGCCTTCGCGGGAGGCAGCAAACCGACTCTATCAGCGGCTCGGGTTTGTCCGGCGCGACAGCAATGTGTACCGCTACACTCCGTGACGGTAGGCGCGTCGACCTTCTTCGCGACCCTTCAAGTGCTTCCGAAATCTACCGCGGTGGAATTGCCGCCGCTGATGACGACGCCGACGCGCTCGCCTGAGCGCGGCACGTAGGCCCCGGCGAGAAGGGCCGCGAAGGCCGCCGCGCCGCCCGGCTCGGCCACGATCCTCACCGCGCTCCACAGCGCCTCCTGCGCGCGGCGAATCGCGTCGTCGCTGACCAGCGCCACCTCCGCCACGTGAGCCTGCGCGAGCGGAAACATGAGCTGACCGACCCGTCGGGGCGCGAGCGAGTCCGCCGCGATGCCGCCGGCGGGGGCGTCCACCGGCTCGCCGGCGCGCAGCGCGTGGGTGAGCGTCGGCGCCGCCTCGGGCTCGACCCCGACGATCCTGAGCGCGCCCGCGTACCATCCGGCGATGCCGCCGATCAGCCCGCCGCCGCCCACCGACACCAGCAGGGTGTCGAGTGCTCCGGCCTGCGCGGCGAGCTCCCGGCCGAGCGTCCCCTGGCCGAGCAGCGTCTCCAGCTGATCGTAGGCGTGGACCGCCAGCGCCGACGACCGCGCCGCCCACGCCTCGCTGGCCGCGAGCGCGTCGGCATACCGGTCGCCGGTGACGACGAGGTCGGCGCCGTACGAGCGAATCCGCTGGATCTTCGCGGGCGACGACACCGTCGGCACGAAGATCTTCGCGCGGACGCCACGTCGCATCGCCGCGTAGGCGACGGCCGCGCCGTGGTTGCCGCCCGAGGCGGCGACGACGCCGGCGTCGGGGACCAATCGCGTGAGCAGATTCGCGAACGCCCCGCGCGCCTTGAACGATCCGGAGTGCTGCAGCAGCTCGAGCTTGAGCACCAGCGGGAAGGGCGCGAGGCCGAAGTCGGCGCCGTCGAGCTCGACGATCGGTGTGACCCGTACGTATGGCGCGATAGCGGCGGCGACCATCTCGATCGACTTCCGGTCGACCTGGCTCGACACGATGCTGACGGGGCCGTTCAGCCGACGACGAGGCAGTGGATCGCGGGCAGTCCTTTCGCGACGAGCTCCCAGCTCACTCCGCCGTCGCGTGAATGGAAGACGCGCCCGTCCGCGGTGCCGAAGACGACGACGTCGCCGTCCGCGACCAGGCACGCCGTGTCGATGTTGCCGCGGAACCACTCGGGCAGGCCGCGCGCACAACGCTCGAAGTCCGCCGCGCCGTCGAGCGGCCGTCGATAGACCGCCGCCCGCGAGCCGCCCGGCCCGGTGGAGGCGGTGACCAGGACGGTATCGCCAGCCACCGCCACCGCGCGGAGGTAGCTTCCGTGCAGGCCCGAGGTGGCGAAATCCCAGGACGCGCCGCTGTCGCGACTCACGCCGAGACCGTCGGCGGCCGCGACCAGCACGACGCCGCGGCGCGACGGATGGACCAGGACCTGGTGCACGTCGACCTCGATGTCGAGCGTCGGCGTCCACGAGCCACCACCGTCGTGCGAGCGCACGACGCCGCCGACGTGGACGTTGACGTAGATCGCGCCGGCGGCCCCGCGCTCGGCGGCGATGGAGCGGACGTCGGCCGGGTCACCCCACGGCGTGTACCACGTCTGGCGCCCCTCGACGGTCTCGAACGAGTCGAGCGGCGAGAGCCGGCCGGCTTGCAACCGGTGGAGGTGAGCACCCTCCGTTCCCACGAAGAGCCCCCTCGAGGTCGGCGCCAGGCACGTCGCTTCGTGCTCACCCTCGACGGCAGCGCCCGCGGTCCACTCTCGACGGTTCTCGGAGGCGTAGAGGGTCCGGCCGTCGACGATCGCCCACGTGCGGGATCCGTCGTGGGCCAGCGCCGTCACCGTGTGGCCGGCGAGCGCGTCGGCAGGAACCTCGACAGAGCCGAGGCTTCGGAGCCCGCCCTCGGTGCCGACGAGAATGCGTGGCTCCATACCTCGCATGGTACTCCCGTCTGGTACTCCCGTCGGGGCCGCTGTGTTAGCATCGCGGCGCGATGCCGATCCAGCGCAGCGTCGAGCGATTTCTCACGACGCACACCGGGAGTCTTCCTCGACCTTCGGACCTGATCCGGATGATGTTCGCAAAGGAAGAAGGCGTGCCGGTCGACGCCGCCGCGCTCGGTGCGCGCATCCGCGACGCGGTGGCCGAGTCCGTGCGCAAGCAGGTCGACGCCGGCGTCGCGATCGTCAACGACGGCGAGATGAGCAAGCCGAGCTACGCGACGTACGTCAAGGACCGCCTGAACGGGTTCGGCGGCGCTAGCCATCCGCTCCAGTATCGAGACCTCGTGGATTTCCCGGAGATGGCCAAGCGGGTCTTCGGCGATCCCGGCCGCTCCCGGCGCCGCACGCCGGCGTGCGACGGGCCGATCAGCGTGCGCGACGCGCGCGCGGCCGAGACCGACGTGGCCAATCTGCTGTCGGCGTGCGGTCCGTCGGGGGCCGAGCACGCGTTCATGTCGGCCGCCTCGCCCGGCGTCATCTCGCTCTTCTTCCGCAACGACTATTACCCGAGCCACGAGAAGTACCTGTTCGCCATCGCCGACGCCATGAAGGGGGAGTACGAGGCGGTCGCCCGCGCCGGCGTCGACTTGCAGATCGACTGTCCCGACCTCGGGATGGGCCGGCACATCCAGTTCGCCGACCTGAGCCTCGACGAGTTCCGCAAGATGGCTCGCCTGCACATCGAGGCGCTCAATCACGCGCTGGCGAACGTGGCGCTCGGCGACATCATCGACGTGCTGTTCACGGCGCGGCCGAGCGGCCTCTCGGTGGAGGCGTCGAACCCGCGGCACGCGCACGAGTGGCGATTGTTCGAGCGTGTGAAGCTGCCACCGGGCAAGGTGCTCATTCCCGGCGTGCTCGACTCGACGACCAACTTCATCGAGCATCCGGATCTGGTCGCCGAGCGCATCGGCCGCTACGCGAATTTGGTCGGTCGCGAGAACGTCGTCGCCGGCACCGATTGTGGCTTCGGCACCTGGGTGGGTCAGGCGGCCGTCGACCCCGACATCGCGTGGGCCAAGCTCGCCAGCATGGCCGAGGGCGCGCGCCGCGCGACGCGCGAGTTCTTCTAGCTCGCCCGGGGTGGTGCGCGCCGCAAGCCGTCGTGGGGCTGGGGCCCCGCCGGCTGAGGCGCGGCAAAAATTTGAGAGACTAGGTCCATGGCCGAGCCGAAGGCACACGCGTTTCCCCTGATCACGGCCGAGGCGCTGGCCGAGCTGCGGAAGCGTGTCGGCGTGCCGGCGCGGCGCCCGGCGCCGTACATCGAGGTCGCCACGCGGGACGCCGTGCGCCACTGGGCGGCCGGCATCGGCGACCGCAATCCGTTCTGGCTCGAGGCCGGCGTGGCGCCGCCCACGATCCTGTTCGCGCTCGACCGCATCGTCTCCGGCTACGTCGGCGGCCTGCCGGGGATCCACGCGATGTACGGAGGCACGGACTTCCGCTGGCAGCGCCCGATCCGGATCGGCGACACGATCGTCGGCGCGAGCGTGCTGCTCGATCTCGTCGAGAAGCCGTCCACGTTCGCGCGCCGCGCGATCCAGCAGATCTACCGGACCACGTTTCGGAACCAGGCGGGCGAGCTCGTGTGCGAGGCCGACTCCTGGTGCTTCCGCACCGAGCGTGACACCGCGCGCGAGCGCGGCAAGTACGGCGCGGCCGAGCCGGCGCGCTACACCGCGCGTGAGCTCGAGGCGATCGCGTCGGCGTACCGGAACGAGGAGATCCGGGGGCGCACGTTGCGCTACTGGGACGAGGTGACGGTCGGCGAGTCGCTGCCGCTCGTGGCGAAGGGACCGCTCACGGTGACGTCGGTCATCGCGTTCGTCCAGGGGTGGGGAAGCCTCTACGTACGAGCGCACGGCGACGCCTTCGCGATGTTCGAGCGCCATCCGGCCCTCGGCATCCCGAACGCGTCGGGGGTGCCCGAGCCGCCCGAGCGCGTGCACTGGGACGAGGCGATGGCGCGCGCCGTCGGCGTGCCGGGGCCCTACGACTACGGTCCCGAGCGCGTCGCGTGGCTCGGACACCTGGTCACCAACTGGATGGGCGACGCCGGGCTGCTGCGCCGACTCAACGCGCGCGTGCTGCGCCACAACCTGATCGGCGACACCACCTGGTGCCGGGGGACCGTGACCGGCAAGGAGCCCGGCGGCGTCGTCCACCTCTCGCTCCACGCGGACAACCAGCGGGGCGAGACGACGGCCTCGGGCATCGCCACAGTCGTCCTGCCCGAGCGGCCCGCGCGCGCCTGAGCGTGTCGCGGCTGCTCGAGATCCGCAGCTATCCCGAGGCGCTCCGCGCCTTCCGCTGGGACGCGCTGTGGGACATCTTCGACGGTGATCGCGAGCGCCTCAACCTCGCCCACGAGTGCGTCGACCGGCACGTCGAGCGGGGAACCGCCCTGCGCATCAAGCACGCGGACGGACGGACCGAGGAGCCCAGCTTCGGCGAGCTCTCGGCCTGGTCGTCGCGGTTCGCGAACCTCCTGGAGCGTCTGGGCGTGCAGCGCGGCGACCGGGTCGCCATCATGCTGGAGCCGTCGCTGTCCTTCTACGGCGCGCTCTTCGGCACGCTCAAGCGCGGCGCGATCGCGGTGCCGCTGTTCACGCTCTTCGGGCCCGACGGGGTCGCGCTCCGCGTCGACGACTGTCGCCCGCGGGTGCTGCTCGTGGAGCGCGAGGCCGAGCGCTGGCGCGCGCGGTTCCCCCATCTCGTCGTGCTGGGCGCCGACGAGGTGGACGAGCGCCTGGCCGGCGAGCGCGATCGCTACGCGCCGAGCACCGGGGCCGGCGACCTCGCGGTGTTCCAGTACACGTCGGGCACGACCCGCGCGCTGCCGGCGGCGATCCGTCACACCCATCGCGCGGTGATCACGGTGATGGTCGCCGCGCTCTACGGCGTGGGCCTCGAGCGAGGGGACCGGTACTTCTGCCCGTCCTCGCCCGCGTGGGGCCACGGCCTGTGGCACGGCACGATCGCGCCGCTCGCGCTCGGGATTCCCGTCGGCAGCTACGCGGGAAAGTTCCACGGCGCGCGCGTGCTGGAGGCGCTCGCCGAGTTCGAGATCACCAACCTCGCGGCGGCGCCCACGGTGTACCGGATGCTGCGCGAAGCGGGGCTGACCGCCGCCGGCGCGCGCTCGCTGCGGAAGCTCTCGTTCACCGGCGAGCCGATGGACTCGGGCACGTTCGAGTGGCTCGAGCAGACGGTCGGCCGGCGCCCGTGCGGCATGTACGGCAGCACCGAGGTCGGCGTCATCATCGTGAACTATCCCGGCTTCTCGGACTTCGAGGTGCGCCCGGGCACGCTCGGCAAGCCGGCGCCGGGCTGGGAGGTGGCGATCGTCGGCGACGACGGGCAGCCGCTCGGGCCCGGTCAGCCCGGCGAGATCGCGGTGCGGCGCAAGGGCGCGTGGTTTCCCGTCAAGGATCGGGGCTGGATCGACGCGGACGGATACTTCCACCACGGCGGCCGCTCCGACGACGTCATCATCTCGGCGGGCTGGACGATGAGCGCGGTGGAGATCGAAGACGCGCTGCTGAAGCACCCCGACGTGCGTGAGGTGGCGGTCGTCGGTGTCGCCGATCGGCGGCGCGGCCTCGTGCCCAAGGCCTTCATCGTGTCGGATCGCCGCGACCCCGAGCTCGCCCGCGAGCTGCAGGAGCTCGTCAAGACGCGGCTCAGCCAGCACGAGTATCCGCGGCTGGTCGAGCTGGTGGCGGAGCTGCCGAAGACGCCGGCCGGGAAGACCGACCGGAATGCTCTGCGCCTACGGGCTCGCGTCGCTCCCGACGCTCTCGAGTAGAGAGACTTCAGGAGGGCGCGTCATCCACCTGCTCTGACGCGGGCTTCGGCTTGACCGAGCCCGCCCGCGGGGGCATAGTCTGCCATCACATGCGGTACCCGTAGTGTCCCGTCGAGCTCCGTCCTGGCGTGAAAGAGCAGCGTCGCGCGGTCGGCGTGACGCAGGAGGATTTTCGATGGCACGGCCCGCGATCCGTCCTACCCGTCGTCAATTTCTCAAGACCTCCGCGGCGGTCGCGGTCGGCGCCGGCGCCACGCGGCCCTTCGGCGCGCCGGCCCTGGCCCAGCGCCCGAAGCTCGCCTACTGGTGCTACCAGTTCCTGAAGTCGAGCGACGACGCGCGGGCCAACTTCGCCCAGGAGTGGGCGAAGAAGAACAACGTCGACCTCCAGATCTCCATGGTGCCGCTCAAGGAATTCCTGCCCAAGATCACCGCCGCGATCGAGGCCAAGGCCACGCCGGACATCATCGAGTCCGACGCGGTCGAGCTGCGGGCCCGCGGCCAGCTCCTCGACGTCACCGACCTCTACAAGAAGCTGGAGAAGACGTACGGCGGATGGGTCGGCAACTCGCCGAAGATCATGCTGGAGCCCGACGGACGGGTCCACCACATCATGTACGGCTTCCAGGGCTTCATGCTGATGTCCCGGGACGACCTCGTGAAGGAGGCCGGTCTCACGCCGCCCCCGGCCACGTGGGTCGACATGCTGGCCTACGCCAAGAAGGCCCAGAAGCTGCCGCGGATCTTCGGGATGGGGATCCCCGTCAGCAACCAGACCGACTCCCAGGTCTGGGAAGACATGATGAAGAGCTACGGCGCGCGGCTGGCCGACGAGAAGGGCAAGCGGATCGTCCTCGGTGACTACAAGCCGCAGGTGTGGGAATTCCTCGACTTCTTCACCGAGGTCTGGAAGGCGGGCGTGCTGCCGCCCGGGGTCACGACCTGGGACAACACGATGAACAACTCCACCTACCAGTCCGGCAAGGCCGTGTTCATCCTCAACCCGATCACACTCTCGCTGTGGCTGGAGGAGAACAATCCCGAGCTCCTGGCGAAGACCGGGCACTACACGTATCCCAAAGGACCCAAGGGGCTCATCCAGCCGGTCACGTTCGGCTCACGCGCGATCATGAAGTACACGAAGGTCCCGGACCTCGCGAAGCAATTCCTGTGGGACTCGATGGAGCCGGGCAAGATGGACCGCGAGCACGGCGTCAGCCAGTGGGGTCCGGTGCTCAAGGCGTACCTCGGGTTCGACGTGTGGAAGAAGAAGCCGTTCATGAAGGGCCTGATCGACCTGTCGCTTCGCGGCGAGCCCCAGGGCTATCCAGACGTCTTCAACGACGCGTGGCGCGAGCAGCACACCAACACGACGATCTCGCGGATGCTCCAGCGGCTCGTCGTCGACAACTGGTCGCGCGACAAAGCCTTCGTCGAAGCGCTCGACGTCCTCGGCAAGATCTACTCGAAGTACGCCGTGTAGGGGCGTCAGCGTGGCCATCCGCCACCGCTCTGTCGCGGTCGCGCTCCCCACATCGGCGAGACCGACGCGCTGGCCGTCCGTGCGCACGCGCGAGTCGCTCGGCGGCATGGCGCTCCTCGCGCCGACCCTGCTGCTCTTGCTCGGGCTCGTGCTGTACCCGTTCTGCTACGCGATCTGGTTGGCGTTCTCCGACAAGACCGTGGGCTCGCCCGGGCAGTACGTCGGCCTGCGGAACTTCATCTACGTCCTCAGCTGGCCGCAGTTCAGCGCCGCCGTCACGAACACGATCGTCTTCACCGTGTGCGCGGTGGCCATCAAGTTCGTGCTCGGCATGGCGGTGGCCCTCGTGCTCAACCAGCGGATCCGCGCGCGTAACTTCTTCCGCGCCTTCCTGCTCCTCCCCTGGGTCATGCCGGCGTTCGTCGTGTACCTGGTCTGGCGCTGGCTCTACGACCCGCTGGCCGGGTTGATCAACTACGCGCTGCTCGACATCGGGGTGATCGCGAGCCCGATCGCCTTCCTGTCCGACCGCAGCACGGCCATGGGCTCCGTCGTCGTCGCCCACGCCTGGCGGAATTTCCCGTTCTACGCGATCTCGTTCCTGGCCGGGATGCAGACCATCTCGCAGGAGCTCTACGACTCCGCGCAGGTCGACGGCGCCTCGAGGATCCGGCAGTTCCGCCACATCACCTTGCCCGGGCTCTACCACATCATCGGCGTGGTCCTGCTGCTGACGACGATCCAGACCGCGAACGCGTTCGAGCCGATCTATCTGCTGACGGGCGGCGGCCCGTCGGACGCCACCATGGTCTACACGATGCTCGTGTACGTGATGGGGATCATGAACCTCCGCCTGGGCGAGGCGGCGGCCGTCTCCACCCTCTTCCTGCCGCTGCTGGTTGGCCTCGTGCTGGGGGTGACCATGCTCCTGCAGAAGAAGGCCAACGCGTGAGGAGGAGAGAGCACCATGCATGAGTCGCTCTCGATCCGAGTCACCACCTACGCGCTGCTGGCGATCTTCGTCTTCCTGGTGGCGGTGCCGCTCTTCTGGATGGTGGCGACCGCGCTCAAGTCGAACAAGGACTTGTACGAGGACTTCAGCTACCTGCCGACCCGGCCCACCCTCCAGCACTTCGTCCGCGTCATCACGCGCGAAGATCTCCTGACCAATATCCGGAACAGTTTTGTGGTGGCGACGACGACGACCGCGGTCACCGTGGTGGTGAGCGCGTTCGCCGCCTTCAGCATCGTCCGGTACCGCTACTGGGGGCGGGAGTGGGTGGGACGCCTCATCCTGTTCAAGTACCTGTTGCCGACGGCGATGCTGTTCATCCCGCTCTACACGATCGTGGTCGCGATGGGCCTCGGCAACACGCTGAAGTCGCTCATGCTGACCTATCTCTCGTTCACGGTACCGTTCTGCACGTGGATGCTGATGGGCTACTTCAGGAGTATTCCGCCCGAGCTGGAAGAGCACGCGATGGTCGACGGCTGCTCCAAGATCGGCGCGCTGTTCCGCATCCTCTTCCCGCTGTCCGCGCCGGGCATCGTCGCGTCCGCCATCTTCTCGTTCACGCTGGCCTGGAACGAGTTCCTCCTGGCCCTGGTCTTCACCAGCGACCACACCACGATGACGATCCCGATCAAGCTCTCGATGATGGTGGTGGGCGATCAGTACATCTGGGGCCAGCTCATGGCGGGCGCCGTCCTCGCCTCGGTGCCCATCGCGATCCTCTACTTCCTGGCCCAGCGCTTCGTGGTCCAGGGCCTGGCCGCCGGCGCCGTCAAGGGCTAGCCCTCGCGAGACGACGCGACCGCGGGGCTACCCGGTGTCGCCGATCAGCTTGGCGGCGGCGATGCCCGCCACGGCGCACGCCTCGTCCTTATCCGAGATGTCGCCGGAGATCCCGACGGCGCCGATCACCGGGCCCCCGGCGCCCTCCCGGATCAGCACACCGCCGGCCGCCGGAACGACGCGGCCGTCGGACATGGCGTTCAGCGCCGTGAAAAACGCCTGCTGCTGGGGCTGATCGACCACGCGCCGGGCCAGCATGCGCGAGCCCACGCCCATCCCGAGCGCCCCCCACGCCTTCCCCAGGGCGATCTGCGGGCGGATGATCCCCGCGCCGTCCTCTCGGGCGAATGCCTTCAGATGTCCCCCGGCGTCGAGCACGGCCACCGCCAGCGGCGCGCAGCTGGTCTCGCGCGCCTTGCGCAGCGCGGCCTCGACGATCGTCATCGCGAGCTTCAGGGTCAGCTCGGCCATATCCTGGTCCTCCGTCGGGATCAGAGTGGCGTGCATTGTATGCGATTGACCCCTCGCGGTGCGCGCCCTAGACTCGCGCCGGCACGGGCGGGTGGCTTCCCCGGCTCCCGCGCCCTCTATCTGTGACCAACGGCTGGACGGGCGGGCAATACAGCGTCGTTCGCGCGATCTTCGGTGTGGTGCTCTGCGTGCAATCCTTGAGAACGATCGGATGGGGCGCCGAGAGCTTCTCGCGTGTCGCGCTCCTGCCCGACGCGCGCTCGCGCCCTCTCGCGCGCGTCTTCCCGAACGTGCTGGACGTGTGGAGCTCGCCCGGGGCGGCCATCACCTTGCTCGTCGTCTGCGCGGCGCTCAGCCTGCTGCTCGCCGTCGGGTGGTGGGACCGCACGGCGGCCGTCGGCCTCAGCTACCTCGGCGCTTGCTTCTTCGTGCGCAGCCCGCTGGTCGCGAGCGCCTGGCTGCCCTTCGCCGGCTGGCTCCTGCTGGTGCACGCGTGCCTGCCGCCCGCGCCGTACGGAAGCGTGGCGGCGCTCGGCCGCGTCGATCCCGCCGGTGCCTGGCGGATGCCGCCGCTGATCTTCGGCGCCGCGTGGATCGTGATGGCCTTCGGCTATAGCGGGGGGGGCTACGCGAAGCTCTTGAGCCGGTCGTGGGTCGATGGCGTCTGGACCGTGTCCGCCCTCGAGCTTCTGTTCGCGCCGCTGGCGCTCGTCGCGCCGCTCCGTCCGTGGCTCTGGCTCGCGACGCTCGTCGTGGGTCTGACCCCGAACGCGCTGATCGGCGTCGCCGATGCGGGCCCGGGGCTGGCGCTGCTGCATCTGCTCACGCTCGATCCGGGGTGGATTCGACCGCGCGGCGCGCCGGCGCCGGAGCGACTCTTCTACGACGGCTCGTGCGGCCTCTGCCATCGCGCGGTGCGCTTCGTCCTGGCCGAAGATCGCACGGGGGACGCGTTTCGCGTGGCGCCGCTCGGCGGCGCGGCGTTCGAGCGAGAGATACCCGCCGGCGCGAGGGCGGGGCTTCCGGACAGCCTGCTGGTCGTGCGCGCCGACGGGGCCCGGCTCGCTCGCTCGGCCGCGGTGCTCCACATCGCCGCGTGCCTGGGCGGTCTCTGGCGCGCGCTCGCGCTCGTCCTTCGCGCCGTGCCTGCGCCGCTGCGTGACCTCGGCTACGACGCGGTAGCGCGCGAGCGGCTTCGGCTTTTCGCGCGCCCGACCGAGGCCTGCCCGCTGCTGCCGCCCCACCTCCGCGCCCGATTCGACGCGTAGCCTCGTGCTACCATCCCGGCAATCTTCCGAAAACGAGGAGCCACCATGAAGTTATCCGTCAAAATCGCAACGCTGATGGTCCTGGCCCTTCTGAGCGGCCCGGCGTCAGCGCAAAGCAAGACCGAGCTCACCGTCGCCCTGTCGAGCTTCTCCACGGAGGTGCTCGATCCCGTCCTCGGTGGGCACATCGTCAAGTACTACCTGTCGCTGATGTTCGACTACCTCGTCGGGACCACGCCGGACGGCCAGCCGTCGAAGGAAGGCGGGATCGCGACGCGCTGGGAAGCCTCGGCCGACCACAAGCGCTGGACCTTCCACCTCCGCAAGGGCGTGAAGTTCCACACCGGCGAGGAGCTCACGTCCGAGGACGTCAAGTTCAGCCTCCAGCGCGCCATCAGCAGGCGCTCCACCACCGGCTACGCGGGGCCGCTCCGCACGCTGATCGCCGACATCGAGACGCCGGCGCCCGACCGAGTCGTGATCGTCACCAAGGACCCGACGCTGATCATCCCGACATACCTGTCCCGCTCGCTGTCGACGGAGGGCATGGTGCTCCCGAAGAAGTACATCGAGGCCAACGGCGACGACGCGTTCGCCCGCAAACCCGTGGGCAGCGGCCCGTTCCGTTTCGTCGAGCAGGTGACGGGTTCGCACATCAAGCTGGCCGCCGTCGACAATCACTGGCGCATCGGCACGCCGCGATTCAAGACGGTCACGTTCAAGCTGGTTCCGGAGGAGGCGACCAGGATCGCGATCCTGCGACGCGGCGAAGCCGACGTCGCCGACGTGAGCCGCGAGCGCGTGAAGGAACTGGAGGGTGAGGGGTTCCCGATTCACGTCCGGCGGGAGGAAGCGATCCTCCACATGTGGTTCGTCCTGGATCAGGACGGCTGGCCGGCCCCGATGAAGGACAAGCGCGTGCGCGAGGCGATGAACCTGGCCGTCAACCGGGCGGAGATCGCGCAGGCCATCTTCGCCGGCAAGGCTGACCCCGCCGCGATCCCGATGGGGCTCTCGTGGTCGTTCCGTGACATCGGCTTCAAGGTGACGCCGGAGATGGCGTACGCGCACGATCCCGCGCGCGCCAGGAAGCTCCTGGCCGATGCGGGGCACCCGAACGGCTTCGCCATCGACGTCTACGCATTCCAGCTGCCCGGGCTCCCCGAGGGCAAGGCGTTCGCCGAGGCGGTGGCCGGCTACTGGCAGAAGATCGGGGTCAAGGCGAAGCTGATTCCCGTCGACTACCCCGCGTTCCGCAAGCTGTGGGTCGATCGCAAGGTCCCCGGCTCCGTCGGCTATTACAACATCGCCAATCGTGACTGGATCGGCACCTACGCGCTCCTCGAGAAGCAGGCGTACGGGCCGTCCAAGGCCAACGACACCGTCAACGACGTGGAGATCGACGGCATGATCGCGCAGGTCCTGCGCCAGACGGACAAGGACAAGATCAGCTCGCTGATGCGGAACATCTTCACGCGGCTTCGGAGCGAGCACTATGGCGTGCCCGTGGTGTACCTCCACTCGCCCTACGCCGCGTCCAAGACGCTCGGCAAGTGGAATCCGGGCTCGATCATGTACGACCTCTTCTTCGACGAGCTGGCGTCGGGCAAGAAGTAGCCGTGGGTGCTGGAGGGGCCGTCGAGGTCCCTCCGGTGTCGTGACATGCTCCGCTTCGTGCTCTCGCGCCTCGTGCAGTCGCTGGTGGCCCTGGCCATCCTCTCGGTGGTCGTCTTCGTCCTGGCCAGGACCACCGGCGATCCGCTTCACCTGATCCTGCCGATGTCCGCCACCGAGGAGGACTACGCGTACGCCCGGCGCTATCTCGGCCTGGACCGTCCGTACGTGGAGCAGTACCTCTCGTTCGTCGGCAAGGCGATCACGGGCGACTTCGGCACATCGATCCGGGCGCGCCGGCCCGTCAGCGAGCTGATCCGGGAACGCCTGCCGAACTCGCTTCGCCTGGCGACGTTCGCGATGGGCGTGACGATCCTGGTGGCGTTTCCGCTGGGCGTGCTGGCCGCGGTGAACAAGGGGACCGCGATCGACCGGGCCGCGCAGGTCGTCGCCGTTCTCGGGCAATCGCTGCCGACGTTCTGGGTGGCGATCGTCCTCGTGGAGTTCGTGGCCGGACGCCTGCAGTGGCTGCCCGCCGGCGGCGTCGACGGCTTCGCGAGCTACGTGCTGCCGGGTCTCACGCTCGGGTGGTTCGTCGTCGCCGGGCTCATGCGCCTGCTGCGCTCCGGCATGCTCGAGGTGCTCGACTCCGAGTACGTGAAGCTCGCGCGCGTCAAGGGCGTGATCGAGCCGCGCGTCGTGTGGGTCCACGCGCTGAAGAACGCGCTGATCCCCGTGGTCACCTTCGCGGCCATCTACTTCTCGATTCTGGTGACGACGGCGATCGTCGTCGAGACGGTGTTCGCCTGGCCGGGGCTCGGGCGGCTCGCCTACGAGGGGATCAGCTCGCGCGATTTTCCCGTGATCCAGGCGGTGGTGCTCACGACCGCCGCGCTGGTGGCGGTGGTGAACCTCTCGGTCGACTGCCTCTACGCCCTGATCGATCCGCGCATCCGCTATGTGCGCTGAGCCCGCCGCCGGCGGCGCGGTCGCGGAGCCCCTCGGGGTCGAGGGCGCGCGGCCGCGCGCCAGCCTGCGCGGGCGGCGGCTGCCCCTGTTCTCGCTGACCATCATCGCCGTGTTCGTGCTGGTCGCGGTCTTCGCCGAGGTGCTCAGCCCGGGCGACCCGGCCGAGCAATCGCTCGGCCTCCGCTTCACGCCCCCGGTCTGGGACGAGAAGGGCACCTGGGCGCACGTCCTCGGCACCGACCGGCTCGGGCGCGACATGCTGTCGAGGATCATCTGGGGCGCGCGGGTATCGCTGACGGCCGGCGTGCTCACGGTACTCCTGGCCAGCGCCTTCGGCGCCGCGGTCGGGCTCGTGGCGGGCTACTACGGCGGCCGCGTCGACGCGATCCTGATGCGCATCACCGACGCGACGATGTCGTTTCCCGTCATCCTCCTGGCGCTGATCCTCGCGGTCACCGTGGGGCCGAGCTTCGTCAACGTCGTGATCGCCATCGCGGTGATCCTCTGGGCGCGGTACGCGCGCGTGATGCGTGGCCAGGTGCTCACGCTGATGGAGCTCGACTTCATCACCCAGGCGCGCATCGCGGGTGCCTCGGCGTGGCGGATCATCGTGCGCCACCTGCTGCCGAACACGCTCAACACGCTGGTGGTGCTGATCACGCTCCAGATCGGCTACGTCATCATCGTCGAGGCGTCGCTCTCGTTCCTCGGCGCCGGGATCCCGCCGCCGACCCCGGCCTGGGGCTCGATGATCGCCGAGGGGCGAGACTTCATCACGCGCGCGTGGTGGGTATCGGGTCTGCCCGGGGTCGCCATCCTGCTGGTCGTGCTCGCCTTCAACTTGCTCGGCGACTGGCTGCGCGACACGCTCGACCCCAAGCTGCGCCAGCTCTGAGTGCCCCGGTGACGCCCGACGCCCCCTCCATCGTCATCGTCGGCGGAGGCCTGGTTGGACTGAGCGCGGCCTTCCATGCGCGGCGCGCCGAGCCGCGAGCGCGCGTCACCGTGCTGGAGCGGGCTCGCGTCGGCGACGCCGCGTCCGGCGCCAGCGCCGCCGGCGTTCGGGTCATGGGACGCGCCCCGGCGGAGCGCGCGCTGGCGCTCGAGAGCCTTTCCCGCTGGCCCGAGCTCGACCGCGAGCTGGAGGGCAAGACCGGGTATCGCCGGAGCGGCGGCCTACGGGTGGCGCTCGACGAGGCGGGATGGGCCGAGGCGCGCGCCACGCTTGCCGAGCAGCGCGCCGCTGGCGTGCCGCTCGAGCTGGCGGACGCCGACGGCGCGCGCCGCCTGGCGCCGGGGATCTCGCTCGAGTGTCGCGGCGGCGTCCACTGCGTGATCGACGGCCAGGCCGAGGCGCTCGCCACGGTGCACGCGTTCGCGGCGGCCGCCCGGCGCGTTGGAGTCCGGATCGAGGAGGGCGTGGTCGCCACCGCGGTCGTCCTCGAGGCCGCGCGGGTCGCGGCGGTGACCTGCGGCGACGGCTCGCCGGTGGCGTGCGACGTCGCGATCGTGGCCGGCGGCGCCTGGACCGCCCCGCTGCTCGCGAAGGTCGGCGTGCGCCTGCCGCTCAGGGGACGCGGGCTGCAGATGCTTCTCACGGACGCGGCGCCCGCGAGCCTGACGCCGGTGGTGGGCTGCTTCGGCCGGCCGCTCAGCCTCAAGCAGCTCGCCGACGGCGCCTATCTCATCGGCGGCGGCTGGCCCGCGCGGATCCCGAACGAGGCGGTGAACCGCTGCGAGGTGCTGCCCGAGAGCGTCAGCGGGAGCCTTGAGGTCGCGCGCGCCGTCTATCCGCCGCTGGCCGCGCGCGCCGTCACGCGGAGCTGGGCCGGCATCGAGGCGTTCACGCCGGACGATTTGCCCGTGCTCGGTCCCATCCCGGGCGTCGGCGGTCTGCTGGTCGCGGCCGGGTTCTCCGGCCACGGCTTCGCGCTCGTTCCGGCCCTGGGCGACGTCCTGGCGCGCCTGGCGCTCGGCCTCGATCCGCGTGCGGACCTGTGGCGCGGGCTCGACGTCGCCCGCTACGCCTCGTGAGCGCAGCGGTCATCGACGTCCGCAACTTGAAGACCCACATCGTGACCCGGTGGGGCACGATCAAGGCGGTCGACGACGTCTCGTTCACGGTGGCGCCGGGCGAGACGCTCGGGCTGGTCGGCGAGTCGGGATCGGGCAAGAGCATGACGTGTCTGTCGATCCTGCGCCTGGTGCCGCGCCCGGCGGCGCGCATCGTGGGCGGCGCCGTGATCCTGGACGGCGAGGACCTGCTCGGGAAGTCCGAGCGCGAGATGCAGCGGATCCGCGGCCGGCGCGTCGCGATGATCCTGCAAGACCCGATGAGCAGCCTCAACCCGGTCTTCTCCGTCGGCATGCAGGTGCGCGAGCCCCTCGCCGGCTATCACGGGCTCTCGGGCCGGGCGCTCCGGAGTCGCGCGGTCGACCTGCTGGCGTCGGTGGGCATCTCCTCGCCCGAGTCGCGGCTGGCCGCGTTCCCGCACCAGCTCTCCGGCGGCATGCGCCAGCGCGTCGTCGGCGCGATGGCCATCGCGGCGCCGCCGCGGCTCCTGATCGCCGACGAGCCGACGACGAGCCTCGACCTCACGATCCAGGCGCAGTATCTGCGGCTCCTCGAGGAGCTCCAGGAGCGCTACCGGCTCGCGATGATCTTCGTCACCCACAATCTCGGTATCGTCGCGAAGATGTGCGACCGCGTGGCCGTCATGTACGCCGGGCGGATCGTCGAGGCCGGCCCCGTCGAGGAGATCTTTCGGGCGCCGCTTCACCCGTATACGCGGGCCCTGCTCGAATCGGTACCGCGGCTCGGCGAGTCGGCGGAGTGGCTCACCGCCATCGAGGGCCAGCCGCCCGACCTCGCCGTGCTGCCGCGTGGCTGCGCGTTCGCGCCGCGCTGCCCGCGGGTCATGGATCGCTGCCGCGCCGAGGAGCCGCCGGAGCTGGCGATCGCGCCCGGCCACTCCACGCGGTGCTGGCTCCACGCGCCGGCATGAGCCCGGCGCCGCTCCTGGAGGCGACGCGGCTCACCAAGCACTTCGCGCTGCGGCGCGGTCTTCTCGGGCGCCGGACCGACATCGTGCGCGCCGTGGATTCCATCTCGTTCACGATCGAGGCCGGCCAGACGCTGGGCCTCGTGGGCGAGTCGGGATGCGGCAAGACGACGACGTCGCGGATGATCCTGCGCGTCGAGCCGCCGACCAGCGGCGACATCCGCTTCGAGGGGGCGCCGCTGGCGGCGCTGGATCGCGAGGGTCTCCGCCACTACCGACGCTCCGTGCAGGCGGTGTTCCAGGACCCGTACGCGTCGCTCGATCCCCGGATGCGCGTCGCCGCGATCGTCGGCGAGCCGCTGGTGATCGGCCAGCGGCCGACGGGGACGGAGCTCCGGCGGCGGGTGCGGGAGCTCCTCGATCTGGTCGGCCTGCCCGAGCGCGCCGGCCGCCTCTTTCCGCACGAGTTCTCCGGCGGCCAGCGCCAGCGCATCGCGATCGCGCGGGCGCTGGCGCTTTCGCCCAAGCTCGTCGTGCTCGACGAGCCCGTCTCGGCGCTCGACGTCTCGATCCGCGCCCAGATCCTCAATCTGTTACACGATCTCCAGAGGCGGCTCGGCATCTCCTACCTGTTCATCGCGCACGACCTCGCCGCGGTGGCCCACATGAGCCACACCATCGCCGTCATGTACCTGGGCCGCATCGTGGAGATGGGCGCGGCGGCGGAGGTCGCGCTTCGCGCGAAGCATCCCTATACCCAGGCGCTGTTCTCGGCGGCGCTGCCGCTCGACCCCGGCGGGCGCTCGGAGGAGATCATCCTGAGCGGCGAGATTCCGAGTCCGCTCACGCCGCCGCCGGGTTGCCGGTTTCACACCCGGTGCTCCCACGTGATGGATCGGTGCCGCCGCGACGAACCGCCGCTGCACACGGAGTCCGGCCGCCTCGTCGCCTGTCACCTGTATCCACAGGCGACGGCTTGAGGACCACGGCATCCCGCTGATTCGGGGCCCACGCTTCTACGGCTGGTGGATCGTCGGCGCCGGCTTCGTCATCGAGGCGCTGATGGGCGCGCTCTTCTTCCACGCCTACGGCGCCTACGTCGTCGTGCTGCGCCGGGAGTTCGGCTGGAGCAAGACGATGTTCTCGGCGGCGTTCTCGATGGCGCGGGCCGAGAGCGGCATCCTCGGGCCGGTGCAGGGATGGCTGACCGATCGCTTCGGCCCGCGGACGCTGATCCGCATCGGGCTGGCCATCTTCAGCGTCGGCTTCATGCTGTTCAGCCAGATCGGCTCGCCCCTCGCGTTCTTCCTGACCTTCTTCCTGATGGCGCTGGGCTCGAGCCTCGGCGGTTACCTGCCGATCGCCGTCGCGATCGTCGCCTGGTTCCGCCGGCGCCGCGCGCTCGCGCTCAGCATCAGCTCGACCGGCATGCCGGTGGGCGGGCTCCTCACGCAGCTCGTCGCGCTCGCGCTGACCGCCGTCGGCTGGCGATGGACCGCGTTCCTCTCGGGCGCCGCCGTCCTGCTCGTCGGGTTGCCCATCGCGCGGCTCGTTCACCATCGACCCGAACCGCGCGGCGAGTGGCCCGACGGCGAGCCTCCGGCCGCATCGCCCCGCGTGGGGACGGAGACGCGCGCCGCCGGCGTGGATTTCACTCCGCGCGAGGCGATGCGGACACCGGCGCTCTGGTACATCTCGATCGGCCACGGGTCGGCCTTGCTCGTGGTCTCGGCCGTCTCGGTCCACCTGGTCGTGCACCTCACCGAGCGGCTCGGCTACTCGCTGCAGCAAGCCGCCGCGGTGGTCGCGATGATGACCGTGCTGCAGGTGGTCGCTCAGCTCGGCGGCGGCTGGGCGGGCGATCGCTTCAACAAACGGGCGATGGTGGTGGGCTGCATGGTCGCGCACGCGACCGGCATGCTGCTGCTGGCGTCGGCAACGACGTTCTCGGCGGTCGCCGCGTTCGCCCTGCTCCACGGGCTCGCGTGGGGCATCCGCGGGCCGCTGATGTCGGCGATCCGCGCCGACTACTTCGGCAGCGCGGCCTTCGGCACGATCACGGGCATCTCGTCCCTCGTCGTGATGTTCGGCATGGTCGGCGGGCCCATGATCGCGGGCGTCCTCGCCGACCGTACCGGCAGCTACGAGCTCGGATTCCGGATCCTGGCGGGGATGGCGGCGCTCGGCTCGGTCTTCTTCGTGCTCGCGCGCCGCCCCTCGCCGCCGCGCCGGATACCGTCTTGACAAGGCCCGGCGTCCGCGGATAATCGCGGCACATTTCGGGTTCCGTTCGTCGGTCCCTCGGCTTCGCTCCTGAATCGTCGCACGGCAGGGGAGGATTCCCATGACTGAACGGGTGCGCCATTCCGCGATCTCTCGCCTCGTCCTGATCCTGTTCGTCGCCTCGCTCGCCGGACTCGGCACGCCAGCAGCGACCCGAGCGGCGCCGGAGGGGCAACTGACGTGGGCCGTGCACGTCACGCTCGCTCCCACGTGGTTCGATCCGGCCGAGACCAGCGGGATCATCACGCCGTTCATGTTCCTCTACGCGCTCCACGACGCGCTCGTGAAGCCGATGCCGGGCAACCCGATGGCGCCGAGCCTCGCGGAGTCCTGGACCGCCGCTCCGGACGGCCTCAGCTACGAGTTCGTCCTGCGCCGCGGCGTGAAGTTCCACAACGGCGATCTGCTCACCGCCGAGGACGTGAAGTTCTCCCTGGAGCGATATCGCGGCGCCGCCGCCGGGCCCTTCAAGGCGCGCATCGCGAGCGTCGACGTGCTCGATCCCCACCGCATCCGCTTTCGCTTCAAGCAGCCGTGGCCCGACTTCATGACGTTCTACGGCACGATGGCGACCGGCGCCGGGTGGATCGTCCCCAAGAAGTACCTCGAGCGCGTCGGGGACGACGGCTTCAAGAAGGCGCCGGTGGGCGCCGGGCCCTACAAGTTCGTCTCGTTCACCCCCGGCGTGGAGCTGACGCTGGAGGCCCACGAGCAGTACTGGCGAAAGACGCCGTCGGTGAAGCGGCTCGTCTTCAAGGCGATTCCCGACGAGTCGACGCGCCTGGCGATGCTCAAGCGCGGCGAGGCCGATATCGCCTATTCGATCCGCGGTGCGCTCGCCGAAGAATTGCGGCGGACCCCGGGGCTCACCCTCAAGCCGAACTATCCGCCGGGCACTTTCTGGCTCGTGTTCCCCGAGCAGTGGACCGACCCGAAGTCGCCCTGGAACGACCGGCGGCTCCGGCTCGCCGCGAGCGTGGCGATCGATCGGCCGGCCATCAACAAGGCCGAGACCCTGGGCTTTTCGCGCATCACCGGCAACATGATCCCGCACACGTTCGAGTCCTACTGGCCCGCGCCCGTCCCGGCGTACGATCCCAAGCGCGCGCGGCAGCTTCTGGCCGAAGCGGGCTACCCGAACGGCCTCGACGCCGGGGAGTACTTCTGCGACGGCTCCTACGCCAATCTCGGCGAGGCGGTGGTCAACTACCTCCAGGCGGTCGGGATCCGGGTGCAGCTCCGGCCCCTCGAGCGCGCGGCGTTCATCCTCCAGAACAGCCAGAAGAAGCTCAAGAACATCATCCAGACCGCGAGCGGCGCCTTCGGCAACGCCGCCACCCGGCTCGACGCGTTCGTGGCGGCGGGCGGCACGTTCACCTACGGCACCTATCCCGACATCGAGGGGCTCATCGCCGAGCAGGCGGGCGAGCGGGACGCCAAGCGGCGTGAGGCGATCCTCCACCGCATCCAGCAGCTCATCCACGAGAAGGCGATGGTCGTGCCGATCTGGGAGCTGGCCTTCATCAACGGGCACGGGCCGCGCGTGGCCGAGTCGGGCCTTACGCTCATCTCGAGCCACGCGTACTCGAGTCCATACGAGGATCTGAAGCTGAAGGAGAAGTGAAGGCCATGATACCGATCAGCTCGCTCCGCCCGTGGGCCAAGCGACGTGGGCCGTGCATTCGGCACCCTATGAAGACGTGAAGCTCAAGGAAAAGTGAACGATGCTCGCCGATGCGGTACGCGGCCTCGCCATCGCGGCGGTCGTCGCGGTGCCTCTGCTCGTCCACGCTGGCGGCTCGAACTACGCCGTGGCGCCGGGCGCCCGACCGGCGGTGAGCGCAAAGATCTCCGAGTGGCCGGTGCCGACACCGCAGTTTGCCCGTGATCCGGCGCCCGGTCCCGACGGCGCGATCTACATCACCGTGATGTTCGGGAACAAGATCGCGCGCTTCGATCCGCGCACGCGGACGTTCAAGGAATGGGACATGCCGCCGGGCGCGCGGCCCCACGGGCTGCTGGTGGATCGAGGCGGCCAGGTCTGGTACACCGGCAACGGCAACGGGACGATCGGTCACCTCGATCCCGGCACGGGCAAAGTGATCGAGCACAAGGCCCCGTCGGGCGGCGATCCGCACACGCTGGTCATCGACGAGACGGGCGTGATCTGGTTCACCGTCCAGAGCGCTCATCGCATCGGACGTCTCGACACGCGCACGGGCGCGATCACGGAGTACAAAGCGGCCGGCAATCCGTACGGCCTCGCCCTGGACCGGGACGGGAACGTCTGGTTCTGCCAGCTATCGGGCGATCGGCTGGGGCGGCTCGAGCCGAAGACGGGGATGCTCACCGACATGCCGTTGGAGCGCGGCTCGCGGCCGCGGCGGATGGCGACCGCGCCGGACGGCTCGCTCTGGGTCACCCAGTACGGCAACGGCAAGCTCATCCGCGTCGATCCCGTCGCGCGGAAGGTCGTCAAGGAGTACGCGCTGCCGGCGGGCCCGGACGGTGGCCCGTACGCGGTCACCGTCGACGGGGCCGGCGCGGTGTGGGCCAACGAGATCAAGACGGACACCGTCGTACGGCTCGATCCGAAGACCGATCAGCTTCGCGTGTTCGCGTTGCCGTCCAAGGACGTCGGGATCCGCAAGATGATCGTGGATGCCGACGGCCGGCTCTGGTACATGGGCAGCCACAATGGCCGGCTCGGCGTGATCGAGTAGTCGCCGCGAGCTTGTCGCCGCGCTTACGCCCACTCCGGGTACGTCTGCGGCGAGAGCACGTCCGCGTCGCGCCCCGCCCAGTCGAATTGACGCATGAGCGGCCACATGCGCTCGCCGCCGGCCTGGAGCGCGGCGAGGATCGCGCGCTCGTCGGCGGCCAGCACGCGGCCGCCGTCCACCACCCGGCGCCCCGCCACCCAGACGCGATGAACGTCTTCGGCGGTGGCGTTGTAGACGATGTTCTTCACCGGATCGCGCAGCGGGGTCATCGTCCTCGACGATCACCGTTCCGCGGCGGAGCAGGCGGTGGCCACGCCCGTCGAAGGCGATGACGTGACCGGCGTGGACGACGGTACGGCGCGGCATGGGCGTTCTCCCTCCCGGCGAGCGATCCTACCGCGGTTGGCCGTGCCTTGACACGCCACCCGCGGCATGATTTCCTCCGACCACACCATGCGGATGCCCGCGTTAGCCATCAAGCGCAAGCAGTGGGAACCGTACGCGTTCGCGTCGCCCGCGCTCTTCCTGATCGGCCTGATCATCGTCTTCCCGCTGGCCTACTCGTTCTACCTCTCGCTCCTGAACTTCGACCTCGCCGTGGGTCCCGACGCCGAGTTCATCGGCCTGCGGAACTACACGGAGGCGCTGACGCGCGACCAGCGCTTCCTCGAGTCGATCTGGAACACGGCGGCGATCATCGCCCCGGCGCTGGTCTTCGAGCTGCTGCTGGGGCTCGGGATCGCGCTCCTGCTGAACCGGGTGACTCACGGCCGGCCGATCGTGACGGCGCTGATCGCGGTGCCCGCGATGGTCTCACCGGTCATGGCGGCGATGGCGTGGCGGATGATGTTCGGGGTCAAGTTCGGGGCGATCAACAACCTGGGCCGCCAGCTCGGGATCATCGACGTGTACTTCGACTGGTTCTCGACGCCGTGGCTCGCGATCCTCGCCGTGGTGCTCGTCGACATCTGGCACAACACGCCGTTCATGATGCTGGTGCTACTGGCCGGGCTCCAGTCGATCCCGCAGGAGCTGTACCAGGCGGCGCGGGTCGACGGCGCCTCGGCCTGGCAGAGCTTCTGGTCGATCACGCTGCCGCTCTTGAAGTTCACGATGGCGGTGGGCGTGATGATCCGGATGATCGACCTGACCAAGATCTTCGGCCTGATCTTCATCCTCACGTACGGCGGCCCGGGCGGGTCCACCGAGACGCTCGCGTTCAACACTTACCTGGTCGGCTTCAAGGACTTCCGGATGAGCTACGCCTCGGCGCTCTCGTACGTGATCGTGTTCGGCGTGCTGATCCTCACGCTGATCTTCATGCGGATCTCGCGTCAGCGCGAGGCCAGGGCGGCGTGAGCACCGTCGCGACGCGGGCGGCGCCGGTGACGGCGACCCGGCGCCTGGGCCGTCATCGGATGATGCGCCTGGGCGGCGACGCGCTGACGTACGTGGGCCTCGCGGTGGCCCTCGTGTTCTTCCTGGGGCCGTTCTTCTGGATCCTCACCACGTCGCTCAAGGGCAACGAGGACTTCTTCGCGTATCCGCCGGTGTGGATCCCGAGCGATCCGGCGCTCACCCACTACGCGGCGCTGTTCACGCGCTCGAGCGGGGCGCGCTACTTCACCAACAGCCTGGTCATCTCCTCGCTCAGCATGTTCGCGGCGCTCGCGGTCAGCCTGCCGACCGCCTACAGCATCGCGCGCTGGCGGTTCGGCGGCGGCTTCCTGAGCACGCTGCTGCTGGTCTTGAGGATGCTGCCGGCGATCGCGCTGATCATTCCGATCTACATCATGTACAAGATGATGGGGCTCACCAACAGCTACCTGGGCCTCGTCGCGCTCTACACCGTGGTCTACATCCCGTTCGCGGTCTGGCTGCTGGTCGGCTTCCTGCGCGATTTTCCGGTCGAGATCGAAGAAGCGGCGATGATCGACGGCTGCTCGCGGCTCAAGTCGCTCCTGCGGGTCGTGATCCCCATCATCGCTCCCGGGCTCGCGGTGGTCGCGCTGTTCGCGTTCATCGCCACCTGGAACGAGTTCCTCTTCGCGATCGTCCTGACCGGGATCGAGACCAAGACGATGATGGTGCTGGTGACGTCGTTCACGACGGGCGGTACCGACCAGTTCTACGGCGAGGCCTCGGCCTCGGTCGTGCTCGGTGTCCTGCCGGCCTTCGCGGTGGCCTTCTTCCTGCAGCGCTACCTGGTCAAGGGACTGGCGCTCGGCGGGACGAAAGGCTAAGCGCTCACGCTGACAACAAGGGAGACGCCCATGAAACGGCTCCGGTCCGCGACCTCGGTCGCGTTCCTGCTCGTCGGTCTCGCGATCCTCGGTTGGCTCGCCGTTCCCGACCGCGCCCCCGCCGCGCGCCCATACGAGGGCACGACGATCCGCGCGGTGGTGAACGCCGAGTACGTGAAGTACTCGCTCACCCTGGTCGAGAAGGACCTCTACGACGCGCTCGGCGTCAAGATCGAGACCGAGGTCATCCCGGCCGACGCCTTCGTGGCCAAGACCCTCCTCGAGTTCAACAGCGGCTCGAGCCCCTGGGACCTCATCATGTTCGGGCCCTCGAACATGCCCGACTACGGCCGCCACTTCGAGCCGCTCGACCCGTGGGCCGCGAAGCTGAAGCTCAACTTCGCGATGGACGACATCGTCCCGGTCTTCGCCAAGGTGATGCTCCGCTACAACGGCAAGCTCGTGAGCATGCCCTACGACGGCGACATCCACATCATGTACTGGAACAAGGTCGCGTTCGAGCGGCCCGACAACCAGAAGAAGTTCAAGGCAAAGTACAACTACGACCTGAAGCCGCCCAAGACGTGGAAGCAGTGGGACGACGCGGCCGAGTTCTTCAACGGCTGGGGCTGGGACGGAAGCCAGAACAAGCTCTTCGGCGCCGGCGCCTCCTACAAGCCGAGCGGCAGCGGATACTCCTACCACTGGTGGCGCCAGCGGTTCTTCGCGTACGGCGGCAACTACTTCGACGCGAACATGAAGCCCCTCATCAACTCGCCGGCCGGCGTGCGCGCGCTCGAGGAGATGGTGAAGACCATCGGGTTCTACCCGCCGGGCGTCATGCTGTTCGAGTCCGAGGAGCCCAAGACCATGCTGGTCAAGGGCGAGGTGCCGCTGCTCCACTCGTGGACGTCCACCGGCAAGCGGGTCGGCAACCCCGCCGAGTCGGTGATCGTCGGCAAGGCCGGATTCGGCATCGTCCCCGGCGCCGAGATCGACGGCAAGATCGTCCACCGGCCGGCCATCACGCCAGGACGCGGCATGGCGGTCTCGAAGTACTCGAAAAAGATCGAGGCCACCATGAAGGTCCTCGAGTTCATCTCGCTGCCGGAGCAGAGCCTCAAGATCGTGATGGACGCCAAGACGATCATGGATCCCTGGCGCGTGTCGCACCTGCGCAACGACAAGTTCCGCAAGCTGTTCCCGGACGCCGACAAGTACCTCGACGCCATCGAGCAGAGCTTCCCGCTCCTGGTCCCGGATCCGGTGATCCCGGCTGCCGACGAGTACCAGCGCAAGCTCTCGTTCGAGATCACCGAGGCGCTGGCCAAGCGCAAGTCGCCCAAGGACGCGCTCGACACCGCCGCCAAGGAGTGGGACAAGGTCACCGAGCGGCGCGGGGTCGACAAGCAGAAGGCGTTCTGGGGCGAGAAGCTCTTCGAGATGAAGCAGCTCGGCATCGAATACCGGCCGGAGTGGGCGGCCAAGGCCAAGTAAGCCGTCAGCCCGGCTCAGGCAAACTTCGCGCGCTCCTCGCGCCGGTAGGCCCTCACGGCGAGCGTCAGGAACAACGCGGAGTAACCGGCCAGCCACAGCAGGCTTTCGCGCAGCGGCTCTTTGCCCGCGCCGAGCGCGCTCCACGCGAGCTGCGCGTAGTGATAGCTCGGCAGATAGGGCGCGATCGCGCGGACGAAGTCGGGGAGCTGGTTGAGCGGGACGAAGAGCCCGGAGGCGAACGACAGCGGCAGGTAGATCAAGTTCGCCACCGCGGGTGCGGCGTTGGGGCCGGACCAGTAGCCGATCCAGAAGCCGAGCCCGATGAACGGCAACGAGCCGGCGAGGAGCCGCGCGATGACGGTCGCCCAGACGGCGGCCGGCTGCTTGACGCCGCCCACGACGATCCCGAACCCGATCAGCAGGCTCAGCGCGACCAGCGAGAAGACCAGCGCGGTCAACACCTTCGCCAGCATGAACACGAGCGGCGGCAGCGGGCTCGCCCGCAACAGCCGGTCCACCTTCATGCCGCGCTCGTTGGCGACGCCGATCCCGAAGCCGTAGACCATGACGTTGCCGACCGCGTAGGCGCCGAACGAGGCCAGCAGGTACGCGCCGAGGCTGACACCGTCGCCGCGCGTGAGATGCGCGACGGGCAAGCCGAAGAAGACGAAGAACACGATCGGCAGCACCAGGTTGGTGACGCTGAACGCCGGGACCCGCCAGCGCATGAGGATCTCGCATCGGGTCTGGGCCAGCAGCATCTGCAGCAGCGGCGCGACGGACGGCCCCGTCATCGGCGAGCGGTGAGGCTGAGAAACGCCTCCTCCAGGTCGGCGCCGGTGACCTCGAGGTCTTCGACCGTCACGCCGCGTTCGAACAGCGTCTTGAGCACCCGCTCGGGCTCGTGGCTGAGCAGGCGGACCCGCAGGCCCGCGACTTCGAGGCTCTGAACGGCCAGGCCCTGGAAGATCGCGTCGCTCAGCGGCGCGCCCGCCCTGAAGCTCACCCGCTTGCTCGGGATCCGCGCCTTGATGTCGCGCGGCGTCGCGTCGGCGATGACCACTCCGTGGTCGATCACGATGATGCGCCGCGCGAGCTGATCGGCCTCTTCCAGATAGTGT
>Ga0209161_10000267_pt1 | contig 41743 bp, 38 predicted proteins | sample GraSoiAngelo_155_FD_186169 | JGI IMG/M metagenome (GOLD analysis project Ga0209161, IMG submission 186169) | Grasslands soil microbial communities from the Angelo Coastal Reserve, California, USA - 14_1009_13_30cm (SPAdes) (version 2) | ecosystem: Environmental > Terrestrial > Soil > Grasslands... | reverse complement strand
GCGCGCCCGCCACCTCGGTGGCGATGCGGAGCGCGTCCTCCTGGGGGAGCTGTTTCTCCCGGGCCAGGCGGTCGCGCAGCGATTCCCCTTCGACATACGGCATGACGTAATAGAAGAAGCCCGCGGCCGCACCGGAGTCGTATAGCGGCACGATGTGGGGGTGCTGCAGCCGGGCGGCGATCTCGATCTCCCGCAGGAACCGCTCGGGCCCGAGCGCCGCCGTGAGTTCCGCGTGGAGGACTTTGATCGCAACCGACCGATGATGCTTCAAGTCCTGCGCCAGGAACACCGTCGCCATGCCCCCCCGACCCAGCTCGCGCTCGACCGCGTAGCGGTCAGCGAGAGCCTCACGCAAGGAGTCGAGCAGATCGGGCACGGGACGTGGGGCTAGCTTACACCGCGCCACAGCCCCCCGCCAGCGCCGGCGTCGTGCACGGCTTGGAAGTAGCGGCAACTCGTGAGCCCGTAAACGAGAGGAGCGGCTCTTCGGAGCCGCTCCTCGCCAACGCTCACGACGGTCGAGAATCTCGACCGTTCGTAGTGGCCCTCACGGGACGGGATTCATCTCCTGACTCGAAAGAGGGATCCCAGTCTGGCTGACAAGCCCCGTCGCCGTGAACGTCAGCGGACTGCCGTCCGCCAGCGCCGTCACTCTCAAGGTATTCACACCCGGACTTGCCCCAAGCACCCACGAGGCGTGCGCGCACCCGTCGCTACCCGTGTTGACGGTCGCATTGCTGCCCCCGCCCACGGTTCCCTCGCCGGTCATGACGCTGAAGGTCACCGGCTCGTTTGCGAGCGGTTGGGGCCCGGAATGATGTGAGTACGTCAAGCACACCTGCGGATCGACGGGGAGCGCGGTATTGGTGGGGCCGATCTGGTTGTCGGTGGTAATCACCTTCGTCATCGTCGCCGACCGCAGCCACCCGAAGCGGCTGAAGCCGCCGGTGCTGCCCCCAGCCCCCAGATCGACCGCGTGCAACGCGCGCGGAGCCACCAGGCGCGTGACCCCCCAGACGAGCGCATGCCAGGCAGCGCTCGGCAGTTCCCGCAGCTGACCAGACTTGATGACCCCGAGCACCGACGGCTGCGGTGTGCGCGCAAACGTGCCGCAGTTCAAGAACGGCGCCGGCACATCCTCCAGCGGGACGATCGGCCCCAGGGGGATGCCTTCGACCTCCTCCCGCCGGTTCAGCCCGTATGGCGGCGCCTCCGGATTGCCCACGACCCCAGGGATCTCGAAGCACACGCCTGCGATCGCGTTCACCCGGAACGGCAGGTCCGCGCCCGCGATGCCCAGACCGTGCAGGTCGGGGTCGGTCCGGAAACGATAGCAGCCCTCGAGCTCGGAGTCGCCGCTCCCGAGGCAGTTCGTGGACGCGGTAGCATCGTTCACCGGGATGCGCTCAATGATCACGACGACCTGATCGATCCCGAGCGGCAACCACCCGTCGAAGAACCGTGCGCCCGCGAACCCGCTGCTCGTCGTCACGTCGACGAAGGGGGTCGCGATGTGACTCGGCACCACCTGCTCGACGTGGTCGGGGTTGGTCGCCCCAAAAGCCCCATCTTCGATGCGCACCTTGATCGGCAAGGTGCGACCCTCCTGAAATTGTACGACATCGCCCGTCCTCACGTTTTTGATGCCGCCGGTCACCGGATCCACGTCGAGGACGCCGAGGGCCGTGCCTCTCGGGGCGCCGCGCACGGTGATTCGATAAAACATGCTCGCATCGAGCGGCACAGCAGACTTCGTGTCCCAGCTGAGCTGATATTGCTCGCCGTCCAGCGGCATCGTCGCGGGCCCGAAGACGAGCACGGGATTCCCGGAGCCGTCGGTGGCACAGTCGACCGATCCTAATCCCGGGTTGCCGCTGAGCACACACACCTCGACGGTGGGCGAGAGGTTGGGATTGAACTTGCCAGGATCGAAGTTCGGGTCGGTGCTGGGATCAGGCACCAGGGGGGGCAGGAAGAAGAAGTTCGCGTTCCCGCTGTGCGCACCGTCCAGGATCAGCGCCGCCAGGCGGCCGTGAGGCGTGGGCTGCAGGAGCCGTTGGTCTCGACATCCGATAGCGATCACGGCGGTGGCCAGGACGGCGAATGTCCGGCGCTTCATACGCAGGCTCCGGTGGAAGGACGCCTGCGCCGAACACGAGCAAGATGCGCACCAAGAAGATCCCACCGCCCTCGTGATCATTTTTCCCACTCCCCTCCCCCGCGCCGCGACCAAGGCGTCGCGTGACCGCAACAGCAGGGCCGCCCCGCGCCATCACGCCGGCTACCGCGCTCCGATCAGCGCCTTAAAGCGGGGGTCGTCCTGTAGGCTGCGCCACCACCAGTGCACGTTCTTGCGGAAGCCGTCACGGTGCTTGGGGTTGGCGACGAGGTAGGCGTTGAGTAGCCGCAGCGCCTCATCCTTGTCGCCTAGCGAGAGGCGCGCGGCCGCTATGTAGCCGAGCAGCTCCCGCTGAGGATCGATGTCCGCGTTCCCGATCGAGCGCTCCAGCACGCGCCTCGCGCTGTCGGCGAGTCCGGCGCGTCCCAGCACAAACGCGACCCACATCTGCTGGTACAGCCGCTTGAGCGGGCGATCGCGCTCGGGCGTGAGCCGCACCACTGAATCGGCGAGCTGCCAAGCCAGCTTGACGTCCGGGTCCGCCGCCTTCGTGGTCATCAGCATCAGCTGGCATTGGACGAACAACGGATTCGTAGAAAAGCGGCGGCGCCCCTTGTCGCACCAGTCGGTCGCGGGCAGGAACAGCTCGAGATCGTACGACGTCACGAACAGGCGCGCGAGGATCGCGTCCGCGGCCGCGAGATAGGCGTCTCCCTGGTACGCGCTCAGGGCGGCGCGGTTCGCCTCGGGGAGATCGCGTGTCTGGTAGTAGAGGACGGAAAGAACGTTCCACGCCCCGACCTGCTGCGGGTTCAAGCGAGTCGCGTCTTCCAGGTCCGCCCTCGCCGAACCGAGGAGCCTGTCGGCGGCCGCCGCGTCGGGCTCGAGTCCTTTCGAGAACCGGAAGTACCGGATGGTGCCACGCATTTCGAGCGCGTCGGGGCTCTGCGGTTCCCTCTGAATCGCCCGATCGGCGTGCGCAAGGCCGAGCTGGAGCCACTTGTCCATCTCGCGTGGCTCGCGCTCGAGCCTGGCCCGCTGGTAGGCGACGCGGGCCCGCTGCACGACCGGCGCTACCCACTCTCGGTCGGCGCTCTCGGCCAGGCCCAGCAGCGAGTCCGCCTGGGTGTAGCGCGCGGCCGCTGCGGCGGCGTTTCCCGAGCCGAGCTCAGCCGCGTCCTTTTGAGCCCGTTCCGCCTGCTGCACCAGTGCCCAGGCTTCCGGGATGCGCGTGCCCGCTTCCTCCTCGCGCAGTCTGACCTCGTCGCCGAGGCGCAAGCGCAAGAAATCGGCAACGTCCCCCGCGAGGCTGTCGCGGATCGAGAGCAGGTCGCCCTGCGGAACCTCGAAGCTCCCCCGCCGGAAGTCCGCACCGGTCGATCCTTCGATCAGTCGCACCGACACCCGGTAACGGCCCCCGGATGCTTCGACGGCGCCGCGCACCAGTATGCCGGCGCTCAAGGCGCGCGCCACACTGTCCGGAGTGATGTCGGTACTCCGGTACCGAACAACACCGTTCTTCGAGACGACGTCGAGCCCGGCCCGCTTCAAGTCAGCGATCAATGTCTCGGTCAACCCATCGGCGAGGTAGGCGAGATCGTGCTTCGGGCTCAGGTCTTCGAAGTACAACACCGCCACGTGCCGTGGATCGAGCCCGCCTGCCGCGGCGCCGCTGGAGCGCGCACGGCCCCGGCCAAACACTTCCCATCCTGCGATGGCCACGACCACCGCGACGCCGGCGAGCACCACGCCGCGCGGCAGCCCGCCCCATCGCGGTGCCGCGGTCGCGCGCGTGGTGCGCCGCGCGCCGACCGGCGCACCCGGCGCCGCCAGTGCCTCCGCGAACAAGGCCGTGGTGGCAAAACGGTCCGCCGGCACCTTCGCGAGCGCCCGCAAGATCGCGCGCTCCGCCGACTCGGGAATCATGGCGCGCACGATCGACGGGGGCGACACCGAGTCGAGCGAGTGTCGGGCTATGATCGCCTGCGCCGTGGTCCCCGTGAACGGGGGCTCCCCGACGAGCATTTCGTACGTTACGCACGCCAGGCTGTACTGGTCGCTCCGGCCGTCGATGTCCGGGTTTCCCGTCGCCCGCTCCGGGCTCATGTAGGCCGGCGTCCCGATGATGGTGCCCGTCTGCGTCAGGTGCTGTCCTTCACCTGCCGCGCTGATGGCGCGCGCGATGCCGAAATCCGCGACGACCGCGCTGCCGCCTGAGAGCATGATGTTTTCGGGCTTGATGTCGCGGTGCACCACGCCATGGCTGTGCGCGTACGCCAGCGCGCTCGCCACCTCGGTCGTGATCTTCACCGCGTCCTCGAGCGACAGCTGCTTCTCGCGCTGCAGGCGATCGCGCAGCGACTCGCCCTCGACGTACGGCATGACGTAATAGAGGAAGCCGGTCGCGGTGCCGGAGTCGTACAGGGGCAGGATGTGGGGATGCTGCAGCCGGGCGGCGATCTCGATCTCGCGCAGAAACCGCTCGGCGCCGAGCGTGGCCGTGACCTCGGCGTGCAGGACCTTGATCGCCACCGATCGGTGGTGTTTCAAGTCCTCCGCCAGGAACACCGTGGCCATGCCTCCACGGCCCAGCTCCCGCTCGACCGCGTAGCGGTCAGCGAGGGCCTCACGCAGGGAGTCGAGCAGATCGGACACGGGACGTGGGGGCTAGCTTACAATCCGGGGCCGCCTCCCGCCAGCACGCCGGCGCCGCCGCTCTTGTCCTGCCGCGGCTCGTTCCCCTATTTGTACCGGTCGCATGACCAATCCAGCGCCCGTTCGCCCTTCGCCCGTTCCGAGCATCAGCCGGCTGTTCGCGGCGGCGTTTCTGGCCATCGCCGTCGCCGGTCTGGCCGACCGCATCGCCACCTGGCGGAGCGCACGACGCACGCAGGCCGACATGATCGAGCTGAGCCAGCGCCTCGAGCAGCTGGCCCGCGTCTCGCCCTCCCCCGCCCGCGAGGCCCAGGTCGCCGCCCTGCGGGAGCTCGCCGCCGACGTGGGTGACAACGCGATCCAAGCGGCGGTGCAGACGACGGTGATTTTCGTCGTCGTCCTCGTGGCGCTGGGCGTCGGGCTCTGGTACAACCGCCGGCGGCTCGCGACGCCGTTCGGCCACGTCGTGGGCGCGCTCCAGCGGGTGGCCGCGGGTCAGTACGACGAGCGGCTCGACGAGGGCCAGCCCGAAGAGTTCGGCATGATCGCGCGCGGCGTGAATCACATGGCGGCGGCGCTTGCCTGGCGGGAGCGAATCCAGGATCAGGCCGGGCGCTTGCTCACGGCACTGAACGCGCCGGCGGGCGAAGCGACCGCGGGGGGGAGCTTCGGCCCCGCGCTCGACGTCATCGCGGCTGCGACCGGCGCACCGGCGCTGGCGTTATATCAGCCGCAGTACGACACCAACGAATGGGGGCCGACGGCCGTGCGCCGCGCCACCGCCCGACCGCTGTCCCGCGACGTCGTGCGCCAACTGGTCGGTGACGCCGTCACCGTCATCTACCATGCGAGCGCCGCGGCCCGGCCGGTGCGAGCGCAGCTGCAGCTAACCACGGCCGACGACGCGTCCGCCGGGGGACTCGCGCTCGCGCCCCTGCGCTCCCGAGGGCGGCTCGTGGGACTGCTCGTCGCGACCGTGACGGGGGAGCTCTCCGCCGACGCGCGCGTCGCGCTCGAGCACGCGGCGCCGAACCTGGCCATTGCCTGCGAGCGCGACTCCGCTCACCAGCACACCCGCCGCCTGGCGGTGGAGGTGCGCCACGCCGCCCAGCGCCTCGAGTCGCAGAACGCCGAGCTCGAGGAGCAGCACCGGGAGATGTCCCGCCTGTACGCGGAGCTCGACCAGGCGGGCAAGCTCAAAGACCAGTTCCTCGCGAATGTGTCGCACGAGCTCCGTACGCCGCTCAACAGCGTGATCGGGTTCAGCGATTTGCTCTTGACGATGGCGACGCCCGAGAACCCGCTCACCGAGACCCAGCGCGACTATCTCGAGACCATCGCGCGCAACGGGCGCCACCTGCTCGAGCTCATCAACGAGCTGCTCGACCTCTCAAAGATCGCGGCGGGCCGGATGGAGCTGCGCCTCGAGGCCCTGGAGGTGAGCGCGCTGCTCCGGGAAGCCGCCGACACCGTCCGCGCCCAGCTCGAGGCCCGGCGGCACAGCCTCGTGATCGAGCCGCTCCCCGACCACCTCATGGTGACGGCCGACCGGGGGCGCCTTCGCCAGGTGCTGCTCAACCTCCTGTCCAACGCCATCAAGTTCTCGACCGACGGCGGCCGTGTCACGCTCAGCGCGCGGCTCGAGGACTCTGGCGCGGTGCGCGTCGCCGTCACCGACACCGGGATCGGGATCGCGCCGGCGGACCAAAGCAGGCTGTTTCAGGAGTTCGTGCAGCTCGACGCGAGCGAAAGCCGCAGGTACGAAGGGACGGGCCTGGGCCTCGCACTCTCCAAACGCCTCGTGGAGCTGCACGGTGGCACCATCGGCGTGGACTCGGAGCTCGGCACGGGCAGCACCTTCTGGTTCACCCTGCGACGGGCCGAGAGCCGGCCGGAGCAACCGTGATGGCGACGATCGTGGTGGTAGAGGATCAGCCCGACAACCTGAAGCTCATCAAGGCCCTACTGACCATGAAGGGCCATCGCGTCGTCGGTCTGGCGTCGGGCGAGCCGCTGGTCGCCACCCTGCTCGCCGAGCAGCCGCCCCCCGCGCTCGTTCTGCTCGACATCCAGCTGCCCGGGCGGGACGGCTACAGCGTTCTGGCCGACGTCAAACGCATCGAGGGCGACCACCCCTGGAAGGTCGTCGCCCTCACCGCCCACGCGATGCCGGGGGACCGGGAGAAAACGCTAGCGGCCGGCTTCGACGGGTACCTCGCGAAGCCCATCGACGTGCGCACGTTCCCGGACGAAGTGGCCCGCTATCTGTCCGCGACGCGGTAGGCTAGACCGCTTTCTTCAGCTTGATCGAGCCGTTCACCGTCACCAGGTGAACCTCGCGCCCGCCGCGCCCGAGCGTCCCCTTGAGCTTACGTCCCGCGAACTTGCCGTTCACCGTAAGTGGATAGTCGGTGGTGATGGAGCCGTTCACGGTCGTCGCCTCCACGTTCGCGTCGAGACGGGCCGGGAGCTCGGCCGTCAGCGAGCCGTTGATCGTGCTGGCGGAGACCCCACCGGTGTCCCCGAAGGCCTCCATACGAACGCGCACGTCCCCGTTCACCAGCTCGACTTTGACGGGCCCTTTGGCGGTGACCACATCCACGTCGCCGCTCACCACATGCACCTCCAGGGGGCCACGCGCTCCCGCCACGTGCACGTCGCCCACCGTGGTCGTGGCGCCCAGGCCCGCATTGCGTGGCAGCCGCACGATGAAGTCCACGGCGACGTCGTTATGGCGTTCCCCTCGTACCCGGATTTCACGGTGCCCGGGGCCGCAATCGCTGTCGCTCCCCCATTCCGCGCACACGGCAACGCCGCCCTCGTAAGGTACGGCGACGAGACGCACGCTCGCGGTGTCCGAAGACCGGTACGTTCTCACCGCGGAGACCTGCAACGAATCACCCTTGGCCGGCTCCACCGTCACCGAGCCACGGGTGTTCCGGATCCACACCCATTGTTTCGCACCGAGCTTGGCCCGGTACGTCCATGGCGCTCCCGCGAGGCGACCGGGCCCACCCTCGTCCCGGGCGAACTCGCTCCGCAGGTCGCGCAAAGCCATTGGGAGATCGTGGATCACCCCTTGGCGCACGCGGCCGATGGCATAGTGCACGAAAAAGCCGATGGCGAGCACGCCGCAGAACAACGCCGCCCCGCGAATGATCTCTTTGCGCCAGGTGTCCCAGAATACGCTCACGCCCGCTCCCTGCTGCGGATAGGTCCAAACTGGCAGGTCCTACGGCAGTTGGCGAGGTGGGGTTTCGCGCGGGCGCCGGCGGCGGACAGCGACGGCCGGTGCGGGTGAGGGGGGCCGAAGCCCCCCTCGAAACCTTCAGGAAACGGCGTGGAATCTGGACGGATGCGCCTCGGTACACCGCACGGTCGGCCGGCTCAAGACGCCGCCCCGGGTTGCCGCAGCTCGCGCCCCGTCGCTTCGGGACTCGACCGTTACCGGATCGAGTACGCCGCCGTACCACACCCCGTCGAGGGCGCGGCCGGCAGGGATCGCTGTTGCCGGCTCGGTCGCAGTGTGCCGACCGGCTCCCAAAGAGGACACGGCGATCTGGGCAGCGTAGCCGTAACCGGTTGTGAGAATGACGGCGAGGAGCAAAGCATACACGCGCATTGGATGCCTCCCGGACTGCTGGTCTGACCGCACGCTTCGACCTGTAAGACGTCCGGAGGCCCTAAATAGTTGCACCAAACATGTCAGGGGGTTGTCAGCCAGCCTCCGCCCATGCGACGTCGAACTGCTCGCCGCATCGGCGGCAGGTCATGCGACGCGGCCGTCCGGCGAGCGATTGCCGCTGACGGCAGCTCGGGCAGACGGCGTAGCGCTCGTCGCAGCCCGCGGGGAGACGCACCGCATCGCTCGGGCGCGCGACCACACTCCATTTGCGGGGCGGACGCTCAATGACTTGCAGGAACGCCGACGGGATCTCGAGGAGGCGACCACCCACCTCGAGAACGGCTTGCAGCGGATCGAGCCGCGTGATCCGATACCACGCGCCGCGGCGCAGCTTCAGGTTCAAGTCGGCCCGCAAGCGAGCCCACATCCCAGGCATCGCGTCACCTCGGTACGTCTCGCCCTCATTGCTTGCGAACGGGACGCGCCCAGTCAAGTCCCCCCCGGGGGTGTAGCACAGTCGCTGCAACCTTCAGAGGGGTCTTGACGTCTTATTAGGTGTCGAAGACCGGGGGACGCCGTCCCACGACTCTCCGGTTGGCAGCCCATCCGCCGGAGGTGGACCCGTGGTTTTTACGCTCCTCGAGTCGAGGCGAAGCATCAGCACCAAGCGATTGTTCGGCGTCGGTTTCGCGTCGTTCACCATCCACACTGCGATCATCGCGGGGGTCGCTTACGCGACGCTCCACGCGGCGCCACGCGACGACCAAGTCAAAATCGATACGACGGTGGTGCTGCTTGTACCCCAGGAGCGGCAGAAGCCCACCGAGCCGGCGCCGGTGCAGCTGGTCGACGCGCTCAAGGGATTTCAGACGGTCGCCGTACCGGCGCAAATCCCGACCAATATTCCGCCGATTGACCTGCAACAGCGTTTCGATCCCAGGGATTATTCCGGGAGTGGTGTCGAGGGCGGCCGGGCGAACGGTATCGTCGTCGGTGGGAGTGAAGTGTATGCAGAGGCGATCGTGGAGGAGCGGCCGGAGCTCTTGTCCGCGCCGCCCCCTGTCTACCCGCCGCTCTTGAGGCAGGCCGGGATCCAGGGCCGTGTGGTACTGCGGGCTATCGTCGATACGACGGGGCGAGTCGAGCCTACCTCCGTCAGGATAGTCAAGAGTCCAAGCACGGGGTTCGAGCAACCCACCAAGGATTGGGTTATGAAGGCGCTATTCCGGCCGGCCCGGATGCATGGACGGGCGGTGCGCGTGTTCATCAATCTGCCCGTCGATTACTCACTCAAGACGTCGTCGGGGTCGCCGTAGTGGAGTCGCTTCCCAAGAGACCTTAGGCTCAACCCACCGCGTCGTTCATCAACGGCCACCTCGGTCTTGGGAGGTCGTGGCTCGTTGACACCAATCCCACTATCATTAGTTCTGCATCACGACGCCCGGCGTCAAGGCCCCACGGGGGAGGTGGACCTGTGGTTCTCACGCTCCTCGAATCCGAGTGGAAGACCGAGAAGAAACGCCTGTTCGGCGTCGGTTTCGCGTCGCTCGCGATCCATTCTGCGATGATCGCCGGGGTCGTGTACGCGACGGTCGACGCCGCCCCGCGCGACGACCAGGTCAGGACGGGCACGACGGTGGTACTGCTCGCACCTCAGGAGCAGCAGAATGCGGCCGAACCGCCGCCGGTGCAGCTTGCCGACGCGCTCCAGTGGTTTCAGACCGTTGCCGTATCGGCGCAGATCCCTATCGACATGCCTCCGGTGGACCTCCAGCAGCGCTTCGATCCCAAGGATTACTCCGGTCGTGCCGTCGAAGGCAGCCGGGCCAGCGACATTGTGGTGAGCGGGAATGAGGTGTATGCGGAGGCGCTGGTGGAGGAGAGGCCGGCACTGCTGTCTGCCCCGGCCCCGGTCTATCCCGCTCTGTTGAAACAGGCGGGGATTCAGGGCCGGGTGATCCTGCCGGCCGTCATCGATACGACGGGGCGGGTTGAGCCCGTGTCGGTCAGGATCATGAAGAGCCCGCACCCGGCGTTCGACCAACCCACCAAGGACTGGGTGCTCAAGGCCCTGTTCCGGCCGGCCCGGCTGCGTGGGCGGGGCGTGCGCGTGTTCATCAACCTGCTCGTCGACTACTCGATCACGCCGTCGTCGGGCTCGTACTCGATCACGACGTGGTCGGGCTCGCCGTAGTGCCGAGGGCAGGACTCGAACCTGCACGGGAGTCGCCTCCCAAGGGATTTTAAGTCCCTTGCGTCTACCGATTTCGCCACCCCGGCTCGCGTAACATAGCGTCGCGGGAACGGGCCTAGCGAACCAGTTCCCGCCGCACGCCGCCCGACGGGTGCACCGTGCTGATGGCGGGGTCCCGTGCGTAGGCGGCGCGGAACGCCTGCTGGATCTCCCGCACCACCTTCGCCTCATGCTTCCCTCTCTTCCCTGTCGTCTTCGCCAGCAGGACGAGCACTGCGCCGCCCCACCCCGCACCGGTGAGTCGGGCACCGAGCGCGCCCGCCCGGCGCGCCGCGGCGACGATTGTATTCAGCTCCGGTGTGCTGCAGTCGTACAGACGCCGGCAGGATTCGTGGGACTCGTACAGCAGCGCACCGAAGCGCTTCAGCTGTCTGCGGGCGAGCAGCTGCGCAGCGAACCGCGCGCGGGCGGTCTCCCCGATGACGTGGAGCGCGCGGGAGCGGAGTGGCTCCGGCAACGCACGCTTGAGACGTGGCAGCCAGGCCGCGGGCCAGCTCGCGAGCCACACCAGCTCCGGCAGGTCGAGCTTGAGCCGGGCCACGGCCGCTTCGCACTCGGAGCGCCGCTCGTTGAAGGCACCGGCCGCAAGCTCACGCCGCGCGCCCGTGTCCACGAGCAGGAGCCTTCCCCCCATCGGGATGTGGCGCACCGCGAGTGACGCGCACTCGAGCAGCAGCGCCCGGCCCGGCCGTGCGAGCGCCGCGCTCATCTGATCCATGATCCCGCACCGCACACCGACGTGATCGTGTTCCGCCCGAAACGCTACGCCCGCCAGCTGGCGGGGCAGGAGACGGGCGCCCGCGAGCAGGCTGAGCGCCTTGGCCGCGGCCACGGTGAGCGCGGCGGACGACGCGAGGCCCGCGGCGACCGGCACGTCGCTCGTCACCGCCACGCGAGCCCCGCCCTCCAGGGGTGCCGCCCCCAGTGCCACGAGCTCGCGCATGACCCCCGCGATGTACGCACCCCAGCCCTGTGGTCGCCCTTCTCGATAGTTAATCCGCGCGACCTGACCGTCCCGCGTCGAAATCAGCTCGAGGACACCCCGGTCCGTCGGGCCGACCGCGACCGACGTGCGCACGGCGCACGCTACCGGCAGCACGGGACCACCGTTGTAGTCGGTGTGCTCACCGATCAAGTTGACCCGGCCGGGCGCCGAGGCTGCGGCATGGGGCGCGACGCCGAAGGTCGCGCGGAACAGCGCTGACGCGTTGGCACGCATGGGTTTGACAAGGATTGGGGCCAATGCTACCCTTGGCCAGCCAATTCCACCACCTTTCCAAAGCCACCCGGGGACAAAACGTATGCGGGCTAGCGTCAGGTACGGGCTGGTGTTGTGTGCCGTGGTTCCGACGCTGCTAGGTGCGCAGGGCTTCGGCATCTACGAGCAAGGAACGTGCGCGATGGGACGCGCCGGCGCCGGGGTGGCGGCGCCCTGCTCGGATGGGTCCGCGATGTTCTTCAACCCGGCGGGTCTCGCCGGCTTGACCGGCGGGCGCGTCACGGTGGGCGTCACGCTGATCGACATCCAAGGTGGGTTCACCGACGATGTGTTTCAGCAGCACACGAGCCTCGACGATCCGCTCATCGGAGTGCCGCAACTCTATGTGTCGTATGGGGCTACGTCCAAGCTCGGCATCGGCGTCGGGTTGTTCGCCCCCTACGGGCTCGAGACCAAGTGGCCGATGACGTTCGACGGGCGGTTCGCGGGCTACAAGAACTTTCTGCGCTCGATTTACATCCAACCCACGCTCGCCTACCAGCTGACGCCGCGCCTTTCTCTGGGCGCGGGCCTCGACATCGTGCTCGGCAAGGTGGAGCTCAACCAGCGGCTCGATCTTGCCCAGGCTCCGATCCCAGTCACGCTCGTCCCGGTGCCTCCGGGGTCGCCCCCGGCCGTCTTCGGGCAGTTCGGCATCGCCCCCGGAACTGATTTTGCCGATGCGCACCTCGAAGCCACGAAGACCACGGTGGCGGCACACTTCGGCGCCACCTTCAAGGTGAACGAACGGCTGTCGCTCGGCGCCAACTTTCTCACGCAAGCGAAATTCGACTACTCGGGCACAGCCACATTCACGCAGGTACCGACCAACCTCGTCGTGCCCGCCGATCTCGCGGTCGGTGCGCTGACGATCCCGGCGGGCACACCGATTGATCTGTTCCTGAACGCACCGCCCCTGAGTCTGTTCGACCCCACCAGCGGGGTCTTCAAGACCCAGCCGGTCACGACGACCATCAAGAATCCGTCGCAGCTCGTGCTGGGGGTGGCGTACAAAGTCGCCAACGGATGGACGTTGCTGGGCGATTACCAGCTCACCTGGTGGAGCCAGTTCAACGAGCTGGACATCACTTTCCCGCAGGACCTTTCCGGGGCGCTCGATCGACACTTGTTCGAGCGGTATCAGAATACCAGCGGGTTCCGCTTCGGCGCCGAGTGGGCTAAGGACGCGAAGTGGACGTTGCGGGGCGGATACCTGCATCACGACGGTGGGGCTCCGGCCGAGACGGTGACGCCGCTCTTGCCCGAGGGCCAGCGCAACGAGTTCACGGCGGGCGCAACGGTGAAGCTCGCCAGGTCGCTGACGGCGGACGTCGCGTATCAGTTCGTCCGCCAAGGCGACCGGCGCGGCCGGACTCGTGAGCCGATCTTCAACCAGGTGCCGACGACCGGGTTGAATACCGGCCTCTACACTCTCCATGCGCACCTCTTCGGGGTGTCGCTCGGCTACGCGTTCTAAGGGGGCCCAACGATGACGCACCGCCGTGTGATCCTCGCCGCCGGCATCAGCGTGGCGCTCGCCGCCGCGGCCTGTCATGAAGACGACTTGTTCAGCCCCGCTGTGCCCCAGTACACAGGTGGCGCCATGTTCCAGCGCTATGTCTCCATGGGGAACAGCATCACTGCCGGGTTCCAGTCCGCTGGCATCAACGACTCCACTCAGCGTCAGTCGTACGCCGTGCTGGTGGCGGCGGCGATGGGCGGGGACCCGTTCTATTATCCGAGCCTCAACGCGCCCGGCTGCCCACCGCCGTTCACCAACATCTTCACGCAGGCGCGCGTGGGCGGGGGCACAGGCACGACATGCCTGTTCCGGAACGCCGCCATCCCGCCCTACTTGAGCAACGTGGCCGTGCCCGGCGCAGAGACGATCGACATGCTGAACAATGGACCGCTCCCGGGCACCAACTCAAATCCGCTCACGCAGCTCTTTCTCGGCGCACGCACGCAGGTTCAGGCGATGATGGCTGCGCGTCCCACATTTGTCAGCGTATGGATCGGCAACAATGACTTTTTGGGCGCGGCAGAGGCGGGTGATACGACACTCGCAACCGACACCGCTGTGTTCCGCACAAACTACGCCAAGGCGCTCGATTCGATCGGGGCGACGGGCGCGAGCGCGATCCTCATCGCGGTCGGGCTAGGCCACTTGGCCAATAACGTCGTGGTGCCGTTCTTCTCTCGCGGGACGACCTGGTACGGCCTATGGGCGGGCGGCGCGTTTACGGCACAGGCCCCCTTGTTTACGGTCGCGGCCAACTGTGCGCCGCCGCGTGGCGACACGGTGTTGGTGTCGTTCCCCTATGGGTTCGGGCTCCTCGCGGCAGGGGCGAGCACAGCCACGACGCTCGATTGCACAGCGCCGCCGGTCATCGAGCCGGTGGAGACGCGGTTCTTCGCGGGGCTACAGCTGCGCTACAACGCGATCATCCAGGCGCAGGCGACGACGCGTGGTTGGGCGTTCACAGACAGTGTGAATTCCACGCTCGACTCGCTGGCAGGAGTTGCCAACCAGTTTGCACCATTCCCGAATAGTGCCGCGTCATGCAGCGGCTCGCCGTTCGGGCTGGCGTTCAGTTGCGACGGCATCCACCCGAACCAGGCGACGCAGCAAAAGATTGCGCGAAAAATTGTTCGAGCCATCAACGCCCAGTACGGCTCGGCGATCCCTGCCGTGCCCTGACGAACTCCACCGGTGCCACGGGGTAGCGAACACGGCATCCGCCATCTGGCGGGTGCCGTTTTGCTGATGCAAACCTTCCGTTTGGTTCTCGCGCTCGTCGGCCCCGCCGTCACCGGCGGGGCCAGCCTTGCCGCGCAGGCCGTCGAGCGAACCGACGCGCCAGCGCGAGGCGTGGTGCGGGTCACGTTCGACCCCCGCATCATGACGTGGAACGATCAATTCACCGACGCGGGACGGATGAAGCTCGGCGCCGGGCTCACGGGAGATACGGTGGGCGGCCGCTACATCCCCGTGGTCGCACGGCTGGAGCAGAACGTGCGCGTTGCCAGTGGGCTCTCGAACTTCGTGGCAAGCCTGGGCGCGGGACTCCTGAGCGTGCGGCAGGAACGGCGTACCTACCCCATGCGCGGCGAGGTCGGTCTCACCGATCGCCTCTCCGTGAGCCTCATGGTGCCGATGGTTCGCGTGGCGACGCGAGCCTCGCTCCAGCTTTCCAGCCGGGGCGCCAACCTCGGCGCGAACCCGCTCGTGCTGAACGCGCTGGGAGCGCGCGGGACGGACTCGGCGTTTTTCGCGCAATTCGATACCGCGCTGGCACGATTGGACCAGCAGGTCGCCGCCTGCACGGGGCCGTGCGCGGCGAGGGACAGCTCGGCGCGCTGGCATGTGGTACGGGACGCGCTCCATGGCTCCGTGTACGGCGCGGGACAGACCGGCTCGCCGTTCCTGCCGCTCGACACCTCGACCGCCGGGAAGGCCATCGACACGGCCGTCGCGCGGATCCGGCAGGGTTTCTTGACGTTTGCGATCGCGGGGTTCGACACCACGGTCGCGCTCGCGGCGGATACGCTGACCGGCGCCGCGTTCGAGCAGATCCTCCTCAGTCCTGATCCGAACGGGTTCGGATATACCACGGTGCCCTGGGTCCGGAACTTCCGCTACCGTGTGGGCGACATAGAGCTCGCCGCAAAATATCGGCTCCTGGCCGGGACGCACTATGCGGTCGCCGCAGAGGCGCTGGTCCGCCTCCCGACGGGAGCGAAGGATTCGGCCAGCGACCTGCTCAGGCAGTCGGTCGGCGACCACCAGCTGGACCTCGAAGGGCAGCTGACGCAGGAGTTGTCGGTGGGGCCGCTCTGGCTCAACCTGGCGCTGCGCGCCGGCGTGCAGCGACCAGGGACGCGGGTGCGCCGGGTCGCGCCGTGGGACGCGCTTTTGGTCCCGGCCGCGGCGACAGCGGACCTGCGCTGGGATCCCGGGGACTACGTCGCCGTGGACGTCGCGCCGCTGGTCCGGCTCGCGCCGGAATTCGCGGCCGGGTTCACGGCCGGCTACTTCTCAAAGGCACGCGATCACTATGCATTTCAATCGTCGCAGGACTCGGTGGCGCTCGCGAGCCGACTGGGATTCCCGACGCCGGCCAGCGTGCTGGATGCGGGCACGTCGCAGCGGTGGCTCCGCCTCGGATTTGCGGTGACGTATCATGCCCCGAACGTCGAGGGAGGATTCTCGATCGAGCAGACCGTCAGCGGCGCCGGGCTTGTCCCCGGCGTGACGGTGTATCGGATCGTGCTGCGGACGACACGGAAGTTTTTCTGAGCAGCTCGGCGGCGTGGCTGAGCGCTGTCCGCATGTCGGGGTCGCCCAGCATGCGGGCGAGCTCCCGCGTGCGCCCGTCGCCCGTTACGACCTGCACGTCGCTCGTCGCGATCCCGCCTCGCGCCCCCTTCGCCACCACCAGATGGTGATTGGCGTAGGCCCCGATTTGCGGCAGATGCGTGATGACGAGCACCTGCCGGCCCCCGCCCCCGGGCGCCCCCTGCGCCACCGTCGCGAGCGCCTCACCCACCCGCCCACCGACCTCACCCCCGATGCCCTGGTCCACCTCGTCGAAGACGAGCGTCGGAACGGCGTCGTGCTGCGCCAGCACGACTTTCAGCGCCAGCATCAGGCGCGATAGCTCACCGCCCGAAGCCACTTTCGCGAGGGGTCGCGCCTCGAGACCGAGGTTCAGCTGCACGGTGAAGGTCACCGCCTCGGACCCATCCGCCCTGGGAGAAGGGAGAGGGGAGAGGTTCGCCTCGAATCGCCCACCCGGCATTCCGAGCGCGGGGAGCAACTCGTTCACGGCCTTCGCCAGGCGCGTGGCGCCCTTCGTGCGCTTGGCGGTGAGCGCCGAGCACGCGCGAGCGAAATCCGCGGCGGCCGTCTCGCGCTGCCCGGCAATCTGTTGGAGGTCCAGGTCGGCCGTATCGAGCAACTCGAGCTCGTGCGTTGCTCGATCACGGGTCGCCAGGACGTCCGGGAGGCCGGGACCGTATTTCTGGACGAGACGGAACAGCACGTCGCGGCGCTGTTCAACAGCCCCCAGCCGGTTCGGGTCGCTCTCGATGGCGGCCGCGTAGCCTCGCACCGCTTGGACGAGCTCTTCGACGTGCGCGAACGCCCCGTCCAGGAGCTCCTGCCACTGGGCCACTGAGGGATCGAGTCGCGTGAGGCCGCCCACCAGCTTGGCCGCGCGCGAGAGGCCGGCGGTGTCGAGCGCCTGCTCGAGCTCCCGCGACAGGCGACCCAGCTCGTCGGCATGGGCGAGACGTTTGGCTTCGACCTCCAAGGCCTCGACCTCGCCATTCTGAGGCGCCGCGCGCTCGATTTCTTCGACCACATGCCGCAGGTAATCCGACTTGCGGCGCACGTCCTCGCGTCGGCCCGCGAGCTCCTCCTCGCGCCGCTCGAGGTCGCGCAGCCGCTCATGCGCATCGCGCACCGCCGTCCGCTCGACCGCCGCGTCGGCGTACGCGTCCAGCATGTCTCGTTGGGCATCGATCCGCAGCAGGGATTGGGTCTCGTGCTGGCCGTGCAGGTCCACGAGCAGCGCGCCGAGCTGCGCCAGGACGTTGACGGTCGTGGGGCTGCCGTTGACCCAGGCGCGGGACCGTCCCTCCCCGGAGATCTCGCGCTTGAGCACCAAGCGGCCGTCGTCCAACTCTACACCGAGGGCGGTAAAGGACGGTAGAAGGCGGGAGAGGGCGGTAGAGGTCAATTCAAAAGCACCTTCGATGACCGCCTTCTGCGTGCCGGGGCGAACGACGTCGCTCGACGCTCGCTCACCGAGCAGGAGGGCGAGCGCATCGACCAGCATGGACTTGCCGGCGCCGGTTTCTCCTGTCAGGACGTTGAGGCCGTGGGCGAGAGGGAGCGTGACGTCGGCGATGACGGCGAGGTCGCGAACGCGAAGCTCCGTGAGCACTACTTCCGCTCGCGGTCGGAGAGGTCGCCCCACTGCAGCTTCTTGCGCATGCGTGCGAAGAAGCCTTCTGGCCCCAGCCGGACCAGGAGCACCGGTTGCGCGGCGCGTTTCACGACCAGCCGCTCGCCTGCGCCCATGGTCGTGCCGACCTGCCCGTCGAAGGAGACGAGCACGTCCTCGGTCCAGGGGCCGATCGGCTCGACCGTGACGGCGGCGTTCGACGGGACGACGAGCGGCCGCACGGCGAGCGTATGCGGGCAGATAGCGGCTACGACGATGGCGTCCACGCTCGGGACGACGATCGGCCCGCCTGCCGACAGCGCGTACGCCGTGGACCCGGTGGGCGTGGCCACGACGATGCCGTCCGACGAGTACTGCCCGACTTCGTCGCCGTCCACCGAGACGCGGAGCCGGATGACGCGTGCCACGCCGCCCTTGTGCACGACGGCGTCGTTCAACACAATCGGCTCGGCGCGGCTCCTGCCCTGCTTGTCCTCGATGAAGGGAGCGAGCGCGAGGCGCGACTCGGTGGCATAGGCCTGGCGCACCAGGGCGTCGAGGGCCCAGTCCAGGGTCTGCGACGTGGCGGTGGTCAGGAAGCCGACCCGACCGAGGTTGACGCCGAGGATCGGCGTGCGGGCGCCGTTCAGGGTGCGAGCCCCGCGCAACAGTGTGCCGTCCCCGCCGAGCGTGATCAGGCAGTCCAGCTGGGGTGCGCGGTGCAACGGGGGGGGAGCGGGCTCGGGCCAGAGCGGCCCGATTTCCTCCTCGGTGTACAGCGCGACTCCGACCGGGGGCGCGACCTGCGCGAGATGCGCGAGGATGCTCTTGAGATCGCGGTAGCTGGGGTTGCCGACGACCCCGACGTTCATGAGTGGGTGAGCGATTGCTCCGCCGCCAACGCCCGCACCCGCGCCGCGATCCCGGCCCCGGTGAGACCGACCTCGGCGAGCTGCTGCGCGCGGGGCGCGTGCTCATAGGTGCGGTCCGGGGCGCCGAGCGGGACGACGCGAGTCTCCGGGGCGACGGTCTGCACCAGACCGGCGAGGTAGGCACCGAACCCGTTGGTCACGGTGCCGTCCTCCACCGTGACGAGCACGCGGTGGTCGTGGAGCAACGCGTCGAGCAGCTCGCGGTCCACGGGTTTCAAGAACCGGCAGTTCACCACCGTGACGCCCAACCCCTCGCCCGCGAGCTCCTCCGCGGCGGCGAGCGCCGGCTGGCACATCGCACCCACCGCGAGCAGGGCACACTCGCGCCCCTTGCGCAGCACGTCCCAGGTGCCGTAGCGGATGGGCGCCACCTCGGCGGCAGGCGGCGTTTCCCCCGGGGCCTTATCGCGCGGATAGCGCAGCGAGAACGGCCCGCCGGTGTGCTGGAGGGCGCAGCGCAGCAATCCGATCAGCTCGGCGCCGTCCTTCGGCGCCGTGACGGTCATGTTCGGCACGGCGAGCAGATACGCGATGTCGTACAGTCCCATGTGCGTCTGCCCGTCCTCGCCCACCATGCCGGCGCGGTCGAGGCAGAAGATCACCGGGAGCTGCTGGATCGCGATGTCGTGGATGATGCTGTCGTAGGCGCGTTGCAGGAACGTCGAGTAGATCGCGACCACGGGCCGGATGCCCTGCGTGGCCAAACCCGCCGCGAACGTGGTCGCGTGCGCCTCGGCGATGCCGACGTCGAAGAAGCGGTCGGGCCACTTCCGCTGGAAGATGCCCGTGCCGGTGCCCGAGGGCATGGCCGCCGTGATCGCGACGAGCTTGGGGTATTCGCCCGCGAGCTGGGTGAGCGCCTCGCCGAACACCGTGGTCCACTGCGGCGCGCCCGCCTTGACCGGCCGCAGCTCGCCGGTGACGGGGTCGTAGGGCGCACGGGCGTGGTACTTCTCCGTATCGGGCTGCGGCAGCGGGAAGCCTTTTCCCTTCTCCGTGATCACGTGCACGACGCGCGGCCCCTTGAGCGTCTTCACGATCTCGAAGGTCTGCACCATCTGCGCGATGTTGTGCCCGTCGATCGGCCCGAAGTAGCGGAAGCCGAGCTCCTCGAACAGCATCCCCGGCGACCAGAAGTTCTTGATGCTCTCCTCCAGGGTCTTCGCGAAATCGACGAGCTTCTGGCCGCCCACGATGTGGGACACGGACTCGATCAGTCCCTTCACCCGCTCCCGGATCCGCACGGTGACGGGGCTCGCGATGATGGAGCCGAGGTATTTGTTGATGGCGCCGACGTTGGGGGCGATCGACATGCCGTTGTCGTTCAGCACCATGATGATGTCGCGGCCGGAATGGCCGGCGTTGTTCATCGCCTCGTACGGCAGCCCGCACGTGAGCGCGCCGTCTCCCACCACCGCGACCACCTTGAACTGCTCGCCCACGAGATCACGCGCCGCGGCGATGCCGTATGCCGCCGAGAGGCCGGTGCCGGCGTGTCCTGCCCCGAACTGGTCGTGGGGACTCTCGCTGCGCCGCAGGAACCCGGAGAGGCCACCCGGCTGACGCAGCGTCGGCAGCCGATCGTTGCGGCCGGTGAGGATCTTCCAGGGGTAGCCCTGATGCCCGACATCCCACACGATTTTGTCGCGTGGCGAGTCGAAGCAGTAGCCGAGTGCGACGGTCAGCTCGACCACGCCCAGGCCGGCACCGATGTGACCGCCGGTCTGGGAGACGACGTCGATCAGCCGGCGGCGCACCTCGTCGGCCAGGAGCTGGAGCTGGTCGCGCTCCAGTCGCCTGATATCCTCCGGTCCCCGAACGAACTCAAGTAGCGCCATCGAGCCTCGTGAATGCGGAATGCGGAGTGCGGAATGCGGAATTGAAGTGGAAGGTCGTGCGCGGCACGAAGCCCACCCTGACATTCCGCATTCCCCATTCCGCATTCCGCATTTTGCTTAGTTGGGCCTCGTCACAATGTAGTGCGCCAGCTCGGCCAGCGTAGGAGAAACTAACCCCGCTTGCCGCAACCGGTCCACCGCCCGCGCCGCCAGTCGCTCCGCCTCGGCCCGGGCCGCGCCCACGCCGAGCAGGGTGACGAAGGTCGACTTGGCGAACGCGGCGTCCTTGCCCGCGGTCTTCCCGAGCTGATCGGAAGTGGCCGTGGCGTCGAGCACATCGTCGTAGATCTGGAACGCGAGCCCCACGTCTGCGCCGTAGCCGCGCAGCGCTTCGCATGCCCCGGGCGGCGCCCCGGCAGCGAGCCCCCCGATCACGCACGCGGCCGCGATCAAGGCGCCCGTCTTGCGCCGGTGGACGTCCTCGAGATGCGCGGCCGGCAGCCGGCGCCCCTCCGCGTCGAGATCCAGTGCCTGCCCCCCGATCATGCCCCCCGCTCCGGCGGCGCGGAACAGCTCGAGGGCAATGGCGCGGCGGCGCGCCGGCTCGAGGGCGAGTGCGGCCATCCCCGCGTCGAGCACGCGGGCGCCGAGCGCCACCATGTGATAACCGGCCAAGGTGGCGGTCCCGACATCGAACGCCCGGTGCGTCGTCGGCCGACCGCGGCGCAGGTCGTCGTTGTCCATGCATGGGAGGTCGTCGTGAACGAGCGAGTACGCATGTACGACCTCCACGGCGGCGGCGAGCTCGGCCACGCCCGCTTCTCCCCCAGCCCCGCTGGCCTCGGCCGAGGCGAACACGAGCGTGGGGCGCAGCCGCTTACCGGTCGACAGCAGGCTGTAGCGGATCGCCGCCGGGAGGGGGGGGCGCCACCAGACGTCGGCCTGCGCGCCCCACGCTTCGAGGGCGGCATCCACACGGGCGCGGGCGTCCTGGAGGTAAGCCTCGAGGGCGCGGTTAGCCGTCGAAATCCTCGACCTTGAGATTGCCGGCCTTGTCCGAGAGCACCTGCTTCACCTGCACCTCGGCAGCCGTGAGCCGCTCGCGCGCCTCGCGGAGCCGCTCGATACCCTCTTCGAACAGCTTCAGCGCTTCGTCGAGGTCGAGCTCCTGGGCTTCGAGCCGGCGCACGATCTCTTCGAGGCGGTCGAGCTGTTGAGCAAAGGTCAGCGGATCGCGGGCGCGTGCCATTATGACTCGTCGGCCCGGGCGGCGACTTCCCCGTCGGTGACGCGCAGGCGGAAGTGCAGGCCGGACGGGAACTGTACAACGCGCTTGAGGACTCGGCCCTGTTCGTCGCGCGCCAGCGCGTAGCCGCGCTCGAGGATCCTGAGGGGCGACAAGGCATCGAGACGGCCGGCCAGCCCCGAGAGCTCGTGGCGGTGCCGCTCCAGCCGGCGCTCGAGCGTACCGGTGAGGCGGTCGAAGGTGCGGTCCAGGCGCTCGGCCACGCGTCCGGAGCGCGCCGCGAGCCCGCGAGCCAGGCGGGCGCCCAGGTGCGCGAGTGCGACCAGGACGTCCCCCAGGTCAGGGGTGGCGGCCTCGGCCGCGGCCGAAGGCGTGGGGGCACGCACATCGGCGACCAGGTCGCACAGCGTCACGTCGGTCTCGTGGCCGACGGCGGAAATCACCGGCACCGGCAGCGCGGCCACGGCGCGCGCCACGCGCTCGTCGTTGAACGTCCAGAGGTCCTCGCGAGAGCCGCCCCCCCGGCCGATGATGGCGAGGTCCAACCCCTCGATCCGGCACAGCAGCGCCAGAGCGGCGCAGATCTCCCCCGCCGCTCCGTCGCCCTGAACGCGGGTGGGCACGACGAGCAGCTCCGCCAGGGGTCAGCGACGAGCCGTGACCGCGATGATGTCCTGCAAGGCCGCGCCGTCGGGGCTGGTGACGACGCCGACGCGGAGCGGGTACGGCGGCAGCGGTCGTTTGCGCGCCGGATCGAGCAGCCCGTCCTTGGCGAGCGCGGCCTTGGTCTTCTCAAAGGCGAGCTGCCACAGCCCGCCCGCCTCCGTGGAGAGCAGATCGACCACCGTGAGCCGGAAGTCCCCCTTCTCCTCCCAGACCGTGGGCCGGGCGAACAGGAACACCTGCATGCCGTCCTGGGGCGGCGCAGGCAGGCGACGGTTGTCCTTCTGGAACATGACGCAGCGGATCTGCGCGCTGCGGTCGCGCAGCGTGAAGTACCAGTGACCGCTCTGCCACGCTTTGAAGCCGGAGACTTCCCCACGCACCCACAGCGGCAGCAGCCCGGCCTCGACCACCGCGCGGGCGCGACGCGTAACCTGGGTGACGGTCCACGCGCCCTCGGGCGAAACGGCCGCAAACAGGTCTAGGCTTTGGCCCATTGGCGCGCCGCCTGCACGGTGTTGTACAGCAACATGGTGATGGTCATGGGCCCGACCCCTCCCGGCACGGGCGTGATCGCCGCCGCGACCTCCTTCGCCTCCGCGAACTGCACGTCGCCCACCAAGCGGTATCCCTTTTTCGTGGAGGGATCCTCCACACGGTTCACGCCCACGTCGATTACGACCGCCCCGGGCTTGATCATGTCGCCGGTTACGAACTGCGGTTTCCCGATCGCCACGATCAGGATGTCGGCGAGTCGCGTGACCGACTTCATGTCGCGCGTGCGGGAGTGCACCACCGTGACCGTCGCGTTGCCGCCCGGGCCGTCCTGGAGCAGGAGCGCCGCCATTGGCCGGCCGACGATGTTGGAACGACCCACGATCACGGCGTGTCGACCCTTGGTCTCGATCTCGCTCTTGACGAGGAGCTGCTGGACGCCGTACGGCGTCGCGGGACGAAAGCCGGTCGGGTCGCCGATCGAGACCTTCCCCACGTTCTCCGGGTGGAAGCCGTCCACGTCTTTCGCGGCCGACACGCCACGCAGCACGCGCTGGGCGTCCATGTGCTTCGGCAGCGGCAGCTGGACGAGGATGCCGTGAATCCTGTGGTCGGCGTTGAGCCGCTCGATGACGTCGAGCAGCTCGGCCTCGGTGGTCTCAGGCTCGAGGCGGATCGTCTCGTGGTACAGGCCGGCCTCGTCGCACGCCTTTCCCTTCATGTGCACGTAGGTGGTGGAGGCGGGGTTATCTCCCACCAGCACCGCGGCGAGCCCCGGGGTGACGCCCCGCGCCTTCAGCCGGCGGATCTCCCCCTGGAGCTCGGCGCGCATCGCGTCGCCCACGACGGCGCCGTCGAGGAGCCTAGCGGGCAAAATCCACCGCGCGGGTCTCGCGGATCACCACCACTTTGATCTGGCCCGGGTACTGGAGCTCGCGCTCGATCTTCCGGGCAATCTGCTCGGAGAGCTCGCTCGCCTTGTCGTCGTCGATCGCATTCGGCGTCACCACGACGCGCACCTCCCGGCCCGCCTGGATCGCGAACACCTTCTCCACGCCCGCGAACTCCCCCGCAATCTGCTCCAGCTGGGTGAGGCGTTTGACGTAGGTCTCGAACGCTTCGCGGCGCGCCCCCGGCCGCGAGCCGGATACCGCGTCCGCCGCCTGCACGATCACGCTGATCGGCGATTCGTGGGCGACGTCGTCGTGATGCGCGGCGATGCAGTTGATGACGGTCGGGTGCTCGCCATGCTTGGTGGCCACCTCGACGCCCAGCTGGACGTGTGTGCCGTCGTGCTCGTGCGTGAGCACCTTGCCGATGTCGTGCAGCAGCGCGCCGCGCTTCGCGAGCTGGACGTCGAGCCTCAGCTCGGCGGCGATGATCCCCGCCAGCCAGGCGACTTCCTTCGAGTGCTCGAGGATGTTCTGCCCGTACGAGGTGCGGTAGCGCATCCGACCCACGAGCTTCACCAGCTCCGGGTGCATGCCCTTGATGCCGGTCTCATACACCGCCTGCTCGCCCGCCTCGAGGACCGACGCGTCGACTTCCCCGCGGGCCTGATCCACCACTTCCTCGATCCGCCCCGGGTGGATCCGGCCGTCGCTGATCAGTCGCTCGAGGGCCAGCCGACCAACCTCGCGCCTGACGGGATCGAAGCACGAGACCACGACCGTGTCCGGCGTGTCGTCGATGATGACATCCACGCCCGTGGCCGCCTCGAACGCGCGGATGTTCCGGCCCTCGCGCCCGATGATCCGACCCTTCATCTCATCGGAGGGGAGGGCAACCGCCGACACCGTGCTCTCCGCGGTGGCCTCGGGCGCGAGCCGTTGGATCGCGAGCGCGAGGATCTTCTTGGCTTCTTTGTCGGCGCTGCGGCGTGCCTGCTCCTTCAAGTCCCGGGCGAGGGCGGCCGCGTCGTTGCGGGCCTCATCCTCGAGCCGGCGCAGCAGCTCCTGCTTGGCCTCCTGAGCGGTGAGCCCGGCGAGCTGCTCGAGCAGGGCTCGCGCCTCCAGCTCCTGGGCGGCGAGCGCCTGATCCCGATCCTCCAGCGCCCGACCTCGCAGCTCGAGGCCGCGGGCACGCTCCTCCAGCCCGCCGAGGCGCTGCTCCATCAGTTGCTCGTGCCGCTCGATGTCGCGGCGCCGGCGCGCGGCCTCTTCCTCGAAGACCTCGCGCGCCTGCATGAGCTCTTCCTTCGCCGCGAGCACCACGCGCTGTCGGGCTTCCCCCAGCAGCCGCTCGGTCTCCGCCGCGGCCGCTCGCGCCGCCGCCTCCGCCGTTCGGCGCTGGACCCGCCGCCCGATCAGGTAGAAGAACACCCCCGCGGCGACGCCTCCGCCGAGGAGGGCTGAGAGAACCACCAGCCAGTCCGCCATAGGATCTATCTCCAGCACCGCTCCGCGGGACGCGAAACGGAGACAATTCTCAGAGACCGACGGCCGCCTTCCGCTTTCCCGGCGGCAGCAGCTTGGTCAGGTCGTCAGCCAGCGCCGCGAGCCGCGCCGCAACCTCGCGCTCGCCCTTCTTCGCCTGAAATAGCTCGTTCGTGATGTCCAACGCCGCCAGGATGGCCGCTTTGTGCGTTTCGACGATCGGTCCCTGCGCCAAGACCTTCTTCAAGGCCTGGTCGACGTACGCCGCGACCTCCCGCGTGTACTCGGGCGGCAGGTCGGACCGCACCGTGTATTCCTCGCCGCCGATCATCACCTTGACCGCGTGCTTCTTGGTGCTCACTTAAGCCCCTCCCTCCCGGCTGGCGCCGGGAGCACTCCCACCCGCCGCGGCGCTACCGCCCGCCGAGCGGGCTCCCCCGTTGCCGCCGGCCTCGCGAGCTTGCTCCTCGAGGAACGTGAGGCGAGAGAGCAGATCCTGCACCCGTGCCCGCGCCATTTCGACCCGCTGGCGCAGCGTCTTGTTCTCCTGCTCCAGGTCCGCGACCCGGTTTCGCGTCTCGGCGTCGGGCTTGGCGGCCGACGCCCCGCCCCGCCCGCCACTCTCCTTCAGCTCTCCTTCGGCCTTGACGGCGCGCGCACGCCACCCGGCCAGCTCGTCCGCCACGTGGCGAAGGATGGTCTCGAGCTGGTCGAGCACCTGCGCATCAGCTCTCTCTCCGTCGTACGCCAAGCTCACCCTCCAGCGCCTCGAGCCCGCGGGCCAGCCGCGCGTCCACGTCCCGCTCGCGCAGCGTCTGCTCGGGATCGCGGAACGTGCAATGCCAGGCGACACTGCGGTGCCCCGCCGGGATGCCGGGCCCCCGGTACTCGTCGAACACCTCAAGCCGCTCGAGCAGCGGTCCCACCGTGCGCCGCAGGACGTCGGCCACTTGGGCGGCGGTGACGCCCGGCGGCAGCAACAGCGCCAGGTCCCGCTCGACCGGCGGCTGCAGCGGCAGCGGCCGGTAGGCGCCCAGGGTGCGTTCCGCGGCGGACAACCGCACCTCGAACCCGAACAGCGGAGCCGCCCACACCGGGGCGTCTGCCTCGAGGGGGCCGGCCTGCCCCACCACCCCACCGCCGCCCCGTTGCACCGCCTCCCAACCCACGGCCCCACCCGTTGCAGGCCGTACGTCGCAAGAGGGGTCAGCGACGGCCACCGCTAACTCAAAGTGGTACTTCAGGTCCCATATGTCCATATCAGGTACTTTCGCACCCTCAGACCAGTGCGCCGGCCGCCGCGCGCCCGTCAGAACCCCTGCCACGGAAGTCCACTCGTCTGGGAGGGAACCGCTCCCCGGGACCGTCAGGGACTCCTTTAGGGCTCCCTGCTCCCCGGCAGCCTTACGAAAGACGGTTCCCACTTCGAAGAGGCGGATATCACGATTCCGATTCGCCCAGTTGTACTCGATCCGTCGCACCAGACCAGGCACCAGACGACGCCGCAGGTAACCCTCCTCCGCGGACAGGGGGTTGAGGATCGGCACCGCGTCCGGGCCGTCGGGGGGGCCGAGCGGCAGCGTGCGGGCCTCGAGCAGGCCGGCGCGCACGAGTTGCTCTCGGATCCGGGCCCGCGCGCGCTCGTCCGGGGCATCCGGCACCGTGCCCGGCCGGTAGGCGCGCAGCTCGTCGGGGAAGGCGTCGTAGCCCTTCAAGCGGGCGACTTCTTCGATCAGGTCCACCTCGCGCGTCACATCAGGACGCCAACCTGGGACCTGCACCGCGAGCCTTGCGTCCTTCGGCGCCACAAAGAAGCCCACCGCGGTGAGGAGGCGCTCCACCTCGGGGCGGTCGATCGTCACCCCGAGGAGCCGGTTGACGCGCTCGGGGCGGAGGAAAATGGTCCGCTCCTGCTGGGGCCCGGGCCACAGGTCGAGCGTCGGCGCGCGCACCTCGCCCCCCGCCACGGCGACGATCAGCTCGATCGCCCGCCGCAGCGCATCCGGCATCCCGAGCATGTCGATACCGCGCTCGAAGCGGTAGCTCGACTCGCTCGAAAGCTCGAGCGCCCGGCGCGTGCGGCGGATGCGGGTCGGCTGAAAGTAGGCGCACTCGAGCACGAGATCCCTCGTGCCGGTGCTCACCTCCGACTCGGCGCTCCCCATCACCCCTGCGACAATCGTGGGGTGCTGGGCATCGCAAATCGCGGTCATGTCCGCCGTGAGCGTGCGCGTCACGCCGTCCAGCGTGACGATCTTTTCCCCCGGCCGCGCGCGCCGCACGACGACCGCGGGCCCACGCAGCTTCGCGAGATCGAACGCGTGGAGCGGCTGGTTCAACTCGAACAGGATGTAGTTGGTCGCGTCGACGACGTTGTTGATCGGCCGCTGGCCCACGGCGGCGAGCCGCTGGGCGAGCCAGGCGGGGCTCGGCCCCACCCGCACGCCCCGGATCACCGCGATCATGTAGCGGGGAGCCCCTTCGGGGTCCTCGAGGCGCACCTCGACCCCGTCCACGACACCACGGGCGGGCTGGCGGGCGGGCGGACTGCCCGAGAGCGGCTTCGCACCCGGAATCGGCGGCAGCTTCACCGGCGCACCGAGCGACGCGCCCAGCTCGCGAGCGACCCCCTTGTGACACAGCAGATCGGGGCGGTTGGCGGGCACGTCGATCACGATCTGGTGATCGGCGATCCCCATCGCATCGATAAAGCGCGTGCCCGGCGCGGCGGTGGTGTCGAGCTCCAAGATCCCGGCATGGTCGGCGCCCAGACCGAGCTCTTTCGCGGAGCACAGCATGCCGTTCGACTCGACGCCGCGGATCTTCTTGCGCTCGAGCTTCAGTCCACCCGGCAGCACCGCGCCCACGGGGGCGTAGGGGTAGCTCTTGCCGGCCTGCACGTTCGGCGCGCCGCATACGACTTCGACGGGCCCGGCCCCGCCTCCCCTATCCACGAGGCAGAGCGACAGGCGATCGGCGTCAGGGTGCTTCTTTACTTCCAGGACACGGGCGATCAGGATGTCATCCAGGTCCTGATGCAGCGGGACAATCGCGTCGACGGCGGCGGCGTGGAGCGTCAGGCGATCCGCGACGTCGCGTGGGTCGAGCGGTCGGTCCAGCAGCGCCTCGAGCCAACGACGGGAGACGATCATCGCGCGCCTCCCGCGAACTGCGCGAGGAAGCGGACGTCGCTCTCGAACAGGAGCCGGATGTCGGGAATCCCGTGGCGGGTCATCGCGATGCGCTCCGGGCCCATGCCCCACGCGAATCCCGTATATCGCTCGCTGTCGACGCCGCAGTTCTCGAGCACCGCCGGGTGCACCATGCCGGAGCCGAGGATCTCCATCCAGCCGGTCTGCTTGCACGTCGCGCATCCCGTGCCCTGGCACATCTGGCACTGCACGTCCATCTCCGCCGACGGCTCGGTGAACGGGAAAAACGACGGCCGGAACCGTACGCGCGTGTCCGGGGCGAAGAACCTGCGCGCGAAGGTGGCGAGGGTCGCCTTGAAGTCCACGAAGGTGATCCCCTCGTCCACGGCGAGTCCTTCGATCTGTTGGAACACCGGTGAGTGCGAGGCATCGAACGGGTCGCGACGGTACACCTGCCCCGGGATCACGACCCGGATCGGTGGTGCGTACCGCTCGAGCGTGCGGATCTGCACCGGCGAGGTGTGGGTGCGGAGCAGCACGTCCCCGGTCAAGTAGAACGAGTCCTGGGCGTCGAGGGCCGGGTGGTCCTTGGGGAAGTTGAGGGCGAAGAAGTTGTAGCGCTCGGTCTCGGCCTCGGGACCCACGGCGCGCGTGAATCCGAGCTCGCGAAAGATCTCGCAGATCTCGTCCACGACCTGGGTGACCAGGTGGAGCCCGCCCTGCCAGGCCGCGCGACCGGGCATGGTGGGGTCCACGCCGGTGACTACGCCGGCGGCGCGCTTGAGCTCGCGCTCGCGGGCTTCGAAGGCGGCCTCGAACTCGCGCTTCAACGCGTTCGCCGCTGCGCCGACCTCCTTTTTGGAGGGCGGATCGAGCTTGGGCAAGCGCCCGAGAATCTGGGTGAGTGCGCCGGCCTTGCGTCCGAGGATCTCGGTCTTGAGATCGGACAGTCGACGCTCGTCCGTCTGCGGAATTTCCTTCAGACGCTCCCGCAGCTCGGCGAGGGCTGCCAGGAGGTCGCGCATGGTTAGAGCGCCTGCTTGGCGACCTCCGCGAGCTGCTCGAACGCGACGGGATCGCGAACGGCCAGATCGGCGAGCACCTTGCGGTTGATCTCGACGCCGGCCTTGCGGAGCCCGTTCATGAGGCGGCTGTAGGACAGCTGGTGCAGCCGTGCGGCCGCGTTGATGCGCGTGATCCAGAGCCGGCGAAAATCGGCCTTCTTGCGGCGGCGGTCCCGGTAGGCGTATTTCTGGGCCCGCTCGACCGACTCCTTGGCCGCCTTCCATAGCTTGGACCGCCCGCCGAAGTAGCCCTTGGCGAGCTTCATGATCTTATTCTTGCGCTTCAGGCGCGCGACGTTGCTCTTGACGCGGGGCATGGATCGCTCCTTACACCATCAGCAACCGCTTAAGGCGTCGTTCGTCGGCGTGCGACACGAGCGCGGGCTTGCGCAGGCGGCGCTTCCGCTTGGGGTGCTTCTTGGTCAGGATGTGGCTCTTGTAGGCGTGGTGCCGGCGCAGCCGCCCGGTTCCGGTCAGCCGCACCCGCTTGCGGAGCGCACGCTTCGATTTTTGTTTGGGCATCTCGTCCTCCCCGCCCTCACGGGCGGGGCTATGAGTGTCATTTCGGCGCCAAGACCATCGACATGTTGCGGCCCTCGAGCTTCGGGTCCTGCTCGATCTTGGCGATGTCCTTCAGCTCGTTGGCGACCCGGTCGAGCACCGCGCGCCCCAGGTCGATGTGGGCCATCTGCCGACCCCGATACATCATCGTCACCTTGACCTTGTTGCCGTCCTGCAAGAACTCACGCGCGTGCCGGGTCTTGAACTCGAAGTCATGATCGTCGATCCCGGGCCGGTACTTCACTTCCTTCAGATGGATGATGTGCTGCTTTTTCTTCGCTGCCCGCGCGGCCTTGGCCTCCTCGAACTTGAACTTCCCATAGTCCATGATCTTCGCGACCGGGGGTCGCGCGAGCGGTGCCACCTCGACCAGGTCGAGGCCTCGCTCCTGCGCCGCGGCCAGCGCTTCCTCGACGGTCAGCACGCCGAGCTGCGCTCCGTCGGGGGCGATCACGCGGATCGGGCTGATCCGGATCTGCCGGTTGACTCGGATGCGCGGCGCTTTGTTGTTCGGGCTTTCGATCGCCAGGTGCCGTTCTCCTCCACAAGAAAGAAAAAGCGGACTCCGGGTGCCAGGGAATCCGCTTCGCGTCGTCCGTCGTCCGTTTTCCGTCGTCCGTAGTTACGGAGGACGGATCACGGACTACGGATCACGTCGTCTCGGACCCTAGAGCACTCCCCAATCCGGAGAGGCAGCGGGTGAGGCGCGCTCGGGCGCCCGCTTGCCGTATTGTCGGCGCTAAGTTTAGCCCGCCAGAAGCGGGTCCACAAGAGCGAACGCCTTCCCATCATGCCCCAACCGACCCGCGACCACCGCGGGATCGTGATCGAAGAACAGCAGCCACCCTTCCGCTTCCGCCCGTGCGTACAGCCGTCGCTTCGACTCGAGGGTCACGAGCGGCTCGAGGTCGTACCCCATGATCCAGGGGAGCGGCAGATGGGCGCTGGTGGGGACGAGGTCCGCGAGAAAGCACACCCGCTCACCGCCGCTCTCGACCAGTACCGACTGGTGATAGGGCACGTGGCCCGGGGTCGGCAGGCAGCGAATACCGGGGAGCGGCTCCGCCTCCCCGTCGATGAAGCTGAACGGGACCCCTTCGAAGTTGGGCGGGAGGTAACTCGCCGCGGTGCGCTCGTTGGTGTGCCGGGCGAACTCGAGCTCTTTCCGCTGGACGACATATCGGGCCTGTGGGAAGCTCGGGGTCACGCGGCCCGACGGATCGCGGTAGGTATTGCCGCCCGCGTGATCGAAATGGAGGTGCGTGTCGATCACCCAGCGGATGTCTGCGGGCTGGTAGCCGAGCTCCGCGAGCGCGTCTTCCAGCTGGGTGCGCCCGTTTTTGCCTTCGTTGGCGACGCCGTAGATGTCCTTGAATTTATCGTCTTCCTTGTTGCCGAGCCCTGTGTCCACGAGGACCAGCCCGGCGTCGTGCTCGACCAGGAGACAACGCAGCGCCAAGGGAATCCGGTTGCGCTCGTCGGCCGGGATGCGGCGCTGCCACAGGGGTTTGGGCACGACGCCGAACATGGCGCCGCCGTCGAGGCGCTGGGTCCCTCCTTCGAGGGCGTGGCAGGTCAGGCGGCCGACTTTGAAGGTCGTATGAGACATCAGAACTCGGAACGCGGAACGCGGAGCGCGGAACAGTCGTGAAGGGTCGCTCGCCCATCGACGCATTCGCTCATGTTCCGCGTTCCACCTTCCGCGTTCCGCGTTTTGGTGTGCCGTGGCCGGTCGTGCACCTCAATCAGTTGTTCCAGCGTCTCCACCCCTCGTTCGCGTGCCCGCCCGAGCAGCGCTCGCAGGACGTACGCGGTCGCGAGGGCGTCGCCGAAGGCGCGATGGCGTGCCGGATTCTCGATGCCGAAGAACGCCGCCACCTGGTCGAGCGCCCGGCGGCGTAGCTCGGGTACGAGGCGGCGGGTGAGGCGCACCGTACAGAGAGGCTTGCCGCCAGGTGCCGGGACGCCGGCGGCGACGCACTCCGCCTCGAGAAAGCGCCAGTCGAAGCGGGCGTTGTGGGCGACGAACACGCCGGCATCGAGCGCGTGTCCGAGATCGGGCACCACGTCCGCGAAGCGCGGGCACCCGGCGACCATGCCGTCGGTGATACCGGTGAGGCGCGCCACCCAGGGGGGGATTGGGGTACCGGGGTCGAGCAAGGACGTGAAGGCCAGATGGACGGTTCCCGCCTCGAGGATCGCGACCGCCACCTCGAGGATCCGGCCACCGCGTTGGGCGCGTCCACCCGTCGTTTCCACGTCCACGACGGCGAACCGGGAGTGCTCGAGGGGGAGCGGCGCGGGGCTAGAGGTCATCCCGCCGGAGCGGCAACGTCATGCAGCGGGGACCGCCGCCACCCCGCACCAGCTCGCTCCCGTCCATCGTGATCACCGCCCGCTCGCCCTCATCCAGCGCTTCCTCACCGGTCAGCAGGTTCACGGCGGTGAGCGTCTTGAACCCGGCGTGGTCGAGCTCGCGCAGCGTGGCCTCGTTGCGGGCGTAGGTGACGGCCACGCCGGGGCGCACCGCGAAGAAATTGCAGGCGGAGGACCACTGCTCGCGCTCCTGCAGCGAGCGGTCCGAGCCGCCGCAGAATACCGGCTCGAGCGGGTGGTCCACCGCCTGCATGGCGGCGAAAAAGTTGGGCATCTCTTTCACGCCCTTGGATTTCTTGCGGCGGTGCAGCACCGCCAGCCGCTCCGGTCCCACGAAATGTGGCGGATAGACGCAGCACAGCTCGCGGTCGAGCTGTGTGAAGATCATGTCCAGGTGGATGGCGGTGCGCTCGTTCGGGAGGACCACGACGATCACGTCCTTCACGCCGCAATGCTCGAACACCAGGTCGCACAGGTGATCGAGCGCCGCCGGGCTCGAGCGCTCGCTGAAACCGAGCAGCAGCAGGTCGGGGCGGACCGGGTGTACGTCTCCCCCCTCGAGCGTGTAGTTGTTGCGCTTCTCCTCCGACCCGTCGTACAGGATCCCGGCGTTCTCGAGGCACGGGTGGTAGCGGAACAGCGCCTTCACCAGCAGCTCCTCGGTCCAGCGGACGCCGTAGCGCATCGAGCCGATGATGGAGTGCTCGCCGATCACGATCCCCACGTCGCGGGTGAAGAAGAGATTGGGCAGAGGCGGCAGGGCGAAGCCCGTTTCATTGAGCGCCCGGGCGATCGGCCCGGCGTCCTCGAGCGCACCCTCGACCATCAGCGCCACCAGCTCCTCGGGAGAGAGCGCGCCGAGCTGCTTCGCCAGGGCGTCGGACGGCACCACCTCGAGCGCGCGGGTCACGAGGAACTCGCGCACGTCGGGACGTGCCACCAACTCCGTCAGGAGCGTGCGCACCTCGTACACCTGGGCGAACCGCTCCAGCACCGCCACAAATCGCTGGTGCTCCCGCTGGGCGAGCTCCAGGTCGATGATATCGTCGTAGAGGTAGTCTTCCCGATTGCCGGGGGTGACCGCCACCAGCTCGCGGCCGGGAGTATGGACCAGCACGGTCCGCAGGGGGCCGATTTCCGAGGTGACGTGGACGCGGGCCATGGGGGCGGAATCTAAGCGTGCCGCCGCTCGCCGGCTAAGTGACGGCGAAGGGTGATGTTAGGGCGCTCCGAACTTGTGTGTCATCGGTTGGCCAACGCGAAACTGAGCGTCTCCAGTTCCAGCGCCATGTTGACCGACTTCACCGCCACGTCGCTCGGCACCGCGAGCTGCACTGGGGCGAAGTTGAGGATCGCCTTCACGCCGGCACGCACCAGCCGGTCCACGACGTCCTGCGCCGACTCGGGCGGCGTCACGACGATGGCGATGTCGCTCGGCTCCTTGGCGAGGTCGGCGTCGAGGTGGCGGATGTCGCGCACCACCAGGCCATTCCAGCGGGAGCCGATCTTCTTCGGGTCCTTGTCGTAGATCGCGGCGACGTGGAAGCCGCGCTGCCGAAAGCCGGGGTACTGCACGAGCGCGCTGCCGATGCGGCCCGCGCCCACCAGCACGACGCGGTAGTTGCGGCGCAAGCCCAGGATGTCGCGGATGCGGGCGGTGAGCTCGGGGACGGAATACCCCAGGCCGCGCTTACCGAACGAGCCGAAGAACGAGAGGTCCTTCCGCACCTGCGCGGAGGTCGTGCCGCCGCGCCGGGCGAGCTCGGCCGAGGAGATGGTGGCCTGGCCCTGGGCGTCGAACTGCTCGAGGAACCCCAGGTACAGCGAGAGCCGTCGCACCGTGGTCTCGGAAATCTTCCGCATTGTGAATTATTTCACAACCCAGCGCTCCAACGCAAGAGCCGGACGAAGGCTTCGGGGTCGAGCGTTTCGGGGCGCGCCGCCGGATCGAGGTCGAGGGCGGCGAGTCCGGCGCCCACCAGGGCCGCAGCCCGCCCGGTCGCCGCCATGAGCACGTTGCGCAGCTGCTTGCGACGCCGCATGAAGCACGCGGTGACGAACGCGCGGAAGGCCACGATCTCCTCGGGCGCGACGAGCGGCTGGGCGAGCGGTGTGAGGCGCACCAGCGCGCTCTGCACCTTGGGCGGCGGCGTGAACGCGCCGGCGCGCACGGCGAACAGCCGCTCCACGCGACACACGGCTTGTACCCCCACCGAGAGGGCGCCGTACGTCTTCGACCCCGGGCGAGCGGCGAGGCGGTCGGCGACCTCGGCCTGGACGAGAAACACGATGCACCCGGGGAGCGGCGGCGTGAGGGCTTTGTCGATCAGGGGCGAGGTGATGGCGTAGGGGATGTTGCCGATCACCTTGAAGTGCGGAATGCGGAGTGCGGAGTGCGGAGTGACGAGGGCATGCCAATCGACCCGGAGCGCATCGCCGTGAACGACGGTCAGTCTATCTACTCCGCATTCCGCACTCCGCGCTCCGCACTCTCCTGCCAGCCGTCGGTCCTTCTCGATGGCGATGACGTGACGCACACGGGGGGCCAGGACGGCCGTGAGGGTTCCCGTCCCCGCCCCGATCTCGACCACGACGTCGTCGGGCGCGGGCTCGAGCGCGTCGACGATGCGCTGCAGGATGTTCCGGTCGGTGAGGAAGTGCTGGCCGAGCCGCTTGTGCGGGATCACACCTTGAGGATGACGACGGTGCGGTCGTCGGCGGGCGGTGCGCCGCCCGTGAACCCGGCGAGGTCGGCGTGCACGGATTCGAGGATCTCGCGCGCGGAGCGGTCCTTCAGCCTGGCCACGTGGCCCAGCACCCGCTCCTCGCCGAATCGCTCGTCGCGCCCGCCCCCCCCGCCCCCGCCGCCCCCGCCCAGCGCCTCGGCGACGCCGTCCGTGAAGAGGCAGATGATCGCCTCCCGCGGGGCCCAGGTGAGCGCGGCATCTTCGCCCGCCGCGGTGGCGAGGCCGAGCGGCGGGCGGGTGGCCTCGAGCCGAACCGCCCTGCCCGTCCGCGTCGATACGAAGAAGGCATGCGCATGCCCGGCGTTGGCGAACGTGATCCGTCCCGCTTTCGGGTCGACCACGGCGTAAAACACGGTGAGGAACATCTCCGTGCTCGCGAGCTCGTCGGCGAGCGACGCCTCGAGCCGGCGCAGCACCTCCGTCGGCGTCTCGGCCGATTCCGCATGGATGCCGGAGGCCGCCATCACGAGCGCCATGATCAGCGCGGCGCTGAAGCCGTGGCTCGTCACGTCGCCGATCATCACGCCGATACGGTCCGCCCGCAGGTTGAGCAGGTTGTAAAAGTCCCCGCCGACCGACTCGGCCTGACGGCAGCGCGCGGCGACATCCACGCGCCCGGCGAGCACGCCGGGCGACGGCAGCAGCTTGAGCTGGAGGTCGCGCGCCAGCTCGAGCTCCCGCAGCACGCGTTGTTGTCCGAGGTCGCGGGCGACGAGGCGCGCGTTCTCGATGGCCGCGCCGATCTGGTTCGCGATCGCGGCCACCAGCTTTCGGTCGCCGGCGGTGAAGGCATCTCCGCCCTCGCGGTCGGTCAGGTTGATGACGCCGATCGGCTTGCCGCGCGCGCCCGGCGCGGCGTACAGGACCGGGACCGAGAGGAACGCCTGGCCCCGGTAGTTCCGGCCTTCGGGACAGCCGGGGTTCGGCGCCGTCGGGTCCGTCGGGTCGTAGCTCACGATCCGCATCTCGCGGAACACGCGTGCGGCGACCGAGCAGGCGTCGTCCACTTCGATCGGCTCTGCGTCCTGCGCGCCCATGCCGCGCGCCGCTACGATGCGCAGCACCTGCTGCTCGGCGTCGTGCACCAGGAGCGTCGCGCGTCGGGCCCCGACCACCGTGGACACCTCGCGCAGAATCCGATCGGCCGCTTCGTCGAGCCGGATCGTGTGACCCAAGATCTCGCTGATCGTGTAGATCAGGTCGATTTCCTCGTACCGGTCCGACAACTCGGCCGCGACCTGGACGGCATCGCGCTCGGCGGAAAGCAGCGAGCCGACGATCTGGGCCAGCTCGGGCGCGAGCCCCGGGCTCGCGCCCGGGGTCAGTGGCTTCCCCGGTCCCCCGTTCGCGAACTCGAGCCACAACCCCTCGATCTCGGGAATCGGCTCGAGCCGCACCGACCCCGCTGGCGCGGCGACCTCGCCCTGGCGCCGCAGGCGGAGTCGCGTTCCGGCGAGCCGCTCGAGCACGGGAAGCAGTCGCTCGACTCGGGTCAGCCCGCCCGGAGCGTCAGGCACACCGAATTCCCTTTCTCGTTGAAGGCGACCTGGTCCACGAGGCTCTTCAGCACGAACAGGCCGCGGCCGTCCTCGCGCTCGAGGCGCTCGGGGAGCGTGGGATCGGGGACGCCGCTGGGGTCGAAGCCGTTGCCCTCGTCGGTCACATGCAGGCGCACGGCGTCCGGCGCCACCTCGACCCGCACGCGGACGACGCGCCTCGGGTCCCGATGGTTCCCGTAGGCGATGGCGTTGGCGAGCGCTTCCGCGAACGCGGTGCGGAAGTTGAACCGGATACGGCGGGGGGAGAGGGGGCCGCCAGGCAGCTCATCCGCGATCAGCTCCACGGCCGGGCCGACGTACTCGAGATCGCTCGGCACGTCGAGCGACAACTCGATCTCGGTTTCACCTCCCGTCGCCCGTCGGCGCACCTGGAGGGGCTGCGGCGTGGTCACGGGTTAGAAGGCGGCGAGCGCCTCCTCGGGCGTTCGCGCGATGGCGAAGAGCGTGTCCAACTTGGTGAGCTCGAACAGGGTCTGCAGGTCTTCATTCAGGCCGCAGAGCCGGAGGTCCCCACCCTGCTCGCGGATCTTCTTCGAGAGCGACACCAGGACGCCGAGGCCGGAGGAGTCGATGTAGCCGGTCTTGGTGAAGTCGATGACGAACTTCTTGCCACCGCCCTCGAGCGTGTCGAGCACCTTCTGCTTCAGCTCTTGACGGTTGCCGACGATCAACTGCCCGTCCACCCCGACCACCACCACGCCCTGCTTGTCCTTCTTGAGACTGAAGCTCATGACTGCTCCCCCGCTTGAAGGACGGCGACCGCCGCCGTGTCCACAATATCATCGGCCGTCGCGCCTCGCGACAGGTCGGCGACGGGTCGCGCGAGTCCCTGGAGGATCGGCCCGATCGCCTCCCACCCGCCCAGGCGCTGCACCAGTTTGTATCCGATGTTGCCGCTGTCAAGATCGGGAAACACGAGCACGTTGGCGCGTCCGGCCGCGCGCGAGCCCGGGGCCTTGCGCGCCGCCACCGGGGCGACCAGCGCAGCGTCGGTCTGCAGCTCGCCGTCGAACGCGAAATCGGGGCGGCGGCGCGCCAGGTGTTCGAGCGCTTGCCGCACACGCTCCACGCGCGGTCCCGCCGCGCTGCCTTTCGTGCTGTAGGACAACAGCGCCACGATCGGCTCGTCGCCCACGATCCGCCGGCGGTCGCGCGCCGCCGCCACCGCCGCGTCGGCGAGCTGCTCCGGGCTCGGCTCGGGCACGACCGCACAATCGGTGAACGTGAGCACGGCGTCATCCCGCACCATGTAGAACGCCCCGCTCACCGTCGTAATCCCGGGCGCCGCGCCCACCGCCCAGAGCGCGGCGCGGATCGTGTCGCCGCTCGGGAACGTGGCCCCGCCGACCATGACGTCGGCCCGGCCCAGCCCGACGAGCGCGGCGCCGAATGTGAGGGGATGCTCGAGGGCGGCCGCCGCGGCGACGTCGGTGGGAAACCTGTCCGGATGCCGCGTGCGAAGCAGTCGGGTCATCTCGGGGAGGAGGGAGCGGGGAGCGGGACCCTCCAAGAGCTGGACGGTTCCAAGGCGCTCTCGCTCGATCCGCGTGGCGGCGGCGCGCACGCGCTCGTCCGTCCCCTCGGGGAGCACGATGCGGCGACCGGCACGGCGCGCCCGCTCGTACACCGAGTCGCGGAACGTCACTTGCCGAACTTTTGCCGGAGCGCCTTCTGGACCGCAGGGTGGACGAGCTGCGACACGTCGCCGCCGAACCGCGCCACTTCGCGCACGAGGCTCGAGCTCAGGTACGTGAGGTCGAACGCGGGGACGAGAAAGACCGTCTCGATGCCCGGGGCCAGGTTGCGGTTCATGAGCGCCATCTGGAACTCGTACTCGAAGTCACTCACCGCCCGCAAGCCCCGCACGATCACGGTCGCCCCCGCCGCGCGCGCGAACTCAGCGAGCAGCCCGTCGAACGACCGGACCTCCACGCTGGGATCCGCGACCGCCTGTCGGATCAACGCCACCCGCTCGTCCAGGGTGAAGAGGGGCTGCTTCGCCACATTGACCGCCACGGCGACGATCACGCGGTCGGCGAAGCTCTTGGCGCGGCGGATCAGGTCCTCGTGCCCGCGGGTGACCGGGTCGAACGATCCCGGGTATACGGCGACGCGTAGGGCGGGAGCCGTCATGGGGCGTAGATGAACGTCACGGCGGTATCGCCATAGCGCCGCGTGTCGTCGCCGGGAATCGGCTGATCCGCCGGATGCTCGATCGAGACGATGCGCGCGAACGGATTCACGCGGAACAGGGCGACGAGCCGCGCCGCGTGTTCGCTCGCGTACGGCGGGTCGGCGAACGCCACGTCGTACTGCCCGGGGTGGAGCAGCTCCGCGAACTTGAGGGCGTCCACGCGATGCACCGCCGCCCGGTCGTCCACCTTGAGGAGCGTGATGTTGGCCTTGAGCGAGGACAACGCGAGCCGGTGGATCTCCACGAAGTCCGCGCTCACGGCTCCGCGCGAGAGCGCCTCGAGACCCAGCGCGCCCGAGCCCGCGAACAGATCGAGCACGCGCGCCCCGCGCAGCGGGCGCTGGAGGATGGAGAACCACGCCTCGCGCACGCGGTCCCCGGTCGGCCGGACCTTATCGCCGGACGGAGTCTTCAAGCGGCGGCCCTTGAACTCGCCGGCGATGATGCGAATCATGCCCGGCCCGACCCCCTTCCCAACGCGGAACGCGGAAGTCGGAACCCGGAACAAGCGCGCGCCCTGCTGTTCCGCGTTCCCCGCTCCGCGTTCCGCGTTCATGTGCTGGGCGCCATCGCCGCCACCCGCGCCTGCAGCGTCGTTCGCCCCTGCCACTCGTCGCGCTCCAGCCGGAACGCGACGTCCAACCGCTCGGCGAGCCAGTGGTCGGGGATGGCATCGGCCCACTGAAACGCGATCGCGGGGAGCACGCCCGACGCATCGTCCAAGGTGAAGCGCAGGTGGTTCGTCCCGACGCGCCGCGCACCGACCGCGCGGGCCTGCCGCACGCCGAAGACCGGCGCGGGATTGCCCGGGCCGCACGGCTCGAGATAGCGGATCAGCTTCTCCAGCTCGTCGCTCACGAGGCCCAAGGGCAGCTCCAGGTCCACGCGCTGGGCGGGCACCAGGTCGTCGGGGCCCAGAAGCTCGCCCGCGACGGCGAGAAACGCAACACGGAACGCCTCGTAGCGCTCCCGGCGGATAGTGAGCCCCGCCGCCATGGTGTGGCCGCCGTACTTCTCGAGGTGGTGCCCGACGCGATGCAACGCGGCGTGCAGGTCGAAGCCTGCGACGCTCCGCCCCGAGCCGCGCCCCATCTCGCTTCCCTCTTCCCAGCCGATGAGGAACGTGGGTCGCCCATACCGCTCCACCAGGCGCGAGGCGACGATCCCGATCACCCCCGGGTGCCAGGCGTCGGCCGCGAGCACCAGGGCGCGGTCCTCCGGTCGCAGCACCCGCTCCGCCAGCTCCACCGCCTCGTCGAGGATGCGCTGATCCAGCGCCTGGCGCCGGGCGTTCAGCGTCTCGAGCTCGCGGGCGATCGCCGCCGATTCCTGCGGATCGTCGGAGAGGAGCAGCCGCAGCCCGTCGTTGGCGTCCCCGATCCGGCCGGCCGCGTTCAAGCGCGGCGCCAGGATGAACCCGACGTGGCCCGACTTGATCGGCTTCCCGGCGAGGCCCGCCGTTTCGACGAGCGCCCGCACACCCGTCCAATGCGACTCCGCGAGCAGCTTGAGCCCGTGGCGCACGAGGATGCGGTTCTCGCCCGTGAGCGGCACGACGTCGGCCACGGTCGCGAGCGCCACCAGATCGAGGAAATGGAGCGGAAGATGGGGAGACAGCCCCAACGCCGGCACCAGCGCCTGCGCCAGCTTGAACGCGACGCCGGTGCCGCACAGGTCTTTCTCGTCCGATGGACAATCGGCGCGCCGCGGGTCGAGCACCGCCGAGGCCGGGGGCAGCGCGTCGCCCGGGAGATGGTGATCGGTAACGATGACGTCGATGCCGGCCGCACGCGCGGCGCGCACCGCTTCCAGCGCGGTGATGCCGCAGTCGCAGGTGATGATGAGCCCGGCGCCGAGGCGGCGCGCTTCGGCGAGCCCGGCCGGCCCGAAATCGTATCCGTCGCGCAAGCGGTGCGGGACGAACGCGTGGGCCCGGCCCCCGACGCTCGAGAGCACGCGCGTGAGCAAGGCGGCGGCGCACTGGCCGTCGACGTCATAGTCGCCGTGGACCAGGATCGGGGCGCCGCCCCTGACCGCGGCGACGATCAGCTCGACGGCTCGCGGCATATCGGCCCAGCCGTGCGGATTCGAGAGCCGCTCGAGGTCGGGGCGGAGAAACGCCTTGGCGTGCTCGGGCGCGGCGAGCCCGCGCTGCACGAGGATGGCGGCGAGCGTCTCGGGGATGTGGAGGTCGGACGCGAGGGCCGCAGTGAGCTGCGGGTCGGGCGGCGCCGCGACCGCCCAGCGGGCCGGGATCATTCCGGGGCGTACAGCAGCACGCCGCAGGCCTCGCAGCCCTCGATCGACGCGCCACGCTGGATCAGGACCCGGCGCTGCGTCGGGACCGCCGTGAAACAGCGGCCGCAGGCGTCGCCGTGCAGGGGGTACAGCGCCAGCGGCGCTTTACCGCGCCGGATGCGCTCGTAGCGCGCCAACAGGCCGGCGCTCACGGCCGCGGTGGCGCGCTCGCGCTCCGCGAGCGCTCGCTCGCGCTCGGCGGCGATCTGCTCGCGTTTGCCGGCGAGCGCCTCGCGCAGCGGGGCCTGCCGCGCTCGCACCTCGTCGAGCGCCCGCTCGGCCTCCGCGGCCTTGCGCTCCGCTTCGGTGACGGCGTCGCCGGAGCGCATGAACTCGGCCTCTTCTTTCGCGAGCACCGAGCGCGCCAGGTCCAACTCCGCC